>Ga0265313_10000459_pt1 | contig 43090 bp, 26 predicted proteins | sample 4123metaG_FD_203122 | JGI IMG/M metagenome (GOLD analysis project Ga0265313, IMG submission 203122) | Rhizosphere microbial communities from Carex aquatilis grown in University of Washington, Seatle, WA, United States - 4-1-23 metaG | ecosystem: Host-associated > Plants > Roots > Rhizosphere >... | reverse complement strand
GGCCCACCCGCGGCCTGTTCCACCAGGGCCGCCACACTGACTACCGCACCGATCTGGTGGAGATGCATATTTCGGAGATCGGACTGTGCGGTGGCCACTCGGCGTCCGGCGTCTGGGTGGACGAGAACGCCCGGACCACGGTGCCCGGCCTCTATGCCGCCGGAGACCTGTGCAACGTCGCCCACAACTACATGCTGGGCGCCATGGTGTTCGGCGCCATCGCCGGTCAGGACGCGGTGGATTACGTGGTCGGTCAGGACCTGCCGGAACTGGACGAAGCCCAGGTGAAGGCCGAGCGCGACAGGGTCTTCGCGCCGCTGTTGCGCGCCGACGGGCTGGAACCTGCCCAGGTGGAGTACAAGCTGCGCCGCATGGTCAACGACTACCTCCAGCCGCCCAAGGTGACCCGCAAGATGGAGATCGGCCTTACCCGCTTCGCCGAAATTCGCGAAGACCTGAAACGGGTCAAGGCCAGCAATCCCCACGAGCTGATGCGGGCCTTGGAAATCTTCGCCATCGTCGATTGTGCCGAACTGGCGGCACTGGCCTCACTCTACCGTACCGAAAGCCGCTGGGGTCTTTATCACTACCGCACCGATTATGACTTCCGTAACGATGCCGACTGGTTCTGCTTCGTGGAGGTCAAGAAGAGCGCTGACGGCACGCCAGAATTCTTCAAGCGCCCGGTCGATCCCTACATCGTGCCGGTCGGCGACGACGAGCGCGACGCCTACAACCAATTGCGTATCGAAGACGCGGCGGAGTGATTGCCATGACCCATCTTACCCAACCCTCCGTCACCATCGATCACGACAAGTGCATCGCCGCCAAGGGCTGCCGCACCTGCATCGATGTCTGCCCAACCGATATCCTGGCCATTGGGGCGGACGGCAAGGTCCAGATGGCCTATGACGAATGCTGGTACTGCCTGCCCTGCCAGCATGATTGCCCCACCAAAGCCATCACTGTGGCAATCCCTTATCTGCTGCGCTGAGGCGGTCGGTGATGCCTGATCCCGAAATCATCGCCCTGATAGCCGCCCTGGACGAGGCCGACCCGGAAATCCGCCGCATCGCCGTGATGCAGGCGGTGGACGGGGTACACGAGCATCCGGACCTGTTTTCCCGCGCCAGCCGCGATCCGGATGTGGGTGTGCGGCTGGAGGCGGTGAAGGCTCTGGAGGGTGATGCCTCAGAAGCGGGCGTCAATGCCCTGGTGGATCGCCTCGACGACCAGGATGAGGAAATTCGGGGGGCAGCCGCCGAGTCTCTGGCGGAGCTTCTGGACGAAGCCGCCGGTCCGGTGCTGCTGGCCCGCCTTCCCGGCGTTTCAGGACAGGCGAGGGCCGCCGTTCTGGCAGGACTGCGCAAGCTGCGCCAGCCGGGTGCCCTGGCTCCGGCCATCGCCCTGCTGGGCGATCCCCTGGCTTCGGTGCGGCGCGAGGCGGTGCGGGTGCTGGGCTATCTGCGCCATGCCGGTGCCTTGGAGCATCTGGCCGAGCGGGTGTTCCGCGACCAGAATGCAGAGGTTCGCCGCGCAGCACTGGGGGCGCTGGGTTTTGGAGCCGATGATCTGGCGGTGTCCGCCTTGGTGCAGGGACTGAAGGACGAGGATTGGCAGAACCGCGAGGAGGCGGCTGTTACTCTGGCCAAGCTGTTGCCGCCGGGAGCGGAAGGGGGGCTGGTCGCCGCCCTGGAGGACGAATACTGGCAGGTGCGGCTGAAGGCGGCCAATGCCCTGGGCAAGCTGAAATCGGCGGCGGCCCTGCCGGGGCTGATCCAATCCCTGTCCCATCCCATCGGCAATCTGCGCAAGGAAGCCGCCGGAGCCCTGGGCGCCATCGGCGACAAGGCTGCCATCCCGGCCCTGACCGAAGCTTTGGGTGATTCCGATGTGGAGGTGCGCAAGGTGGCACAGCGGTCTCTGGAGGCGCTTGCATGAAGGCATTCGGCGATTTCCTCCATCACCGCCAGGATGTGGTCCGCCGGGTCCAGTGGATCATGGTGGCGGTCTATTTCTCCTTGCTGTTGGGGCCGGTTCTGGCGCCATCCAGCGGCCTGGGTCTTGTGGCCGAGGCGGTGTTCTGGGGCGTGTGGTGGCCGATGGTCATCCTGTCCATGATGGTGTTTGGCCAGTTCTGGTGCGGCGTTCTGTGCCCCGACGGTACGGTCAGCGAATACGCCAGCCGCCACGGCAAGGGAGCCAAGCCGACGGAGACGCTACGCTGGGGCTGGTGGCCGCTGTTGGCCTTTGCCCTGGTCACTCTGTTCAGCGATGCCACCGATGCTCACCATTCGTCCTGGGGGACGCTGATTGTGGTGGGAGGGATGTCGGTGCTGGCCCTTGCGACGGGGCTGTGGTTCGGGCGGGGAAGGCGGGTGTGGTGCCGCTATCTTTGCCCGGCGGGCAGTGTGTTTTCTCTTCTGGCCCGTTGCTCCTCCCTCCACTTCAAGGTGGATCGCGCCGTCTGGGATGCCGCGCCGCGCCCGGCGCCGAGGCCGGTGGATTGTCCGTTGCTACTGGATGTGCGCCGACTAACCAGCAATGAGAAATGCAATATGTGCGGCCGGTGCAGTGGTCATCGCGGCGCGGTGGAGCTGTCCTGGCGCCGGCCGGGCTCCGAGATCGAAGGTCTAAAAGCGGACGAGGTCCGGCTCTGGGATGCCGCCGGGATCTGCTTTGTGCTAGTGGGCTTAAGCTTTGGCGGGCTGCACTGGACCGAGGATCTGGCAGCCATCCTTGGTGTGGCGCTGGGCCTGGGCTCGGCGGTGATGGTGTTGCTGGCTCTGGCGGCTGGAATGGGCGGGGCGCGGCTGGCCTATGGCCTGATTCCCTTGGCCGGATTCGGCCTGCTCCTTGGGGCGATGGAGCATTCGCTGGCCTTGCTGCACCTGACGATCCTGCTGCCCTGGCTACGGGGAGGCTTCGTGGCGTTGGGGCTAATCTGGAGCGGCCGTCTGGGCTGGGTCCTGGCCGATGACTGGCGGGCCAGAACCGCTTATGCCGCCATTCTCGCCCTGCTGGGCTTTGTCTATCTGTTCGTCTGAGGGAAGGATCCCCCCATGGCCCTGCTGATCACCGACCTGTGCATCAATTGCGATGTCTGCGAACAGGAATGCCCTAACGAAGCGATCACCCAGGGGGAGGAGATCTTCGTCATCGACCCCGATCGCTGCACTGAATGCGTTGGTCATTACGACAAGCCGCAATGCATCGAGTCCTGCCCGGTGGACTGCATTATCGCCAATCCGGATCGGGTCGAGGGACCGGACAAACTGCTGGCCAAGTATAAAATTATGATGGGATAGGGGGCGCCCGGACCTTTTTCGGTCGCCAGCACCGGTGAAAGCGTCCAACCTCCACTGCGACGTCGAAGTGCTCGGTTGCGGTCATGCTGCGCCACACGGCGCGAGGTGCCTCCTGATCTCGCGGCATCATTGCCGCTGTCAGGCGGGAAATCCACTTAACGCCCCGTCCGAATTTCCCAGGCCGGCTCTGCTGGAGCAGGCTTGGCGTGTTCAACCGGATCCTGGCGGAGTTGGCGGCCGGTGGCGGTAAGCCCGACCATGATGATCGACGCCACCCACCTCAAGGCGCACCGAACAGCAGCCAGCCTGCTCAAAAAGGGGCTGTACCCCGACGTATCGGACGGACCAAGGGCGGGTTGAACTCCAAGCTTCATGCCGTGTGCGATGGTCATGGCCGACCGCTGATCCTGCTGCTGAGTGAAGGCCAGATGAGCGATTACAAGGGAGCGGCCTTGATGGTCGATGCCTTCCCCAAGGCCAAATCCCTGCTTGCAGACAAAGGCTACGACGCCGATTGGTTCCGCGATGCGCTGGCCGCTCGCGGCATCGCCGCCTGTATCCCGTCAAAGAGCAACCGGAAGGTGCCGATACCCCATGACCTGGCACTCTACCGGCTCCGCCACAAGATCGAGAATATGTTCGGAAAGCTCAAGGACTGGCGCCGCATCCACACCCGCTATGACCGATGCGCCCACACCTTCATGTCCGCCATCTGCATCGCGGCTACCGTCATATTCGGGCTCTGATCAATGAGTCCTGAGCCTAAAGTGTTTGGCCCCCGCACACTGTTCAGGAAACTGCCGACTTCCGATTTGAGCTTCGTGGCTTGCCGGGCCAGGGAATGGGCGGCGGACAGCACCTGACCGGCGGCCGATCCCGTCTCGGCGGCGGTCGATGATACGCCGCCGACATTCTCCGATACCTGCCGGGTCCCCATGGCCGCCAGCTCTATGTTGCGGGCGATTTCCGCCGTGGCCGCCGACTGCTCCTCGACCGCCGCGGCGATGGCCGAGGCGATGTGGTTGATGTCCTCGATCCGTCCGACGATGGTGGCGATGGCGCCTACGGCGTTGCGGGTCGCCGATTGAACGGCATTGATCTGGGCGGAAATCTCTTCGGTGGCCCTGCCGGTCTGTGTTGCCAGCGCCTTGACCTCGCCGGCCACCACGGCAAAGCCCTTGCCGGCCTCGCCAGCCCGGGCCGCCTCGATGGTGGCGTTGAGCGCGAGCAGGTTGGTCTGGCCGGCGATATCATTGATCAGGTTGACCACGTCGCCGATTTTGGCCGAACTTTCCGCCAACCCCTGGACGATGGCGTTGGTATGCCGGGCTTCATCCGAGGCCAATTGGGAAGCCTGACTCGATTGTGTGACTTGCCGGGCGATTTCGGAAATCGAGGCCGACAACTCCTCGGCAGCCGTCGCTACCGTCGCCACGCTGCTGGACGCGTCTTCCGCGGCGGCGGCGACCGCCGTCGCTTGGCGGTCGGTCAGTTCGGCGTTCGTTGCCATGGCTTGCGCGGTGGCATCCATTTCCTCGGCGGCATCCGACACCACATTGAGCGCGCCGGAAACGGAATGATCAAAATCCGTGGTCAATAGTTCCATCGCGCGTGCGCGGTCTTCACGGGCCACATGCTCGGCTTCCCGCTGGGCATGGAGCCGGTCCGCTTCGACCAGTGCATCGCGAAACACCTCCACCGCCGAGGCCATCTCACCGATTTCGTCGCGACGATCCGTGCCGGGAATCGTCACCGCGAGGTTATGTTGCCGCAATTGCCCCATGGCGGCGGCCATGGCCTTGATGGGCGCGGCAATGGTGTATTGACCGATATATGAGGACAGGGCTCCGACGCCGACAATGCCGATGATCGTCAGCACCACACTGATGAGAATCCGCTCGTACCGAAGCCGATCCATCGCCTCCGATGTTGTTACGATGTCCTTGTTGTTCAGATCGGCAAATGCCTCGGTGAAGTGATTGAGTTCCTGCCGGGATTGCCGATTAACGTCGTTGTCGCCAAAGCTGCGTCCAGCGCTCCCGCCTTCCGCGCGGCTGATCCGGACAAGCTCCCGACGGAATTCGACGAAGCGGGATGCGGCCGCCTTCAATTTGGCGAATTCGGCCTGCTGAGCCGGTGGTTCCTGGGATTCCCACTCGCTCATCCGCTTTTCGAACATTTTGAGATTATCGAGAAGTGGTTTGGCGTATTTTTCGACCTCGGTTTCCGACTGCGCCATGTAGATTCCACGTGAATCCATGACCACCGCCAGAATCAAAGCGTTCGCCCGTTCCCCTGTCACGGCGCGGGCAGAAGCCTTCTCGATTTCCCCGGATTGGCTATCGAGCGCTTCCATGCCGCTGATGCCGACCGCTCCAATTACAATGGCGATCAAACCCATCAGAATGACGACAAGCCACATTTTTTCGGAAATATTTCGATCCGACAGCATGTTATTCACCATGATCAGCCCGGGCCAAGCACTACGGCATATAATAAAAGTATATAACAATAACCCATATTACTCCATGGAATCCCGCAATCTATTTGTCTACCAAGGGGAGTATTTATAAATTCGCTTTAAGTCTATTGCGGGCGATGGTTGTGTAATGGAAAGGTGCCGCGTGCATGGCGCCAATGCCCGCTCGACGCCGGTGTTCCGCTCGGGTAAGAGTGGAGGGGCGGACGCGTCATCGGGGTGGGGGATCATGGAAAGCTGTGTCGCCATACGCCATGTGGCGTTCGAGGACCTGGGCAGCTTGGAGCCCTGCCTGCGCCGTGCCGGATTCCATATCCGCTATGTGGAGGCCGGCTGGGATGATCTGGCCGCCCTCGATGCGGTCAATCCCGATCTGCTGGTGGTTCTCGGAGGCCCCATCGGGGCCTATGACGACGACCTTTATCCCTTTCTCTCCGACGAGCTGAGGTTGATCGAGGCGCGGCTGGCGGCGGGGCGGCCGATCATCGGCATCTGTCTCGGCGCCCAGTTGATGGCGCGCGCCCTGGGGGCCAGGGTCTATGCCAATGACGCCGGCAGGGAGATCGGCTGGTCGGCGCTGGACCTGACCGAGGCGGGGACGGGCTCCGCTCTGGCCGAGCTGTCCGAGGTTCCGGTGCTGCACTGGCACGGCGACACGTTCGATCTGCCGCAAGGCGCCGACCTGCTGGCCTCGACCGCCGCGACCCCCCATCAGGCTTTCTCCTGGGGGCGCGCAGCCTTGGGTCTGCAATTCCACGTCGAGGCCACCGTGCGGGGGATGGAGCGCTGGTTCATCGGTCATGCCGCCGAGATCGCCGCGGCTCCCGGCCTTTCCGTGCCGGAGTTGCGCGAGGCCACCCGCCGCCAAGGGGCGGCGTTGGAGGGCTGCGCTCCGCGAGTGCTGGAGAGGTTCCTATCTGGTATGATGGTGGACGAGGATTAGCGTCCCGAGTATCCCGGCTGTTCAGCTGCGGGGAAGCATTGTATAGTCCTGCCGAAGGGGCAAGAGAACATCGCCGTGGAACAGAAGCTCAACGAGGAAGACGTCAAGCGCCTGCTCTCCAATCCGACTGGAGATACGCGCGCTGAGATCGCCGACAAGATCGCATCCCAGCACCAGGGGTTGAGTCCGGGCGAGCGCAAGCTGGCCGAGGACATCTTCCGTCTGATGGTGCGGGATGCGGAAGTCCGCGTGCGTGAGGCTCTGTCCCGACAGCTCAAGGAGAATCCGACGGTTCCCCATGACGTCGCCCTGGCCCTGGCCCGCGATGTCGAGGACGTCTCGCTGCCAATGCTGCAATTCTCCGAGGCTCTGACTGACGAGGATCTGCTGGAGATCGTCCACAGCCAAAGCCCGGAAAAGCAGGTGGCGGTGGCCGGGCGCCATCACATTTCCGCCAATCTGGCCGATGCCCTGGTCGATACCGGCAACGAGGCCGCGGTGGCGACCCTGGTGTCCAACGAGGGGGCCGAGCTGACCGAAACCACCCTGGAACGGGTGGTCGATCGATACGGCGAAAGCGAGACCGTGGGCAGTGCCCTGGTCGAACGCAAGACCCTGCCCATCACTGTCGCCGAGCGCCTGATGACCAAGGTCTCGGAAAATCTGCGCCAGCACCTGATGGCCCGTCAGGACCTGTCGCCCGAGGCGGTGGCGGTCATGATGATCCAGGCCCGCGAGCTGGCGGTGCTTGGTCTGTCCAACTCGGAAAGCGATGTCGCCCAACTGGTGGACCATCTCTATCGCGTCGGGCGGCTGACTCCCTCGATCATGCTGCGCTCGGTCTGTATGGGCGATATGGTGTTCTTCGAGGTGGCGCTGGCCAAGTTGGCCCGGATCAAGGTCGAGAATTGCCGCACTCTGATCCATGACGCCGGCAAGCGCGGGTTCGAGGCGTTGTTCGAAAAGGCGAGTCTGCCCAAGGCGTTCTTCGCCGCCATGCGTGCCGCCATCGACGTCTCCTACGAGATGGAATACGACGGCCGGCCTAATGACCGTGAGCGCTTTTCCCGCCGGATGATCGAGCGCATCCTGACGCAATATGGTGATCTTGGCGTCGAATTCGAGAACGATGATCTCGAATATCTGCTGGCCAAGATGAATCAGTTGCCGGCCGCGGTCCAAAGCGACTGATGGCTTCGACCGGAAGGGGGAATTGATGGCCACACCCGCAAAGCCTGCGGCGAAGCCGGTTGATGCCGACGCCGCCAATCGCAAGGAAATCATCACCACCATCAAGGGGCCGGTAACGGACCGGGTGAAGCAGTTGATTCCGGCGCTGGCTGCCTTTCCCAACCCCTATGCCGCAGTGTTGGCGAATCCTGATCTGCTCTATGCCTGCATGCAGTTGGTCAAGACCCGGCGTGACCAGTTCGCCGATCTGGTGGTGGACAAGGCCGGCAACCCGGTGATGGAGAATGACCGCCTGCTTCGCTGCGAGCGGACCGTCGATCAGATCATTTCCATGGTGGTGCGGTCCGGCGCCAAGGCCTATGCCGAGAAGCGCTGGGCGGCCACCGACAAGCCGGCCGCCAAGCCGGCCGAGGTCAAGCAGCCCAAGACCATGTTGGAAAAGATCGCGGCCCTGGTGTCCGGCAAATGGGGCGAGATGGAAGTGCCCAAGCCGTCGCCGACCCAGGCCGACCAGTTTTACGGTGCCATCAAGGACTACCTCGACTACGACTGGCAGGTGCCGCTGATCCCCTATTTCGCCGAACTACCGGTCAAGCTGATCCGCGAGATGGGGCGCGGCGTCACCTCGCTCCATACCCCCGAGGGCATTGCCGCCCTGGCCGATATCGGTCGCCATTCCATGGATCAGGCCAAGCGTATTTTGTCGGACTCCATGATGCGCGAAATGCTCGATACCCAGCCGCTGGCGGCGAAGGGCGTCGCCTTCCTGGGCAAGGAGCGCTACGAATTCCTGCACGGCACCGTCTATGACAAGATGGGCGAGAGGTTCTGGGAAATGTGCGTCGATTGCGACAGGCTGGAAGCCATGGAAGTCCAGAATGCCAAGGACCTGGAGCAGATGGCCAGCTACCTCCACATTCTCTCGGGCGAGGCCATCAATCAGATCGTCCGTTTCCTTCTGTTCAGCCAGATTCCCATCTTCCTTGACGTGGGAACCGCCTCGCTGGGCGAGGAGAAGTTCTCCGCGATCTTCGGTGTTCCCGGCAACAACAAGCTGATCAAGATTTTCTGCGAGAAGATCAAGTTCGCCAAGCTCGATCCCGACGACCCCGACGAGGATCTGCGCAAAAAGCTGCCCGATATCTTCACAGCCTATCTGCGGCACCCGGCCGATTTCGAGAAGGGCCTGTAATACCGGCCCCCGATGAGTTCGACTCATCGGGGGCCGGTACGGGCGCAAGTGCGCCCGCCCGCCGTTTGAGGGACCCGGTGACCGGTCACGATCACTGGGATTTTTTAGAAGACGGCTATTTCTTCTTCATCTGCCGTTCCATCTGGGCGCAGGGGGCTTCGCGTTCGGCGCGGGGAGTGAACCACACCGCGTCGAAGGGCAGCCGTTTGGCGCCGAATTGGCCGGCATAGGAGGCGGGGGCGGTCTGGCCCTCTTCCACTTCGATAAAAGCGACGGAGAAGGTGACAATCCCCGGCACCAGGGCGTGTAGCCGGGCCGGAACCCCGTGATCGGTGCGGGCATGGCCGGCACCGGCGATCAGGACCACCGGCGAGACCTCGGGACGGGCGGCTTGCTCCGCAAGGGTCTCCGCCATGGCGGCGTCGCGGGCACGCTGCACCCGGACCATGCCGGCGATGGCCGGTTCAGGCAGGAGGTTGCAGTGGCCGGTGCGAATGTCCTCGGCCATGGCCTCCGCCTCGGCCGGTGGCAGTGGCGTATCAAGGCCAAAGCGTTCGGTGGTATCGGCGGCTTCGGTCTGTCTGGCGATCTGGCGGCCGAGGTCGCGGGGAAGATTGGCCGCCACCAGATCGCCGCCAGCGGCCAGCGTCGCCTCGGCGATGGGCCGGTACCAGGCCCAGTCCGGCCAGCCGCGCCGTTCCCAGTCCATGGTCTCGCCCAAACCGGCGAGATCGGACCGGGCGGCGGTCAGCTTGGCTTGCTGGTCGGTATCGATCATCTCGAAGGCGGTCACCGGGCGCCGGCCAGCGGCGGCGATACGCTCGACCATCCGGGCCTGGAGGGCATGGTGGCGGGGATTGTCGTGACTCTCGCCGAGAATGACGATGCCGGCGGCCTGGACCCGCTCCATCAAGGCTTCGATCCCGACGGCTTTGCTCGAGGCCGGCAGCCAGATGGTTCCCTCCAGCCCCTCGGCGGCGGCCGGGGCGGCGGCGATGGCGGCCAACAGGACGGCGGCGTGGAATCTGGTGCTCATATTGGAGTTCCGGTCAGTGATTGGTGAAGCCGAATTTGGCTGCTTCCTTTTCGATGGCCAGGATCAGCTCCTTGCCGACCCTGCTTTCCATCTCCTTGTGCACCGGTAGCAAGGCTCGGCGCCAAGCTTCCCTTTCGGCCGGCTGCAAATCATGGAATTCGGTCTTGCCCACGATCTTCATGGCCTTCATCGCCTCGTCGTTCTCGGCTTGGGCAATGGCGTTGGCGTAGTGGGTGGAATCGTTCATGGCGCCTTCGAGGATACGGCGCAGATCGGTGGGCAGGCCGTCCCAGAATTTCTTGTTCACGATCACGGCATAGCCGAGATAGCCATGATTGGAGAGGGTGGCGTATTTCTGAACTTCATGCATCTTCTGGGTATACATGTTGGAGGGGGGGTTCTCGGTGCCATCGACCACGCCGCTGCGCAGGGCCTGATAGACTTCGGAAAAGGCCATGACCTGGGGCAGGGCGCCCAAGGCCCGCATCTCGGCGTCGAGCACCTTGGAAGACTGGATGCGCATCTTGAGTCCGCGGAAGTCCTCGGGTTTTCTCAGCGGGGTATTGGCGCTCATGATCTTGAAGCCGTTGTCCCAATAGGCCAGGCCGATGATCCCTTTGGCTTCCAGCCTGTCGAGCAGGGCCCGGCCGATGGGGCCTTCGGTCACCGCGCGCAGCACCTCCTTGGAAGGGAATACGTAGGGAAGGTCGAACACCTCGAATTCCCGAACGCCCAGCGGCGCGAACTTGGCCAGGGACGGCGCCAGCATCTGGACGGCGCCCAGTTGCAAGGCTTCCAGCTCCTCCTTGTCCTTGTAAAGTTGGCTGTTGGCGTAGACCTCGATCTTGACCCGTCCGCCGGTCCGTTCCTCGGTCAGCGTCTTGAAGTATTCCGCCGCCTTGCCCTTGGGTGTGTCGGGAGCGACCACATGGCTGAATTTGATGATGATGGGGGACGGGTCCGCCCATGCGGTGGTGGCGAGGACCAACTGGGCCATCACCGTGGCGACCAAGGCGCCAAATTTCATCGGCATCCCCCCTCGAGGAACTGCTTTATGCCCCGGAAGTGTCACTATATATGAAATGAAGGCTGCGGGTATCGCGGCATTCGACGGGGGATTTGTGCCTTGCTCGCGCAGCTGCGAACCCGGCAGGTGATACAGGTGACACCGCTGGTGGCCATGGCCCTGGTGGTGATGCTGCTCTGCGTGTTGTTGTGGCTGCTGCATCGCAACGAGGTCGAGGAAGAAAAGCGGGCGCTGATCCAGGACATTCTGTGGGTCGAGCAAAACCTGCATTTTCATCTGTCCTCCGATGCGGAACGCCTACAGCAACTGGCCGATCTGCTGGCCCGCGACGGTTTGGAAGCCGAGACCGTTACCGTCCAGGCTCAGGCCATGATCGTCAACTCGCCCCAAATCGAGCGTATCGTGCTCCGCCGGCCCGACGGGAGCATTGCCCGGATGATCCCACCGGCGGATCCCGGCCTGACGTCCGAGGCCGATCCTAATTGGTACACCACCTTCACACTGGCGCGCGCCACCGGGCGGCTGGTCTATGGCGGTCCCTTCGGCCGCGAGGGCCGTGGGACCGCTTTCGAGGCCCAGGTGCCGGTATTTCGCCATGGCCAACTGGCGGGGATGGTGGTCGGACTGTGGTCGTTCGACGCTCTGCTCGACCAGCAGGTGCCGTGGTGGTTTGCTCAGGCCTATAAGCTGGAGGTCGTCGATGGGGAGGGCGTGGTGCTGGCCGCCAAGTCGCAATTGCCGCTTTCCGATCCGGAATCCGCCTATCAGATTCGCTTCGAGCCGCCCGGTCAGGGGCTGATGCTGCAGGCGACCCCCTATCGCGGCGATCCCCATCTGGCCAGAAATATGCTGGCAGCAGCCATCGTCGGCCTGGCATTGCTGGCGATCTCCAGTCTTTGGGCCCTGCGTCGGCATGTGCGGCGCCGGCTGGTGGCGGAGCAGGCCCTGCGGACTGAACATGCCTTTCGCAAGGCCATGGAGGATTCGCTGACTGTCGGCATGCGCGCTCGTGACCTCGACGGCCGCATCACCTATGTCAATCCCGCTTTTTGCCACATGGTGGACTGGACCGCCGAAGAACTGGTGGGCACCATTCCGCCCATGCTCTATTGGGTACCCGAGGACATGGAGCGGACCTTTGAGTTGCATCGGGCCGTTCTGCGCGGCGAGGCGCCGATCGAGGGCTTCGAACTGACCTTTCGCCGCCGCAATGGCGAACGTTTCAGCGCCTTGGTCTATGAGGCGCCGCTGATTGATGCCGATGGGAAACACACCGGCTGGCTGGCCTCGGTGCTGGACGTCACCGAGCGCAAGCGGGCGGAGGAAATGGCCCGGCAGCAAGATGAAAAGCTTCAGCGGACCGCCCGGTTGATCACCATGGGCGAGATGGCCTCCACCTTGGCCCACGAATTGAACCAGCCGCTCTCGGCCATCGCCAGCTATGCCACCGGCTGCATCAACCGGCTGGCGGCGGGGGACGCCCGGCCGGAGGAGCTGACACCGGCTCTGAGCAAGCTGAGTACCCAAGCCCAACGTGCCGGCCAGATCATTCGCCGCATCCACGACTTCGTGCGCAAGAGCGAGCCGGCGGTAGCGCCGTGCTCGCTTAACGACGTGGTGGAGGGGGTGGTGGCCTTCCTGGAGGCCGACGGTCGCAAGCGGGGGATCCGGATCACGCTATCGCCAGCCCCCGAGGCCCCCGTGGTGCTGGCCGACCGTATTTTGTTGGAGCAGGTGATGTTGAATCTGGTCCGCAATGGATTCGAGGCCATGGGAGCCACGCCACGTGTCGCCCGCACGTTGAGGATTGTCATATCGGTCCAGGACGGGCGGGCTGCCGTACGGGTTGCCGATCAGGGCTGCGGCATTTCCGCCGAAATCGCCACCAGTCTGTTCACGCCCTTCTTCACCACCAAGGAGGAGGGGATGGGAATGGGCTTGAACATTTGCCGCTCCATCGTTGAAGCTCATCATGGCCGTCTGTGGTTCGAGCCAGGTGCCGAAGGAGGAAGCGTGTTCCAATTCACCTTGCCGGCGGCGACGGCATGAGCCAGCGTGAGGTCTTTATCGTCGACGACGACGAAGCCATCCGCGATGCCTTGGCTTGGCTGTTCCAGTCGCGTGGCGTGATCGCCAGGACCTTCGCCAGTGCCGGCGACTTCCTGACCTCGTGGAGTCCGGAGCTTCGCGGCTGTCTGGTGCTCGACATCCGCATGGAAAACATGACCGGCCTCGAACTGTTCGACCGTCTGCTGGAACTGGGGGCGCGACTGCCTGTGATCTTCCTGACCGGCCATGGCGACGTGCCCATGGCGGTAGCCTCCCTCAAGAAGGGCGCCCGCGACTTTGTGGAAAAGCCGTTCAACGATAACGAACTGGTCGATAAGGTGATCGATGCCCTGCAATGGGAAGAGCGGCAGCGCGAGAGCGAGGCGGATGCGGCTTCGCTGGCTCAGCGCATGCAATCGCTCACCATGCGCGAGCGCCAGGTGATGGATAAGGTGCTGGGGGGGAAGCTCAACAAGGTCATCGCCGACGATCTCGGTATCACCATGCGCACGGTGGAAGTCCATCGGGCCCATGTCTTCGAGAAGATGGGGGTGAGTTCGGCGGTCGAGTTGGCGCAACTTCTGTCGGCGACGCGGCGTTAGACCAATTCTGATCCGCCCCCTTACGGGGTCTGCGGGCTTGGGGCGTGGGCCAACCCGTACTATGATCGCGTCAGACTTGGTCTTCGAGAGGACGGTTGCGATGTCGCAGGGGGTGGTTCACGTCGTCGATGACGAGCCGGCGATCCGAGAATCGCTGGCCATGCTGCTCGACGCTTCCGGCCTGGGGTGCCGGACCTACGCCGATGCCGAGACCTTTCTGGCGGTACTGCCATTGGATACCCCAGGATGCGTGGTGTCCGATGTCCGCATGCCGGGCATGAGCGGGCTTGATTTGCTGCGAGTGCTGCAGGATCGCCGGGTCGAGCTGCCGCTGATCGTGATTACCGGCCATGCCGATGTCAGCATGGCGGTCCAAGCTCTCAAGGAAGGCGCCGCCGACTTCATCGAGAAGCCCTTCGACGAAAAGGTTTTCCTGAAGGCGGTTCGCGGAGCGCTGGCCCAGGGGGAGAAAGCCTTCCACGAGCGCCGCCGGCATCTGGAGGTCGAGGGCCGTGTCGCCTCGCTCACCCCGCGCGAGCGAGAAGTGATGGCCCTGGTTGTCCAAGGGTTGCCCAACAAGGCGGTGGCGGTGGAACTGAATATCAGCGTGCGCACCGTGGAGATTCACCGGGCCCGCGTCATGGAAAAGATGGCGGCCGACAGTCTGTCGGCGCTGGTGCGCATGGCGTTGCAGCTCGAAGATCACGGCTTGGCCTCGGAAAAGGCCTGAGTGCAGCCTTCTTTCCTTTCTGGAATCAGAAGGGGCGCCGGGAAGCCGGCGCCCCTTCGTCATGGTGTCCAGAAGGCGGAAACGCCGCGCTGTGCGGCGGCGCTTCCCTGCCGAGGAGGGTGGGGATGGGCGGGAAGGCCCCCCTTGGCAGATCCTGGTGCCGGTTGGTTTGCGAATTTCGCGTCCCTCCAGCTCACGAAACAAAGACTAGCAAAATATTCGCACAAGATATACAGGAAAATCACCCGATCAATTGTCCTGAATATTACGTAAACAACGATATTATTTAAGTATCATTTCGAGTAAAATTTTATTGAAATTAAATATGCCTCGTAAACTGGCTCGGTTCAGCCACCCCAGCTGTGCGCGCGTTTCCATTGGGCATGGCCGTTTTAACGCCTGGACGGCTTTGCGGGTATTTTAAGCGATAGGACCAGGGTCCTCGGAGGGCGGAATCCTTGAGTCCGGTAATCACCCGATGCACCATGGCGTGGCACTGGGAAAACAGGAGAGCGATGTGCGAATGGGACGGTTGATAGCAAGTCTCGCCCTGGCGTTGGTCATGATGGCCGCCGTCGCCTGGGCCGAAAGCGTGAGCTTTCCTCACTCCACCCTTGATGTGGTGGGGGCCGATGGCCGTCACCATCCTTTCTCCGTGGAATTAGCCAGCAGCCCGGCCCAGCTGAGCCAAGGACTCATGTTTCGTCGGTCCTTGGCCATCGATAGCGGGATGCTGTTTGATTTCGGTTCCCCGCGCCAGGTGGCCATGTGGATGAAGAACACCTTGATTCCCCTGGACATGCTGTTCATGGATCGCGACGGCCGGGTGATCTTCATTGAGGAATTCGCAGTGCCTGGGACCTTGCAGCCGCGCGGCCCTTCCGATCCGGTTCGCGCTGTCCTCGAGGTAGCCGGGGGCACCGCCCGCCGGCTCGGCCTCAAGCCCGGAGATCGGGTGGAGCATCCCCTGTTTGCGCATTAATCGGTTTTGTCGATTACACTGACAGGAATGTCTCATTTCACTCGATGAGTGGAGAGGCATAGGGTCTCTCCATCAGAACAACCCAAGGAGATGACCCCATGGCCCCCAATCCCGCATCCCCCACCATCAAGAATCTCGAATCGGCCTTCGCCGGCGAGTCCATGGCCAACCGCAAATATCTCTACTTCGCCCGCCGGGCGCGCGAGCTTGGCGCGGTCGACGTGGCAGAGGTGTTCGAGAAGACGGCCGAGCAGGAAACCGCTCACGCCTTCGGCCATCTTGAGCTGCTCTACCCCAAGGACGAACTGACGGTGGAGAAGATGTTGCAGATGGCCATCGACGGCGAGACCTACGAATACACCGAGATGTACCCCAAGTTCCGTCATCTTGCCGAGCAGGAAGGCCTTGGCGCCGCTGTTTCCGAGATCGACGGGCAGATCGCCGAATCCAAGGAGCACGCCGAGCGCTTCGCCAAGATCCTGGCCACCGCCGCCAAGCGCTTCGCCGCCCTGGCCAAGGTCGAGGAAAAGCACGCCGGCCACTACGCCGCCACCCTGGCCGCCCATAAGGGCGCCTGACCCCAATCCCTCACGGAGGATCGAACCATGAAGAAGTATGTCTGCGTCGTCTGCGGTTTTGTCTATGACCCGGCCATCGGCATGCCTGATGACGGCATCCCCGCCGGCACCGCCTTCGAGGATATCCCCGAGGACTGGTCCTGCCCGGACTGCGGCGTTTCCAAGGGCGATTTCGAAGTGCAGGAGGGCTGAGACCATAGCCGCCTCGGAACAGGGGGTGGTCATCGTCGGCAGCGGGCTGGGGGGATACACCCTGGCCCGCGAGTTCCGCCGGCTCGACCGCGATACCCCGGTGACCCTGATCACCGCCGATGGCGGCGAATCCTACTCCAAGCCCATGCTGTCGGCGGCCTTCGCCCAGAGCAAGACCCCCACCACCTTGGTGATGAAGTCCGCCACCCAGATGGCGGAGGAGCTCGCCATCCGGGTTCTGACCCGGACCCGCGTCGAGGCCCTGGACCGCGCTGCCAAGGTGGTGCGTCTGGGGGACGGGACGGTGCTGCCCTATGGCCGGCTGGTGCTGGCCATGGGCGCCGATCCCCGCCCTTACCGGGTGGACGGGACGGATGCGGTCACCGTGCACAGCGTCAACGATCTGGACGATTACGCGGTGTGGCGGGACGGACTTATTCCTGGCGGCCGGGTGCTGCTGATCGGCGGCGGTCTGATCGGCTGCGAATTCGCCAATGACCTTGTGGCCGTCGGGCAGACGGTGAGCGTGGTGGATCCCTTCCCCTGGCCGCTGGGGCGGCTGCTTCCCGAGGAAATGGGCAAGGAACTGGCTGCGGCCCTGGCCGGGGCCGGGGTCCGCTTCCACCTCGGCCGTTCGGTGATCCGGCTGGAACCGGGCAAGGCTCATCTTGACGACGGCACCATGGTTCCCTTCGAGAAGGCGCTGTCGGCCATCGGCTTGCTGCCTCGCGTCAAGCTTGCCGCCGAGGCCGGGTTGACGGTGGACAAGGGGATCATGGTCGACGGCTTTCTGCGGACTTCGGATTCCGACGTTTTCGCTCTCGGCGACTGCGCCCAGACCGGGGCCGGGCCTCTGCCTTTCGTCCTGCCCCTGATGGCCGAGGCCAAGACCCTGGCCCGCACCCTGGCTGGAGACGAGACCATACTCCGCCTGCCGGCCCTGCCGGTGGTGGTCAAGACTCCGGCCCTGCCGGTGGCTGTCTGCCCGCCGGCCCCGGGTGTGCATGGCTCCTGGCGGATCGAGGGCGAGGGACCGGACCGCAAGGCCCTGTTCCTGGGCGAGGACGGCCGCGCCCTGGGCTTCGCCCTGACCGGCAGCTTCGCCGCCGAGCGGCAGGCATTGGCCAAGGAGATGCCGGATCTGCTGTGAAAGGCGGGGGCTACCGCCCCCGCGCCTCCTCGGCGGCGTGGGCGGCGGCGGCGCGGTGGTGGTGGCCGGAGACGAGCTTGCGGATCACCACGTAGAAGATCGGGGTGAAGATCAGGCCGAATCCGGTGACGCCCAGCATGCCGAAGAACACCGCCGTTCCCAGGTTCTGGCGCATTTCGGCACCGGCGCCGGTGCCGATGACCAACGGCAGCACCCCCAGCACGAAGGCCAGCGAGGTCATGAGGATCGGGCGCAGGCGGGTGCGGCCGGCATGGACGGCGGCCTCGACGCGGTCCGAGCCTTCGGATTCCGCCTGTCGGGCGAATTCCACGATGAGGATGGCGTTCTTGGCCGCCAGTCCGATCAGCACGATGAAGCCGATCTGGGCCAGGATATTGATGGACATGCCACGGATGATCAGGCCGGAGACGGCCGCCAACAGGCACATGGGCACGATCATCACCACGGCGGCGGGCAGCGACCAGCTCTCATACTGGGCAGCCAGCAGCAGGAAGACGAACAGCACCGAGGCTGCGAAGACCAGCAACCCGTTATTGCCGGCCAGCAGCTCCTGCAGGGCCAGTTCGGTCCACTCGAAGCCGAAGCCTTCAGGCAGGCGCTCGGCCGCCAGGATCTTCATCTGCTCCAGGGCATAGCCGCTGGCATAGCCCGGTGCCGCCGACCCCTGGACCTCCGCCGCCGGGAACAGGTTGTAGCGCGGCACTCGGTAAGGGCCGGTATCATAGCGGAACGACGCCACCGCGCTCAGGGGCACCATCTGCCCGCTGTCGTTGCGCACCCGGATATTGGCGATGTCGCTGACTTCCATGCGGAAGGGGGCGTCGGCCTGGGCGGTGACGCGGAAGGTCCGGCCGAGGAAATTGAACTCGTTGACGAAGGCTGAGCCAAGGTAGACTTGCAACCCTTCGGAAATCCGGTCGGTGGGCACCCCCAGCTTTTGCGCCCGCAGGCGGTCAACATCGGCAAACACGTTGGGCGTGCGGGTGTTGAACAGGGTGAAGATACCGGTGAGGCCAGGAACCTTGTTGGCGGCGGCGGCCATGTCATTGGCCACGTCTTCCAGCGCCTTGGCTCCGTGCCCGCCCTTGTCCTGCAGCATCATCTTGAAACCGCCGGCCGTGCCGATGCCGCGGACCGAGGGCGGTGCGATGGTGATGATGAAGGCGTCCTGGATGACCGACAGGCGTTTGCGGAGTTCCGCGGTGATCACGGTGGCGGACAGTCCCTGGGCGTAGCGCTCCTCGAATGGCTTCAGTGGCGTGAAGATGGCCGCGCCGTTGGAGGCGTTGGTGAAGGTGGCGCCGTCCAGGCCGGCGAATGCCACCGTATGGCCGACGCCGGGGGTCTCGGCCATGATGCGCGCGGCCTGACGCAGGACCTCGTCGGTGCGCGACAGTGCCGCGCCCGGCGGCAACTGGATCACGGTGATGAGATAGCCCTGATCCATATCGGGGATGAAGCCCTTGGGCGTTGTGACGAACTCCACCCCGGCCGCGGCGATCAGGCCGCAATAGATCACCAGCATGATGAACGACTTGCGCACCACCTTGCGGGTCAGCTCGCCATAGCCGCCGGCCAGCCGGTCGAAGCCTCGGTTGAAGCCTTTGAAGAACCGGCTGAACGGCCGGGTCCAGGTGGTGTCTTCGTGGTGATCGTTGGGGCCGTGGCCGCGAAACAACAGGGCGCATAGCGCCGGCGACAGGGTCAGCGACACCACCAGCGAGAACACCGTCGAGGCGGCGATGGTTACCGCGAACTGACGGAAGAACTGGCCGGAGATTCCGGGAATGAAGGCGGCGGGGATGAACACCGCGCATAGCACCAGGGCGATGGAGATCAGGGCGCCTCCCACTTCGTCCATGGTCTGGTGGGCGGCCGAGCGGGCATTCATGCCTTCGCGCATGTTGCGCTCGACGTTCTCCACCACGACGATGGCGTCATCCACCACGATGCCCACCGCCAGAACCAGGCCGAACAGCGACAGGTTATTGAGCGAATAACCGAGCGCGCTCAGCACCGAGAAGGTGCCCACCAGCGACACCGGAATCGCCGCCACCGGAATCAGCGAGGCGCGCCAGGTCTGGAGGAACAGGATCACCACCACCACGACCAGCACCACCGCCTCGAAGATGGTCTTGATGACCTCATGCACCGACTGGGCGATGAAGGTGGTGGGGTTGTAGGCGATGGTGTAGCTGACCCCCGAGGGGAAGGTCTTGGACAGCGCTGCGACCGTATCCAGGACCCGCTCGGCGGTGGCCAGGGCGTTGGAACCCGGGCGCTGGAATACCGCCACCGGCACCGCGTTATTGCCGTTGAGATAGCCGTTGACCGAATAATCCAGCGCGCCCAGTTCAACTCGGGCGACGTCCTTGAGCCGCACCACCCTGCCCTGGGTGTCGGCCTTGATGATGACGTCTTCGAACTGGGCGGGGTCGGTGAGGCGGCCCTGGGTCTGCACCGAAAGCTGGAAGGCTCCCTGCTTCGGCACCGGCGGCTGGTCGAGCACGCCGGCGGCGATCTGGACGTTCTGGGCCTGAAGCGCCTTGACCACCTCGCCAGCGGTAAGGTTGCGCGCAGCCGCCCGGTCGGGATCGATCCAGACCCGCATGGAGTAGTCCCGGGCGCCGAAGACCCGGACATCGCCGACGCCGTCCAGGCGGGCGAGCACGTCGATCAGCTGAAGGGTGGCGAAGTTGGACATGTAGAGCTGGTCGCGGGTGCCGTCGGGCGAGTTCAGGTGCACCACCAGCAGCATGTCGGGCGAGTTCTTGGCCACGGTGACGCCGATGCGCTTGACGTCGTCGGGCAGCCGCGCGGTGGCGATGGCGACGCGGTTCTGGACCAGGACCTGGGCGGTGTCGAGGTTGGTCCCCAGGGCGAAGGTCACCGTCAGCTTCAGGTTGCCGTCTCCGGTGGACTGGCTGTTGATGTAGAGCATGTTCTCGACGCCGTTGATCTGCTGTTCCAACGGCGTCGCCACCGTGTCGGCGACCACCTGGGCCGAGGCGCCAGGGTAAGAGGCGCTGACCACGATGGTGGGCGGCGCGATCTCGGGATATTGCGCCACCGGCAAGGAAAAGAAGGCGATGGCGCCGATGATGGTGATCAGGACCGACACCACCGTGGCGAAGATGGGGCGATCGATGAAGAAGTGGGACAGGCGCATGACGTGTCCCCCCTACTGGATGGTGCCGGGCTGAGCGGTGACCTTGGCTCCGGGGCGGGCCCGCATCAGGCCATTGATGATGACCTGATCGTCGGGGGCCAGTCCCTGGCGAATCACCCGTAATCCATCCTGCATGGGGCCGAGGCCGATGACTTTGGGCACCACGGTGCCGTCTTTGACCGTCATCACCAGCTTGCGCGACTGGTCGGTGACGATGGAGGTGTCGGGGACCAGCAGCGCCTGATAGGGCTCGGAGGCGGCGAGGCGCAGGCGGCCGAAGGCGCCGGGCGTCAGTGCCCCATCCGCATTGGCCATCATGGCGCGGGCGCGGATGGTGCCGCTGCCCCGGTCGATCTGGTTGTCGATGAAGTCGAGTTTGCCCTCGCGGTTCCAGTCGGTCTCGTCCATCAGCCGCAACCGGGCGGCGGTGCCGACCATGGGCGTTCCGGTGGTGGCGGCCCGGCGGGCCTGGGCCTGATAATCCGCCTCACTCATATCGAAGGAAAAATAGATGGGGTCTTGGGACACGATGGTGGTGAGCAAGGTGGGTGAGGTGATGGTGGGGCCGCCACTGACCAGATTGCCCAGGCTGACCTGCTTGGCGCTGATCCGGCCGGTAATGGGGGCGGTGACGCGGGTGAACATCAGGTTCAATTCGGCATCGCGGACCGCCGCGCGGGCGCCCTCCACCACGGCGCCGGCGCCCCTGGATTCCTCGGTGCGCTGGTCAAGCGTGCTTTCCGGAACGAAATCCTTGCGGCGAAGCTCGTCGGCGCGGGTCAGCTGGCGCTTGGCGAATTCCTTGGTCCCTGCCGCTTGATCCAACTTGGCCCGGGCCGAGGCCAAGGCAATCTCATAGGGCCTTGGGTCTATGACGAACAGCAGGTCGCCTTTGTTGACCATCTGGCCGTCGGAGAAGTGCACCTCGGTCAGATAGCCGCTGACCCGGGCCTTGATCTCGACGTAATCGACCGCCGCAAACTGGCCGGTATAGTCATTCCAGTCGGTGACGCTACGGGCCAGCGGCGCCGAGACCGTTACCGGTGGTCCGCCCGCGGGGGGCTGACTTGGGGTGGCGGACGGTCCGCTGATCGAAATCAGGCCGGCCCCCAGGCCAAGCAGGACCAAGCCACCGACCAGAAGGACGGGGAGGGGAAGGCGGAACCGGCTCGAAATGGGCGGCATGGGGCAATCCGGCTGCGAGGGCGTGGAGTCTTTGGGTCATGGCCGAGGAGCCGGGCGGCGCCGAGGCTAAACCTGTACTGAACGGTTTGGTTTTACCCGCTGCGGCGGCCTGCGGTCAACTCTCTCGGTTGGGTGTGGTCTTACCACCTCTTTTCCCCCTTCAGATGTTGTGGATATTGGCAGCGAGGCGTATGGTTCGCGCATGCGTTTCGGTCCCGATCCTGCGTCACCGGATTTTCTCGCGGCCTTGGCCTTGGCGAGGAGGAACAGTCGTCTCGGTAACTGGCGGGCGCGGCTGCTGGCGGCACTTGTGGTTCCCGGCATCCTGCTGCTGAGTGTCTGGCAGATCGGCCGCAGCCGCGACGCGGCCATGAATGAGGCTGACATCCTGGTGACGGCGCTGGCGCGCGTCGCCGAGGAACATATCGCGGGGGTGATGCGCGGCTTCGACCACGTGCTGGGCGAGATGGCCGAGATGGCCGACGGAGACGGCCGCATCGACCCGTACCGTTTCAAGGCGGCGATGGCCGCGCAAATGAGCTCCATTCGTGAAATCCGCAGCGGCTTTGCGGTTGACGCGACCGGGCGGGTGACCGTGGGCACAATGGATGCCATGTCGGGGCTGGACCTCAAGGATCGCGGCTATTTCATCGCCCTGTCCCGTGATCCCAACCGGACCCTGGTGGTGAGTGAGCCGCTCGATGCCCGCGCCATGGCGGTCAAATCCATCATCGTGGCCCGGCCGCTGCGCGACGCCGAGGGGCGTTTCAGGGGATTGGTGGCTATCGGCCTCGATCCCGATACCTTTTCGGATGAATTGCGTTCTGTGATGCCTGGGGATGGAGGGCGGGCCACGCTGTTCCGCCGTGATGGCGTCATTCTGGCCCGATTGCCGGAGGGCGATAACTGGGTCGGCAAGTCGCTGGCCGCCAGCGACATCTACCGCGCCCTGGCCCTGGCGCCCGCGGGGAGTCTGCGGGGGCGGGCGGGCACCGATGAGGCGCAGCGCATCGCGGCCTATCGCGAAATTCTGCCGTTTCCCCTGGTCATCGCCGTGGGCAAGACCATGGATGCCGCTCTGGCGAAATGGCGCGGGGAAAGTTTGATCGCCGGCTGCGCCAGTCTCCTGCTGGTTCTGGCGACGGTGATTCTGGCGGTGCTGTCGGATCTGAGGCTGGCTGAACGCCAACGGGCGCAGCAGGCGCTTTCCGCCAGCGAGAGCCGTTTTCGCATGCTGAGTGATCGGTCGCCCGTCGGGATTTTTCAGACCGATGCCGAGGGACATTGCCTCTACCTCAATGATCGCTGGCTCGAACTGGCCGGCCGGCGGCGCGAGAGCATGCTGGGTGCCAAGTGGTGCGAGGTGGTTCATCCCGAAGACCGCGATAAGGTGCGCGAGGCCTGGGTCAATCATTTGAGGTCCGGCGAGCAATTCCTCATGGAGATGCGGATCGGCGGCGAGGCAGGGGCGCTGCGTTGGGTTCGCGGCCATGCTTCCGCCCTGACCGGCGCCGACGGCAAGGCCATCGGCTTGGTAGGGACCATCGAGGACGTCACCGCGGCCAAGGAGGCGGAGCAGCAGTTGCGGCTTTCGGAGCAGAAATTCGCAAGGGCCTTCATGGGCAGTCCCGATCCGCTGTCCATCACTCATCTGGACCGGGGCCAGTTCGTCGAGGTCAACGAGGCGTTCTGCCGCTTCTTGGGCTGGCGGCGGGAGGAGTGTATCGGCCACAACGTCTTCGACCTCGGGATTTGGGTCAATCCCGAGGATCGGGTCCGTGCCGTCTCCCTGGTCGAGACTGGCGGTCAGGTCGAGGACTTTGAAACCGTGATGCGGCGCAAGGACGGGCGGACCCTCATCACCCAGGCCTCGATCCAGAAAATCGCGGTGAGCGGTGAGGACTGCCTGCTGTTCATCTGCCGCGACGTGAGCGAGCACAGGGCCATGGAGGCCCGCAGCCGGGATTTGCTGGCCAAGCTCGACGCTTCCAATAAGGAACTCGAGCAATTCGCGTATGTGGCCTCCCACGATCTCCAGGAACCGCTGCGGATGATCGCGGGCTATGCCCAGATGATCGACCGGCGCTATCGCGGCAAGCTCGATCCCGAGGCCGACGACTTTATCGGCTATATGGTCGAGGGTGCCAAGCGCATGCAGGCGATGATTCAGGACCTGCTGGAATACTCTCGCGTTGATCGCCAGGGCGGGCAGTTCCGCGAATTCGATGTCGGCAAGGTCCTCGATGATGTTCGGCTCAATCTGGCCGCCGCCCTGGCCGAGACCGGCGGCACCATCACCATCGATCCCATGCCCAGCCTCGCGGCCGACCGTTCGCAATTCGTCCGGCTATTCCAGAACCTGCTGGGGAATGCGCTGAAATACCGCCATCCCGATCGGGCCCCTCAGGTCAAGGTTGCCGTCGAGGTCGCAGACGATGTCCTGACCTTCGTCGTCAGCGATAACGGTATCGGCATCGATCGGCAATATTTCGACCGGATATTCCAGGTCTTCCAGCGTCTGCACGGCCGCGAGAAGTATCAGGGAAATGGCATTGGTCTCGCCGTCTGCAAGAAGATCGTCGAGCGCCATGGCGGCTCCATCTGGCTGGACTCCATTCCGGAACAAGGCACCGTCTTCCGCTTCACCCTGTCGCGCCACCTTGCCGATATGCAGGAGCGCCTGTCGGCGTGATGCCGGTCGGTCTCATTGTTGGCTTCAATATTCATGACCGATACGAAGGTGGGCGGCAATGTCGCTGCGCCAGGAAAAGTCATAAATTGTGACGATGCGCAGGTATTGCTTCGTCGTCTGCGGGATAAATAAAAAATGCATAATGCGGTTCAGTCCGGCATGCTGATGTTCAGTGCTTATAGTTCTGTATCCGTGCGAAGTTCTATTTTATAATAATTAATCTTTAGTATTACTTCCTGTCGGGTCAATACTGTATATTGACGGCGCACACCGTCAGCGGGTAATATGCACAGTGGCATGTTGTGTCCGGGCGGGGTCGGGTCCTCATGGGGATGGGGCCGGCTTGGCGGGTGATTCAGAGTGAGGTTGTAATGGCGCCGAGGGATGAGAGGCCAGCCGTCGAGGGGGCTGTCAAGACAGGCGTGGGTGAGGGGAAACATTCGGTCGCGGCCGCTGATCACAGCCACGGCGCGGCTCATCCCGACATCGTGCTGCCCGTGGGGGCACTGACCAAGGTCCTGGTGCCGGGCGGGGACTTTCTTCTGAATGCCGACTATGTCCGCCATGGCGGCGATCTGGTCTTGGTTGGTGACGATGGTCACCACGTGGTCCTCCAAGGCTATTTCGATACCGAGACGCCGCCGGCCCTGCTCAACACCGATGGGGCGGTCATCGATGCCGCCCTGGCCGGCAAGCTGGCCGGGCCGCTGGCGCCGGGTGAATACGCCCAGGCCGGCGGTGGCACTGGCGCGACCGCTATTGGAAAGGTGCAGACCGCCAACGGCTCCATCCACGTCAAGCATGCCGACGGCACCAGCGCCGAATTGCATAAGGGCGATAACGTCTTCGAGGGCGACGTTCTTCAGACCGACCAGGGGGGGGCGGTGGGCGTGGTGTTTGCCGATGGCACCTCCATGTCCTTGGGCGAGAAGGGGCGTCTTGTCCTTGACGAGCTGGCTTATGATCCGGGGAACAAGACCGGCGACGCCCATCTGACCCTTGTCACCGGCTCCTTCGCCCTGGTGTCGGGGCAGATTTCCAAGACCACCCCCGACGCCATGCAGCTGAAGACTCCGACCATGACGGTCGGCATCCGCGGCACCGGTCTGACCGGCAACGGCACCACCGTGGCCATGATGGCGGAAAAGGGCGGGGTCGCAGGCGAGATCAGTGTGACCACGCCCTCCGGCCAGACGATGACTCTGAACGTCGCCGGTGCCGCCGCCGTGATCGGGGCCGGCGGAGGTCTGGCGCAGCAGCAGATGTCGCCGCTTCAGGTCATGCAGATCGCCGGCAATGCCGGCACCGCCCTGCCCAACGCCGCTAATTCCCTGTCCGCCGCCTATGCCCAGGCGGCGGCCCAGGTGCAGCAGCAGATTCAGCAGCAACAGCAGCAGCCGACTCCGCCGCCGGCACCGCCGCCACCGGCCAACGGAGCCGGTACCGCTCCTGCCGGCCCGCCTGCCGCCGCCCTGTTCGACGCCGCCGCCGCCGTGGCGGTGGCCAAGGGGCAGATCGACCATTTGCTGGTCGATATCGTCAAGATTATCAATGCGCCGCCGCCTCTGCCGCCGCCGCCGCATGTCGTCGATACGGCCGGCGTCACCGAGATTCTTGCCTTGATCGCCAAGGTCACGCCGACGGTGAGCGCGACCCATGACGCCTTCCTGGCGGCGCAGACGGCCTATAACGCCTCCGACCTGACCACGCTGACCACCCAGGCGGCCCTGGCCCGGACCGATTCCAATATCGCCAATGTCGATGATGCCGATGCCACCACCCCCGGCATCCAGACCTACCACGATCTGGCGGTGGCCCTCGCTGCCGGCCATTCCCTCGCCGCCAGCACTTTGGAAAACCTGCTCACCCTGCTGGCCCAGGCCAATACCGACGCCACCAATGCCGAGACGCTGAAGAATGCGCTGGAGCATATCAGCACCACCGCCGCCACTTGGCGCGATGGAACGGCCATCGGCGACAAGGTCACCACCCACGACGCTTCAGTGGTCGCCCAGGCTACCCTGGCCGACCTGCGTACCGCCTCAACCAACGCCGCCGATGCCGAGGCCGCCGCCTGGGCGGCGGCTTATGATCCCCAGGTCGTGGCCGGTCAGGCCAAGGCGACCTTTGACGCGGTGCATGCGGTGGTGGGCGACGTCCGGGCTTCGGTGGGCAAGGCTTTCGTGGACTATCTCGCCGCGCATGGCAGTTCGCCCGACGCGGCGACCCTGTATGGCCTGACACCCGATATGCAACTCGCCATCAACGCTTATTCTGCGGCGCTGACCGGCCATGCCGGCGAGACCAATTCGGCGATTAATCTGGATGCTACGGTCTTCGCCAAGCTGAACGCCATGATCGCCGCCGCTAATGTCGACGTTCTTGGTGGCGCTGGCGGTGTCGAGCACGTCAATCTTTCCGCCAATCAGTTGTCCCAGGCCATCGCCGCCTGGATCGCTGCCGACACGGCGGCCGAATCCGCCGATACCACCGTCTCCAACGCCTATGATCAGGCGAAGAGCGTGTCCGATGCTGCCGTTGCCCTCGCCACTACCGCTCATGACGCGGCGGTGTTGGCTGCTACCGCCTATGTCAACGGCCAGACCGCTGCCGCCACCGCCGCCACCAATGCCGCCACCGCCGATTATGCCGAAGTGGTGGCCGCCTCCTCGGCGCAGATCGAGGAAGGCGGGCGGATGGCGACGGCGATCACCGCCTTGACCACCGATCTGGGGGCGGATTCCGCCGCCGCGACCGGATCGGCCAAGGGGGATGTCGCCGCCGCCCATGCCGCCGTTATCGCTGCCCAGGCCAAGGTGTTGGATTCCAGTCATTTCGACCTTGCCGGCGCCCAGGCCCAGTATCAGCTGGCGGTCAGCGCGGTCAGCGATGCCGGCAACAAGGTCACCGACGCCGCTACCCAGGTGTTTGCCGCCAAGACGGTTCTGGATCTGGCCAATATCGTGCCGGGCAATTACGCCCAGGCCGACAGCGGCTCCCAGGATCTGGCGACCCAGGCCCAGCAGAAGGCTCAGGCCGATTACGCCAAGGCGCTGGCCATCCAGTCCGAGGTCATCCACCAGAAGGAACTGGCGCAGGCCTACTTGCAGCAGGCCGCCCAGGTGGTGACGCAGGCCGAGGCCTATCAGTCCCTGGCCGATGCCGCCAATGCCCAGACCGTGGCGGCGGCGCAGCTCGCCGCCGATTCCGCCATGGCCCAGGCGAGCAATGCCTCGAACGACGCCCAGACAGCCCAGACCAGCGCCACCGCCGCCGCCAAAGCCCTCAATGGCGTCCTCGATGGCGGCGAGACCCAGGACGCGGTGCTGAACCTGGATACCCGCGTCCATGCCGGGACCGGCACGGCGGTGGCCGCGTTGTCCACCATGACCTCCTCCGTGGGGCTGGCCCAGGGTAACTACGATACTCTGGCCACCAGTGCCGCCGCCCTTGCCAACGCCACCGTCACCGCCAAGGTCTTGGCGGCGCATGACGCCTTGGTGGCGGCCGGCGATGCCGGGTCCGGAGCGATCAAGGCCGCCGGTGATGAACTGGCCAACGCCCAGTCCCTGGTGACCACCGCCCATAACACCGCCGCCGCCAAGCTGGCGGAGATTTCCACGGCCGTGGGCAATGCCCAGACCGACGCTACCACCGCCACCACCCAGGCGGGAGTGGCCGACGCCATCACCGGCACCACGCCCGCCGATGTCACCGCCGCCCGCAACGCCGCCACCGCCGCCGCCAATGCCGCCAAGGACGCGGCGGTGCAGTCCGCCACCGTCACCGCCGACGCCAAGGATCTGGCGGCCGTCGTCCAGAGCGTGGCCACCGAGCAGACCCTGGTGGACACCGATGTGGCCGCCGCCTCCGCCAAGGTCAAGGCGGCGGTGGAAGCCGTCACCTGGGCCAAGGCCGATTACGACGCCGTCAATCTGGCGCAGCAGGCGCGCTTGGCCGTGGACAGTTCCGCCAGTTCCACCGACGCCGCCGACAAGGTGGCGGCGATCACCGCCTCGCTCAACACCCTCACCGGCAACGGGGGCGAGTTCGCCGTTCTGCAAGCCCTGGAAACCCAATACGTCACCAATATCGCCGCGACCGCGTCGGCCGACCAGCAGGCCCGCGCCACCATCGATGCGGCCTATCAGCAGGCGTTGCAGGCCAAGACCCAGATTGCCAACGCCAGCAGTGTCGCTGCCGGCGCCCTGGGCGGCACCGCCATCACCGGCTCGGCGGAGCAGCAGTTGGCCCTGGCCGAAAGCAAGGCCGCCGCCGCCCTGGCGGCGACCACCGTCACCGATGCGGCGCAATATTCCGCCCAGGCCACCGCCGCCGCCAACGAAGCCGTCCGTTTGGCCGGGTTGGTGACCAATGCCAAGACCACCGCCGATGCCGCCGTCTCGACCATCGATGCCGCCTTCATCGCCGCCAATTCCGCCGAGGCCCGGTTGCAGGCCGCCGCTACCCTGCAAAGCCTGGCCAGTCAGGCATCCGCCAAGCTGGCCACGGTCCAGACCCAGCAGGCGGAGGTGATCCAGGACGCCACTATCGCCCAGTCCGACAGCGCGGCTGCCGTGGCCGCCCTGACCGATGGCACCAGCACTGCTTCGTCCATTTCCACCGTGGTATCCGGTGCCCACACCAATGCGGTCAATGCCTCGACCGCCTCGGCTGCGGCCGCGGCTGCGTCCTCTGCCCTCCAGGACCTGAAGACCCAGGCCGATACCGCCTTCGGCAACTTGGCCCTATCGCAGCGGACTTCGGTCATCGTCAGCTACCATGATGCCATCACCAAGGCCGCCGCCGACGCCCAGGCCCTGGCCACCGACGCCGCCGATCGCGCCAATGCCGCCGCCAAGGCCGACACCGCCGCCGCCGCCGCCAATGCCGCCATGGCGCAGGACCAGACCAGCCGCAACATTTCCGCCATTGATGCCGCCACCGCCCAGGCCGGCGCCGCGTCCGCCGCCGCCCACAATGCCGATCTGCATGCCCAGGCGGTCTCTACCTCCGCTGCCAGCATCAGCGCCACCGCCAGCAATCTGCAATCGGCGCTCACCACCTATCTCGCCGGCCATACCGACGCCACCGCCTCCAGCATTCTGTCCAATCTGACCAGCGGCGGTGCGGCTTCGCTGGCCAGCGCTCCAGGTCTGATCCAGGGCACGATTTCGGCCTTGCAGACTTCCGTCAGCTCCGCCGCAGGGACGGCGGCCAGCGATTACGCCACTATTTCCACCTCCTATGACCCGCTGACCACCCCGGCCTCGGGCGACGTCACCAGTGCCAAATCCCTGGCCGACGACGCGGTGGCCAAGTCGCAGACTGCGGTGGACTTGTCCAACGCCATCGACGCCCAGCAGAGCCTGTTGAGCCAGAAGTCGGGGCAGATCAGCGCGCTGGTCACCCAGTTCCAGGCGGATCTCAATGCCGCCGCCACCGCTGCCCGGCCGGGTCTGGCGGTGCACGCGGTGGCCGATACCTTTTCCACCGACGAAAAGACCGCGGTGGCGGTCAATGTTTTCACCAACGACACCGGACCCGGCACAATCGGCGCCGTGGTGACCATCACCGGTCTGCCCACCTACGGTTCGCTGACCCTGCACGGGACCACGGTCGTCTCGGGCCAGACCATCGCCGTGGCCGATATCGCCACCCTGCAATACCATGCCTCGGGGACGTATCCCTGGACGCTGTCCAGTGGGACGCTGACTTCCACCCAATACAGCGACACCTTTACCTATAGCCTGTCCAAAACCGGGACTTTCGCCGCCCTGCAGTCCGACGGCACCCTGACCTCCAATGTGTACACCGCGGCCGAGAATGCCACGGCGAGCGTGACCGTCACCCATGTGGACCATGCCCCGACCCTGTCGGGGACGTCGCCGGTGCTGACCGCCATTGCCGAAGATGTGGCCTCGGCTGCCAATGCCGGCACCCTGGTTTCGACCATTCTCGCCAGCCGGGTCAGCGACGTGGATACCGCCACCGCCAGTCTGGGCATGGGGCTGACCTCGGTGGACAGCACCAATGGCAGCTGGCAATACTCCGCCGACGGCACCACCTGGACCGCCGTGCCGGCCATCACCAACGGCGACGTCTTCCTGCTGGCCAGTACCGACAAGCTGCGTTTCGTGCCCAATGCCCATTGGAACAGCGGCTCCGGCAGCGCTCCCACCTTCTCTTTCATGGCCTGGGACGGTGCCGGCACCGGCGTGGTCCACACCCAATTCCCCTACGACGGCACCGGTGGTTACTACAGCCTGTCCGCCGGTTCCCTGACCGGGACGCTGTCCGTCACTCCGGTGGCGCATGCGCCGACCATCAGCGTTTCCGACGTCTATTCTCCCACGGTGACGGCGATTCCGCTCTCGGTCAGCCTGACCCATGCCGCTGACAACGATGCCTTCACCTTACAGATCAGCGGGGTTCCCGCCGGTGCCACCCTCAATCACGGGACCTCCGTGGGCGGTGGCGTCTGGACTCTGGCCGAGGCTGATCTGGCCGGATTGAGCATTACGCCGGCGAATGGCTACAACGGCGTCATCTCCCTGGTTGTCCAGGCAACCGCCACCGACGGCAGCGGGGGCAATCAGGTTACCGCAACCGCGCTCGGCACGCTTTCGGTGGGTGTCGTCTCGCAGACGGTGCAGGTCAACGGCAATTTCGACGGCTCGGCGGCCATATGGCCGCTGATCGCCGACGGCGGCACCGGTGCCGACGTGATCCATGGCAGCACCCTGGCCGATACCATCGTCGGCGGGGGTGGGGCCGATACCCTGACCGGCGGTTCCGGGGCCGATCTCTTCGTCTATACCGCCGCCAGCGATTCGACGACGGCGGCGCCCGATCTCATCACCGACTTCACCCATGGCACGGATAAGATCAGTCTGGTCGGTGCCGCCGGTTACGGCATCCTTCATACCATATACCTCGTCAGCAACAACCTGGCCTCCACTCTCGCCACGATCCAGGCCAACGGCGGGATCACTAATGCGGTGGTGTTTCTCAGCGACCTCACCGATGGCTGGATCTACGTCAAGGGCGCGGGGACTGGCACAAGCTATGACGGCCTGCTGGTCAAACTGGCGGGGGTGACCTCCCTGCCGACCTCGGCCGATTTCGTTCAGTCCTTCACCTCGGAAATTTTCCTCAGCAGCGTCAGCAACGACACCTTCAGCGGTGGGGGCGGAGCCGATTCCGTGGTTTTCCACGGGGCCATGGCCGATCACCTGCTGTCGGCCAATGGCGGCGGTACCATTGCCGTGACCTCCTCCAGTGGGCTCGACGGCACCGATAGCCTGACCGGAATTAGCACGCTGGTCTTCAGCGACGGCAGCGTGACAATCTCGGGTACCGCCGGGGCCGAGACCCTGATCGGCGGCACCGGGGCCGAGACCCTGGCGGTGGGAAGCGGATTCAAGGCGATCAATCTGGGCGCCGGAAACGATACCCTGAAGATTTCCGCCACCGATCTCGCCCTCATGGATACGGTGATCGGCGGGAGCGGCAACGATACCCTGGTCCTGTCCACGGGTGGGGTGGTCAACGATGCCCTGTTCGCCCATGTGAGCGGGTTCGAGACGTTGAAGCTGGCGGCCCTGACCGGGCAGACCCTGGCGCTCGGCCCCTTGGCCGTGGCAGCGGGGGTGAGCGTCATCGATGCTTCCGCTGCCAGCGGAACCCTGACCTTGACCGGAGCCGGGGCGGCGGGTAGTTCCATCTCCCTGATCGGCAGTTCCGGCAGTGACACCTATGTCCTGCCCGCCACCGAAGCGGGGACGCTGACCCTGATCGATGCCGGCGGCACCAATGTGCTGGATACCCGGGCGACGGCGAATGATTCCTTCCTCGGCGCCGAGCAGGTCGGCAACAATCTGCTGCTGCATCTGACCGATGGCGCCGGCGGCGGCGGGACCCTGGTGGTGCAGGACCAGTTCGCCGGGACCGGCAAGGGGATCGATCATGTGATTTCCGGGTCGCAGAACCATTCCAGCGAGAAATTCGTCGGCCTGACCGGTGCCTCCACCATGAGCGCCGCCGCGAAATCGGTGGCGACCCTGACCGGCACGAGCGCCGACGAGATGATTATCGGCACCTTGGGTGAGGCGACGCTGATCGGCGGCGGCGGCAATGATCAGTTCTTCCTCGGTGGTGGCAATCAGACGGTATTCGGCAGCAATGCCGTCGATCCCTCCGGGAACGGCTGGACCTATGGCGGCAAGGCCGACTTCGCGCTGATGCCCGCCGCCGACGGGGTGACGGTGACGGCGGACTCGGCGGCGACGCTGGCCACCAGGACGGGCACCGGGGCTGGCCTCTCCTCCGATAAGGTCATCGGCGGTCCCGACGGGGATTACATCGGCCTGTGGCAGCATGGCGGGACCTTGAGCGGGCAGGTCTATGACCGGTTCGATCACGCCATTTCCGGCGATACCCTCTCGCTGACCGGGCTGGGCTCGGCCGGGGTCAGCACCACCGGGCTGATCCATGTCGGCTTCGCCGCGACCTGGATGAACGGCAGCCAGGCGCTGTGGGAATCGTGGAATGTCGGGACCACCAGCGTCACCGCCCATAGCGGCCCGATCGTCATCGACGGCGACACCACCGGAACCGCCATTTCCAGCACCACCGGCCTGCTTACCGGCAATACCGCCACCGCGTTCGCCACGGGCTGGATCGACAACGACCATCATGCCAGGGTCGAGACCTTCAACCTGACCACCGGTGCCGCCACCGGGACTTTCACCATATCCGGCGCCGAGACGGTTTCCGGCGGCATGGCGCTGACCGGTCTGGTGGGGGGAACCGGTAATTTCCTCGGCGTCTGGGGCACGGGAAGCGCGGTCCATGCCGAGGTCTTTGCCCCGACCGGCGGCACCATCGGCGCCGAATTCACCATCGGTCACGCCACCTCTCCCTCGAATGTCCGGGCGGCGGCCTTGGAGGACGGCGGCTTTGCCGTTTCGTGGACGGAATCCGACTATGGTACCGTCAGCCTCTATTCCGAGACCTACAATGGCGACGGCACTTCGCGGACCGGCGGGCCCGACGAACTGTTGAGCACGACCAACGCCATCTCCGGGGTTCAGACCACCCGTCTCGGCAATGGCGATTATGTGGTGCTGTGGGCGACCGATATCGGCACCTTCAAATCGGTGCTGCATGGTCAGGTGATGTCTGCCCAGGGCGATCAGGTGGGGCATTCCTTCGAGTTGGGTGCGGCCTATGCCGCCGGCTTTAGCGCCAGTACCATCAGCCAGAACACCACCAATGGCGGCTTCGTGGTGGAGTGGGATGCCAGCCTCACCACCGGCACCCAAACCACCCAGACCTTGTACTCCCAGCATTTCGACGCCATGGGCAATCCGATCCAGACCGCGACGGTCGGCGGCGCCGGTTATACCGACACCCTGTTTGCCATGGACCACATCGTCGGTGGCGCCGGGGATGACGTCCTCAATGGCGGTGCCAACCAGACGCTGGACGGCTTGGGCGGCAACAATACCCTCAACGGCGCGCAGGGCGGCGGCACCCAGGTCAGCTACGAGCACGCTGCGGCCGGTATCGCCGTCAATCTGTCCAATGACGTGCTTTCCGTCGGTACGGTGACCGGTCTGGCCGCCGGCACCGCGCTTAACGGCTTTGGCGGCACCGATACTCTGAGCAATATCACCTCGGTGCAGGGCTCGGCCTTCGCCGACGTTATTCAGGGCGGCGGCGTCTTCGGCCATTATCGGTTGGATGGCGGCGGTGGCGCCGACATCCTGATCGGCGGGGCCGCCAATACCGATTTCGCCATCGACCTCACCTCCGGCGGCACGGTGACCGGCTATTACGGTGGAACCATCAGCAATTCCATCACCTTCACCAACACCACCGACGGAACCATCACGGCCATCTGCGATGCGGCCTTCGCCAATGTGACCAATGTCCAGACCCTGAATCTGGACAGCGAATTCATCGGCGGAACGGTAACGCTGGGGAGCAGCGCCCACAATGCCGGGATTGTCGAGGTCTATGCCGGCCAAATCACCGCCGGGGTCACGGTCGATGCCAGCAGCCAAAGCGGGTCCGAGACCCTTGAAGTCGGATCAGGCAACAACACCCTGATTGGCGGCAGCGGCTATAATACCCTCCGCATCCATGAAAGCGTCGCCAATCACATCTTCACCGTGAGCGGCGACACCCTCACCGTCACCGGCGGCGGTCATACCGATGTGGTGAGCGGCGGGTTGCAGCAGAGCATTGAGTTCTATGACAACTCCGTTTCCATGTACCAGGGGACCATCTACAGCAGCGGGGGCAACGAAACCATCGTCCTCGACGAGACCAATGCGACCGTGTATGGCGGTTCGGGCTCGGAGGTGGTCAAGCTCACCCATGTGGCGAGTTCGGTGGAGTTCGACGGCTTCACCACCGGCTCGGACAAGATCGATCTGAGCGCTGGCGGTCCCTATGTCCTGGCGAATCTGTCCGGCTTGCACGGCGATACGGCGTCCCTGACTTCAATGATGTCGAGTCTGGGCCAGAATGGCGTCGGCTTTACCACCGACGGTACCGATGGCTGGCTCTATGTTCACGGCGGCGCGCTGGATGGCAGCCTGATCAAGCTGGACGGCGTCCACACTCCTCCGGCCGTCAGCGATTTCCTTGGGGTCTCCGGCACGGTCTCGGTCTCGGCCACCGCGGCGGTGACCCTGACCCAGGAAAACACCGCGCTGTCCTTCAGCGGCAACGCCGCGATGGAGGCCGACCCGTCGCCGAATGCGCACGTGGTATTGGGCGACCTGACCATGGAAGCCTGGGTGAAATGGGACGGCACCAGCGGGGGGATGCAGTTCATCGCCTATGACGGTGATTCCAGCACCACCGGCTATGGCGTGTATATCGATAGCAGTGGCCATCTCGGCTATATGTGCGGCGGGCAGGGCACCTCCGTTTCCTCGGCGAGCCTGAGCGCCGGCCAGTGGCAGCATATCGCGCTGGTCCGCAGCGGGGGGACCTGGAGCCTGATGGTCGATGGTCAGACCGTTAGCCTCGACAATCCTGGCATAAACGTGGCCGATATCATCTCCGGTGACACCCGTCTCTGGGTCGGCTGCGCGACCTTGGGGAGCCAAGGCTTTAACGGTGAAATCGCCGATCTGCGGATGTGGGACGTGGCCCGGACCTCGGCCGAGATTTCCGCCGGCATGCACACCGTCGTCAACGCGAGCGACACCGGTCTGCTGGGAGCCTGGGCCATGGACGATGGCTCCAGTTCCACCGCCCATGATGCCACTTCCGGCCATCATGATCTGAGTGCCTATCAGGACGGGACCGTCTCCCCCGATGTGGCGAATGACAGCGCCGCGTCCTCGTCCCGGCAGGAGGTTGCGGATGGCCGCGTGGACTTCGGCGGAGGAGTCGGCGCCCTGACTCTTTCGCTGGCGACCGGGGGGCAGGCGGCGCAATACGGGACGGTGACGCTCAATGCCACCACCGGCGAATGGCATTATGTCGGCGAATCCGGCTATTACGGGTCGGATCAATTCACCGTTCTGCTCCATGACGGCTTTGGCAACAGCACCAGTACGACGGTCACCGTCACCCCCGCCAATCAGGCGCCGGTGGTCTATGACGTGGATGGGGTTCAGGTCTTCGACGGCGCAACCTATGTGCACGATACCGTCGGCCGCAGTCAGTCGGGCGGAGCCTTCACCATTTCCGCCTTGATCAAGGCGACGGATTTCACCGGTGGCGGCACCATCATCGACATGACCGATGGCACCGCCAGTAACGAGTTCAGGCTGTCCCTGGATGGTTCCGGCCATCTGGTGCTGACCACCGTCAATGGCGGAAGCGGCACGGTGGTGAGTTCGACATCGACCATCAATCTGGATGCCTGGACCCAGGTCGCGGTGGTCAATGACGGTGCCGGCACCGTCACCTTCTATGCCGACAGCGTGAAGATCGGTTCATTCACGGGGCAGGAGTCCCGGCCCAACGTGACCTTCAATGCCAATTACCTGGGCAGTGACAGCGACCAGTCCGCCTACTTCAAGGGCGAGATGCAGCAGGTCCATGTCTGGGGCGATGGTCGCAGCCTGTCGCAGTTGATGGACGAGATGACCGGTTTGACCAACACCTCCGACCAGCTCGGCTGGTGGGTTTACGATGGGTCGGGCTGGTCCCAGGGCACGGTCGTCGGTAGCGGGGGCGACAGGATCACCAGCCATGGCGTGGATATCGGCGGTCAGACCATCAGCGGCGAGCTGGTGGCCCTTGACCCTGAAGGGACGGCCCTCACCTACGGCGTGGACGGCCAGACGGCGACCGGAGGGCAAAGCTTCCAGTCCTATACCGACCACGGCACCCTGACTGTTCATGGCGACGGCACCTATACCTACACTTCCGACGCCGGGTTCACCGGAGTCGACACCGCAATCTGGTGCGCCAGTGACGGCCCCCGGGTCACGACGTCGCAGCTGACCTTCATGGATTTCGCCACCACCAGGGCCGCCGTTCACTTGGGCAGTTGGTCGAATAGCACCACCTGGGCCGATAGCACCCCGCCGGTGACCACCGATTTGGTGCTGGATAACGGTTACCAACTCGGCCATGGCGTCGGCGATGACACCGTGGGCGGTGTCAAGCTCCAGAATGGGGCGACCCTGAACATGGTCGGTGGAAGCCTGTCCTTCACCGCGGGTGCCGAGGCCGACGCCTCGTCGCAGGTGATGCTGAACGGTGGAACTTTGTCCCTGGGCAGTTTGGTGGAGTTCGACGATGCCGGCAGCCTGATGCTGTCCTCCGGCGCCCTGACCGGGACCGGCACCCTGATTTCCTCGGGGGGAGGGATGACGTTGACCGCCGGGGGGACGGTGGAACTGGATGCGACCCTGGTCCTCAAGTCCGGGGGCACCCTGACCGGGACCGGCACCCTGACCGGGACCGGCACTCTCTATCAGAGCAGCGGCACCCTGTCTCTGAGCGGAACGGGCAATGATATCGGCGTGGCCTATCAGAACGCGGCGGCGGCGGCCTTGCTGCTGAGCACCAATGGCGGGATCAGTGCCGCCGCGCTGATCGAACAAGGCTTTACCAATTACGGTACCATCGATCTGACGGCGGGCTCCGCCACGGGGGCGGACACGGTAGCCCTGAGCGTCGGCGGCGACCTGATCAATGCCGGGATTTTGCTTGCCGAGGGGAATTCCGGGGCTGGAACCTATGCCCTGGACCTGGGCCAGTATAACTTCCTCAACTCCGACACCATTACCTTGACCCATGACTTGGCCGTGACCGCCGCTTCCATGGGGAATGAGGGCCTCCTGACCCTCGGCATGGGGACCAATGGGGTTTCACCGACCCTGACCGTGCAGGATAACACCGCGTCCCATGCGGCGTTCGACAATACCGGTAAGATCACCGGCAGCGGCGTGCTCGACGTTCATGACGCCGATTTCAACAGCAATGGGGTGATTGACCCCGGTTCGGCCGGGACCGCAGGCACCCTGCATGTGGATGGCAATCTGACCCTGTGGGAAAGTTCGCATGTGAAGCTGGACATCATCGACCCCACCCATGCCGACCAGCTCTGGGACAGCAACGGCACTCTGCATCTGGGCGGTGAGCTTGACATCGGCATTCCCACCTTTGTCGTCAACGACACCTATGATCTGATCCACCACACGGGGACCGGCTCCGTGACCGGTGCCTTCAGCACCATTACCGGCCTCGACCAGTTCACCAACGGGAACAGCAGCGGCTTCCTGCTCGATCCGGTGTTCAGCGACAGCGGCATCTCCGTCACGGTCAAGGCCGCCACGGTGCTGGGTACCGAAGACATCTTCTCTTCCGTCGGCAATGTGGCTGACTACGTCATCGGCAATGGCAGCCACGAGGCGGTCGAGCTTGGGGGCGGTGCCGACGTCTATCTGGGGCATGGCGGCAGCAACAACATCGGCATCACCGGCCTGGATTTCCATTATCTCGACGGCGGCAGCGGCGGGAACAACCAATTGCTCTGGGAAGCCACCAGCACCGCCTTCGACGTGACCAATCTCAATTCCACCAGCCAGTTGCAGCATTTCGACGTGCTGAACATGACCGGGGCAGGGGCTGGCGGTGCTAACAACGTGGTTCTCAGTCTCGCCCAGGTCTTGGCCATGACCATGGGCACCAACGCCATCAACAATAGCGCTCATAGTCTGGTGGTTATTGGCGGCACCAATGGTGGCGATACCAGTCTGACCCTCACCGGCAACGGCTGGCAGCAGGATGGTTCGTTCAACCTGACGGTCAACGGCAATGCGAACAGCTATACCCAATACTCCAACATCGCCGCCGATGGCTCCGTCGGTCATGTGTTGGTGGACAGCCATACACAAGCCCATTTCAACGGCCCGCCGTGACCGGTCGGCCCGGAGCGGATGCTCCGGGCTGTAAGCCGGCCATTGCCAAATCTGCCATATTTTTATGCAGCCTTTATGAAAGCGTTGCCTTTTGGCAACGGTGTCTGCCCTTTGATGGTGCAGTCGGGGATGTTGGGGCGATTCCAGATTGCCTGCTTAACAATCGGTCATGTAGAAATGTCCCTGCACACGGATGCGGCATGTTCCTTGGCGGATGTCGCTTCCCATCAACGATTTCCGTGGGTTTCGCATGGCATGCGCCTTGCAGATAAGCCCCCCAGTTTCGGTATTCAGAGGGAGTTTCCGATGGTTCGACATGACCTCCGTCGCGGTGGCTTGATTTCCGGCGCAATTCTGTCCGCCGTTCTCGGCTGTGCCGCCGTTCCGGCGCTCGCCGACGTGTCGCTGTATGATCAGGATGGCCTGAAGATCGATGGCGCCTTTCTTGGCGGCATTACGGCCTTCACCTCGCCTGGGAGCCAGTTCGGCGCCGGTTCGTGGACCAACAACGGCAGTGGCGGCCCCGGGCGCCGCATCTCCGGCAAGTCCTCCTGGACCGAAACCTTCCTGGCGCCGGAACTCAAGGCCTCTTATGAGACCGAGTCCTTCGGCAGCTTCTATGGCGATGTGAGCGCCCAGGTCACCGCCACCGGCGGCGATGGCGAGCCCAGCCTGGTGTCCAGCACCTATGGTCATCCGGTCCTGCTGCAGCTGGAAAATCTGTATGCCGGCTGGAAGTCGGGCAAGACCCTCGACGGTCTTGGCCTCGGCCTCGACGAGAATGCTCTGGACCTGTCCGCCGGTCGTCAGAGCTTCCGCGTCGCCGACGGCTTCCTGATCAGCAATGGCGTCAACAATCAGGGCAAGCGCGGCATGTTCTGGACCCAGTCCCGGACCGCCTTCGCCCAGACTGGCCTTGCCCATGTGGCCACCGGCCCGGTGCGCGGTGACGTCTTCTACCTGGAGAACGTCTCCTCCAACAGCCAGATGCCGGTCGGCGTGACCGATAATGCCCGTACCAAGCTGATCGGTGGCAATATCGAGTTCTTCGAGAACGCCGCCGCCGAGGAAGGCAAGCCGGCCAAGGACGGCGCTTCCAATTACGCCGACCGCAAGTGGTATGTCGGCCTGACCTATTTCAACGTGATCGATGCCTATTCCAACGGCAATCTGGGGTTCAATCCGGCCAATACCGGCAACAATTCCAACGTCACGAACTCCCTGACCTCGAACCGTAATGGCATGAATGTGGTGTCGGTCCATGTCGGCGGCAATCCGCTGCCGTTCCTGGAAGACTTCTCCATCTATGGCAACTACGTCAACGAGAGCAACGGCACGGCCAACCGCAAGGTGGACGCCAATGCCTGGTACCTGGAGCCCGGCTATCAGCTGTCGAGCGTGGCGTGGACCCCCAAGCTGTCCTACCGTTACGCCCATTTCAGCGGTGACAAGAGCCCCAACGACAACACCAAGAAGGCCTATGATCCCTTCTTCTACAACGCCATCACCCGTGGCTTCGGCACCTGGTTTATCGGCGAGATCGTGGGCAACTACGTCATTTCCAACAGCAACGTGAACATCAATCAGCTGGTGCTGTCGGTTAATCCCTCCGACTCTCTGAAGGTCAGTGCCCTGGCCTACCAGTACAACTATGATGCCAAGGCTCAGAATGCCGGCGTCACTTCGTCCGATCTGGCCCGCGAACTGGACTTTGCCGTCGAGTGGACCATCAACGACAACCTGTCCTGGGCCAATGCCTTCGGTATCGCCCATGCCGGCAAGGGCTATCGTCAGAACGTCACCACCAACAGCGCTCCCGCCGGTCTTCCCATGGACAAGAACTGGCTGCTGGGTGAAAGCTCTCTGGTCGTGAAGTTCTAATACCGGTTTCGACCTAAGACCCCGGCGTTCTTCCTTTTGGAAGGGCGCCGGGGTTTTTCTTTGCCATATTGCTGTGGACAGACGAAGGTCCTGGTCCTACCCTTGCTTTATAGGCACAAGCCTGGGGATCGGCTATGACCATGGAACAGGTTGCCGGTAGTGGGGATGGGCGGTCGTGGCAGCGGCAGAATTGCGGGCGCGAAGGCGCTTTCGTGATGGATGGCCTGGAGACCCGGGTCATCATGGTTGATGCTTCCCGTGGGGGCTTCAAGCTGCGCTTCGAGAATGTCGAGGGAGCCATGGCGGTCCTGACGCCGCCGCCGCGTGATATCGCCGTCTCCAATGCCGATGGCGCCGAGTTCTTCGCGACGGTGCTCTGGGCCCGGGACGGCATGGCGGGATGCCGGTTCTACCAGCATGTGTCGCTGGACGACGTGGTCACCCTGATGACCTCGCGCTTTCGCGTCCAATTGCCCAAGCCTGAAAAGAATTAGCCTTTATTTGTGGCCGGCAGCCCGCAGCAGATGCTTGTAATCAAGCGCCTCGTTCTTGAGGTGGCTATACAGGCCGTGGTCGATGACCAGATAGATTTCCTGGCAGATGTGCTGAGCCTGCTTCAGATTTCGGATCTTGGGAACCGCTTTGCGGCAGAGGTCCACATAGGCCGCCAACTGCGTCGCATGGGTGGTCTGATGGCCTTCCGTTTCCTCACCGGTCTGGGCCTTGAGGAACTGATCCTCGGCAGTAAAGGCCGCCTTCATGAATTTGTAGATGGTACCGGTATGCTCGGCGACCATTTTCTGATTGAGGGTCGGGTCATCCAGGATACGGAAAAAGTCGGCCATGGCCTCGATCAACTGACGCCGAGGCAGATCAATGGCAGCAATCCCGGTTTCCAATGACATGTTCCAAAGAAACATGAGGGGGCCCTTATCGGATGCCGTCGCTCCAGCCTGGACAATGATAGATAACCACGTAGCCTGGGCAGATCAAATATCCTTATCGAATATTTTTCCTCCGGTCATAAAAGATTTGCCGGGCATGATGGAATTGCCTGGGCAGAAAAGCTTGGCCTGAAAATTTCCACCGCCATCGGGAATGGTACTGCAATGGGGGGCGACAAGGGGTAGCCCCTGTCAGCCGATGTCGTAAGAACTATATGTTCGCTATTTGTGCTTGACGAGTGGTGCGCGTTTTGGCGGTGTGAGGATGGTGAAGTTCCGCCGGTTCGGCTGCACGGTTGTCCGGTTTAAATTCAGGTCCATTGCAGCACCATCTGATTGGAGGCGATCCGAGGCTTTGGATTGTCCCCGATCAGGCGGTCAATCCGTCGTCGGTGCATGAGGTTTGCTCGAACGAGGCGGGCGAAGGCGAGCGGGCTTTGGACGGCTTTTTGAGCCGCCTGCGCCATCCGCAGCAGCAGGAAGGCAATCAGGGCAACGGCAATCTGGATGCGGACGGCATTTTCGCTGTTGCCCAGGAAATGGCGGATTTTCAGGGTCTGCTTGACCCATCGAAAGAATAGTTCGATGGCCCAGCGCCTCTTGTAGAGATAGGCGATCTCCTGGGCGGTGGCGTCAAGGTCATTGGACAGGATACGCAGCACCTTGCCGGTCTCGATCCTGACGCGGACCTCGCGGACGGGATCGCTGAACAGGTTTTTCCGGCTCTTGGGTTGGCGTTGCTGCAGCAGGCCGATGCGGTCAGAGAGGATATTTCCGTCTCTCGGCACGTCCAGTTCGGCAGTGACCGACAGCGGCGTATTGGATTTGAACCGGGTGATGATGCGGCATCCGGCGGCATCCATCTTGGCCCACCACCCATAATCGTAATAGCCGAGGTCGAAGACGTAGGTGGCCCCGGCCTCGATGGGCATGGTCTGGGCGGCGGTGATGTCGTTGATGTTGGCCGCCGTCACCGCCACATAGATCCGGCCGGTCGGCATCCGCGTCGTAGATCACATGGGCCTTGGCGCCACAGGCTTTGGCGGAAAACCGCGCCCATTCCGACCCCGACCCGCTCAAGCGAATGCCAGTGGAGTCGATCAGATAGGTCGCCTCGCCGATGGCTCGGCGCAGACCACGCTGCGCCTGGGCCACCATCGCCGTGAACAGATCACCGAACATCGCGCTTGGCCGAACGGCGTTGGCATCGGCCAGGGTCGAGCGCGACACTCCGACATGGTAAAGCCGCGCCGCGTGGCTCTCCAGGCCGCCAACGATCTCCCGCAGGCTGGACGCCCCCGAAAGCTGGCCGTACTGCAGGGCGATGAACTGGCTTT
>Ga0265313_10000458_pt1 | contig 43153 bp, 49 predicted proteins | sample 4123metaG_FD_203122 | JGI IMG/M metagenome (GOLD analysis project Ga0265313, IMG submission 203122) | Rhizosphere microbial communities from Carex aquatilis grown in University of Washington, Seatle, WA, United States - 4-1-23 metaG | ecosystem: Host-associated > Plants > Roots > Rhizosphere >... | reverse complement strand
ACACGATGTCGAGCATCGGTGCTCTCCGGATGAAATTTCAGATGGGATAACCCTACGCCCCACCGGCATTAAGGTTCCAATCGGGAAAGGGTAAAGGGACCGTAAGGATGGCGCTCCCCAAGCGCGGTATCATTAACCGGTGACCTGCTCTCCGGCCCGCTCCAACTCATCGAAGCAGGTCACGCGGTTGCCGGCCCTGCCGCTTGGCTAGGCATGTGATGTCGTCGGCCAGACGCTGGACCTTGGCGATGGTGGCCACCATGATCGAGGGCATCGGCGCCCTGCGGACGCATGCCGGTGCCACCCGCATTGCCCGGTTGGCTATCCATTCGGCCAGCACCGCTTCGATAGCGTCCACGGACGTGAAGCCCCTGGGGATGATAGCCGCTCAGGGATCGACGACAGGAGCTGGCCGGGACCACCTCCCATTCGTCCAAAACCATCCCCTAACCTTCTGATTCCACTGAAGCGGAAACCGCTGTTTTCAGCTGTTTCCAGCCAGCGAAAATCTTCGCCACCATGTTGAATTCGCGCCAAAATCCACCGACGTCCCGCGCCTCCATGGTCTGCACGGTGCATTGAGCGTAATACGCTGATTTATATTGATATTTTTGTAGACGCCCAAAATTCGTTTAATAAGGGGCGTCAGCCCAGGCGAATTTCGATCCATTCGAACCCACGAACATCGCGGTAAAGCGCCAGCCAATGGGCATGGAAGTGATCGAGTCGGAATGAATATCTGGCCAGCCCCCCCCTATCCGCTCGGAGCGACTTACGGAGGAGCCGTGTGTAATGGCGGCTAGGTACTTTCCGATCCTCCTGTGGCGCCATCCTCGGCAAGTATTCTGCCCTCGCCGTTAGCAAGTGGCGACCCGATCGGCCTTCGCGACCGGGATGAGCGGCGTAATGGTCATTTCAGGGAGGATTTCCCATGAATTTACGTTCGTATCCGATCCAGCCGATTGTCGCCTTGGTGGCCGGCATTCTCATCCTGATTCAGCCGATGCTGCTCCATTACATCGTTGCCATCTACTTGATCGTCGTTGGGGTGATCGGGCTGGTGCCTCATTCGCGCTGGGGCATCTTCCCGTGACTGAAAAAGCCGCCAGCGCCCATTGGGGCAAGGCCGGACGGGCAACCCCCGACGTCGATACCATGGCGAGCGTGCCGCCTGTCCAAGCAAGGCGAAGCCTTCGTGATCGACCGTATCGCGCTGACGATGCGGCCCACGATCCCTGGCATCGCCGACCCGAAATTCCAGGAAATCACGCGGCAGGCGATGCCGCTATAGGCGATTGCGGGCCCACCGAACGAGGTCGATCATGAGCAAAGAAAAGACGACGGCCAGCCCCGGCAACCACCCGCCGCGCGGAGACTCGCGTCCGGCCGCCGGCGGCGAGTTGCACCAGATCGCGGGCGGAGAGCATCCCGCGCTCACCACGAACCAGGGCATCGCCGTTTCCGATGGCCAGAACTCGCTTCGGGCTAATCCACGCGGCCCCTCGCTCTTGGAGGATTTCATCCTTCGCGAGAAGATCACCCATTTTGATCACGAACGCATCCCCGAGCGGATCGTCCACGCGCGAGCGACGGGGGTTCATGGATTCTTCGAGCTGACCGACTCGTTGCGGGAATATACCACCGCCACGATCCTTACCGAGGTGGGCGAGAAGACGCCCGTGTTCACCCGAATATCGACCGTCGCGGGCGGCGCGGGGTCGGTCGACACCCCGCGAGACGTTCGCGGTTTTGCCGTCAAATTCTATACCAAGGCCGGCAACTGGGATCTGGTCGGCAACAACATCCCGGTCTTCTTCATCCAGGACGCCATTAAATTTCCCGACCTCATCCATGCCGTGAAGATGGAACCCGATCGCGGTTTTCCCCAATCGGCGACCGCCCACGACACCTTCTGGGATTTCATTTCGCTCACGCCGGAATCGATGCACATGGTGATGTGGATCATGTCGGACCGCACCCTGCCCCGTTCGCTGCGGATGATCGAAGGCTTCGGCGTGCATAGTTTCCGGCTGATCAACGAAGCCGGAGTATCGACCTTCGTCAAATTCCACTGGCGCCCCAAGCTTGGGCTTCAGTCGACCATTTGGGATGAGACCGTCAAGATTGCCGGCGCCGATCAAGACTTTCACCGTCGCGATATGTTCGAGGCCATCGCGGCGGGTCATTTTCCCGAGTGGGACTTCGCGGTTCAGCTTTTTACGCAGGAGGAAGCGGACGGTTTCCCGTTCGATCATCTGGACTCGACCAAGCTGATTCCCGAAGAGCTCGCGCCACTGCGGGTGATCGGCCGCATGGTGCTGGATCGCTGGCCGAACAATTTCTTTGCCGAAACCGAACAGGTCGCCTACTGCCCATCCCACGTAGTGCCGGGCATCGATTTCTCGAATGATCCCCTGTTGCAAGGTCGATTGTTTTCCTATCTCGACACGCAGCTGTCACGCCTCGGCTCACCCAATTTTCATCAGATCCCGATCAACGCGCCCCAATGCCCCTTCTCCAACCACCAACGCGATGGCCACATGCGGATGACCCAGCCGACCGGGCGCGTCGCCTACGAGCCCAACTCGTTGTCCGAAGACTCGCCGCGCGAAACGCCGGCCAAGGGCTTTCGTAGCGCGGCGATCACCGAAACGGGCGAAAAAGGCCGCATCCGCCCTGAAAGCTTCGCCGATCACTACAGCCAGGCGCGGCAGTTCTACCTCAGCCAAACCACCTATGAGCAGGCGCATATCGCCTCGGCCCTGGTGTTGGAGCTCTCCAAGCTTGACCATGTCCATGTGCGGGAGGCGATGGTCGGTCACCTGCGACATATCGAGGAGGATCTCGCCAACCGGGTCGCCCACGGTCTCGGGTTCGACACCATGCCCGCCGCCCCGGCGGCGGCGGCCACGGTGCGGCCCCTGGCGCCGTCGCCCGCGTTGCAAATCATCGGCAAGATGAAAGATACCCTCGAGGGGCGCGCGATCGGCATCCTGATCGCCGATGGTTCGGACGGCACCGTCGTCAAGATGATCAGCAAGGCCGCCGCCGATGCGGGGGCTTCGGTGAAGATCGTCGCCCCCAGGGTGGGCGGCGCCAAACTGGCGGATGGCTCAACGCTGGCGGTTGACGGACAATTGGCCGGAACGCCGTCCGTGCTGTTCGACGCGGTCGCGGTCATCCTCTCCGATCAAGGCGCCGAAACGCTGTCGAGGGACGGTGCCGCGATCGATTTCGTGCGCGATGCCTTTGGCCATCTCAAGGCGATTGCAGTCGATGGCGGCGGCCGGGCGCTGCTGAAAATAGCGAATGTCGGACAGGACGCGGGCGTCGTCGACAGCCGCGACAGCGAAGCGTTCATCGCCGTGGCGAAGACACGCCAATGGGACCGGGAAAAATCGATTAGGCCCTTGGCATGAGCGCCGCCACCGTCGCGGACCTTCTGGTCCAGGTGCTCGGTCGGGCCGGAGTGCGACGCATCTATGGCGTGGTCGGCGACAGCCTGAACGGGATTACCGAATCCCTGCGCAAGCAGGGGCAGATCGACTGGGTCCACGTCCGCCATGAGGAAACCGCCGCCTTCGCCGCCGGCGCGGAAGCGCACCTGACCGGCACGCTGGCGGTCTGCGCCGGAAGCTGCGGCCCCGGTAACCTGCACCTGATCAACGGCCTGTTCGATTGCCATCGTTCGCGCGTCCCCGTACTGGCGATCGCGGCACAGATTCCCAGTGCCGAAATTGGTCGTAATTACTTCCAGGAGACACATCCACAAAATCTCTTCGCCGAGTGCAGCCATTTCTGCGAAATGGTCTCGTCTCCCGAGCAATTGCCCGGTGTGCTGGAGACGGCGATCCGCGCCGCCGTCGGCCAACGTGGAGTCGCCGTCGTCGTCATCCCCGGCGACGTCGCCCTGCTGAAGGCCCCGGTGGGAGCGCGTCTGTCCGCCGCCCTGCTGCCGCCCACGCCCCATGTCCGTCCCCGCGACGACACCATCGATAAGCTTGCCGGGATGCTCAACGCCGCCGCCCGAGTCACGCTGTTCTGCGGACGCGGATGCTTCGGCGCCCATGACGGGTTGATGCGCCTTGCCGACACACTCAAAGCTCCGATCGTGCATGCCCTGGGCGGGAAGGAGGGCGTGGCTTACGACAATCCGTTCGATGTGGGCATGACCGGGCTGATCGGATCCAGCGCTGGCTATCACGCCGTGCTGAATTGCGACCTGCTGCTGCTTCTGGGGACCGACTTTCCCTATCGTCAGTTTTATCCGGAGGACGCGAAGATCGCCCAGGTCGACCTACGGCCGGAGAACCTCGGCCGTCGTTGCCCGATCGACCTCGGTTTGGTCGGCGACGTCGGCGCGACGATCGAGGCTTTGCTGCCGCGGCTCGATCCCAAACGGGACCGCGCCCATCTCGATGACGGTCTGGCCAGATACGCCGAAGCACGGCGAGAGTTCGACGACCTCGCCGTCGGGCATCCGGGCCATACGCCGATCCATCCGCAATACCTCGCCAAGGTCGTCAGTGATGTCGCCGCCGCCGACGCCGTGTTCACTTGCGACGTCGGCACCCCGACGATCTGGGCTGCGCGCTACCTGAAGATGAATGGACGCCGCCGTCTGGTCGGCTCGTTCGCGCACGGCTCGATGGCCGGCGCGCTTCCGCAGGCGTTGGGGGCGCAAGCGTCCAATCCGGGGCGTCAGGTCGTCTCCCTTTCCGGTGATGGTGGCTTCACCATGCTGATGGGCGACTTCATCACCCTGACACAGCATAAACTGCCGGTGAAGGTCGTCATCTTCAATAACGGGACGCTCGGGTTCGTCGAGCTGGAGATGAAGCTTGCCGGATTCCTGGAAACCGGGGTTGATCTGATCAATCCGGATTTCGCCGCCATGGCCCGCGCCATGGGCGTCTTCTCCCACCGGGTCGAGGACCCCGCCGATCTTGAATCCGCCATGCGGGAGGTTTTCACCCACGACGGCCCGGCGCTGCTCGACGTTGTCACCAACCGTCAGGAACTCGCCATGCCGCCCAAGACCGGCCTCGCCCAGGTGGCGGGCTTCAGCCTCTACGCGCTGAAAGCGGTGATGAACGGACGGGGCGACGACATCATCGATCTCGCCCGGTCGAACCTGCTCCGCTGAGGGGCCTGCTCGGTGCATTGAGGGATGGGCGTTACCTTAGCCCGTCATGCACCATTTTGAGTATTTCCCACCCCTGTCGTCGGGATCCCGCATCGGCCTAGAATTTAGCCGCTCAGGCTGGCCCTGGCGGGTTCCTCCGAAGGACGGGAAATGAAAATCAGCGCAAAGGATTTTCGGGTGCGGCACGGAGATGAGGTCGATCTCCGGACGTGGCCGACCTCCGTCGAGCCCGCCTACACATCGAAGAAGCACTATCAAAAGCTCCTGAGCGACCATGTGACGCGGTTGAGCACGTTGCAGCAACGTCTCTACGCTTCCAATCGCCATGCCGTCCTGCTGATTTTTCAAGCCATGGACGCCGCCGGCAAAGATGGCGCCATCAAGCACGTGATGTCCGGCGTCAACCCGCAAGGCTGCCAGGTTTTCAGCTTCAAACATCCCAGCCCGGCCGAGTTGCAGCACGACTTTCTCTGGCGCACCACCCGAGATCTGCCGGAACGGGGGCGGATCGGCATCTTCAACCGGTCCTATTACGAGGATGTGCTGATCGTCCGCGTCCATCCCGAGATTCTCCGAGGCGAAGGGGTGCCGGACGCCTCCACCGACCTGACGACAATCTGGCATGATCGGTACCAGTCCATCGTGGATCTGGAACATCACCTCCACATCAACGGAACCCGGATCATCAAGTTCTACCTCCACCTCTCCAAGGAAGAGCAGAGAAAGCGCTTCCTCCAACGCATCGACGATCCGGAAAAAAGCTGGAAGTTCAGTCTGGCGGATGTGGAGGAACGGAAGTTCTGGCCGCAATATATGTCGGCCTATGAGCAGTGCCTCGGCGCGACCAGTACCCGGGATGCACCCTGGTATGTGGTTCCCGCCGACGACAAAATGAATGCACGGCTGATCATATCCAAAACTATTCTCGATACGTTCGAGGGGTTCGAAATAAACCTCCCGAAGGCGAGCGCTGAACGTCAACGGGAGCTGGCGGCAATCCGCAAGCAGCTCACGAAATGACCGCCCTCGACCTAGCCCGGATTCAATTTGCCTTCACCATCGCGTTCCACATCGTCTTTCCGGCCATAACCATTGGGTTGGCCAGCTATCTGGCGGTGCTGGAAGCGTGCTGGCTGCGGACCCATCAGCCGGTCTATCGCGATCTCTACTATTTCTGGTCGAAAATATTCGCACTTGCCTTCGGCATGGGCGTGGTATCCGGACTGGTGATGGCGTACCAGTTCGGCACCAACTGGAGCCGTTTTTCCGACTTCGCCGGCAGCATCACCGGACCGTTGCTGGCCTACGAAGTTCTGACCGCATTCTTTCTGGAAGCCGGCTTTCTCGGCGTCATGCTGTTCGGCGGCACCCGGGTTGGCCGCGGCCTGCACTTTTTCTCCACCGTGATGGTCGCCCTGGGCACGCTCATTTCGGCAACCTGGATCATGGCCTCGAACAGCTGGATGCAAACGCCGCAAGGATACCGGATCGAGGATGGCCGGGCGGTTCCCACCGACTGGTTCGACGTGATCTTCAATCCATCCTTTCCCCTTCGCCTGGTCCATATGGGCGTGGCGGCCTTCCTGGCAACCGCGCTGCTGGTCGGCGCCTCCGCCGCATGGCATCTGTTGCGCGGCAACGATCAACCGGCGATCCGCAAGATGCTATCCATGAGCCTGTGGATACTAGTGCTGGTGGCGCCGGGACAGGCGCTGATCGGCGACCGTCTCGGCCTCAATACGCTACGCCATCAGCCAGCCAAGATCGCGGCCATGGAGGGGCACTGGGAAAATGACCCGAATGGAGGCGCGCCGCTGATCCTGTTCGGCCTGCCCGACATGGAGCAGGAGAAGACCCGGTTCGCCCTGGCCGTGCCCCATCTGGGCAGCCTGATCCTGACCCATAGCTGGGCAGGACAAGTCCCGGCCCTGAAGCAGTTCCCGCCGCGTGACCGCCCCAACGCGGCGGTGGTGTTCTGGTCGTTCCGGGTGATGGTAGGGCTTGGCGTGGCGATGATCGCGCTTGGCCTCTGGAGTGTCTGGCTGCGGCTGCGCGGCAGACTGTGGCATTGTCGGCCCTTCCTGCGCCTTCTGGTTTGGATGGGACCTTCGGGGATCCTGGCGATGCTGGCCGGCTGGTTCACCACCGAAATCGGGCGCCAGCCCTGGATCATTTACGGGGTACTGCGCACCGCCGACGCGGCATCGCCGCAGGGAGTGCCGCAGTTGAGCGGGACACTGCTGCTGTTCGTACTGGTGTATGGCGTGGTGTTCGGCATGGGCATCGTCTATCTGCTCCGCCTCATCCGCCAGGGGCCAGCACCGCATCCCCATGGGGAGGTCAGCGCATGAGTGCCTATTTTCCGATGATCTGGGCCGCCATCATCCTGTTCGGCATCATGATGTATGTGACGCTGGACGGCTTCGACCTCGGGCTGGGGATATTGTACCCGTTCTTCACCAGCAAGGACGAACGGGATGTCATGATGAACACGGTGGCACCGGTCTGGGATGGCAATGAGACGTGGCTGGTCCTCGGCGGTGCCGGGCTGATGGCAGCGTTTCCGCTGGCCTATGCGGTGGTGCTCAGCGCGCTGTACCTGCCGCTGATCCTTATGCTGCTGGGACTGGTGGTCCGGGGTGTCGCGTTTGAATTTCGCTTCAAGGCCCGTGACGGGGAACGACATTTCTGGGACAAGGCCTTCTTCGGTGGATCGGTTGCCGCCACCGTCTTCCAGGGCGTGGCGCTTGGCGCCTATATCCAAGGCATTCCGGTGGTTGGACGGGCCTATGCCGGCGGCCCGTTCGACTGGATATCGCCATTCTCGCTGACTACCGCTACCGGCTTACTGATCGCCTATGCCTTGCTCGGCAGCACCTGGCTGATCCTCAAGACCGAGGGCGCCCTGCAGGCGCTGGCCTATGGCATGGCCCGGCGGCTGGCATGGGCGCTGGTGGCGGCGGTGGCCGTGGTCAGCCTATGGACGCCATTGGCCGATGCCGGGATTGCCGCCCGCTGGTCCAGCGCCCTGCGCCTGCCTTGGCTTGCCCCGCTGCCGCTGCTGGTGGCGGCCTGCACCTGTATGCTGCTGCGCTCCATCACCCGCAGAACGCAGGTGCAACCCTTCCTGTGGACCCTGGCGCTGATGTTGCTCGGTTACGCCGGCCTCGGGATCGGTCTGTGGCCTAATATCATTCCGCCGTCCATCTCGATCTGGGAGGCTTCGTCTCCACCGCTAAGCCAGGGCTTCACCCTGGTCGGCGCGGCGCTGACCATCCCGGTGATCCTGGCCTATACCGTCTGGACCTATCACGTGTTTCGCGGAAAGGTCAGATTGGGGGATGGTTATCGCTGATGCCGCTTCCACCGGAACAGACGGGTCCGTGGTGGAAAAAGCTCGGCTGGCTGATCCTGATCTGGGCCGCCGGAGTCGCCACGCTGGGGGTAGTGGTCGGAATCATCCGGCTGGCGATGCATGTGGCTGGCTGACCCAACGGCATCCCGAAATCCGACCAGCGGAGGGCTGTCGGCCCTGCGCGATACGGGCGACCGTCTGGCGAACGGCACGCAGATCAGGGCCGCGACGGTCAGGATGGCAACCATTGCCCAGGCTTCGTTGATGGCAAGGGTCAAGGCGGCTCTCTCGACGAGCGGCCGCAGCAGCTCCTGCGTCCCTGCATCCACCGAGCCGGCCCAGCGCGCGGCAAACAGCTTAAGCGGCAGGCCGACAAATTTGGCGGTTTCCATGTCGCCGGCCTTCAGCCTGTCCACGATCTCGACGCTATGCTGAGCCGAACGGCTATAGATCACCGTATCGATCAGGGCAAGACCGATGGCGCCGCCGAGATTACGCATCAGGTTGAACAGACCGCTGGCATCGGAAACCCGGCTCTTGGGCAGATTGCCGAGTGCCAACCGCGTCGGCGGCAGCAGACAGAACATGATGGCCAAGCCACGAATAACCTGCGGCCAGAACATCCCATCGTAGTCGGTTTGCGGCGTCTGAAAGGCGCTGAGCCCCAGGCCGACGGCAAAAAGCGCGAAGCCGGCCGCCGTCAGCAGACGCGCGTCAAAATGCCGCTCGAGGACGACGGCAACGGGCGCGATCAACAACTGGGCCAAGCCGGTCACCAGCATGACCATGCCGATCTCCAGTGCATCGTGGCTCCGGACGAAAGCGAGGAAGACCGGCATGAGATAGACCGAGCCGAACAGGCCGATCCCCAGCACAAAGCTCAGAATGCAGCCGACGGTGAAGCTTCTGTCGGCGAAGCTGCCGAGATCGACGATCGGATGGCGGGCGCGCAGCGTACCCCGGACGAAGCCGGCGGAACTGGCGAGACTGAGGGCCAGAAGGCCAAGCACCAGGCCGGCGGTCCAACCGCGCTGCGGCGCTTCCTTGAAGGCGATTTCCAACGCTCCCAACGCAATGGCCATCAGGGCCAGCGAGGGGGCATCAAGGGTACGGGCCTCGCTCGGGCGCAGGGGCGCCTTCGGCAACAGCACCCCGGCAAGGGTCGCCGACAGGATGCCTGGGATGAAGTTGATCAGGAACAGCCAATGCCAGGAATAGGTATCGGTGATCCAGCCGCCGACGATGGGACCGACGGTTGGCGCCAGCACCGCCAGAACCCCGGCGAGCATGGTGGCGATCCCCTGGCGCCGCTCGGGAAAGAGCAGGAAAACCGCGGCAAAAACGGCCGGTATGAGGGTCCCGCCGGAAAATCCCTGCACGATCCGCCAAATAATCAGCGTCCCGAAACTGCCGCTTCCGGCGCAGCCCAATGACGCCAGCGTGAAGATGGCGATGGCCGCGACGAACAGCCGGCGCATGCCCAGCAAACGGGTAAGGAAGCCGGTCAGGGGAATGGCGATGACCTCGGCGATGAGATAGGCGGTCTGCACCCAGCTCATCTGGTCAGGCGGAATGGCAAGCGCGCTCTGGATGGTCGGAAGCGACGTCGCCACCACCTGCACGTCGAGGATCGCCATGAACATGCCGATGCACATTGTGGCGAAGCCGACCCAGGTGGCGACTTTCATCGCCGCCGAGGATCCTTGCTCAGGACCTTGCGACATCGCGCAAGCCGACCAACGCCGAGTTCTCCGCCCGGATGCGGATGGCCAGAACCGCGGCATTGGCCGCCGAGAACGCCAAGGCATACCACGGCAGGCCAAGACAGAGCGGCAGGACCGCAATCTCGCCCATGACGACGAGATAATTGGGATGCGACACATAGCGGTAGGGACCGGCGGCCACCAATGGAGCATGGGGGAGAATGATGATGCGAGTGGTCCACCGTCGCCCGAGCGTCGTCAGAACCCAGACACGCAGCCCCTGCAATCCCAGGAAGATTGCCAGCCAGCCCAGGTTGATCGGATTGGCCCACCCGATCAGCCACAGGCCGGCAAGCCAGACGGCGTGCAGCAGGACGATCACCAGATAGTGCTCGGGAGCCACCTCGAAGGCGCCGTTGGCCAGCAGGGCAGTGGTGTTGCGGCGGGCAAGCCAGAGCTCCCCCAGGCGCTCCGCCGTGACAATGGACAGCAGAAGAAGGGCCGGCGTCATGCTGCCCTCTTCAGGGAGGCGCAGGTGGTGGTGAAGCCCGGCCCCATTGCCGTCAGCAATGTCCGCGAGGGCAGACCATTCCGAATGACGCGATCAAGGACGAAAAGAGCGGTCGGTGCCGACATGTTGCCGTACTCGGCCAAAATCTCGCGCTCATGATTCAGGGCGCCCTGCCCCAGAGAAAAGGCCCGCTCCAGCGCATTGACCACCTTGGTGCCGCCTGGATGGAAGGCAAACCGGTCAATATCAGCCAGGGCCAACCCGGCCCGGTCGAGAATGCCGGTGATGGCCGGTGCCATGTTCGCCTCGGCGAAGGGCGGGATATCGCGGTCGAAAATCACCCCGAAGCCTTGCGGATCGATGGACCAGCCCATGATGTTGAGCGTGTCGGGCCAAAGATGCTGACCGCTCATCTCGACCTCGGCGATGCCGGCTTCACCGACGCGCAAGACGCAGGCGGCTGCGCCATCGCCGAACAGGGCGGTGGCGACGATATTCGCCTTGGTCAGCTCATCGAGCCGGAACGCCAGGGTGCAAAGTTCGATCGCCACCAGCAACACCACACTGCCGGGGCGGGACTGAGCCAGACGAGACGCGATGGACAGGCCGGAGACGCCGCCGGCACAGCCAAGGCCGAAGACCGGCACGCGCTCGATATCCGCCCGGAAACCCATGCGGCCGGCGACGCGGGCTTCGAGACTGGGGGTGGCGATTCCGGTCGAGGAGACCGTGACCACCGTGTCGACCTCGGCGGCGGTGAGCCCGGCGGCATCGAGCGCCTTGGTCGCCGCGTCGACAAACAACTCGATCCCACCGTCGAGATAGGCCGAGCTCCGCTCGGGCCAACCCAACGGTTCGAAATACCACTCCAGCGGGCGAACCCCATAGCGCCGGAGAATCCCCGAGGTCTGGAAGACGGCGGCCAGACGCTCGAAATCGCCGAAGCGCTCTGCGAATCCTCGATGCGCCGCGGCGGCGACATCGCGCTGCTCGAAGCAATGGGGGGGAACGGCGGTGGCAACGGAAACAAGCTTGACGGACTGAGGCATGACGCTCTCCGACGAATGGTGGCCGCGAAAACAGGCGGTGTCAGCCAATCCCACGAGCCTTGGCGGCGCTTCCTATGTGGGACTGAGTCCCGGATCATTGAAGAACCGGGGCCAGGGTAGTCGGCGGCCGAGTTGCGGCGGAAGCCTCGGAATTCACTCAAATTGGCGAGGCTATGCCGCCATCTTGCCCTCGTAGGCCAGCGTCACCGCAGCATGGGGCGAGAGCAGCCGGAAGGTGAAGCTTTCTTCCAAATACAGGCGCACTGTCTTGGCATCGTGGGCGAGATAGCCGATGGAGAAATCTCGCCCGATGACTAGTTCGAAATCACCGCCGCGCAAGGAGACCACCACCGCTCCGGAAAGGCCGGGCGACCAGATGATGGGGCCTTCGACGATGCGGCGGATATGATCGATAATCGGATAGCCCGCCTTGGTTGTTTCGGTCAGGCCGGTGTAACAGCGCTCGCTGAGTGCCAGCGCATAAGGCCCGTCCACCCCGGCGTCGCGGAGCCGGTTGAGGGCATCGGTGACAACAGCCGGATAGGCCGCGTAATCGTCGCCGAGCGACAACGCGGTTCCAGCCTGGGACCCGCAAATGCCGCGAATGTCGGCCTCGGGATATCCATGGAAGATGGCGAGGTCTTCGGCGATGGCGATCTTGCGGGCCGCTTCGATGACCGAATCCAGATTGGGATCCTTGCCGCCACGGTCGATCACCTCGATCTCGCTCCGCGCCAATTCGAAGGGAGCCCTGATTTCGACCAGGGGCTGGTTCTGTCGGAGTTGGGCCTCCACGGCAGCATGGGAAGGCGGCTTGATCGCCGCCATCCTGCCGGTGCCGACGGCCGAGGTCGCCAAGCCGAGCGGACCGACAAAATCGACGATGCGACGGGCGGCGAGCATTGTCTTAAGCGTTCGCGTCGCTTCCTTCTCGATGTCTTGCCAGGCAGCGTCGGTGATGGGGGCAAGCTCACGAAACAGATTATTCATCGTGAATCTCCACGCAGACTGCCGATATAGAGTGAGCCGTCGCCGTTGGGAGCCGACACTTCCGGTGTCGGCTCCACCACCGGCTCATGGATTGGCCCCTGGCCAAACAGATAGGTCTTCAGGTGATCGCTCAAGGCCCCGTCATGACGGCGCAGCCATTCCAGCAGCATGGCGGCATGCTCTTTTTCTTCGTCCCGATTGTGAGTGAGAATCGCCTGAAGCTCCGGGTCCCCCGTCGCCAGGGCGCGCTGATCGTACCAATCGGCGGCCTCCAACTCTTCCATGATGGAGACGGTCGCCCGATGCCGATCCACGGCTTCAGGCCCCAATCGGATGGGGTCTTCATGTAACGTCGCGCTCGATGCCGCCATGGTCAGGCTCTCCCCTTGTCACGATCAGCTCAGGTCGGGCGGCATGGAGTCCATGCCGCCGAGGAACCCGAGCGCCTCAAGATGGCGATTACTTCTTGAGGGCGTCCTGCATGGCATCTTCCATGCCACCGACGGCGTTCTGGGCTCGGCCGACTGCCTTGTCCGTCTTGCCATCAGCCTGCAACTTGGTATCGCCCGTCGCCTTGCCGATCGCTTCCTTGATGGCGCCCTTGGCCTGCTTCGCGGCACCGGCGATCCTGTTCTTATCCATGGTGTATTCTCCTGGCTGTCCCGTGAGGGCGCCCTGCAGGTTGTGAGATTTGACGGTGAGACCTTAGCGGGTGGGACTCCGGGCCAGCAGGGTCGGAAAGTACCCAGCGCGGCCGGATGTGCATCTGTGAGCCGATGTTGACCAATTTGCGCAAGGATGGACTTGCGTAGATTCCGAGGCTCCAGCCCCCTGGGATTCAGTGACTAAGGTTTGGCACGGGGCGTTCCGTCGCCATTGGCTTGAGTCCCAGCCGCCTCGTCCGGGGGCCAGCCAGGGAGAAAAAACTTGGCCATATATCGTCACCACGTATCAGGCTTTTTCGCCCACCGCGAAGAAGCGGAAAGCGCGTCTTCCAGGCTCGTCGACCAGGGGCTGCCGCCTGAACGGCTTCAAATTTTCGATGCAACCTCCAGGCCGCTGGCGGAAAGCAACGAGGTACTGAAGGACGTGCTGGTGGACGGCGCGATCGGAACTGCGGTCGGCACCGGCCTCGGCGCACTGACGGAAGTGGCCCTGGTGGTGGCGAATGTGAGTCTGTTCGTCGCCAGCCCGTTGATCGCGCCCCTCGTTCTGCTGGGCTGGGGCGCCAGCCTTGGCGCCTTGATCGGTGCCTCGGCCGGAACGTCTTCGCTTGGTGCGGAACACAAGGATGGGCGGTTTGCCGATCTGGTCGGCGACGCCATATCGAGCGGTCAGGTCGTGCTGGTGGTGGAGACCAGGACGGAAGAGGAAACGCTGGCTGCGCGGGACGTCATCCGGACTTCGGTCGGGAACTACAAGGACGTCAACGTAGCGTAACCGCGGTCTCGGAGTCTTGAAAATGGACGAAATCGTAATTCTGGGGATCGTGGGCAGCCTGCGTAAGGACTCCTACAACCGCTCAGCCCTCAGGGCGGCACAGGAACTGGTGCCGGAAGGGGTGGTGCTGAACGTGATCGGCCTCCACGACATCCCGATCTACGACCAGGATCAGGAAATGGCGCCGCCGCCTTCCGTGGTGGAATTCAAGCGGCAAATCCTGGCCGCCGACGCCATCCTGTTCGCCACGCCGGAATATAATTATTCCGTTTCCGGCGTCCTGAAGAACGCCATCGACTGGGCGTCACGGCCTTATGGCGACAGCGCCTGGCGCGGCAAGCCGGCGGCGGTGATGGGGGCATCCTCCGGCAACCTGGGCACTGCCCGCGCGCAGTACCATCTCCGGCAAATTCTGGTCACGCTGAACATGCCAACGGTCAATCAGCCGGAAGTGATGATCGGCAACGCGGCGCAGCGTTTCGATCAGGAAGGCAGGTTGACCGACGAACCGACCAGAGAGATCATCGAAAGGCTGCTGGGAGCGCTGGTGCAGCTTGTGGAACTCACTCCGGAAAGCAAGGAGCCGGTGGGCTGAGGAGGCCCTCCTGTGAATGCCGGCGGCGGACACCATATCAAGGAGAGGACGTCGGACCTCCCGACAGGACAATGGAGGACATGACCCATGTCCAATACCGGCCATGACACTCTAAAGACCCGCCGCACTCTCGACGTCGAAGGACGACGCTACGACTATTTCAGCCTCGCTGCCGCCCATGACAGCCTTGGCGAGCTGTCGCGCCTGCCCTTTTCCGTGAAGGTCCTGCTGGAAAACCTTCTGCGCTGGGAGGACGGCCGTTCGGTCACCGTCGACGACATCAAGGCCGTCGCGGCTTGGCTGGGCGATCTGGGGAAAGCCGAGCGGGAGATCGCCTACCGCCCCGCCCGCGTGCTGATGCAGGATTTTACCGGCGTTCCCGCCGTGGTCGATCTGGCGGCCATGCGCGATGCCGTGGTGGCGCGGGGCGGTGATGCCTCCAGCATCAATCCGCTGATTCCGGTGGATCTGGTCATCGATCATTCGGTGATGGTGGACTTCTACGGCACCCAGGCCGCTCTCAAGCAGAACATGGATCTTGAATTCCAGCGCAATGGCGAACGCTACGCCTTCCTGCGCTGGGGGCAGCACGCCTTCGATAATTTCCGGGTGGTGCCGCCAGGTACCGGTATCTGCCATCAGGTCAACTGCGAGTACCTGGCCCAAGTGGTGTGGACGAGCCCCGACGGCGATACCGAACTGGCCTATCCCGATACCCTGGTGGGCACCGATTCCCACACCACCATGGTGAACGGGCTGGCGGTGCTGGGCTGGGGTGTCGGCGGCATCGAGGCCGAGGCGGCCATGCTGGGCCAACCCATTTCCATGCTGATCCCCGAAGTGGTGGGGTTCCGGCTGAGCGGTTCCATCCAGGAGGGCATCACCGCCACCGATGTGGTGCTGACGGTGACCGAAATCCTGCGCAAGGCGGGCGTGGTTGGCAAGTTCGTGGAATTCTTCGGGCCGGGCATCGAATCGCTGGCCCTGCCCGACCGCCTGACCATCGCCAACATGGCGCCGGAATACGGCGCCACCTGCGGCTTTTTCCCCATCGATGGTGAAACCATCCGCTACCTTACCTTTACCGGTCGCGACGAGGCCCGGATCAGACTGGTGGAGGCCTATGCCAAGGCTCAGGGCATGTGGCGTGACGGGGCCACCCCGGACCCGCTGTTCAGTACCATTCTGGAACTGGACCTGGGATCGGTGGAACCTTCGCTTGCCGGTCCCAAGCGGCCGCAGGATCGGGTCGCCCTGAGGACTGCGCGGCAGGGCTTCGCCGAGGCGCTTCCGGCGCTCAAGCCCGGGGCCGACATCGCGGCCAAGGTCAGGCTGTCCGATGGGCGCGGTGCCATCGGCCATGGCGACGTGGTGATTGCCGCCATCACGTCCTGCACCAACACCTCCAACCCCAGCGTCATGATCGCCGCCGGCCTGCTGGCCCGAAAGGCGGTGGAAAAGGGCCTGACCAGCAAGCCATGGGTCAAGACCTCGCTGGCGCCCGGTTCCCAAGTGGTCGAGGACTATCTCAAGGCCGCCGGCCTTCAGGCCCCGCTTGATGCCTTGGGCTTCACCATCGCCGGCTTCGGATGCACCACCTGCATCGGCAATTCCGGACCACTGGACGAGCCGGTCAGCCGGGCCATCGACGACAACGATCTGGTGGTCGCGGCGGTGCTGTCGGGCAACCGCAACTTCGAGGGGCGCATCAGCCCGCAGGTCAAGGCCAACTATCTGGCCAGCCCGCCGCTGGTCGTGGCCTATGCCCTGGCCGGCACCATGAATCTGGATCTCGCAACCGAGCCGCTGGGCATCGACAAGAAGGGAGCCCCGGTCACTCTCAAGGATATCTGGCCCAGCAGCGCCGAGATCAAGGCGGCGGTCGCCACCTATCTGACCCGCGACATGTTCCAGCGGCGTTATGCCCATGTGTTCGCCGGCGGGCCGCAATGGCAGGCGGTGACGTTCCCGGTGGGCCAGACCTATGCCTGGGATGCCGCCTCCACCTATATCAAGAGCCCGCCCTACTTCGTCGGCATGGCGGCAAGCCCGCCCCAGGGATTCGCCGACATCACCGGTGCCCGCATGCTGGCGTTGCTGGGCGATTCCATCACCACCGACCACATCAGCCCGGCCGGCAACATCAAGAAGGCGAGCCCGGCCGGCGCCTTCCTGTTGGCGCGCGGCATCGCCCAGGCCGACTTCAACTCCTATGGCGCCCGGCGGGGAAATGACGACGTCATGACCCGGGGCACCTTCGCCAATGTGCGCTTGAAGAACGAGATGGCGTCCGGCACCGAAGGCGGCGTCACCCGCCTTCAGCCCTCGGGCGAGGCGATGTCCATCCATGAGGCCGCAATGGCCTATCATGCCGCAGGCGTGCCTCTGGTGGTGGTGGCAGGCAAGGAGTACGGCACCGGTTCCTCACGCGATTGGGCGGCCAAGGGCACCAAGCTGCTGGGCGTCAAGGCGGTATTCGCCGAGAGTTTCGAGCGGATTCACCGCTCCAATCTGGTCGGCATGGGCATCCTGCCGCTGCAATTTCCCGAGGGGACCACCCGCAAGACCCTGGAATTGAACGGCAGCGAGACCTTCGACGTCGTCGGCCTGTCCGAGGGCCTCGCGCCGCGCCAGCAGATTCCGGTTACCATTACCCGCAGCGACGGGTCTTGCCTGACGGTACCGCTATTGTGCCGCATCGATACCATGGATGAACTCGATTATTACCGCCATGGCGGCATCCTGCTTGCGGTTCTGCGCGGCATGGCGGGAAGACCGGACTCACCATGAGCGCGACGCGGACGGAACGCGATTCCTTCGGCGACATCGAAGTCCCCGACGACCGGCTGTGGGGCGCCCAGACACAGCGCTCGCTCGATCATTTCGCCATCTCGACCGAACGGATGCCGGAAGAAATCACCCTGGCCCTTGCCACCGTGAAAGCCGCCTGCGCCCGCGTCAACCGCGACCTCGGCCTGTTGCCCGGGAACAAGGCGACGGCCATCATCGCCGCCGCGGAGGAGATTCTTTCCGGCCTTCACGCCGGTGAATTTCCCCTGTCGGTCTGGCAGACCGGCTCCGGCACCCAAAGCAACATGAACATGAACGAGGTGCTGGCCAACCGCGCCTCGGAACTGCTCGGCGGCGAACGTGGCCTGAACCGCCTTGTCCATCCCAATGACGAGGTCAATCTCGGCCAGTCGTCCAATGATGTTTTCCCCACTGCCATGCATCTGGCCACCGCTCTCGGCATCGTACGGCGGCTGCTGCCGGCACTGGCCCTGTTGCGAGAGACCCTGGCGGCGAAATCCGCCGCCTTCACCGATATCGTCAAGATCGGCCGCACCCATTTGCAGGATGCCACGCCGCTGACCCTGGGGCAGGAATTTTCCGGCTATATCGCCCAACTGGAGCTTACCGAGACAATCATCATCTCCATGCTGCCGTGCCTTTACCCGCTCGCCATCGGGGGCACAGCCGTCGGTACCGGGCTGAACACCCATCCGGAGTTCGGCGACCGCGTAGCGGAGGAGCTTGCCCGGACCAGCGGACTCCCCTTCGCCGCCGCCGCCAATAAATTCGCCGCGCTCGCCGCCCATGACGGCCTCGTCGCCACCCATGGCGCCCTCAAGACGCTGGCGGTCGCGCTGATGAAGATCGCCAACGACATCCGCTGGCTGGCCTCGGGGCCGCGCTCGGGGCTTGGCGAGATTTCCATCCCCGAGAACGAACCCGGCAGTTCGATCATGCCGGGCAAGGTCAACCCGACCCAGTGCGAGGCGCTGACCATGCTCTGCTGCCAGGTCATGGCCAACGACGTTGCCATCGGCATGGGCGGCTGCGCAGGCAATTTCGAACTGAACGTCTACAAGCCGCTGATCGCTCACGCCCTGCTGCAGAGCGTTCGCCTGCTCGCCGATGGCATGACCAGCTTCGAGACCCATTGCGCACGCGGTATCGAGCCCAACCGCGGGCGTATCGCCCAATTGCTGGACCGCTCGCTGATGCTGGTGACGGCACTGGCCCCCCATATCGGCTACGACCGTGCCGCCGAGATCGCCAAGCGGGCGCACCAGGACGACAGCACCCTGCGTCAGGCGGCCCTGGCGCTGGGGCATGTCAGCGCCGATGAGTTCGACCGCTGGGTCAGGCCGGAGGAGATGGTTGGCGCATGCCATTCATCGGAGGCCCCAGGCCTTCGATGAACTTGCCCACAGGGAAGACGCGCCAATCTCTTACCTCAGCGTCGCCTGCAGCGTGATTTCCGCCACGCCGGCAAGCGCCTTCGACAACGGACAGTCACGTTTCGCCGCCGCCGCGATATCCTGGAATCTGGAATCGTCGATGCCGGGCACCGTGGCCAGCATCGTCAACGCGATACGGTCAATGGCGAAGCCTTCGCCCTGCTTGGACAGGCGAACGCTGGCCTTGGTATCGATTTCGGTGGTTGCCAGCCCAGCCTTATCGCAGGCGAACGAAAACGCCATCGTGAAACAGGCGGCATGGGCCGCGCCCAGAATCTCCTCGGGATTGCTGCCCCGCCGGTCGTCCTCAAAGCGGCTCCCAAAGCCATAGGGGTAGTCCTTCAACGCACCGGTCTCGGTGCTGATCGTGCCCAGGCCCGTCTTGCCTTGGCCTTCCCAGTGCACGCTGGCGGTCTTTTCGGTCATGGCTGTCTCCTGCTTCGACATGGATGAAGGGCGCATCACGACCGGAATCGAGGGGCCAACCCGACCACGCCGAAGACGATCAGATAGACCGCGACGATGTAATTGAGCAGTCCTGGTTGAACCAGGATGAGGATTCCGGCCAAAAGGGCCATAAGCGGCTGGATCGGAAAGGAACTGAAATTCATGGGGCAAGCCTCCGGCTGAATGTGCCGCCACCCCCGGCCGCGCAGGCGGATCGGATCGCCTATACCGACGGCGGCGATGTAGCATAGCGGCCACCGTCAGCGACAGGTGAGGATCGGAAGTTACTCACCTGCCTTTATGACCACCCAGCCGCGCCGTTCAGACCGACGCCCAGCCCATCCTTGTTGCCACCTTGCCCCCCGTCACAATGTTGCATTAAAAATATGCACGCTCGGTCATACGCCTATTTTTTGACCCGGCTCGATGCGCTGTCTGGGGGGGCCGCTTATGTCCAAGGGACTTGTCTTTGCCGAAAAGAGGATTGCGTCCGCGGGCGCCGTGACGGCGGCGGGGGGGCCGCCCTGGACCATCCTGATCGTCGATGATGACCCCGAGGTCCATGCCATCACCAAGCTGGCGCTGCGGAACTTCACCTTCGCCGACCGCCCCGCCCGGTTTCTCGACGCCCATTCCGGCGAGGAAGCCCAGGGTATCCTGGCGGAGGACGGCCAGATCGCCCTGGTCCTGCTGGACGTGGTCATGGAGACCGACGATGCCGGCCTGCGTCTGGTCGAATACATCCGCAAGAACCTTAAGAACCGGCGTGTCCGCATCGTCCTGCGTACCGGCCAGCCGGGACAGGCGCCGGAAAAGGACGTGATCGTCACCTATGATATCAACGACTACAAGGCCAAGACCGAGCTGACCCAGGAGCGCCTGTACACCACCGTGGTCGCTGCGCTGCGCGCCTATGAAGACATCATGGCGCTGGAAATGAACCGACGGGGTCTGGAGAAGATTCTGGACGGTTCGGCGTTGCTGTTCCAGCTGCGCTCGCTACAGCTGTTTTCCGCCGGCGTCCTGACCCAGCTATCGGCCCTGGTCGGTTGCCGCGAGGATGGGCTGATCTGCGCAGTGAACGACGACGCCCCCTCGGTGTCCGCCGACCACATCACCATCCTGGCGGGATCGGGCCGCTTCGAGGACGGCGCCGGCCGCGTCCTGCGCGATTTTGACGACCATTCGCCGACTGGAGCCATTGTGAAGGCCCTGGCCGAGCGGCATTCGCATTATTTCGGCGACCATCTCTGCCTGTACCTGCACAGCCCCAACCACCGCCATCTCGCCATCTACCTTGCCACCACCCGCCCCCTCGCCGAGGTTGAGCGCCAGTTGATCGAGGTGTTCGGCAGCAAGGTGGCGCTGGGCTACGACAACGTCCACCTGATCGAGGCGCTGGAAGACCGGTTGCAGCACCTCAAGCGCTCGGAGGAGCGCTACGCCCTGGCGGCCAAGGGCGCCAACGAGGCACTATGGGACTGGATGGTAACCGGCCAGAGCATCTATTTCAGCCCGCGCATGGAGGAAATCCTCGGCGTCGCCGCCGGCAGCCTCAACGGTTCGCCCCAGACCTGGCGCCAGCATGTCCATCCCGAGGATCGGGGACTGCTCCAGGCCGGCCTGGATGAGGCCTACAGCCGTCACAGCGATACCCTGGACCTGCAATTCCGCATGCGCCACGTCTCCAGTCAGGATTTGTGGGTCCGGATGCGGGGCGCCATCACCTATGGGCCGGACGGCGCGCCGACCCGGCTGGTGGGATCTCTAGGCGACATCACCGACCGTAAACGCTACGAGCAGGAACGGCTGCGCTCGGCGGCGGCCGAGGCGGCCAGCGTCGCCAAGTCGGAATTCCTGGCGGTGATGAGCCACGAAATCCGCACCCCCATGAACGCCATCCTCGGCATGATCCGCCTGCTGCTCGACACCAGCCTCGACGGCACCCAGCGCGACTATGCCGAGACCGTCCTGTCCTCGGGCGAGGTGCTGTTGAGCATCCTCAACGACATCCTCGACCTGTCGCGTATCGAAGCCGGCAAGCTGGAACTGGAGCGGATCGCCTTCGATCTGCCGAAAGTGGTGGACAGCATCATCCACCTGATGAATCCGCGAGCGCGCGAAAAGAAGCTGGTTTTGCGAAGCGAAACTGCCCAGGGGGTGCCGCAGCGCCTGACCGGCGACCCCACCCGCCTGCGTCAGGTTCTGCTGAACCTGCTCAGCAATGCCATCAAGTTCACCGAGGAGGGCGAGGTCTCGCTGCACCTGTCTGCGGAAATGCTCCCCGACGGCATCGCCACCCTGCGCATCGAGGTCAAGGATAGCGGCATCGGCATTTCGGAGGAGGCCTGCGGCCGCCTGTTCGGCAGCTTCGTCCAGGCCGACGTCTCCATCACTCGGCGCTTTGGCGGTACCGGCCTCGGACTGGCCATCTGTCAGAATCTGGTGCGGCTGATGAACGGCGAAATCGGAGTGACCAGCACGCCGGGCCAGGGCAGTTGCTTCTGGTTCGTGGTGCGGCTGCCGGTGGCCGAGGCCCTTGAGGAGGGACGCGCCGCCACGGCCACCCCCACCAAGCCCGACCGGCCGCTGAAGATCCTGCTGGCCGAGGACAATCCGGTCAACCAGAAGGTGGCGATCCTGATCCTGGAGCGCTCGGGCCATACCGTCACCGGCGTTGCCAACGGTGCCCGGGCCCTGACCGCGGTTCAGGAGGCCGAGTACGACATCGTGCTGATGGACATGCAGATGCCCGAAATGGACGGCCTGGAGGCCACCCGCCGAATCCGCGCCCTGGACAGCCCGGTAGCCCAGATTCCCATCCTGGCGCTGACCGCCAACGCCCTGGCGGCCGAGTTCGAACGCTGCATGGCGGCGGGAATGGACGGCTTTGTCACCAAGCCGTTTCAGATCGAGCTGCTGTCGGGCGAAATCGCCCGCGTCATGGCCGAACGGGCACCCGGCGCCGTCCGCCGTCCCCCTTCGGTCCCGCGCACTCCGTTGATCGACCGGGCGGTGCTGCATGATCTCCACGACCGTTTCAATCCGGCCCAGGTAGCGGGATTGCTGGCCGACTATGTGGTGGAGGCCCGCTCCCGGCGTGCCGATTTCGCCCGCTGGGCCGCCGCCGGTGACCGGGTCCGCGTCCAGGCCGAGGCTCATGGCCTGAAGGAGGCGTCGGCCAATTTCGGTCTGATGTCGCTGCGCAATCTGGCCGAAGCGGTGGAGCTGGCCTGCCAGGACGGCCGCTGGGGCGACGCCCTGCATCTGCTGGCGGAACTGCCCGACCGCCTGGACGAGACGGTGGCGGAACTGCGCCGCCTGTTCCCCAGCGCCGACGCCGCCATCGGCCAGCGCCAGTTCGACGCCGAGACCGGAGGCCGGGCATGATCTCGCGCATCAGTGTTTCGGGAAAGCTGCTGCTGATCTACGCGCTCGACATGATCGCCGTGATCTTTCTCGGCTTCTCCCTGGCCGAGGAGAAGTACATCTCCATCAACTTCGCCCGCAAGGAAGTGGCCGGCAACGTCTATATCGATTCCGCCCGCGACACCTTGTTCTCCATCGCCGAACGCGGCGTGGTGCCCACGGAGCAGTTGGCTGCGCTGGAACGGGCCGAGCAGCTTTACGGCGAAGAGATGTCCAGCCGTGCCGCCGTGGATGAACTGCGGGATAACAGTCAGTCCCTGGTAACCGTCCATCCCAATCAGATCGATACCGTCGCACTTAAGGCAGTGACCAGTGCCAGAGCCCTGATTTCGCGTATCGGCGACCAGTCCAATCTGATTCTCGATCCCGACCTGGACTCCTATTATTCCATGTCCCTGGTGCTGCTGCGCTTCCCGGAACTGGTGGACCTGCTGGTCCAGATTCGCGCCCAGGGCCATCGGGCGGTACACGATGGCGCCATCAGCGCCGATGATCGCACCGAATTCCTGATCCTGGAAGGACGCCTGACCAACGTCATCAAGGGCATCGAGGGCGACCGTCAGGCCGGCTATAGCGGCAACCCGGACGGCAGCCTGCAACGCGCCCTGGCCCCCGGCTTCACCGTGCTGGACGGCGCGCTTTCGGGACTGTTGGCCAGCCTGCGCGGCAGTATCATCGATCAGCCCGGCCCCATAGAGCCGGAGCCGGTGAATCGCGCCATCGAGACATCCCTACAGGCGACCAAGGCCATCTGGGTGCAGACCAGCAGTGAACTCAATCGCCTTCTCGACATCCGCATCGACGGCTTTTTCCGCCGCATGTGGGAGCATTTCGCCCTGGCCGGAGCCTTACTGTCGGTAATCCTGATCCTGGTGCTGCTGGTGGCGCGCCGGATCGCCGTGCCCATCGGCCATCTGGCCGAGGTCGCCGAGACGGTGCGTCAGACCAATGATTACGACCTGCGCGCAAAATGGGACAGCGGCGACGAGATCGGCCGTCTGGTGGATGCCTTCAACACCATGCTGGAGCGCCTGCAGGCCGAAGGTCTCCGCCGCGAGGAACTGGCGGCCCAAACCCGCGCCGCCGAAGCTCAGCGTGATCTGCTGGAAGCCATTCCCACCCCACTGACCGTTTCCCGCCTGTCGGACCACACCCTCCTCCACGTCAATCAGCCTGCTTCGCTGCTGCTGGGGCTGCATGGCGAGTACGACTCCGCCGAGGACCATCTTTCCCCCGAGGATCGCGAGCGGCTGTTCCAGCAGTTGAGCCTGCACGGGGCTGTCAACGAGTTCGAAGCGCAGGTGGTCGGCGCGGGCGAGGTTCCGTTCTGGGCGCTGATGTCGGCCCGCCTGCTGGTCTATCAGGGCGAGAAGGCGCTGCTCACCACCATCATCCCCATCAGCGAACGCAAGCGCATGGAACAGGAACTGCTGGGCGCCAAGAACCGCGCGGAAACGGCCCTGACCGACCTGCAACAGGCGCAGCAAAGCCTGATCCAGGCCGAGAAGATGGCCTCGCTGGGCGGGCTGGTCGCCGGCGTCGCCCACGAGATCAACACGCCGGTCGGCATCGGCCTGACCGGCGCCTCCACCCTGGCCTCGGAAACCGAGCGGCTGCGCAAGCTCTATGGCGAGCAGGCCATGACCGAGGATGATTTCCTCGACTATCTGGGGATCGCCGCCGAGACCGCCCGGCTGCTGCTGACCAACATGAATCGCGCTGCCGAGCTGATCCACAGCTTCAAACAGGTGGCGGTGGACCAGACCAGCGCCGAACGCCGGCGCTTCGACCTCAAGGCCTATATCGAGGAGATCCTCAACAGCCTCACCCCCACCGTCAAGAAGCGGCGGCTGGCGGTCGAGGTGGACTGCCCCGACGGCATCGCCATGAACTCCTATCCCGGCATCTTGTCGCAGGTATTGACCAATCTGGTGATGAACGCCGTCGTCCATGCCTATGACGAGCATCAGGCCGGTACCCTCCGCATCCACGTCCGCGATTTGGGCGATGAGGTCATCCTGGCGTTTTCCGATGACGGCAAAGGCATTCCACCCGAAAACCTTCCCCGCATCTTCGACCCGTTCTTCACCACCCGGCGCAGCAATGGTGGTTCCGGCCTGGGGTTGCATATCGTGTTCAACGTCGTCACCGGCTCGCTGAACGGTCAGGTCGATGTGGCCAGCGAACCCGGACGCGGCACCACATTCAACCTCCGCTTCCCCAAATCGGCGCGGGCGGTAACTCTGGATGAAATCCCGTCAACCGGGCAAAAGCGGCTGAGTGAGGTCGAATAACCGCCCGGGACTACTCACTTTCCAGACTGGTCATTTAGGTTTACTCTGTAGGAGAGCTGTTGATAGCCCGTCCTAGGGGGGAATTATCATGACCAGTTCTTTCAGCCAGAACGCGGCTACCTATGCCAAGGTGGACCGGCGGATCATCCCGTTCCTGTTTCTCTGCTATATCCTGGCCTATCTCGACCGGGTCAATGTCGGCTTCGCCAAGCTGCAGATGGCCCGCGACCTGGGTCTGAGCGACGCCGCATATGCGGCCGGCGCCGGCATCTTCTTCATCGGCTACTTCTTCTTCGAGGTCCCCAGCAACATCGCCCTGAAGAAGTTCGGCGCCCGCATGTGGATCGCCCGCATCATGGTCACCTGGGGCATCGTGTCCTCGGCCATGATGTTCGTGACCAGCGAATACATGTTCTACGTCATGCGCTTCATCCTGGGTCTGGCCGAGGCTGGGTTCTTCCCTGGGATCATCTTCTACCTGACCCTGTGGTATCCGTCCCACCTGCGTTCCAGCCGGACCGCGTGGTTCGTGGCCGCCATTCCCCTGGCCGGAGTGATCGGCAACCCGATCTCGGGCTGGACCATGGACATGCTGTCGGGCGCCCTGGGTCTGGCGGGATGGCAGTGGCTGTTCCTGGTGGAGGGAATTCCCTCGATCATCGTCGGCTTCTGGGTCTTGAGTTATCTCGACAGCAGCATCCTTGAATCCAAGTGGCTGACTGCCGAGGAAAAAGCCCAACTGGCCGGGAATCTCGACGACGAGGAAAAGCACAAGGCGGAAAGCCGTCTGGTCGACGCCTTCAAGAGTGGCAAGGTCTATGCCCTGTGCGCCGTGTATTTCACCCTGATGATCGGCCTTTATGGCATCGCCTTCTGGCTGCCGACCATCGTCAAGGCGTTCGGCGTCAAGGGCTATCTGGAAATCGGCCTGATCTCGGCCATTCCCTATGGCGTGGCGACGGTGGGCATGCTGCTGCTGAGCCGGCATTCCGACCGGACCGGCGAACGGAGACTGCACTATGTGCTGAACGTTTCGGCCGGAGCGGCGGGTCTGGTCCTGAGCGGGTTGTTCGCCTCCAGCCCGGTGCTGTCCACCGTGTTCCTGTCCATTGCCGCCATGGGCGTCATCGGCTCCATGCCCCTATTCTGGCCGATCCCCTCGGCCTTCCTGACCGGAACCGCCGCTGCCGCCGGCATCGGCATCGTCAACTCCATCGGCAATCTTGGCGGCTATGTCGGCCCCAACGTGGCCATCTGGGTCAAGCCGCTTTCGGCCGACCCCTCGGCGGCCTTGTACGTTATTGCCGGACTGTTGCTGGTGGGAGCCACCATCGTGCTGTTCGTCATCCCCAAGAGCGTGAACGTCAAGCCGGCACCCAAGGAATAGGTTTTCGGTTACAGACCAACTCGCATCGGTCCCGCAGGGGCCGATGCGAGGGCGCCGGGAGGCCGTGATGCAAGAGTTTTCCCATCTGACCGCCATGTTCCAGGCGGCCCTGAACCGGGTTGACCCCTATAAGATGATCGTCAACCACCTCCGGCTCGACGGCAACCAGCTGGTGGTGGCCTTCGACGGCCAGCGCCACGAGGTGGATCTCGGCCGCTACGACCGCATCCTGGTGCTGGGCGCGGGCAAGGCCTCGGCCCGCATGGCCAAGGCGGTGGAAGCCATCCTCGGCGACCGCATCTCCGGTGGACTGCTGGTGGTGAAGTATGGCCACGGCGAGGACCTGACCCGGATCGAGGTGATCGAGGCCGGCCACCCGACACCCGACGGCAACAGCGTCGAAGCTGCGCGGCGCATCACTCAGTTGGCGTGCGAGGCCGACGAGCGCACCCTCATCCTCAATCTGATATCCGGCGGCGGCTCGGCCCTGCTGTGCTCCCCCCTGATCCATGAGGATAGCGAGCTTTCTCTCCATCTCACCCTGGATGACAAGCAAGGCATGACCAGGGCGCTGCTGGCCTGCGGCGCAGACATCCGCGAGATCAACTGTCTGCGCAAGCATCTGTCCGGGGTCAAGGGCGGGCGGTTGCTGCGGCTGATGGCGCCGGCCCGCAGCCTGAACCTCATCCTGTCCGATGTGGTCGGCGACCGTCTCGATACCATTGCCTCCGGCCTGACCTGCCCCGACGAGAGCAGCTTCGCCGATGCCCTGGCCATCATCGAGAAATACCGGCTGCGAGACCGCAGTCCGGCTGCCGCCCTCCGCGTTCTCGATCTCGGCGCCGAGGGACGCATCCCCGACACCCTGAAAGGGGGCGACCCCGCGACGGAGCTGGCGACCAACATCCTGATCGGCACCAATCTTGCCGCCCTGCTCGCCGCCGCCGACACCGCCAAGGGACTGGGCTACAACGTCGCGCCGCTGACCTCGGCCTTGACCGGTGAGGCACGCGAAGTGGCCAAGATGCTGTTCGGCATCGCCCGCGACGTGCGCAAGTGTAACCTTCTGGTGGCCAAGCCCGCCCTGGTCATTGCCGGCGGCGAGACCACGGTCACCCTGACCGGCGGCGGCAAGGGCGGGCGCAACCAGGAAATGGCCCTGGCCTTCCTGGCCGAACTGGCCCGCGATGAGGAAGGCGGCCGGGGCATATTCTTTCTTTCCGCCTCCACCGACGGCAGCGACGGCCCAACCGACGCCGCCGGTGCCTTCGCCTCGACGGCGGTACTGGACCTCGCCCGACTGGCCGCCCTGTCCATCCCGGCCTCTCTTCGCGACAATGATTCCTACCATTTCTTCGACGCCATCGGCCAATTGCTCAAGACCGGCCCGACCATGACCAATGTCTGCGACCTGCACATGGTCCTGATCACGTAGAGCAGCGAGCCTTAAATATGAGGGGCGCTGCTCTTGCGCCCATTGAGGGCGCGGCCAAGGCCGCGGATGCGGCCGCCCGGCGAGGGAAAATGATAAAGGCCAGACCGTGATGCACATTTTGGGCATCACGGTCTTGAGCATGAGCCATTTTCGAGCTCTGGACGTTGAAGGCCCGGTTCTCTTCGGACAGGGCACGGCCCTTTATCCATGGCAAAAATGCCGGCCTAACTGCACAGCAAGGCAACTCCACCGCCATCACGGCTACAGCGCCGCCAAGGGGCTGAGGGTGACGGAGTGCCAGGGCCGTCAGATATCTCTCAGGGGGGCATTGGTTCGCCCAAAGGAAAAGGGCCGCCCCTTCCGGAGCGGCCCTTCGCGGGTCGGCGAAACGCGACGGCTTACTCGTCGGTATCGGCGTTCTTCTCGGAGGTCGGGCCGGAATCCAGGCCCTTGGCGGCAACGTCGCGATCCACCAGCTCGATGACGGCCATAGGGGCGCAATCGCCGTAGCGGAAGCCGGCCTTCAGCACACGGGTATACCCACCGTTGCGCTCCTTGTAGCGCGGGCCGATGACGGCAAACAGCTTGGCAACCACCTTGTCGTCGCGCAGGAAGGCGAAAGCCTGACGGCGGGCGTGCAGGTCGCCACGCTTGCCCAGGGTGATGATACGCTCGACCACCGGACGCAGGTCCTTGGCCTTGGGCAGGGTGGTCTTGATCTGCTCGTGTTTGAGCAGGGCGTTCGCCAAGCTGACGAACAGGGCCTTACGGGCGGAACTATCGCGGTTCAGCTTGCGGCCGTGCATACCGTGACGCATGAAAACTCTCCTCGTCGCTTGGCCTCGCCGGGCGAGACCGATGGCAGTACCGCGACGCCTTCCCAGGCGGGAGCACGGCGCGGGTGGACCGGGTTGGTCCGGGAAAAATCACGGCGCGACACCCGCTTCGGGCGCCGCGCCGATCCTACAGGCTCAATAGGGCTCTTCGAGCTTCTTGGCCAGTTCCTCGATGTTCTCCGGCGGCCAGTTGGGGATTTCCATACCGAGATGGAGCCCCATCTGCGCCAGCACTTCCTTGATCTCGTTCAGCGACTTGCGACCGAAATTGGGAGTGCGGAGCATCTCGGCCTCGGTCTTTTGGACCAGATCGCCAATATAGATAATGTTGTCGTTCTTGAGGCAGTTGGCCGAACGGACCGAAAGCTCAAGCTCGTCAACCTTGCGCAGCAGGTTCTTGTTGAAGGGCAGTTCGTCCTTCTTCTCTTCCTCGACGACCGCGGTGGGCTCCTCGAAGTTGATGAACAGCTGCAACTGGTCTTGCAGGATGCGCGCCGCCAGGGCGACGGCGTCATCGGGGGTCACGGCGCCATTGGTCTCGAGGACCATGGACAGCTTGTCATAATCGGTGACCTGACCGACGCGGGTGTTCTCGACCTTGTAGGCCACCTTGCGAACCGGGGAGAAGATGGCGTCGATCGGGATCAGTCCGATCGGCGAATCCTCGGGGCGGTTCTGCGAGGCGGGGACATAGCCCTTGCCGGTCTCGACGGTGAACTCGATGTTGAGCTTGGCGCCCTCGTCCAGGGTGCACAGCACCAGTTCGGGGTCCATGATCTCGATATCGTGCCCGACCTCGATCAGGCCGGCGGTGACCTCACCCGGGCCGACGGCCCGGAGATGCATCCGCTTCGGCCCTTCGCCATGCATGCGCAGGCCGAGGGTCTTGATGTTCAGGATGATGTCGGTGACATCCTCGCGAACGCCGGGGATGGAGGAGAATTCGTGCAGCACGCCATCGATCTGGATGGCGGTGACGGCGGCGCCCTGAAGCGACGACAGCAGCACGCGACGCAGGCTGTTGCCCAGCGTCATGCCAAAGCCACGCTCCAGCGGCTCGGCGACAACGGTGGCGTGGCGCTGCGGATCGGCCCCGGGCTCGACAGCGAGCTTGTTGGGCTTGATCAGTTCCTGCCAGTTCTTTTGAATCACGTGCGTGACCTCATGCTAGGAACACAAAGGAAGCCGGGAACGGCCTGACCGCCGAACCTCCTCTATACGAGGAGGCCGGCGGCCGGCCCAATCCCGAGTGAGAACCCGATCAGACGCGACGACGCTTGCGCGGCCGGCACCCGTTGTGCGGGATCGGCGTGACGTCACGGATCGAGGTGATCTGGAAGCCAACCGCCTGAAGCGCGCGCAGAGCCGATTCACGACCGGCGCCGGGGCCCTTCACCTCGACCTCCAGAGTCCGCATGCCATGCTCGGAAGCCTTGCGCCCGGCGTCCTCGGCCGCGACCTGAGCCGCGTACGGGGTCGACTTGCGCGAGCCCTTGAAGCCCTGCATGCCGGCCGAAGACCAGGAAATGGTGTTCCCCTGGGCATCGGTGATGGTGATCATGGTGTTGTTGAACGTGGCATTCACATGCGCCACGCCCGAGGTGATGTTCTTGCGCTCGCGACGACGAGGACGCGCGGCAGCAGCAGGCTTAGCCATCGGAGGTGTTCCTTACTTCGTAACTTTCTTCTTGCCGGCAATCGGCTTCGCCGGACCCTTGCGGGTACGGGCATTGGTGTGGGTCCGCTGGCCCCGAACCGGCAGGCCGCGACGATGGCGCAAGCCGCGATAGCAGCCCAGGTCCATCAGACGCTTAATGTTCATGGCGACAGCGCGACGCAGATCACCCTCGACCTGATAGTCGCGGTCGATCATCTCGCGAATCTTCAGCACTTCGTCGTCGGTCAGCTGGTTGACGCGACGCTCGGAGGGGATACCCAGCTTGCTGGTGATCTCCTGCGCCTTGGACCGGCCGATGCCATGAATATAGGTCAGCGCGATGAGAACGCGCTTGTTCGTCGGAATATTGACGCCAGCGATACGAGCCAAAGCTGGTTACTCCTTCACCAAAAAAGTCCGCGCCAGGAAACGCCCGGAGCCGTTAGCAAAAACACAACTCCAGGCCGCCCCCTGGATGGGGGAAACCGAAGGTGCGGGATTATAGGGTGAATCGGTCGAGAGTCAACCATTTCACCCGATTTCTTTTCCTCACTTCGCGGCGTCGAGAAGCGCTTCTAGCGCCTTGGTGACGTCGGCGATATCCATGGTCCCGTCCACCACCTTCAGCGCGCCCTTCTTGTCGTAATAGGGCAGCAGCGGCGCGGTCTGGGCATGGTAGGCCTCCAGACGCTTGGTCACGGTATCCACATTGTCGTCGGGGCGGCGCACGAATTCGGTGCCGCCACAGGAATCGCACGTTCCGGCGGCCTTGGGCTGCTGGAACTTGTCATGATAGCCGGCGCCGCACTTACCGCAGGTATAGCGGCCGGTGATGCGCTCGACGATATAGGCGTCGGGCACCCGGATCTCGATGGCGAGGTCCAGCTTCTTCCCCTTATGCGCCATCATGGCGTCGAGGGCCTCGGCCTGGGCCACGGTACGGGGGAAGCCGTCGAAGATGGCGCCCTTGACCACGTCCGGCTGATCCAGCCGCTCATCGATAATGGCGATGACGATCTCGTCGGAGACCAGTTGGCCGGCATCCATCACGGCCTTGGCCTTCTTGCCCACATCGGAGCCCGAGGCGACGGCTGCGCGCAGCATGTCGCCGGTGGACAACTGGACCAGACCATACTTGTCCTGCAGGCGCTTGGCCTGGGTCCCCTTGCCGCCTCCGGGCGGCCCCAACAGAACGAGATTCATCCGACGTTCCCCCTTTCTTGCTTTGTCTCTAGCGCCGGCCCCGCAGCTTGGACTTCTTGATGAGTCCCTCGTACTGATGGGCCAGAAGATGCGACTGAACCTGCGCCACCGTGTCCATGGTCACCGACACCACGATCAGCAACGAGGTGCCACCGAAGTAGAACGGAACCGAGAACTTGGCGATCAGCAGCTCGGGCAGGATGGACAGTACCGACAGGTAGACCGCCCCGACCACCGTCAGACGGGTCAGCACATAATCTAGGTAATCGGCGGTGTTCTTGCCCGGTCGGATGCCGGGGATGAAACCACCGTACTTCTTCAGATTGTCGGCGGTATCAACCGGGTTGAACACCACCGCCGTATAGAAGAAGGAGAAGAACACGATCAGGGCAAGGAAGACCGCGATATAGAGCGGCTGCCCCCGGCCCATGATGGCGGCGAAGGTCCCCAGCCATTCCGGCCCACCCTGGGCGGCGAACTGGGCGATGGTCACCGGCATCAGCAGGATCGAGCTGGCGAAGATCGGCGGGATCACGCCCGAAGTGTTGACCTTCAGAGGAAGATGCGACGATTCGCCGCCAAACATCTTATTGCCCACTTGGCGCTTGGGATACTGGACGATGATCCGCCGCTGGGCGCGTTCGACGAAGACAATGACCCCGATCACCACCACCGCCATCACCAGGATGAGCAGGATCAGCAACGGCGGCAGGGCGCCGGTGCGGCCCAGTTCCAGGGTGTTCTTGATGGCCACCGGCAACTCGGCGACGATGCCCGACATGATGATCAGCGAGGTGCCCTGGCCGATGCCGCGCGCGGTGATCTGTTCGCCCAGCCACATCAGGAACAAGGTACCGCCGGTCAGAGTCACCACCGCGGTGAACCGGAACAGGTAGTGGTTCTCGATCATCACCGCCGGCCCGTGGGATCCGCTCATGCCTTCCAGGCCGGCAGCAATGCCGTAGGACTGGAAGATGGCGATCACCACCGTGAGATAGCGGGTGTACTGGTTGATCTTCTTGCGGCCGGACTCGCCTTCCTTCTTGATCGCTTCCAGGCTGGGAACCACGGTGGTCATCAGCTGGATGATAATGGAGGCCGAGATATACGGCATGATGTTGAGCGCGAAGATGGTCATACGGTGAAGCGCACCGCCGGCCAGCATGTCGAACATGCCGAGCATGCCGCCGCCGCTCTGCTTGAACAGGTCGCCCAGCACATGGGGGTCGACGCCCGGCAGGGGAATCCAGGTCCCGAGGCGGTAAACCACCAGGGCGGCAAGGGTGAACCAAATGCGCTTCTTGAGTTCGGTGGCCTTGGACAGGACGCCAAAATTCAGATTCGCGGCGAGCTGCTCGGCAGCGGAAGCCATGCCATACTCCGGGTTCTGGTGGCGCGAGAGGTAACGAGGCTTCCGATTACCGCATTCCGGGCCGCACCACAAATCCTGAATTCGCCAAGGGACCCGGATCGGGTGATCCGGGTCGCCTCAACGCATATCTTTATCGACGGGCCGAGGCCCCCGATTTCAGCCTTCGACCGGAGCCTTGGCCTTGACTTCCTTGACCACCACCTGGCCACCCGCCTTCTCGACGGCGGCGACAGCGGCGGCGGAGGCGCCAACCACTTCGATGGTGATCTTGGCGGTCAATTCGCCACGGCCCAGCAGACGAACGCCGTCATAGATCTTGCCGATCAGGCCGGCGGCCTGAAGGATTTCGGCGGTGATCGGCTTGGAGGCGTCAATGCGCTTCTCGTCGATGCCCTTTTGCAGGCGTCCGAGATTGATCTCGGAGTATTCGTTCGGGAAAGGCACGTGGAAACCGCGCTTGGGCAGACGGCGGTAGATGGGCATCTGGCCGCCTTCGAAGCCATTGATGGCCACGCCGGTGCGCGAGCTCTGGCCCTTGACGCCGGAGCCGGAGGTCTTGCCCTTGCCGGAGCCGATGCCGCGGCCGACGCGCTTTGCCTTATAGCGCGCGCCGTCGTTGTCGCGAAGTTCGTTGAGCTTCATGTTCTTTCGTCCTCGTAACCAAGGCCGGGGGCCGAAGCCCCCGATCCCGGATCAACTATTCTTCCACCCGCAGCAGATGGGCGACCTTGGCGATCATGCCGCGCACCGAGGGAGTGTCCTCGAGTTCGCGGGTCCGATTCATCTTGTTCAGCCCCAGCCCCACCAGGGTGGCGCGCTGATCGGCCGGACGGCCGATGGGGCTCCCCACCTGGGTGATCTTGACGGTGGTCTTGGCGTCAGTCTTTTTCTTGGCGGCCATTGTTCAGCCCTCCGTTCAAGCGCCGGCGGCGGCGCCGGCGGCGGCACCGTCACGACGACCGATGATGTCGCCGACCTTCTTGCCCCGCTTGGCGGCAACCGAGCGCGGAGACGCCAAGTTGACCAGAGCGGCGAAGGTCGCCTTGATCATGTTGTGGGGATTGGAGGTGCCGAGGCACTTGGCCACGACGTCCTGCACGCCCATGGTCTCAAACACCGCGCGCATCGGGCCGCCGGCGATGATGCCGGTACCGGCCGGAGCCGCCCGCAGGATGACGCGGCCGGCGCCGAAGCGGCCGAACGAGTCATGATGCAGGGTACGGCCTTCGCGCAGGGCGATCTTGACCATGTTGCGCTTGGCCTGCTCGGTGGCCTTGCGGATGGCCTCGGGAACCTCTCGGGCCTTGCCCGAGCCGTAACCGACGCGACCCTTGGCGTCACCCACCACCACCAGGGCGGCGAAAGCGAAGCGACGTCCACCCTTCACCACCTTGGCGACGCGGTTGATGTGCACCAGCTTGTCGACGAATTCCGATTCCTCGCGCTCGCGGGGAGTCTGCTCGCCGCCACGACCGCGATTGGGCCGGTCGCCGCGTTCGCCACCGCGACCGCGCTCGGGACGATCAGAAGAGGGAGTACGTGCCATTGCTCATCATCCTCAGAAAGACAGGCCGCCTTCGCGGGCCGCGTCGGCCAGGGCCTTGACCCGGCCGTGGTAAATGTAGCCACCACGGTCGAACACCACCTCGGTGATGCCGGCCGCCTTGGCCCGCTCGGCGATCAGCTTGCCGACGGCGGCCGCAGCCCCCCGGTCGGCGCCGGTCTTCAACGTGCCCTTCAGCTCCTTGTCGAGCGTCGAGGCTGCGGCCAGGGTGACGCCATTGCTGTCGTCGATCACCTGGACGTAGATGTTCTTGCCAGAGCGGAAGACCGACAGCCGCACGCGGCCGTGGCTCTTCTCCTTGAGGCTCTGGCGAGAGCGCCGCTTGCGGCGCTCGAATAGATCCTTCGGCGTCATCATGGCGGTGCCCCTTACTTCTTCTTACCTTCCTTGCGGAGGATAGTCTCGGTTGCGTACTTGATACCCTTGCCCTTATAGGGCTCGGGACCACGGAAAGCCCGGATTTCGGCGGCGATCTGCCCCACCTGCCGCTTGTCGCGGCCGCTGATGGAGATCGCGGTAGGCTTCTCGCACTTCATGGTGACATCGTCCGGGATCGGATATTCGATGTCATGAGAGTAGCCAAGCTGAAGCTTGAGGTTCTTGCCCTCGACCGCCGCACGATAACCAACGCCGTTGATTTCGAGGTTGACGGTGAAACCGTCCGAAACGCCCTTGACCATATTGTTCAAGAGAGCCCGGGTGGTGCCCCACATCATGCGGGCGTCCTTGGTCTCGTTCTTGGGCTTGACCCAGATCAGGTTGCCGTCGAGGGTGACCTCGACGTTGTCCCGCAGCGCCAGCTGGGACTCGCCCAGCTTGCCCTTGACGGTGACATTGGCACCGGCGATCTGGACGGTGACTCCCGACGGCACGGTGACGGGATATTTGCCGACTCGCGACATTTGAGAGTCCTCCTCAGAACACTTCGCAGAGGACTTCGCCGCCGACATTCTGGGCGCGAGCCTCAGTGTCGGACATCACGCCCCGAGGGGTGGAGAGGATGGTGATCCCCAGCCCGTTGGCGACGCGGCGAAGGTCGGCGATCTTGGAATAAACGCGGCGGCCCGGGGTGGACACGCGGCGGATCTCGCGGATCACCGGCTGGCCCTCATGATACTTGAGCTCGATATTGAGCTGTTCGATGCCGGGACGCACATCGGCGCGCGAGTAGCCGCGAATATAGCCTTCGCGCTGCAGCACTTCGAGGACGTTGGCACGCAGACGAGACGCCGGCGAAACGATGGCCGACTTGTTGGCCCGCTGTCCGTTACGGATGCGGGTCAGCATATCGCCGAGAGGATCGGTCATGGACATGGATCGTCCTCCCTTACCAGCTGGACTTGACCATGCCGGGAATCTGGCCCTGCGAGGCGAGCTCGCGAAGCGTGATCCGGCACAGCTTGAACTTACGATAGTTACCGCGCGAACGGCCCGTGACTTCGCAGCGCAGACGCACGCGGGTCTTGGACGAGTTGCGGGGCAGTTGCGCCAGCTTCAGAGAGGCTTCGAAGCGCTCCTCCGGGCTGGTTTCGCGGTCGTTGGCGGTCGCCTTCAACTTAGCGCGGCGGTTAGCGAACTGCTGCGCCATCCGCTCACGCTTTTTGTTGCGCTCGACCGAGCTGATCTTAGCCATTGCCTATCTCTCCACTCAGGCCACGAACGGCATGTCAAAGCCCTTGAGAAGCGCCTTGGCTTCCTCATTGGACTTGGCCGTGGTGACGAAGATGATGTCCATGCCCCGGATCGTTTCCACCTTGTCGTAGTCGATTTCGGGGAAAATGATCTGCTCCTTGAGGCCGAGCGAGTAATTGCCGCGGCCGTCGAAGCTCTTGCCGGGAACGCCGCGGAAGTCGCGGACGCGGGGCAGGGCAATGTTGATCAGACGATCGAGGAACTCGTACATGCGGTCGGCACGCAGAGTCACCTTGCAACCAACGACCTGGCCTTCGCGCAGCTTGAACTGGGCGATGGACTTCTTGGCCTTGGTGACCACCGGCTTCTGACCGGCGATCATGGTGAGCTCGGCGATGGCCGCCTCGATCTTCTTGGAATCCTGGGCGGCTTCGCCGACGCCCATGTTGATGACGATCTTCTCAAGCCGAGGAACCTGCATGGGGTTCTTGTAGGAGAACTCCTGCTGCAGCGCGGACTTGACGACCTTGGTGTAGTGCTCGTGCAAACGTGCCATCTGCTTGTCCTTTCCGCTCACCGGTCGATGACTTCGCCGGAGCGACGCGCGACGCGCACCTTCCGGCCGTCTTCGAGGACCTTCACGCCGATACGGGTCGGCTTGCCGTCCTTGGGATCGACGTGAGCGACGTTGGAGACGTGGATCGACGCCTCCTTCTCGATGATGCCGCCTTGCACGGCGGCGGAGGCGCGCTGGTGACGCTTCACCATGTTCACGCCCTGGACGATGACACGCTCTTCCTTGGGCATGGCGGCGATGACTTCGCCCTTCTTGCCCTTGTCCTTACCGGCGAGCACGACGACCTTATCGCCCTTCTTGACGTTCAAAGAAGCCATTTTAGAGGACCTCCGGCGCCAGAGAGATGATCTTCATGAACTTCTTACCGCGAAGCTCACGGGTCACCGGCCCGAAAATACGGGTGCCGATGGGTTCGCCCTGCTTGTTGATCAGGACGGCTGCATTGGTGTCAAACCGGATCGCGGAACCGTCGGCACGACGGATTTCCTTGGCGGTACGAACGATGACGGCGCGATGGACGTCACCCTTCTTTACACGGCCGCGCGGGATCGCCTCCTTGATGGATACGACGATAACGTCGCCCACGGTGGCGATGGTCCGATGCGAGCCGCCCAACACCTTGATGCACTGCACCCGGCGGGCACCCGAATTATCGGCGACGTCCAGGTTGGTTTGCATCTGGATCATGATGTCTCTTCCTTATCCCAGTTCGTGCCCGTCAAGCCTGCGGCTCGACGATCACTTCCCAGCTCTTCGTCTTCGAGAGCGGACGGCATTCGCGGATGCGAATGGTTTCGCCGGCCTTGAACACGTTGTTTTCATCGTGGGCGTGGTACTTCTTCGACCGACGGATGAACTTCTTGTAGATCGGGTGCATGACGCGGCGTTCGACGCGCACGACCACGGTCTTATCCATCTTGTCGCTGACCACGACGCCCGAAAGAATGCGCTTCGGCATAATCGAATGGCCTCCTTAGGACGCGCTTTTGGCGCGTTCGCCAAGCAGCGTCTTGATGGTCGCGATTTCGCGACGCACCGCGCGCACCTGGGCGGTATTCTCCAACTGGCCGGAAGCCCGCTGGAAGCGAAGATTGAACTGCTCCTTCTTGAGCTCCACGACCCGCTCCTTGAGCTGGTCGGGAGTCTTCTGGCGCAGATCGGCAGCCTTGGTCGCCATGGCTAGATGTCCCCGATCCGAGTGATGAACTTGGTCTTGATCGGCAGCTTGGCGGCCGCCAGGGCAAAACCGTGACGCGCGATCTCTTCGGGGACGCCATCGACCTCGAACAGGATGCGACCGGGAGCCACACGGGCAGTCCAGAATTCCGGCGTACCCTTACCGGAGCCCATGCGGACTTCGGCAGGCTTGCTGGAGACCGGCAGGTCCGGGAAAATCCGGATCCAGACGCGGCCCTGGCGCTTCATGTGACGGGTCAGCGCGCGACGGGCGGCCTCGATCTGACGGGCGGTGATCCGCTCGGGCTCCAGGGCCTTGAGGCCGTAGGCGCCGAAGTTCAAGGAGGAGCCACCCTTGGTCTCACCCTTGATCCGGCCTTTGTGGGCCTTGCGGAATTTAGTGCGCTTCGGAGAAAGCATTTCTCAAACCCTCTCAGATCAGCGGCCGGCCGGCGAGGTTTCGCCAGCAGCCCGCTTGTCCTGGGCCATGGGGTCGTGGGCAAGGATCTCGCCCTTGAACACCCAAACCTTGACGCCGCAGGTGCCATAGGTGGTCTTGGCGGTCCCGACACCGTAATCGACGTCGGCGCGGAGCGTGTGCAGCGGCACACGGCCTTCGCGGTACCATTCCATCCGGGCGATTTCGGCGCCGCCGAGACGACCGGAGCAGTTGATCCGGATGCCCTGGGCGCCCAGACGCATGGCCGACTGCACCGCACGCTTCATGGCGCGACGGAAGGCGACGCGACGCTCGAGCTGCTGAGCGATGGACTCGGCCACCAACTGAGCGTCAAGCTCGGGCTTGCGGATTTCGACGATGTTCAGGTGAACCTCGCCGCCGGTCATCTTCGACAGTTCCTTACGCAGAACCTCGATGTCGGCGCCCTTCTTACCGATCACCACGCCCGGACGGGCGGTGTGAATGGTGATGCGGGCCTTCTTCGCCGGGCGCTCGATGACCACGCGGGAGATACCGGCCTGGGCCAGCTTCTCGCGCAGGTACTTGCGCAGCTTGAGGTCTTCGTGGAGCAACTTGGCGTAGCTCTCGTCGGCGAACCAGCGGGAATCCCAGGTCCGGTTGATGCCGACGCGCAGGCCGATCGGATTGACTTTCTGACCCATCTGCTTACTCCCCCGCCGCTTCGGCGCGTTCGCGCACGATGACGGTCAGATTGCTGAACGGCTTCTCGATGCGGCCGACGCGGCCACGGGCACGCGCCTTCCACCGCTTCATCACCATCGCCTTGCCGACATGGGCCTCGGCCACATAGAGCCGATCAACGTCGAGCTGATGGTTGTTTTCAGCGTTGGCGATAGCCGACTGCAACACCTTGCGGACCTCGACGGCGATACGCCGCTTGGAGAAGGTGAGAGCGTTGAGCGCCACCTCGGCCTTGAGGCCGCGGATGCTCTCGGCAACCAGATTGAGCTTGCGCGGGCTGGTGCGAATGGTGGAAGCGAAAGCCTTCGCCTCAATGTCCGCCAGCACCCGATCTGCGGGTTTCTTGCCCATGGTTACTTCCTCTTCGCCTTCTTGTCGACCGCATGGCCGTAGAACGTCCGGGTCGGAGAGAACTCACCGAACTTGTGACCGACCATATTCTCGGTCACCAGCACGGGGATGAACTTCTGGCCGTTATAGACGCCAAAGGTCAAACCGACGAACTGCGGCAGGATGGTCGAGCGACGCGACCAGATCTTGATGACCTCGTTGCGGCCGCTGGCGCGGGCCTTGTCGGCCTTTCCCAGCATGTAGCCGTCGAGGAAGGGGCCTTTCCAAACGGAACGAGCCATTTTTCAGCCCCTCCTACTGAGTCTGACGGCGGCGCATGATGAGCCGATCCGTCTTCTTGTTGTTACGAGTCTTCTTGCCCTTGGTCGGCTTGCCCCACGGAGTGACCGGGTGACGGCCGCCCGAGGTACGGCCTTCGCCGCCGCCATGCGGGTGATCGATGGGGTTCATGGCCACGCCGCGAACCGAAGGACGACGGCCCAGCCACACGGCGCGACCGGCCTTGCCCAGCGAAACGTTCTGCTGGTCGGGGTTGGACACGGCACCGATGGTGGCCATGCACTCGCCGCGAACCATGCGAAGCTCACCCGAGGCCAGGCGGAGCTGAGCGTAGCCCTGATCCTTGCCCACCAGCTGGACGTAGGTGCCGGCGGAACGGGCGATCTGGCCACCCTTGCCCACCTTCAGCTCCACGTTGTGCACGATGGTGCCGACGGGGATATTCTTCAGCGGCATGGCGTTGCCGGGCTTGATATCGACCTTTTCGCCGGCGATCACCTGATCACCCACCGACAGACGCTGCGGCGCGATGATATAGGCCTTCTCGCCGTCGGCATAGGTCAGCAGCGCGATGAAGGCGGTGCGGTTAGGATCGTATTCCAGCCGCTCGACCGTCGCCGCCACGTCGAACTTGGTGCGCTTGAAGTCGATGATGCGGTAGCGGCGCTTGTGCCCGCCGCCACGCCACCGCATGGTCACGCGACCGGTGTTGTTGCGACCGCCCTTGGAGCGCAGACCTTCGGTCAGGCTCTTCTCGGGCTTGCCCTTCCACAATTCCGAGCGATCGACCAGAACCAGCTGACGCTGGCCGGGGGTCGTCGGATTGAATGTCTTGAGTGCCATGGCGTCAGACTCCCGTGGTCACGTCGATGGAGTGGCCCTCGGCCAGCGTAACGACCGCCTTCTTGACGTCCGAACGCACGCCGATGCGACCGCGGAACCGCTTGACCTTGCCCTTCTGGATCAGGGTATTCACGGCGGTGACCTTCACCCCGAAAATACCTTCCACCGAGGCCTTGATCTCCGGCTTGGTCGCGTCCAGCGGCACCTTGAAGGTCACTTGACGGAACTCGGAGCCCATGGTCGCCTTTTCGGTGATCACGGGAGCGCGGACGACGTCGTACATCCGCTCCTTGCTGATGACGAGCTTGCTCATTTCAGGCGAGCCTCCAGGGCAGTGACCGCGTCCTTGGTCAAGACCAGGGTGTCACGGCGCAGGATGTCGTAAACGTTGGCACCCACCTGCGGCAGCACATCCACGTAGGGGATGTTGCGGCTGGCCAGAGCGAAGTTGCCGTCCACGGCGGCGCCATCGATGAACAGCACCGAGGACAGGCCCAGCTTCGACAACGTCGCGGCCAGTTCCTTGGTCTTCGGGGTCGCCGCGGTGGCGGTGTCCAGAACGATCAGCTTGCCGTCGGCCACCTTGGCCGAGAGCGCGGTCTTCAGCGCCAGCTTGCGCACCTTCTTGGTCAGATCATGGGCATGAGAGCGCACGACCGGCCCGAAGATGGTGGCGCCGCCACGGAACTGCGCGGAACGCAGCGAACCCTGACGGGCACGGCCGCCACCCTTCTGGGCGAAGGGCTTCTTGGTGGTGCCGGAGATCTCGCTGATCCCCTTGGTCTTGTGATTGCCCGACTGGCGCTTGGCCAGCTGCCAGTTCACCGCGCGGTGCAGGATGTCGGCGCGAACCGGCAGTCCGAACACGTCGTCGGACAGGTCGATCTCGCCGACTTTCTGGTTTTCCAGGCTGATAATGTTGGTCTTCATCGCCGTTTATCCTTTACTCGCCGGCATCGGCGGCAGGGGCCTCGACGGCGGGAGCCTCAGCGGCGGCGGCGGCACCCTGCTTGAACGCGGCCGGGAACGGCACGCCTTCCGGCAGCTTGCGCTTCACCGCGTCGCGGATGAGCACCCACGTACCCTCGTGACCGGGAACCGACCCCTTGACCAGGATCAGACCGCGATCGGCGTCGGTGGACACCACCTTGATGTTCTGGGTGGTCACCTGGGTCGAACCCATGTGGCCGGCCATCTTCTTACCCTTGAACACCTTACCGGGGTCCTGGCGCTGACCGGTCGAACCATGCGAACGGTGCGACACCGACACGCCGTGAGTCGCTTCGAGGCCGCGGAAGTTCCAGCGCTTCATACCGCCGGCAAAACCCTTGCCGATGGTGGTGCCGGTGACGTCCACAAACTGGCCGGGGATGAAATGGGCGGCCGAGAGTTCGGCACCGACTTCGAGAACGTTCTCGGCGGTGACGCGGAACTCGACCAGCTTCTTCTTCGGCTCGACCTTGGCCTTGGCGAAGTTGGCGCGAGCAGGCTTGCTCACATTCTTCACCTTGGCGGTGCCAGCACCGAGCTGGACGGCAATGTAGCCGTCGGTTTCCACAGAGCGGGTCGAGACCACCTGGCAGGTGTCGACCTTCAACACGGTGACGGGCACATGGGTGCCGTCCTCGGTGAAGATCCTCGTCATGCCGACCTTCTGGGCGATGAGACCGGATCGCATCGTTGTTATCCTTAGAGCTTGATCTCGACGTCGACGCCGGCAGCCAGGTCGAGCTTCATGAGCGCATCAACGGTCTGCGGGGTCGGATCGACGATGTCCAACAGACGCTTATGCGTACGAATCTCGAACTGCTCGCGCGACTTCTTGTCGATATGCGGGCTACGGTTGACGGTGAACTTCTCGATCCGGCTCGGAAGCGGGATCGGTCCGCGCACCTGCGCCCCGGTCCTCTTGGCGGTATTGACGATCTCGCGGGTGGACTGATCCAACACGCGGTGATCGAACGCCTTGAGGCGGATGCGGATGTTCTGGCTTTCCATGTTCAAGTCATCCGTCAAATCGGACCGGCGCCCCACCACATGTGGGGCGCCGATCGGTGTGAATTCGTTCAGGTTCAAAGAACCTCCCGCAGTCAGCCAGCCCTCCATCCTACGATGGTCCAGACCGGCTCTTACGGAAACAGCCGAAGCAGAAGCGCGGTTTATACAGAGAGTCACAGGGCTTGGCAAGGGGTTGATTCGACTCTGGTCACCAAAGCTTCATCTTGGCAAAATGATCGCCACGCCCCTCGGGAAAGTCCCGCCCGTGGAGGCATGACGCCCCCCTTTACCGCCCTTATCCGACCGAAAAACAGCCCCCGGAGGTTTCCCTCCGAGGGCTGCTTTCACCCGGCGATGAGGCCGAATTTACTTAATGATCTTGGCAACCACACCGGCGCCGACCGTCCGGCCGCCTTCGCGAATGGCGAAGCGCAGGCCCTGGTCCATGGCGATGGGGGCGATCAGGGTGACGATCATC
>Ga0265313_10000457_pt1 | contig 43162 bp, 34 predicted proteins | sample 4123metaG_FD_203122 | JGI IMG/M metagenome (GOLD analysis project Ga0265313, IMG submission 203122) | Rhizosphere microbial communities from Carex aquatilis grown in University of Washington, Seatle, WA, United States - 4-1-23 metaG | ecosystem: Host-associated > Plants > Roots > Rhizosphere >... | reverse complement strand
CCGCTCGTAGTAATGCGTCCGAGCTTTGCATCGTTCTCGTGTTGGTATGTGCCTTTGTATTCGGTGAACCAAATCGCTCCGTCCCTTCCGGCGACGAGATCGATCGGCTGTTCTAGCGGGGTCATCCCGTTCGAGTACTCGGTGACGTGACCGCTAATTGTAATTCGTCCGATCCTTCCGCCGGCCATCTCCGTGAACCAGAGCGCTCCGTCGGAACCGGCGACGATCGAGTAGGGCTGCGAGCCGGGTGTTATCCCGCGCGAGAACTCCTTTACCTTGCCGTGCGTGGTGATTCGCCCGATCCGGTCGTTCAGGTCGGTGAACCAGAGAGCTCCGTCCGGGCCTACCGCAATGTCTTGCAGTGCGGCGTCTGTTGGAATCCCGTTGCTGAACTGCGTCACGCTTCCGTCGGTCGTAATCCGGCAGACGGCAGCGGTTAGAAATCCGTTCTCCACGAACCACAGAGCGCCGTCGGGTCCGGCGACGATGCTCAGTGGGTCTTCGTTAAGCGGAAAGGCGGTAAACGTTCCATCCGTAGTGAGGCGCATGATCTGCTCGTCGCCCGAATCGCTTAGCCAGAGCGCTCCGTCGGGTCCCGTCGCAATATCGGTGAACGCCGGGCTCGCATCGGCTTGATAGTAGAACGTCGCGGTGCGCTTTCCCGATTTGGAGATGCGCGCGACGGCGTTTTGTCCTGCATCCTGATCGATGTCGTCGGCCACCCATAACGCACCGTCCGGTCCCGTCGTCAGCGCGACGGGAAAATAATAGCGTGGGTAGTTCGGCAGATCGGAAAACTCGCGTATTCGCACGCGACTGCCCGCCGGTCGGGCGGTTGCGGCGCTGGGCGCGGCACCACTTGCATGCGGAACCGCGTTGCTGCCACCGCAGCCCGACCCCGCAAGTGTTAGCAGCGCCGCGAGCGCGTAGACGTAGACTGCTCGCGTCGACGCCATAATGGTGGACCTCCTTATAGTGTCGCGCGCCCGACGCGGTCGCGGCTGGACTCGACGAACCACATGTTGCCGTCGGGGCCCGCCGTAATGCCGGTTGGTTCTGCAGAGATATCGAGACCGCGCGAGTACTCGTGGATCTTTCCGCTCATTGTAATGCGGGCGATTTTCGAGGCGCTGATTCGGTACGAGCCATTAGATTCGAATTCGGTGAACCACATGGCGCCGTCGGGTCCCGCCGCGATGCCGTCGGGCTCTTCCGTTGGTGTGATGCCGCTCGAGTATTCGGTCACTTGCCCCTTGGTCGTAATGCGGCCGATTCGTCCCCCTGCCGCCTCGGTGAACCAAAGCGCACCATCGGGACCGGGGGCGATTGACCATGGCTGCGCACCGGCGGTAATGCCGTTGGTGTACTCGGTGATCTTACCGCGGGTGGTGATCCGGCCGATCTTGCCGGCCGTTGCCTCGGTAAACCAGAGAGCTCCGTCGGATCCGGCCGTGATGCCGTTCAAGCCGCCGTTGATGACGTACGTCGTTAGCTTTCCCTTAGTGGTGAGGCGTCCGACGGCGCCGTACGCCGTGAACCACAGCGCCTTGTCCGGACCCGTAGTAATGCCGGCTGGTGCGAGGCGGCCCGTCAGGCGAAAGCCGGTAAAACTTCCGTCAACCGTCATCCGCAGAATTTGCGCGTTGTATCCGTCGGTGATCCATAGGGCGCCGTCGGGACCAGGGGTGATGTCGTTGAACGAAGCGCCTTCAGTGGTGACTCCCCCGTAGTAAAAGATATTTTTGCTTTTGCCTGATGGCGCGATCTGCACGACGGCGTTCTCGCCGTAATCCTGGTCGATCGTGTCCGTGACCCAAAGATCGCCGCTAGGGCCGGCAGCGATAGCCGAGGGAGAATAGTCATCATAATAAATCGGAAGGTCGGAGAACTCTCGGATTCTCACCCGCGTTTTCGGAGGCTCGAGCGAGGCCTGAACGGAGGGGGCGGATTGCGCGGCGGCTGGGAGGGAACTGCCGGGGCTGGAACACCCGGTGCTCCCCAGGGCGACCACAGCGGTCGCGATGATGGTGACAACTGCCCGTTGTACCATGTTGACCTCCTCACAAGGGGAACCAAAGTCAACATTTCGGCTTTATCGGACGAATTACTTGCGCTGGTGGACCGCGAAATTGTTGCCCTCGGGGTCCTGGCACCAGGCGATCCAACAGGCGGGCGTCTCCATCACGCCGTGGGTATAAAAGTGGACGCCGGCTTCTTCCAACCGCCCGGCCATGGCATCGATGTCATCTACGGCAAAAACCACGCCGCCGCAGGGATACCAGGTGTCGTTGGGCATCTTGAAGACGCCGAACGTGCTTCCGTCGCCGAGCTCGAACTCGGTTCCGTGATCCCACGAAGCGGTTTCGCTCGGCGTTAGCCCGAGCACGTCGCGATAAAACGCGATGGCCCGCTGCAAATCCTTCGCCAGATAATGATGCGTGTCGATTCCTCGAATCCGCGTTGCCGTTACGTTCATCGTAGAGCTCCTTCTAGCGTCTTTACCGCAACCGTACCGCACCATAGTTGACAGTCGCTGTCATGATTGGATAGTTTGATGGAACCGTGAAAGCCGATCGTCTCGTCGCGCTCCTCCTGCTGCTGCAATCGCGTCAGCGCAGCTGCGCGCGCTTGCTGGCCGAACGGCTCGAAGTTTCCGAGCGAACCATTTACCGCGACGTCGACGCGCTGAGCGCTGCCGGCGTTCCGGTCTATGCCGAACGCGGATCCACCGGCGGGATCGTACTGGCCGACGGCTATCGGCGAGCACTCATGAACTTCAGCGAGGACGAGGTGCGCGCGCTCTTTGTTTCGGGCGCAAGCCCCCTCGCCGATCTCGGGCTCGAGCACGGCTTAAACCAGGCGCTGGAGAAGCTGCGCGGAGGCCTGGCCGACGTGCACCGGCGCGCGGCCGACAAGTCGCGTTCGCGGATCCACCTCGATCAGCGCCGCTGGAATCAACCCGAGCCGCCGCGCGACTTGCTTACCGCGTTGCGACGCGCGGTGTGGGACGACCGTCGCGTGCGGATTCGCTACGAAGATCGCAATCGCAAGGCGACGCTGCGCAGCGTGGATCCCCTCGGTTTGGTTGCGAAAGCCGGCGTCTGGTATCTCATCGCCCGGTCCGGCGGCGAGCTGCGCAGTTTCCGTGTGGAGCGCATTCGGCGCGCGCAAGAGCTCACCGAGCGATTCGATCGCCCCGCCGATTTCGATCTGGAACGTTACTGGGCCGATTCATCGGCCCGTTTCTCCGAAGCCTCGCGCGGTTACGATTGTGTGGTGACGCTACGTGCGCGCAACGAGTCGCTCGAGAACCTTACCTACTATTGGCCGGCAGAGATCGTCGAACGGGGCGCGAGCGAATCGCTGATTCGAGTGACCTTTCCGGGAAAGGAAGTTGCGCTTTTCCAAGCCCTGGCGTGGGCGGAGATGGCTACGCTCGTCGAGCCCGCCGCACTCTGCCAAGAGATCGTGCGGCGGGCCCAGTTGGCCTTACGGCGCTACGATTTGCGCTGATGGATGATGATGGCGTTGCCTTCCGGATCCTGTCCGAAAGACATGAAACATACGGGTGACTCCATGATGTCGCTAAGCTCGAGTCCGCGACCGCGGTAGTGTTCGACTGCCGCCTTCGCATCATCGACGGCGAACATCACCGCGCCGCCGGTCGCGCCGTCGTCGGGCTTCCAGACGCCGAACGTCGAGCCATCGGCCAGGGTGAACTCCGCGCCGCGCCCTTGCTCGTCGATCTCAGTCGGCTGTATTCCAAGTACGTCGCGATAAAAGGCGATCGCCGCCTGAGGATCGCGAACCAAATAGGCCGCGATGTCCATACCTTTGATCATCGTCTTCTCCTAAAGCTGTTTTGGTGATAGGCCGAGCTTACTCGACAATATATGACACCTTATGTCATGAATGTCCGGGCGCCCGGCGAGGGACCAGATTTAAAGCATTACGCGGCGGAAGTCGGCCAGCAGTTCGGCGACGTACACGAGGAAACGCGCCGCGCCGGCACCGTCGACTACGCGGTGGTCGTAGCTGACGCTGATCGGCAGGATCAGGCGGGGTACGAACGTCTTTCCGTCCCAAACCGGCTTAGTAACCGTTCGCGTCGCCCCGAGAATTGCGACTTCGGGCGCGTTGACGATTTGCGTGAACGCGGTGCCGCCGATGCCACCGATCGATGAGATGGTAAACGTGCCGCCTTGCATGTGCGCCAGCGTGAGTTTGCCTTCGCGCGCTTTGCCGGCCAGTTCTTGCGCCTCGCGTGCGATCTCGATCAAGCCCTTGGCTTCCGCGTTCTTGATCACCGGAACGATGAGGCCGCCGGGCGTATCGGCGGCGAATCCGATGTTGTAATAGTGTTTGACGACGAGCTCGTCGCCGTCGAGCGAAGCGTTGAATTCGGGAAAGCGCTGCAGAGCAGCGACGCATGCTCTGATTAGAAATGCCAGCATCGTCAGCTTCGGGCCACCGGACTTTGCCTGCTCGGCGTTGACCTCGCTGCGCAGCTCTTCGATCGAGGTGACGTCGGCTTCGTCGTAGTTGGTGATGTGTGGAATCTGCACCCAGTTGCGATGAAGATTCGGCCCGGAAAGCTTCTTGATGCGCGAGAGCGGTTTGCGCTCGACCGCACCGTATTGGGCGAAATCCACCTTCGGCCAGGCCGGCAGGTTAGCGAACGGGCCGGGCGTGGCGGCACCGCCGCCCGGGCGCAGCGATTGTTTGACAAACTCTTGTACGTCTTCACGTGTGACGCGACCGTTTGGGCCGCTTCCCCGCAACGCGCTCAGCTCGACGCCGAGCTCGCGAGCAAAGCGGCGAATTCCCGGACTCGCGTGCACCGGGCCACCGATCGTTGGGGCGGCCGCAGCTACCGTCGTTGAAGGCGATGTGGCCGGTGGCGATGGTTTCGCCGCGGGCGGCTCGATGGCGGCAGGCTGCGCGGGTGCGACGGCGGCTGTGGGGGTAGCCGCTTCGGCTGTGCCGATTACCAGAATCGTCGCGCCTTGCGAGACTCTGTCGCCGACCTTTACCTTGACCTCTTGCACAACCCCGTCGGTCTCGGCCGGTACTTCCATCGACGCTTTTTCGCTCTCGAGCGTTATCAGCGAATCGTTCTTTTTGACGCGATCTCCGGGTTTGACCAAAACTTCGATTACCGGGACGTCTTTGAAATCGCCGATATCCGGCACGCGCACTTCGACCGTCGCGCCGGTCGCTGCTGTTGGGGCGGGCGCCGCTGCGGAAGGCGCAGGCGACGTTGCGGGCTGTGCGGCCGCCGGCGTGCCGGTGCTTAGCACGAGAAGCGGCGATCCTTGCGAGACTTTATCCCCCACCTTTACCTTGACGTCTTGTACGATGCCCTCGGCCTCGGCGGGAACCTCCATTGAGGCCTTCTCGCTCTCCAGCGTGACGAGCGAATCGTTCTTCTTGACGCGGTCGCCATTTTTGACGAGAACTTCGATGACCGGAACGTCTTTGAAGTCGCCGATGTCGGGAACGCGGACCTCGATCTCGCTCATCTCGCCCTTCTATACGGTGATCGGGTTGGCTTTGTTGGGATCGATGCCGTATTTCGCTACCGCTTTTGCGGCGATCGACGCCGGCAGCGTGCCTTCGTCGGCTAGCGCGCGCAGCGCGGCAATGGTAACGAAATGCCGGTCGACCTCGAAGAACTCGCGCAGTTTGCGCCGGAAGTCGCTGCGTCCGTAACCATCGGTTCCCAGCGCTACGTAGCGCCGTCCGACGAACGGCTGAATCTGTTGGGCGAAGGTACGGACGTAATCGGTCGAGGCAACTCCCGGACCGCGGCGTCCCCGCAGAGACTCCTCGACGTACGACACTTTGGGCGCTTCCTCGGGGTGCAGCATGTTCCACCGCTGCGCGGCAACGCCGTCGCGCTGCAGTTCGTTGAAGCTCGTGACGGCCCATACGTCGCTCTGCACGCTCCAGTCGTTGGCCAGAAGGTCGGCCGCGGCAGTGACCTCGCGTAGAATCGCACCTGAGCCAAAAAGCTGCACGTGCGGGGTCTTTTCGTCGCCGGAGCCGGCGCTCTGCAAGAGATACATCCCGCGAAGGATGCCCTCGCGCGCATCCGCAGGCATCGCCGGATGCGGGTAGTTCTCGTTCATCAACGTGATGTAATAGAAGGCGTCTTCCTGATCGGACAGCATTCGCTTCAGGCCGTCTTGAATGATGACCGCGAGCTCGTACCCGTAGGTTGGATCGAAGCTGCGGCAGTTGGGAATGAACGACGCCGCAACTTGACTCTGTCCGTCTTCGTGCTGCAGGCCTTCGCCGTTGAGCGTCGTGCGCCCCGAGGTTGCTCCGAGAAGGAAGCCGCGCGTTCGGCTATCGCCGGCTGCCCAGATCAAATCGCCGACGCGCTGGAAGCCGAACATCGAGTAGAAGATATAGAACGGAATCATCGGCAAGTCGTGATTCGAGTACGACGTGCCGGCGGCGATCCACGACGAGAGCGCCCCAGCTTCGTTAATGCCTTCCTGAAGAATCTGTCCCAGCTTATCTTCGCGATACCACATCAGCTGTTCGGCATCTTGCGGACGATAGAGCTGGCCGACCGACGAGTAGATGCCCAGCTGGCGGAACATGCCCTCCATCCCGAACGTACGCGACTCGTCGGCGACGATCGGCACGACGCGCGCGCCGACCGTATGGTCGCGCGCGACGGCGTTGAGGATTCGCACGAAGGACATCGTCGTCGAGATGGCGCGATCGCCGCTGCCTTGCAGCTGCGCGTCGAAGACCGAGAGTTCCGGTACGACCAGCGACCCCGACTTGCGCCGCCGCTGCGGCAGGCTGCCCAGCGCGCGAACGCGCTCCTGCAAATAGCGCATGTCGTCGCTGTTGGCGGGCGGCTTGAAGAAAGGAATTTTCTCGCCGCCGATTGCTGCATCGGAGATGGGCAGAGCGAAGCGATCGCGGAAAGTCCTCATCGCTTCGACTTCCATCTTCTTGGCTTGATGCGCGATGTTTTGCGCTTCGCCGGCCTCGCCCATGCCGTAACCTTTGATCGTTTTGGCCAGGACGACCGTCGGCTGACCGCGATGCTCGAAGGCGGCTTTATAGGCGGCGTAGACCTTGAGCGAATCGTGTCCACCGCGCTGAAGCGCCCAAATCTCGTCGTCGGTCCATCCCTCGACCATTGCTGCGGTCTCGGAGTACCGTCCGAAGAAAGCGTCGCGGACGTACTTTCCATCGCGTGACTTGAACGTTTGATAGTCGCCGTCGACGCACTCGGTCATCAGTTGCACGAGGCGTCCGCTCTGATCGGCGGCAAGCAACGGATCCCAGCGGCTTCCCCAGATCACCTTGATCACGTTCCAGCCGGCGCCTTTGAAGACGCCCTCGAGTTCTTGAACGATCTTTCCGTTGCCGCGGACCGGGCCATCGAGGCGCTGCAGATTGCAGTTGACGACCCAAATGAGATCGTCGAGCTTCTCGCGGCCGGCGAGCGAGATCGCGCCGAGCGTTTCGGGTTCGTCGGTTTCTCCATCGCCGACAAAGGCCCAAACTTTTCGTCCGCTGGCCTCAATCAATCCACGGTCGTGCAGATAGCGCATGAAGCGCGCTTGATAAATCGACATGATCGGGCCCAAGCCCATCGATACCGTGGGGAACTGCCAGAAACCGGGCATCAGCCAAGGATGTGGGTACGACGAGAGTCCCTTTCCGTCGACCTCTTGCCGGAAGTTTTCCAACTGCGCCTCGTCGATACGACCTTCGAGAAAGGCGCGCGCGTAAACGCCGGGCGAAGAGTGGCCCTGGAAGAAGACGAGATCGCCACCGAACTTTTCACTCGGTGCGCGAAAGAAGTGATTGAAACCGACGTCGTACAGCGTTGCCGCCGAAGCAAAGCTGGCGACGTGGCCGCCGAGCTCCGAGCTGATCTTGTTGGCGCGAACGACCATCGCAAGTGCATTCCAGCGAACGTAATGGCGCAGGCGAGCCTCGATGGCGCGATCGCCGGGCATCACCGGCTGACGTTCGACCGGAATCGTATTAACGTACGGAGTCGTTAAGCCCAAAGAAACGTGCGAGCCGCCGCGCTGCGCTTCGTCGACGAGCCGCTCGATGAGCTGGCCGGCGCGGCCCGGCCCTTCGACCGCGATTACGCCTCGCAGCGCCTCGAGCCATTCTCGGGTTTCTTGGGGATCGGGATCGGGTGCATTGAGGGCCATAGGGCTGCTCACCATTCCGCGCGGCCTCGCGAACTCTTACCGGGTGGACCGGTCCATTGCGCGACCTGGTTGGTTCCAAAGATGCCGCCGCGACCATTAGGGCGCCGGGCGCATGACCTCGCGGATGCGCGTATAAAGAAGTAGGCCTTATTAGTTACAGCGGGAGCTCGCGCCGAGGCGGGCTGAGAGGGCGAGCCGCAAGGCGCTCGCCGACCGCAAAAGACCTGATCCGGGTAATGCCGGCGTAGGGAGGTACTCATGAAAGTTTACGTCGAGGGATCCCGCCCTTCAATCCGCGTGCCGCGGCGTGCCGTTGCGTTGACCGATGGAACGATGCACACGCTGTACGACACGAGCGGTCCGTATACCGACGACACGGCATCGTTCGATTTTCGCCGTGGGTTGACGCCGCTGCGCGAAGCGTGGGTCGACTCACGCGGCGACACGGTACAGCTCGATCAGCCCTCGTCGATCTATCGCCGCGGCCGCGACGCGATGCCCGAGCTCGATTCGCTGCGCTTCCCGCTGCCGCGTCGTCCGCGCCGCGCCAAGTCCGGCGCCAACGTGACGCAGATGCATTACGCGCGCCGCGGCGAGATAACGCCGGAGATGGAGTTCGTCGCGATTCGCGAGAACGTCGAGCCGGCTTTCGTTCGCGACGAGATCGCACGCGGTCGAGCGATACTCCCAAATAACGTAAACCATCCCGAGAGCGAGCCGATGATCATCGGACGCGGCTTCCTAGTGAAGATCAATGCCAATATCGGCAACTCGGCGGTCAGCTCGTCCATCGACGAGGAAGTCGAGAAGATGACGTGGGCGACGCGCTGGGGCGCCGACACGGTGATGGACCTCTCGACCGGTAAAAACATTCACGAAACACGTGAGTGGATTCTGCGCAACTCCCCGGTGCCGATCGGCACCGTTCCGATTTACCAAGCGCTCGAAAAAGTCGGCGGTAAAGCCGAGGATCTGACGTGGGAACTATTCCGAGATACCCTAATCGAGCAGGCCGAGCAGGGCGTGGACTACTTCACCATCCACGCCGGCGTACTTTTACGCTACGTTCCGTTGACGGCCAATCGGATCACCGGGATCGTTTCGCGCGGTGGATCGATTCTGGCGAAGTGGTGCCTGTCTCACCATCGCGAGAACTTCCTCTACGAGAACTTCGAAGAGATCTGCGAGATCATGAAGGCCTACGACGTGGCTTTTTCGCTCGGCGACGGGCTTCGACCGGGCTGTACCGCCGATGCCAACGACGCCGCGCAGTTCTCCGAGTTGGAAACGCTGGGCGAACTGACCGACGTCGCGTGGAAGCACGACGTGCAGGTGATGATCGAAGGTCCCGGCCACGTCCCGATGCATCTCATCGAAGAGAACGTCCGCAAGCAGCTCGAGATATGCAAAGAGGCGCCGTTCTATACTCTTGGCCCGCTCGTTACCGACGTCGCGCCCGGCTACGATCACATCACCAGCGCCATCGGCGCGGCGATGATCGGCTGGTTCGGCACGGCAATGCTCTGCTACGTGACGCCGAAAGAACACCTCGGCCTGCCCAACAAAAAGGACGTCAAAGACGGTGTGATCGCTTATAAGATCGCCGCTCACGCCGCCGATTTGGCAAAGGGACATCCGACGGCCGCGCACTGGGACGACGTGCTCTCGAAGGCGCGCTTCGAGTTTCGGTGGGAAGATCAGTTCAATCTCTCGCTCGATCCCGAGACGGCGCGCGAGTTTCACGACGAAACGCTTCCCGCGCCGGGCGCAAAGATCGCCCACTTTTGCTCGATGTGCGGCCCGCACTTCTGTTCGATGAAGATAACGCAAGAGGTTCGCGAGTTCGCCGAGCGCGGCATGGCGGAAAAATCGCGGGAGTTCATCGAGCAAGGCGGCGAAGTCTACGTAGAGCTTTGAAACGACCTTGCGCGGTCTTGTTTGACCGTGACGAGACGATCGTGGTGGACGTTCCGTTCAACGGCGATCCCGATAAGGTCGAGCCGGCGCCGAACGCGCGCGCACTTCTCGACCGATTGCGGGCGGCGGGACTGCCGCTCGCCGTGGTCAGCAATCAGAGCGGCATCGGCCGCGGCCTCATTACCGCGGATCAGGCCGACGCGGTAAATCGCCGCGTCGAGGAGTTGCTCGGGCCGTTCGCGGGCTTCTTCGTCTGCCCGCATGCGCCGCAAGACGGCTGCGATTGCCGCAAGCCAAAGCCGAAGCTCATCCTCGACGCGGCGCGCGCGATTGGCGTCGATCCAGCTTGTTGCGTGGTGGTTGGCGATCGCGAGAGCGACGTCGAGGCGGCGCAGAATGCCGGCGCGATTCCTTTGCGCATCGACGGTCCGGCCGGCCTGGCTCGGGCGGTCGAACGGATTTTAGAGCTCGCCTACTCTCCGTTCGACTCTAACCAGTAGTCGATGTCGCGGCCATGGGCGGGCAACGCGGCAAGCGCCTGAGGCGGCAGATGGATCATCTTTGCGAGGTACTGCCACGTATCGAGTACGCGTACGACGTAGGTCTGCGTTTCGTCGAAGGGCGGAATCCCGCCATATTGGGTAACCGCTTTGGGTCCGGCGTTATACGCGGCGAAGACCAGCGAGTAATGGTCGGTGCCGAAGCGGCTAATCAAGCCACGTAGGTAGCGAGCGGCCCCCGAGAGATTCTGCGCCGGATCGTGCGGATTGACGCCGAGATTGGCTGCCGTTCCCGGCATCAGTTGACCCAGCCCAATTGCCCCCGCTCGAGAAACGGCGTGGGTGTGCCAACGCGACTCGACCGTGACAATCGCCACCAGCATTGTCGCGTCGAGGCGCCAGCGCTCGGCGCTGACCAGGACGCGCTTTGCGAGATCGTGGCTCTGCCAGCTCGGCATCTGCGGATTGATGTGGTGCAATACCTTGGCGTATACGGCGATCGCGCTCGGCGTTGCCGGAACGGTTTTGGCGGCTAGGGCGGGTGCACGCGTTGCCAACGTGGCTCCGAAAAGCACGCAAGCAACCGTCAAGCAGGGGAGAATCCCTCGCATATCAGAGGTCCGGCTTCGGGCCACGACTTTGCGGCGCCTTCCGGGAAGCGAGCGCTCCCTGAGGAAGATATCCACAGTATGCGTCGCACAGCCATATGGATTGCCATCATCGTGTTCTTGATTATGTGCGGAATGATTGCGTGGTCGCAATGGTATGCGATTCACGTGAACGTGCCGAAATATACGACGCACTGATTTGAGAGTTCTTTGAGCGTTCGCCCGCAGGACCGCGGGCTACATCCAACGCTTTACGTTGCTAAGGAGAAAATTTGGAGTGATACGCCGCACGTTTATTGCGCTCGGACTCTTTATGGCGACCGGTCTCTTTGCGGCAAGTGCCGCGCGAGCCGTGGAGCCGTCGCCACCGCCTTCGCCGTTGCCGGTAGCAACGGCGACGCCGACGGCGTCACCATCGCCGGCGGGATCGCCGACGCCAACCCCGGGACCACCCTTTGGCAATATGTCGTGGCGCGAAATCGGTCCCGCGGCATATGGCGGGCGCATCGCGGCGGTCGCCGGCTCGGCGACCGACTCGAAACTTTACTACGTCGGCGCGGCCGGTGGCGGTGTTTGGCGGTCAACCAACGGTGCGCAAAGCTGGGATTCGGTCTTCGATAAGGAGAGCGTTGCCGCCATCGGCGCCGTCACCATCGACCCGGTCGACAATAAGATCGTCTGGGTGGGGACGGGTGAAGCCAATCCGCGTAACGACGTCAGCTACGGCGACGGCATCTATAAGACGACCGACGGCGGCGATACGTGGACCAACGTTGGCCTAAAAGGCACGCGGCACATCGCGCGCATACTCGTCGACCCTCACAATCACAACCACGTCGTCGTCGCGGCATTGGGCGACGTCTTCAAAGACAGCACCGAGCGCGGCATTTACGTGACTGACGACGGCGGACGCACGTGGAAGCAGACGCTCTACGTCGGGCCGCAGAGCGGTGCGGCCGATCTGGCGATGAGCGCGCAAAATCCGAGCGTGATGTACGCCGGAATCTGGAAATTTCAGCGGCGTCCCTGGACATTCGTTAGCGGCGGGGCCGAAGACGGACTCTACCGCTCCGGCGACGGCGGCGAAACGTGGACGAGGCTTACCGGCCACGGTCTGCCGGCCGACCCGATGGGGCGCATCGGGATCGCGGTCGCGCCGAGCGATGGCAATCGCGTCTACGCCGCGATCGAATCAACCGAGGGCGTGTTGTGGCGCTCGGACGACGGCGGCTCCAACTGGACGATGGTGAGCAAGGACTCGCTCGTAAACGCGCGTCCATTTTACTTCACGCACGTCGAGGTCGACCCGAAAGATCCCAACCGCGTTTACGCGCTGTCGTTCCAAACGATGTTGAGCACTGACGGCGGCAAGACGTTTAAAGCCATCGCGCGCGACGTGCATCCCGACTTCCACGCCATTTGGATCGCGCCCAACGATCCCACGCGCCTGATGCTCGGCGAGGACGGCGGTTACGCGCTAACGCTCGACAAGGGCGCGACGTGGTTCTTCTCTGCCAACCTGCCGATCGGGCAGATCTATCGCGTCGGCTTAGGCACCGACGATCCGTATACGGTTTGCGTCGGTCTGCAAGACAATAACGGCTGGTGCGGTCCCTCGAACTCGCTCGACCAGGCCGGGATTCAAAATCGCGACTGGATCAACACCGTCGGCGGTGATGGCCAGTGGGGTATTCCCGAACCGGACGATCCGAACTGGATTTGGTCGGATTCGCAAAATGGCGCGCTGTCGATCTACAACCGCGTGACCAAAGACGGGTGGAGCGGCCAACCCTATCTGCAGACGGGCAGCGAATCGTGGAACCTGGCGACGAGCAAGTATCGGTTCAACTGGGAATCGCCGATTGCGTTTGCGCCGTGGCGGAGTTCCGACGGTAAGGTGATCGGCTGGATCGGCGGCAACGTCATATTCCAGACGACGAACCGCGGCCGCAGCTGGACCGCGATCAGCCCGGACCTTACGCGCAACATCAAGGAACATCAAATCCCCTCGGGCGGACCGATCGTCAACGACGTGTCGGGCGCCGAGTACAGTGATACCATCTTGGACATCGAGGGCTCCCCGCGTGCGCGCGGCGAGATTTGGGTGGGAACCGACGATGGGCTCGTTCAGCTAACGCGCGACGGCGGCAAGCATTGGAGCAACGTCACGCCCCAAGGCGCGGCGCAGCTCGGGCGCTTCGCCACGGTGGCGCCATCGACGCTGGTCGATGGCACCGCCTACGCCGCTGAGGATGCCCATTACATGGGCGACAACGCGCCGTACGTGTTCGTCACCCACAACTTCGGACAGAGCTGGACGAAAATCGTCAACGGCCTGCCTTCCAATCAGTGGGCTCGCGCGATTCGTCCCGACATAATCTCACGCGATCTGGTCTATCTCGGAACCGAGGAGGGCATTTGGATCTCGTTCGACGGCGGCGCGAACTGGCAGAGCTTCCAGAACGACCTGCCGCAAGTCTCGGTACGCGACATCCGCATGCAGCCGTCCTACGACGATCTCGTCATCGCCACGCACGGGCGCTCGGCCTTCATCATGGACGACATGGCACCGGTGCAGCAGCTGCAGCGAGCGATCTCGCAAGGAAGCTGGCTGTTTACGCCGCGCTACGCGCGCGAGTGGACGCAGCACTCCGACGCCGACGGAACCCTGACGAGCTATTCGGCCGATAATCCTCCCTATGGCGTAACGATCACGTTCTACCAAAAGGAGCCGCAGAAGAGCGCGCCGTCGCTCCAGATTATCGACGCGCGCGGACGCACGATCCGCTCGGTATCGGGAACGCACAAAGTCGCCGGCACGGACGAGCCGTATATCCCCAACAAGGCCGGCCTTAATCGCTACACTTGGGACTTCGCGGTAGATGGGCCGGTGCTATGGAAGGCCGGGAACTTCTTCTTAAAGGGACCCGAGACCGGACCGGGCGTACCTCCCGGAAACTACGGCGTACGCATGACGTTGAGCGGAAAGACGTCCGTCCGGCGCTTCAAGGTCGAACCGGACCCCCGCTCGGCGTTCACGCAGGCCGACTACCAGCGCAGCTTCGATACGGCGATGGGCCAGATGGCGCTCCTCTCGCAGATCGACACGATGCTCAACGATCTCGACGACCTCAAGAAGTCGCTGGATACTGCGACCGGCGATGCGAAGAAAGCTAACAATGCGGCGTTGACGACGAAGCTGGAAGGTGCAGCAAAAGCGCGGCAGACGCTCTACGATTCGCTGGCGGTCAACGTGCGCGGCGAAGGCACGATGGACGAAACCAAACTGCACGAAGATCTTCTCGGCGCCTACTTCAGCGCGCAGGGTCTGATCACGCCGCCCGTTCTCGACTTTATCGGCCGCGTGGACGCTCTCTATCGCAACGGGGTATCGCAGTACAATGCCTTTATCAGCGACGTTCTGCCGGGGGTGAACGACGCGCTGCACCAGGCGGGCATGAAGCCGCTGGCCACGATCAAGCAGGTCACGCCTCGGTGATCGCGTTTGTTCCAACCGTCCTGCTCGCGGCCGCCGCGTACTCGAACCTTACGTGGCGATCGATTGGGCCCGCGGTAGCCGGCGGGCGCGTTGCGGGTGTTGCCGGAACGCCGCAAAACGACCAGCTTTATTATCTCGGCACGGCCGGGGGCGGTGTGTGGAAGTCCGACAACGGCGGAGCTACGTGGAAGCCCGTCTTCGACAAGCAGTCGGTTTCAGCGATCGGCGCGGTAGCCATCGATCCGACCAACGAACGCGTCGTTTGGGCCGGATCCGGGGAAGCCAACCCGCGCAACAACGTTAGTTACGGCGACGGTCTCTACAAGACGACCGACGGCGCGAAGACCTGGACGCGCGTCGGCCTGCAGGGCGTGTGGAGCATTTCGCGGATCGCCGTCGATCCGAAGAACTCGCAGCACGTCGTAGTCGGCGCCTTCGGCGATCCGTATAAAGACTCGTCCAACCGCGGCGTCTACGTGACCTTCGACGGCGGACGCTCGTGGAATAAGACGCTCTACTTGAGCCCGGCGAGCGGTGCCAGCGACATCGCAGTGGACCCGCAGAACCCCAGCGTCGTATACGCGGGCATGTGGCACTTTCGGCGCGTTCCGTGGACGTTTACCAGCGGCGGACCCGACGACGGATTGTACAAATCGACGGACGGCGGCAAGACCTGGCGGCGCCTGACCGGCAACGGTCTTCCCGGCGGATATACGGGTCGTATCGGCCTGGCGATCGCGCCGAGCCGGCCCAACCGCGTCTTCGCATTAATCGAGGCTAAGGGCGGCATCCTCTGGCGCTCCGACGATGCCGGCGCCCACTGGACGATGGTCAGCAGCGATACGCTGGTCGATCAACGGCCGTTCTACTTCACGCACATCGCCGTCGATCCGCACAACGCCGGCCACGTTTACGCCGTCTCGGAGATGCTCGCCGAAAGCAAGGACGGCGGACATAAGTTCACCGAGATCGCAAAGGACGTGCACGTCGACTATCACGCCATCTGGATCGATCCGACCAACTCCAAGCGCATTATCGTCGGCGAAGACGGCGGCTACGCGCTGACCAACGATCTGCAGAACTGGTCGTTCTCGCGCAACCTCGCCATCGGACAGGTCTACCACGTTGGGCTCTCCGACGAGAACCCGTATCAAGCGTGCGCGGCATTCCAAGATAACGGCGGATTCTGCGGACCCGAGAACTCCCTGGACAATGAGGGCATTCTCGATCGGCATTGGACAGACGTGGTCGGCGGCGATGGCATGTGGACGGTCCCCGAGCCGGGCGATCCGCGCTACGTGTGGGCCGATCTCGAAGACGGCGCGCTCATCATCTTCGACCGCAAAACCGAAACGAGCCGGTTCGTCCGCCCGTACGACGCGTTCCCCGGCAGCTTCTTAGGCCCGTTCGATCTCAGCAAGGTCCCGTATCGCTTCAACTGGGACGCGCCGATTGCATTCGCACCGTGGTCGCAAGGCACGGCGACGGCATGGTTCGGCGGCAACGTCGTCTTCGCGTCGAGCGACCGTGGCGAAACGTGGACCACGATAAGCCCCGACCTGACGCGCAATATCAAGGAGCATCAAGTGCCGTCCGGCGGTCCGCTGGCCAAAGACGTTTCGGGCGCGGAGTACTCCGACACGATTCTTTATATCGAAGGTTCGCCCATCGATAAAGGCGAGATCTGGGTCGGGACGGACGACGGCTACGCGCAGATGACCCGCGACTCAGGCGAGCACTGGCACAACGTCACGCCGCCCGGGACGCCGGAGTATGCGCGCGTCGAGACGACGGCGCCGTCGCCGCTCGTAGCCGGCACTGCCTACGTGGTGGCCGACAATCATCGGCTCGGCGATTACGCTCCATATCTGTACGTGACCCACGACTACGGCGCTACGTGGAACAAGATCGTCGGCGGGCTGCCCCCCAATCAGTACGTTCGCACGATCCGTCCGGACATTCACAATCCGTCGCTGCTCTACGCGGGAACGGAGAACGGTCTCTGGGTTTCGTTCGACGGCGGCAGCCACTGGCAAGACTTTCGCATCAATCTGCCGGCCGTTTCGGTGCGCGACATTCGCATCCAGCCGCAGTTCGACGATCTCGTGATCGCAACGCACGGCCGCGATCTTTGGATACTCGACGCTCTCGGTTCGCTGCAAACGTTGGGTGGACCTCAGCGCGCCGGCGGTGGCCTTTTCACCCCGCGAACCGCCTACGAATACCACTACCATTCCAACGATTTGGGAATCTACACGCGCTTCGCCGGCGAGAACCCGCCCAAGGGCGCGATCGTCGACTTCTATCAGAGCGCGCCGCAGAAAAACGCGCCGACGCTGCAGGTCTTAGACTCGAACGGCCGCGCGATCCGCATGGTTTCGGGGACGCACAAAGTCAAAGGTAAAATCGAGCCGTACGTTCCGAACAAAGCCGGCATCAATCGCTACGTTTGGGATTTTACCGAGGACGCGCCGCTGAAATGGCACGGTGCGGCGCGCGAAGAGTACCAAGGGCCAAAGACCGGGCCTACGGTGGTGCCTGGAACGTACACCATTCGCATCGCGCTCAACGGTCAGACGTACTCCGAACCGCTGACGGTCAAGGGCGATCCGCGCGACGCGTTGACGGCCGCGCAGTATCAGGCGGGCTACAATTTCGCGCGGAAATACTCAACCGATTACGGCAAGATCGACGAGACGCTCAATAATCTCGACTCGATCAAGAAGTCGCTGAGCGCGGCGGCAACTGCCGCCGGCGCCAACGCGTCGATAAAATCGCAGATCGCGACCGCACAACAGGCCTGGACGCCGGTCTTCGGCGCCTTTACCGCCGACTACAAGAACGACGAGGATTCGATTCAGCGCCCAGGTTCGCTGCGCGAGTCGGTGCCGCGCACCAGCGGCTTCGGCGGCGTTCAGCTTCCCCCTACGAAAGCGCAGCTCGATTATGCTGCGCGTTTCGACACGGCGTATAATGCGGCGATTGCCGGTTTCAATCAGTACGTTTCGTCGCTCGCGGGGCTGCAGTCGTCCCTCAAACAGGCCGGATTAAAGCCGTTGGAGGGTGTGAATCCGGTAATGCCGTGAAGGCGCTAAGCCGCTACTCGTAATCGGGCGCGAAGTAATCGTCGGTAAACCGGCGCATGAAGAACTTCGGCGGCAGCGGTGCCTTGATCTCTATAAATGGCCGCGGATTTTGTGAGAAGTCGAAGCAGTCGTCGGCCGGCGAGTTCGCCCGCTTGTCGGCATCTGCCAACTGGTTGAGGCCATAGAGATCTTCGGCGAAACGCAACACGCTGGCCGTTTCGTATTGTACGTGCGAAACGTAGTTCTGCTTGGCGTACGGTGACATCACGATCAGCGGAACGCGAAAACCAAGGCCGTCCGTGCCCGCGTGGGGCGGGGGGACGTGGTCGTAGAGGCCGCCCCAGTCGTCCCACATCACGAAAATCGCCGTGCTGTTCCAGAACTTGCTCTTGCCGACGGTGTTGACCAGCGCGCTCACCCACGAGGGACCGTAGCCCTTGGGGCAATTAACGTGATCGGAATCGTCGCAAACCGGGGTGATCCACGTAAAGTTTGCCAGCTTGCCGGCGCGCACGTCGGTGATGAACTTCCAGTTCGGCGCGATCACGTTTTTCTTCCACTCCGGCGAGTGGTAAATGTGCTTGACCGCGCTGAAGCTCGACCATTCGGCTCCGGCATTGCTCGAAGCGCTTCCATAAGAGCTTGCATAGAAGTGCCACGAGAGACCGGCTTTGTCGAGCTCGTCGGCGAGCGTCTGATATTCGAAGCAGGGCCGTTCCGTCGGTCCGTTCGGATTGCGCTTATCCGTAATGGTGTGGACGGTGTCGTATTTGCCACCGTTGCAGCCCCAGGCTCCGCCGGGAAGATTGACCGCCGAGGCCGCTTGCGCGGCGATGATATATTGATGCGCGACAAAACTCTCGTCGAGCTGCGATTGGAACATGCGGTCGCCAACGACTCCCTGATGCCCCATGTCGAAGTACGGCTTCGACTCTTTGTGCGGCACGTAGACGTACTCGGGATCCTCGGCGGGGCCGCCCCACGAGTCCTCGTTATCGAACCCGTCCATCTTGCAGTTCGTTCCCGGCAGGCTTCCCGTCCCGTTGCACGCCGCGAACATCGCTTGCGCCGAATGATCGATAACGTACCACGCTCCCAGAGATTCGGGCTGCAGCTTGACGGTGCGCCCCTTGGAGTCTGTGCCTTTCGAGACCGTGTCCGCGCCCGGGTATCCCTGGAAAAGGTTGTCGAAGCTGCGGTTCTCTTGAATGATGAAGACGACGTGATCGATTTTGCCGGCACCCGTTGCGTTGAGCGCGCGGATCGCCGTCGAGCTCTGCATGTACGGCAGCGAGCGTTGCGCGCACCCGCTGAGGACGAGGCTAGTAACGAACGAAATGACAATAGATAGAGCGCCGAAGTGTCTCATTGCAATCGCTTTAGGCGTGGTAGGCAGCCTTCCTTCAGGGTTTCCGGGACTTGCCGAAGAGCCGCTTTAAGAAGGCTTCGTGGCGATACGAGTTACTGCGTCCGAAGTGCACGATCGTTACGTCGAGCGATGGAATCAGGTAGAGACCTTGGCCGCCCGAGCCGCTCGCGTAAACGAGATCTTCGGGCGCGCCGCTAACGCCCAGCCACCAGCCGAGGCCGTATCGCGCGTTGGCTGACGAACTTTCGAAACAGCATTGCAGCGACGCGCGTTCGCGTAGAACCCAGCGTCCATACGCCAACCAATCGCCCGCTCGCAACGAAGCTCCGGTCGGCAGCGGGCTGGTCCCGTCGCCGAGCGTGCGCCACCCGGCAACGCGCACGCCGGCCGCATCTAGAACGCGCTCGCGCAGATAGTCGTGCGGAGACTGCCGGCGCGATTCAAGTTTACGCGCCAGCACTGCGCCGAAGACTTGCAGCGGAACGCCGCCGTAGGTGAAGCGCGTGCCGGGCTCGTCTTTAAGTGGAATGTCGAGTGCGCGTTGGTAGACCGGCACGCTCGCGCCCAGGCCGCCAAAACCGAAGCCCGCAGTTAACGAGAGCAGCATGCGCAGCGTCACCCGTCGCTTCCACGGGTCGGTGCGCCACTCCGCAAACGTTTCCGCGACCGGCTCGTCGAGGCGAAGCAGCCCGTCATCTTGCGCGGAGAGCGCGGCGACGCCCCAAAAACTCTTTGTGCCGCTGTAGAGCGCGTGCGGCTCGTCCGGCAGGAAGCTCTCTCCGTACTCGGCGGCAACGGCGCGGCCATCGCGCTCGACGACCAGCGCATGCAGTCCGTGAGCGCGCGCGTATGCGACGGCATCTGCGATTGCGAGTTCGGCCACGATGAGGAGGAGCGTTGTAGCAGGCTTGGAAAAGCGCCTGCATGAGAGCGTACGTGCTGCTCGTGGCTTCGGTCGCGGCGCTGGGCGGGTTGCTCTTCGGCTACGACACCGGCGTAATCTCCGGTGCGATCCTCTTTATCAGCAAGGATTTCGGGCTTGCAACGCGCTTGCAGGCCTTTACCATCAGCGTCGTCCTGATCGGCTGCATGGCCGGCGCAGCCTCGGCGGGCGCCGTCGCCGACCGAATCGGGAGGCGACTGACGCTATTGGTGGCGGGCTTGATCTTCCTTGCGGGCGCACTGATCTCGGCCTTCACGCCCGACGAAAACGTATTGCTCGCCGGGCGCTTCGTGGTCGGCATCGGGATTGGCTTTAGCTCGGTCGTTGCGCCGCTCTATATCTCCGAAGTCGCGCCGGCCGAAGTGCGTGGAGCGCTCGTTTCGCTCTATCAGTTTGCAATCACGGTGGGGATCTTGGCCGCCTACGCGGTAGACTTCGCGTTCTCCGCCGGCGGCCAGTGGCGCTGGATGCTCGGCCTGGCCGTCATTCCCTCGCTAGTGCTGGTGGGCGGCATGCTCGTGATGCCTGAGAGCCCGCGCTACTTGTTCAAGATTGGCAACGCGACACGGGCGCGCGACGAGCTGGCGCGGATCTACGCCGATAGTTCCGAAAGCGGGCGCGAGGAACAATCGATCGTCGAAAGTCTCAGTACCAAAAGCGCCGGCTGGGAGGCTCTGCGCGAGCCTTCTATTCGCCTTGCACTCTTCATCGGCATCAGCCTGGCCGTCTTGCAGCAGATCACCGGCATTAACACCGTCATCTACTACGGCCCGCAGATCTTCGAGATGGCCGGTTTCACCTCCGACTCTGCCTCGATTCTGGCACAGACGCTGGTCGGCGCGGTGAACTGCGGTATGACGCTCATCGCCATCTTTTTCGTCGACCGGATTGGGCGCAAGCCGCTGCTCTATATCGGGTTGGCCGGAATGTTCGTTGCGCTCGCCGCGCTGGCGACGGCGTTTACTCAAGTAAGGCTCACCGGATCGCTCGGGCCGATCGCGCTGGGGAGCATGATGGTGTACGTCGGATGCTTCGCGTTCAGCCTCGGACCAATCGTGTGGCTGCTAATCTCGGAGATCTTTCCGTTGCGCGTGCGCGGCATGGGCATGTCGCTCTCGACGCTCGCGAACTGGGTCGGCAACTTTGCCGTCTCGCAGTTTTTCCTCACCATGGTCGAGAAGCTCGGCCGATCCGCGACGTTCTGGATCTATGCCTCGCTCTGCATCGTGACGATCGTCTTCGTGCGCGCGATGGTGCCGGAGACCAAGCGCGAGCTCTTGGAGACGATACGCGTGGATGCCGGCGGACGCGATGCGGCCGGCGCTTAGCGTCGTCATACCGGTCTACGACAACTGGTGGCTGACGGCGCGATGTTTGCGCCGCCTGCGAGAAGTCGCGCAGAGCGGCGCCGTTGAGTTTGAAACGATCGTCGTCGACAACGCCTCGACCGACGAGACGCCGCGCGGGATCGCCGAGTTCCCCGAGGCGCGCTACGTACGGCACGACGTCAATCGTAATTTTGCCGGCGCGTGCAACGCCGGCGTCGCTGCAGCCGAAGCACCCATCACGCTGCTGCTCAATAATGACGCGTATCCCCTCGGAGACGCGCTCGCGCCGCTCGTCGCGGCGTTCGATCGTCCCGACGTTGCGATTGCCGGTGGTGCGCTCTTCTTTGAAGACGGCGTGACGCAGGCGGCAGGACTCGTCGTGCTGCCCAACGCGCACTGGCACTACTCGTGCCGTAACCTGCCGGCGAATCTAGACGGCGTGACGGCTCCGCGTGACGCTCTCGCCGTGAGCGGTGCCGCGATGGCCGTTCGCACGCAATGGTTCTTAGATAACGGCGGCTTCGACGAGTCCTACGTCAACGGGTTCGAGGACGTCGACCTTTGTCTTCGCGCGAACGAGGCGGGGCAGGCCATTGCCTATGTAGCGGCGGCGCGGTTCGCGCATTACGAAGGCGCTTCTGCCGGCCGCTTCGATCGCGAAGCGCAGAACGAGCGGCGCTTTTACGCGCGTTGGTTCTCGACGATGGGCACGCTGCCGCGCGTCGCACGCGGCGAACTTGGAGCCATCGCGCTGCGAAGTGCGGCAGGGTCGAACCCGCTCGTGCGCGCCGCCTCCACCGATCTCGAAGAGGCGCTGCGCAGCTTTGGTCATCCGCTGGTGCGCGGCGCAATTGCGCCTTGGCGGCGCTTCGACGGCCGCTTCCGCAACGCCGCAACGTTGGGATGGTTCTGCGACGACGTTGGCGCGCCGGGCATTACCATATCGCGGCGCGAAGGCGCGCTGCCGGTTATCCGCACGTATGGCGCGATCGACGTAGAAGTGCCGTGGCTGCCCTGTGCCTCGGCGCAGCGCCTGCGCGACTTTCCGCTGCGCGCCTCTAACGATCTCGAATGTACGACGGTTGCGGTCGCCGGCGCCCCCGAAGCGGCAGGCGAACTCAAACGAGCGGGCTTGGAGGCAAAGATCGTGGCGTTGACGCCGGCGAGCTTGCTGGGCGGTGCGCCGGCCGACGCTGCGTGCGTCGTCCATCTCGGCCTCACCGACGATGCCGCCTTCGGCAACGTGCTCCTCGCCGAAGCCGGCCTACCGGCGGTCGTTCTCGAGACCGTCGAGCTGCGCGCGCTCTTTGCGCCTGACGTCGCGCTCGTCACCGGGCGCAACGGCATCGCCGATGCGGTACAACGCCTGCTGCGCGACACGCACGCTCGCGAGGCTTACGGTAAAGTCGTCGCCGCCGACGCGCGGCGCCGCTTCTCACCGCGGCGCAGCGCGATCCGAATCGTCGACCTGCTCGTCGCGGCGCGCTTCGGCCTCGAACGCCCCGCGGCCGCGCGCAGCAACGATCCCTTCTGACGCCCCGAACCCTCCGCCGCCCGGTGTTTGCACGGTGAGAACGTCGCCGGGATTGAGACGCAGACTCACCTTTGCCGCAAGTTCCGTATCGGTGCCGCCGCGCTCCAAGGTGTGCCGTCCGCAGCTTCCCGGCGCTCCGCCGTGCGCCCCCGGAGCGCCTTGCACGTGCCGGTCGGCAAGCAGCGTGGCGTGACCGGTACCCTCGAGCAGCTGCAGGGAACGGAACAACCCGTTGCCACCACGAAAGCGGCCGGCGCCGCCGGTGCCTTCGGCAATCTCGTAACGCGTCACACGCAGTGGAAACTCGCGTTCGATGGCTTCGATCGGCGTGTTGAGCGTGTTGGTCATGTGCACGTGGATCGCGTCGATGCCGTCACTTTCCGGACGCGCGCCCATGCCGCACCCATTGGTTTCGTAGAAGGCCCAACTACGTCCGTCGCGACGCGCACCGCCCAGCATCACGTTGCTCATGCTGCCGCCGCTGCTTGCCGGTACGCGATGCGGCGCGGCTTTCGCCAGGGCTTGCAGCACGACGTCGGCGTTTCGCATGCTGGTCTCAACGTTGCCTCCGGAGACGGGCGCCGGACGCCGCGGATTGAGCAGCGTTCCTTGCGGCGCGTGCACCTCGACCGGCCTGAAGCAGCCTTCGTTCATCGGGATCGCCGGATCGGTTACCGCGCGCAGCGCGTAGTACGCGCCGGAAAGCGTTACGCCGAAGACGGCGTTGAGAGGAAAGTCCACTTGAGTGCTGGTGCCGCTATAGTCGAGTCTTGCGTGGCCGTCGCGCAGCTCCAAGCGCAGCGCGATGACGAGGCTCGGCTGCCCATCGCGGTCTTCGAGAGAATCGCGGGCTTCGTAGACGCCGTCGCCGAGCGCGCGCAGGGCGGCGCGCATACGCCGTTCGCTGTTGTCGAGTGCGCGCTCGACGGCGACCGCGAGGTTTGCCGCGCCGTGACGACCGCAGATTTCCAAGAGCCGCCGCTCGCCCGTGTAGTTTCCGGCAACTTGGGCTCGAAGGTCGCCGCTGCGTTCGTGCGGCGTGCGCGAGTTGGAGCAGAAGATCGCCACGGTGTCGTCAACGACGCGGTCGCCTGCAACCAGCCGCAGCGGCGGCACGACGACCCCCTCGGCAAAGATATCGGGTGCGTCGACCGGCATCGAACCGGGGACCGACCCGCCGACGTCGGCGTGATGCGCTTTGTTCGCCGCGTAACCGACGAGCGTGCCGCGATGAAAGACCGGACGCAGCAGCGTGACGTCGTTGCAGTGCGTTCCGGTGATGTACGGGTCGTTGGCAACCCACATTTCGCCCTCGCGCACCTCGCCGTGCTCGCGCTCGATCTCGCGCAGCATGCGGCGGAGTCCCCACGGAAGCGAGCCAAGATGAACGGGTATGTGCTCCGCTTGTGCGATTAGCCGTCCTTGCGGGTCGAAGAGCGCGCACGAATGGTCGAGCCGCTCCTTGATGTTGGGCGAGTAGGCGCTGTTGCGTACCGCCAAACCCATCTCTTCGCCGGCATAAATCAGCGCGTGCTCGATGATCTCGGCAGCAATCGGATCGATCATTGCGGCGTCGCCTCGAGCAGCAGCAGATCGTCTTCGCGCGTGACCGTCCAGCCGGGCGCGACGTAGGTCGTGCTGTCGTACTCTTCGATGACGAGCGGCCCCGCGCGCCGTACGCCCGGCGTTAGCGCCGCACGCGGCAAAACGGCGACGCGTTCGAACTTCTCGCCGGTCCAAACGGCGCGTTCCGCCACGTCCGATGTTTGCGCCGGCTCGGCCGTCTGCGGCGCGCCGGCCGTCTGTGGCACGGTGCCGTACGCGGTTAAGCGGGCGTTGACGATCTCGATCTCCTCGCCGGGTACGTCATATCCGTAGCGGGCGCGGTGCGCCTGAGCGAAACTACGCTCGACGCCGGCCGCAATCCGGTCGTACTCGATCGCAAGCTCGAAACTCTGCCCGCGATAGCGCGCGTCGTACTCGCGCTTGAACTGAATGCCGTCGGGATCTGCCCCCTGCGCGCGCAACGACTTGCGCGCGCGCCGCTCCATCGCCGCAAAAACGCTCTCGACGGCTGCATCGTCAATCTCGCGAAGCGATCGGAGCACTGGACGCAGCTCGTTGTAATGCAGCTTGGCCGCGAGGAGTCCGAAAGCCGAAAAGAGCCCGGGGTGCAACGGCACGGCGATGCGCCGCGTGCCAAGCTCTTGCGACACGGCACACGCGTGCAGCGGCCCGCCGCCGCCGAAAGCTACCAGAGTAAAGTCGCGCGGATCGAGCCCACGTTCGATCGTGACGATGCGCAGGACGTTGGCCATAGCGTCATCGACGAGACGTACTACGCCCGCTGCCGCGCCTTCGAGCGAGGTGCCGAGCCTTTCCGCCAGCGTTTGGATCGCGGACTGCGCTCGCGAGGCGTCGATCGGAAAGTCGCCGCCGAGCAGATACTGCGGGTTGAGTCGCCCCAGCACGACGTTTGCATCGGTGACCGTCGGCCGATCCGATTTTCCGTAACAGGCTGGACCGGGGTCGGCGCCGGCTGAGAGCGGTCCGACGCGGAGCGCATCGGCCGTATCGATCCACGCGATCGTTCCGCCGCCGGCGCTGATTTCGGCGAGGTCGACGAAGGGAAAGCGAACCGGATATCCGCTGCCCTTAAGCGCGCGGCCGCTGTGCGTTCGTCCTGCGGCTTCGAATTCGCCGGCGACCTGTGGGATGCCGTCCACGATCGTGCCGGCCTTGGCCGTCGTTCCACCCATGTCGAAGGAGAGCAGCTGCGCACCGGCTCGCGGCGCGAGCGCGGCGGCCGCGACCGCACCGCTCGCCGGGCCGCTTTCAATAAGGGCTGCGGGACGCGCTAAGATATGACGCGCCTCGGCCATGCCGCCGTCGCTTTGCATTACATAAAGCGGCGCGCGCACGCCGTACTGCCCCAGATCCTCGATCAGCTGCGAGAGATATTGTTCGACCAGGGGCGCGAGCGCTGCGTTGACGACCGTCGTCGAAAAGCGTTCGTACTCCCGGTACTGTGGATCGATCTGCGACGAAACGGCAACTCGCGCGTTGGGAAGACGCGCCCGCACCGCTTGCGCGACCCGCTGCTCGTGAGCATCGTTGGCATAGGCGTGGAGCAAACAGACTGCCACCGCTTCCGCGCGGCGATCGTGTAGCGCGTCGCAGGCGCGGGCGAGGGAGGCTTCGTCGAGCGGCACGATCGCTTCGCCGTTACGATCGAGCCGTTCGGTGACCGTCAGCCGGTCCTCCCTGGCCACCAGCGGCCGCGGGCGTTCGACGAAAAGATTATAGACTTCGCTGCGATTTTGTCGACCGATCTCGATCACGTCGCGAAAGCCTTCGGTCGTCACGAGGACGACGCGCGCGATTTCGAGACCGACCTGCCCGAGCAACGCGTTGGTGGCGATCGTCGTCGAGTGGGCGAGAAATTCGATTGCCGGGGGATCCGGGTAGCGGTCCAGCAACGACCGCAGCGCGTTCATCGCTCCGCGCTGCGGTTCGTGCGGCGTCGTCGGAACCTTGATCGTGATGGAGCGTCCGCTCCACGACTCGATCGCGACGAGATCGGTGAACGTCCCGCCGATATCGATGCCGACGCGCAACCCTGCGATGGCGTTGAAAGCCTAGAAGGTTAGTTTATAGATCGCGTTGCCGGTATTGCAATTGGTGCCCTGCACCATGCGAACCCGGAACTCCAGCGTCGTCGAGTTTTGACCGGCGTCGAGCGCCCGATTCCAAACGTAACTGAACTGATAGGTCTGGCCGGGTTGCAGCGGCGGTATGCCGCGATCGTTGAGTCGTTCTTGCGATGCGCCTTCATAGATGTCGACGAACTGCAGCGTGTTGCTGGCCTGTCCCTGACTGCCGAGATTTGTTACCGTTCCTTGGATATGGTATTGATTCACCTTCCCGCTGGGTACGACGCTTTTAACGACGGCCGCTGTGACGGCCGGGTTGGCGCCCCCGCACGTGCTTGCGTGGGCGGCCAGCGGGAGCTGGGCCATAAGAAGCAGAGCGGCGCTAACGATACGGATGATCATTGAGATGGTACCTCCTTTTAAAGGCTTATGCCCTCGGCGTTGGCCACGCATGCATCGGAGGCGAGTGCCGACCCGTACGGCCGGTAACGAAAGTTCAACGGTGTCGTCCCGCTGCCGGCCTCAGCCGAGCGCTTCCATACATACGTCCATGAATAGGACTCCCCGGGTGCCAGCGGCGGGATCCCCTTGTCGTCCAGACGGTCGCCGTACTGCGTGACGTCGACAAACTGCAGCACGTTGCCGGACTGGGAGTGGCTCCCGCGATTGGTCACCGTGACACGCACGTGGTAGAGGTTGAGATACGGCGTATGGGAGACGGTCTGCACCGCGACGGCGGCGACCTTCGCGCCTGAGGTCGTGCACGCGGCGAACGCGCCGATTGGTAGTTGAGCGACGGCAAATAGGACGAAGACGAACCCTCGTATCACGATTGCTACCTCCTCTAACAGGCTTGCTGCCGCTTATATACCCGCTTGAGGGAGCAACCGAAACAATCCCTCCCCCGGCTACCCTTCAGGCGGGCGAAGTAATGCGCAGCGTTCGCGCAGGGTGGCCAATTCGCGCGACTGGCGCTCGGCAATCCGTTGCCAGCGCGCGGCGTCGCGCTCTGCGCGCAGCGTCTCCAGGTGATCGTACGCTGTCCCGGCGGCTCTAGCCAGGCCTTCGAGCGAGGCCGCTTCGTCTGGGTCGATATCCTCGCCGCCGGTATGTGCACCGTAGAGCACGATTGCCTCGAGCCCGGCGAGGGCAAAGACGGGCACCCCCAGAACCGCGTCGCCTTCGTGCAGCGGGACGGGGCGGCGCGAACCGGCGAGCTGCAGCGCGACTGCGGGGGCCAGCGCCTTGCCGTCGCGTTGAAATTCGCCCGAGGTTACGCGCTGGTATAGCGCGGCTGAAGCCAGGCCATACGCCTGCATCGGCTCGCGCACGAGCGAATCTTCCACCGCGGCCAAACTCTCGGCCGCGCCGAGTCCGGCGGCGATGCCGGCAAGCTGCCGTTCGGCGAGATGTCGCCGCCTAAAGAGCGTGCTCTCGACGAAACGCTCCACGTTGCCGTAAAGCGCATCGAGTGAGAAGGCCACGCCGATTGCCGCGAGGGCGACTAGGAAAACCGCGATCCCGCTATGCTCGAGGATGCGCCCGGCGATCCACTCGACCAATGCGAAGAAAGCAAAGATCGTGCCGCTGACGATGGTGTAGACCAACGTGCGGCTTACGACGAACGAGAAGTCGAAGACACGCTGGCGCACGACGCCGTAGGCGATCGCAAAAGGCGCGCACGCATAGAGCAGCATTACCGTCCAGATCAACCAATCCGACGTTGTGAGCGAATACGTCGTTTCCCAATACCGCGCCCACGAGGCAGCCGAGCTGAAAAGCGTTAAAAGTATTCCGGCGATCACCCACTGCAACCGTTGCCGCTGCCACGCCGGCGTTCCGAGATAGGTTGCCGCCAACATCGCACCGGCGACCGCGAAGAGCGCCAGCGCGCCCCACGTGGAGCCCAGCGACATCCAACGCGACGGCGCCGCGCCCTCGAAGAGCGACATCGCATCCCAGGCGAGATTTGGAACGGCAAAGATTGCGCCGACCGGGATTGCCAGACGATCGAACCATGCGCGCCAACCCGCCGGCCAATCGTCGGGGAATCGCGCCGCGAAAACGACCAGCCCGATCGGCCCGGCGATGTCAAGAACATCGGTTGCCAGTTGCGTATACGGGAAGAGCGACTCTGGAAAACGGTAGAGCGTGACGTTGGTGGCCGAGCAAAGGTAAAGGAAGAGTCCCCACGTCATGCGGCTGGGTCTTCGCAGCAGAATGGCGAGCGCGACAACGATGTATGCAAAGCCGGTGAGCCGCAAGAACGATGTCACCAGAGAAAACCGCGCGCGTCCGGGCGAGGCTGACGGAAGCGGTACCGCGTGCAGCGTGACCTCGCGCGTCTCCGCGCCGCCGCGCTCGAGTGTGAACCTAACGCTCTCGCCGACGCGCGCCGGCTGATATTCGAGTCCGACGATACGATCGTGTAGGGTCGACTTAGTAAAGTCGAGTTGGTCGCCGGGCAGAACTCCGGCGCGCCCGGCGGGGGTTTCGGGATCGACGGTTTTGACCCGGTTGCCGTCGGTGTAGACTAGGTGATAGCCGAACGTCGTTGGCGGCGCGAAGAGCTGGACCGTCGCCGCAACGTTCAATGCCAGCGCTATCGCGGCGGCAAGGAGCGCTGCCACGCGTTCGCCGGGGCGAAGCTGCCGCCGCCGTTCGAGCATCGTCGCTTCGGATTCTTCCGTCGCTGCGTTAGTACCCTGTGCAGGCGCTCGAAGACCTGGGGTAAAGGACACCCGATGCCATCTTCGCCGTACGAGATTTTTCGCGCGCTGCACGAACGCGCGTCGGCGTTCGTCATGCCCAACGCTTGGGACGGAGGGTCGGCGGCGATACTGCGTCGCGCCGGTTTCGAAGCCTTGGGGAGCTCGTCATTGGGTTTCGCATTTTCGCTCGGGCGGCAAGACGGGTGCCACGCCGTATCGCGGGAAGAGGCTATTGCCCATGCGGCGTTGCTCGCGCGCGTCTCCGGTTTGCCCGTCAACGGCGATCTGGAAGACGGATTCGGGCCTGCGCCCGAGGACTGCGCGCTGACGGTGCGCGCCTCGATCGCGGCGGGACTCGCCGGCCTCGGCATCGAGGATACGACCGCCGATCCGCAGCGTCCGATTCACGATTTCGACGCCGCGGTCGCACGCGTCAGCGCTGCCGCAAGCGAAGCGCACGGGCGTATCGTGCTGACCGGGCGCACCGACAACTACCTTCACGGCCGCACCGATCTCGACGATACGATCCGCCGCCTGACGGCCTTTGCCGAAGCCGGGGCCGACGTACTTTACGCCCCGTGCTTGCCCGACATGGATTCGATCGTTGCCGTCGTGCGCGCGGTAGCGCCCAAGCCGGTCAACGTTCTCATCGGTCCGGAAGATGGTGAGGTCACTCTCGCGCAGCTCTCCGCTGCCGGAGTGAAACGCATCAGCGTTGGTGGTGCGCTCTACCGGCGCGCGATGACGGCGCTGGTCCAAGCCGCAGAAGGTCTTTCGCGCGGCGAGCTCGGAGCCGCGCGCGGCGCGATACCCGGCAGCGAGATCGCATCGCTCATGCCTCAATGACGTCGCTCTGGTGGCGGGTTCGCGGCTTCTTCGCCGGGCTCGGCCCAGGGCTCATCACCGGCGCGGCGGACGACGATCCGTCCGGAATTTCGACCTACTCCGTCGCCGGCGCGGCGACGGGATACTCCACGCTCTGGCTGGCCTTGGTCTCGACTCCGATGATGGCCGTCATCCAGGGGATGTGCGCGCGAATCGCGATGGTCAACGGCGAAGGGCTCGCCGCCATCGTGCGCAAGACGCTGCCGCCGTGGCTCGCCTACGGGCTCGCCGGACTCGTGATTATCGCCAATACGTTCAACGTCGGCGCCGACATCGGTGGAATGGCCACCGCAGCGCAGCTGGTCGTGCCGATTCCCGTCGACGCGCTGGTCTTTCTCTTCGGCATCGGGTTGATCGCAATCCAGACGTGGCTCTCGTATTCCACGATCGAGCGAATCTTTAAATGGCTAACGCTTACGCTCTTCGCGTATGTGGTAACCGCGTTCGTCGTCCGGCCGCCGTGGGGCGACATCTTGCTTCACGTCGCCATACCGCGCATACATTTGGACGCCATCTGGCTGGCGACGGTAGTCGGCGTTTTGGGCACGACGATTACGCCGTATCTGTTCTTTTGGCAGTCGGCCCTAATGATCGAGGAAGAGAAGAAGGCGGGGAAGACGACGCTTCGCAAGCGCCGCGGAACCAACGCGACGGACGTGGCTGCGATGCACGCCGACGTGAACGCCGGCATGATCTTCTCGAATCTGGTTGCGTTCTTTATCATCGTAACGACCGCAGCAACGCTCGGCGCGCACGGTAAGCACGACATCCAGACCGCCAAACAGGCCGCCGAGGCGCTACGTCCTTTGGCGGGACAATTCGCTTCGCTCCTTTTCACGCTCGGCATGGTTGGCACCGGAATACTGGCGGTGCCGGTGCTGGCGACTTCCTCGGCATACGTCGCCGCCGAGACCTTAGGTTTCCGTGAAGGCCTGGGCGAGTCGCTGCGGCGCGCACCGCTATTTTACGGAATTATTGCCGCGGGAATCCTCATCGGAATTGCGATGAATTTATTGCAGGTCGACGCGATTAAGGCGCTCTTCTGGTCGGCGGTGCTCAACGGCGTCGCCGCCGTTCCGCTCATTGCGGTAATCGTGTGGCTTGCGTCGAGGCGCAAGACGATGGGCGAATGGATTAGTTCGCCCATCGCTCGTGCTTGGGGGTGGGGGACCTTCGCGCTCATGGCGGGCGCGACAGTCGGGATGTTCTACTTTATGATACGGCCGGGATAGCTCTAGAAGGCGCCAATGCCGTTGGGCGTTCCGTTTCCGGTTGGTCCGTCGTAACCAGGTCCGGCCTTGCATAGGAACGTGTGTTTACAGGTTCCGTCGCTGCCCGAGGTGACGTCCCAGAGCGATGCACCCTTGGCGTAGAGCGACTTCGAGTAGGTCATCTTACCTTCGTTGGCGGCCAGTGCGTAGACGCCCGCGATAATCGGCGTTGCGACGCTCGTTCCGCCGATGGTGAACCATCCGCCGCTCGGATAGGTATCGTAAATGGCGACGCCGGTTCCGGGATCGCCGACCGCGGCGACGTCGTCCATCGCGCGTCCGCGACAACCTTTATGCGTCTGCCACTTCGGCTGCTTGAAGCGAATCTCGCAACCGCTTCCCGTGCCGCCCCACGCCGTTTCCGACCAGCCACGGCTGCCGCCGCCTTTGGACAGCGTCGTCCCACCGACCGCGATTACGGTTGGGAAACCGGCCGGCAAACCGACTTTATATCCGGTGTCGCCGCCGCCGGCGGTTATGATCGTGCCGGGGTGGTCGTAGTAATGAGATCCCGCCGGCGCTCGGCCGTTGTAGTTAATGTAGCTGTTGCTGACGACGTTGGCGCCAAGCTTCACAGCTTCGTCGACCGATTTGCCGAGGTCTTGCGTCGTGGCAGAGTCGCCTTCGACGAGAATGATGTTGCAGTTCGGGCAGATCGCCGATGCCATGTCAACGTCGAGCGACTCTTCGACGGCCCAACCCGAATCCGGCGTCGGATAGTTGCCTTGCTCTCCCCGCTGGTTCACTTTGGTGAAGCACGGGTTCGATTTGTTGCAGGCCGGAAGGCCGAAAAAGGCACGATACACATTGAGATCGTCGGCCGCATTAGGATCGTCGAACGCGTCGACGATGGCGATCGTTTGGCCTTTGCCTTTGGTCGACGAGGGCAGCGAATACGCGCTCTGCAAGTCGCTCGGTCCGTAGCCGGAAACGAGAGGGCTCCCCATGTTGTCGGTCCGGATCAACGCCAGACAGTGCGCGGTGTCGGGATTACGAGTGTCGGGACAAGCGCTTACGACGCTTACGGGGACGTGCTTGGCGCCGGCCGCGAGCCCCTGCGGCAGAGCCGTCGAGGCGGTATTGCCGCCGCAGGCTGCGAGCGTGACGAGGGCCGCCGATGCGGCGGCCGCATAGAGAAGCGAACGCAATTTGTGATACCTCCGAAGGGGTCTGGTCTTTAGCTGGAGAGGAACCATTGCCTGCATCGTCAGAGTCAGCAAACGTGCAGCACCTCTTCGCTGGGTCTGGCTCGCTGCGCGAGCCTTCCGAACGAATCGCTTTCTGGATGACGGCGCTCTTGTCGCTTCCGGCCGCGCTGCTTATCGGTTACGTACTGCACGAGTCGATCGGCGCCTCGCAGGTGGCCCTTTTTATCGTGCTCGCAATGGTATACGTAACGCTCGCGCGGGGGCGCTTGCTCGGCTCCAGCGTGCGAGTTCACGAGCGTCAGTACCCGCGAGTCTTTACCATTGTTAAAGGCGCCTGCGCGGCGCTCGAAATCCCGATGCCGCTGATCTTCGTACGCGAGGACAACTACGTGCCGGTGGTCGCTCTGGGCTTCGGCGAGCCCTACGCACTGGTGCTCTCGAGTCACTGGATCGAACTCTTTGCCGACGACGAGCTGTCGTTCATGATCGGCCGCGAGCTCGGGCATATTGCTGCGGGTCATACGCGCTATCATTCTCTTTTAAGCGTTAACGGAAATGAGAACCCGATCATCGCGCTGATCTTCGGAGCGTGGTTGCGGCGCTGCGCCTTGACTTGCGACAAAGTGGGTTTACTCTGTTGCGGCTCCCTCGACGCGGCCATTCGCGCGATGGGCATCGCGGCATTTCACGAATTCGGGCGGAAGGTTGACTACGAAGCCTTTGCCGAGCAGGACGCGGAGATTCAGGCCGATTCGGTGCTGCGCTGGGGATCGTGGCTCGGCAGCGAGCCTTACGCGACGCAACGCATCAGCTCGCTGCGCCGCTTTATTGCGACCGACAACTACGCCAACGCCGAGGAATGGTTCTTGCGCGAACGCAGCGAGGAACCGCCGGCCTTGGCCGCGCCGGGCGCCTTCCGCGTTACGCGCAACGACTGCGCGGGCTGGTGGCGGCGCTTCGCCGCCTTCGGCATCGACGGCGTCATCGTCACGGCAATCATCACGTCGTTTGGCGGAAGTGTGGTCAGCTCGTCGACCCACGGTGCGGCCGTGAGGGTTGCCGGACAGAACGTTCCGCTCAACATCGATGCTCTGGTCAGCTACACCGGCAACGCCATCGCGCATCTGGGCGTCTTTTTCTGGTTACCGATTTACCTGGCGGTGCTGGTGATCGTCGCCGGACAGACCTTCGGCATGATGATCGCCGGCCTGCGCGTGGTGACGATCGACTACGGCAAACCCAGCATCCTGCGTACCATCGCGCGCTACTTCATCGTTTTCGCGCTATGGTGGGTGATCATGCCGTTGAGCTTGGTTTGGCGTCGCGAACTTTTGCACGACCGGTGGACGAAGACGCGCGTCGTGATGGTCGAGCGCGTCGTCGCCCGCATTACCGGTACGGCGTAACCGCTTACGGCTCCGAGGTTATCGTCAGGCGTACGGCGGCATGGCCGGAGATGACGTGGCCGACCGACGCATTCTGGCTCACCGTGTCGATCTGCAGCTTGCCCACGTTTTCGTTTACCTTGAGAATCTGGTGCGTGGTCGGATCGACCAGCGACTTCACTTTGACGATGTCGAAGATCTGACCGGCCTGCACGCCGCGATTGGCTCCGATGTCGACGATGATGTTGGCGCCATCGATGCCGGCGATGTGACCCGTGAGTGACGGTGCGGCCGGACCCGAGTTGAACTTGTTGGGGTCGAGGCTTGCGGCGATTGCGTTGGCTTCGTCGTCGATGAGATGCCCCATATCGCTGCTGACGAACTGCTGGTTGTTGTATGAACCGGCGGCGTAGCCGCTGAATCCGCCCGCGCTCCAGGACGTGCCCGAGCGCGACTTTTCGTCGGAGAAGCTCTGGACGATCTGTCCGGTTCGCGAGTCGATGACGCGAACGGCAACCTTAATCGTCACGCGATGTGTCGACACGCCTCCGGCAGCAGCGCCGACATAGCCCGGCAGGAGGCTGCCCGCGTTCGCTCCGCTGGCACCGGTTTGCTCGAACTGCAAGATGTTGCCGGATATCAAATAGCGCGCGCCGATCATATGCCCCGCTTTGATCGCCGTTTGCGGGTCAACCTCGCCGCTTGCGCTCAGTTGATGCTCGCCGGTCACCGCGTTGAGCCGGCTGCGATCCACCACGTTGAACTGGCCGGCGTTGACGAGCCGGTCGGTCAACAGATCGCTGAGCGCCACGCCGGGTTGAAACGAGCCGTACCAATCCGAGGTCAGCCCCTGCGTGGAAAAATCCAACACGGCGAGCGTCGGGCGCGCGCCGCTTTGGGCCGGCGCCGGCGACGGGAGCGTGGCGAGCGCGAAAGCGAGACAGGCTATAAGCGAGCGATAGAACACGAGATTTCCTCCGGTTTTGAAGAGAAACGGACCGTCCCATTATGCCACAAGGAGCGGGCAGGGGGTAGGCTGTGCTCGTGCAGAGCGCCGCGGGCCGGACGCCGAACTATCGCGCCTGGCATGTGCGGACGATTCACGATGACCAAGCCCGAGGCTCTTCGCAGTGCGTTTCCGCGTTTTCGCTGGCCGGAGTTTAGCGAAACCAAACTGCCGCGCTATAACGTTGCGCCGGCACAGACCGTTTTGGGCGTGCGAAACGACGGCCGCGATATGGTGGAACCAATGGTCTGGGGGATCCGCGGACGCATCAACGTGCGGGCCGAGTCGCTGGCGTCGTGGCGGCGCCCGATTCGCCGGCGATGCATCGAGTTCGCCGACGGCTTTTACGAGTGGCGCGACCGGCGGCCCTATTACTACACGCTGCGTTCGGGCGAGCCGTTTGCTTTCGCCGGTCTTTGGGATCCGCTCGACGGGGAGGCCTGCTGCGACATCGTGACGTGCCGGCCCAACGCGCTGGTCGCTCCCGTCCACGATCGTATGCCGGTCATTCTCGAACCTGAGAACGTCGATTTATGGCTCGCTCCCGAACCGTTGCCGCCGGACGTCGCCGGCTCGATCTTGTATCCGTTCGACGCTGAGAAAATGGCCGTGCGCGAAGTCTCCGCGCGCGTCAATAATGCGAACTACGACTACGCCGACGTCCTCGCCGATGCGGAGCTGAGGCTGTTGTGACGGATGAGGATGATCCCGGTCGCCACCAGCCAAATCGCCGCCGGCAACGCGCCGAAGAATCCCGGCCCCGTCTGACCCGGCGCCATGAATCCGTCTTGGAAGAAGATCGAGAGCGTTGCAATGGCCGCTCCCGCCGCTGCGAGATAACCAAAGCTCGATAGCCACGACGGCGCCGATTCGTGACGGCGCATACTGTGCGCGGCAGCGAACAGAAAGACGGAAACCGGCGCGTATCCCAGACCACCTTGCATGAAGACGAAGGTATCGTAAATGCCGGCCAGGGCGTTGTCTTTAAAGGTGTCCGGCGAGGCGTAAATTGCGGCCGTCGAGAGCGCGGCGGCAAAAATTCCGCAGGCCGCCATCACGACTCCCGCGATCAAAGCGAACGTCGGAAGCCCTTCTTGGCGTCCCTCCCGCGCGTGGCTCAGATAGCTGCGAAGGCCGACCAAAAACCACAGAAAAAACGCCATGGCCGGGAAGGTCAGCCACGCGCCGAAGAGCAGCGAGAAACGGTGCGCATCGAGCACGAGGGCGACGTCCGACGCTTTGATGTGCGTCGAGGGCATGCCGCTGTTGAGAAGAGTTGCCAGAATCAGGACGCCGACGTAGCAAAGGACCGACCAGCCCGCCGAGCGTTCCGCGTGCACGTTTTCCATAAGTGCTCTCTACCTCACACGCGCTCGAAAGCGATTCCTTCCAAAAGCGCTTGGGAGGGCGTTAAAGGCCGTAGTATTTGAACGCCGGCCACATCGCTGCCAGCGGCACGCGGGGTTGCGTGCAGAGATATATCGGCAGCGGGCCCTCGAGCATCCAACGATAGTCATTACGGTAGACCGCAATCTGCTGGACGCTCCCGAACCAGTGGAGGAGCAGATAGTAGTCCGTCGCCCCGACGGCCAACATCGACTTTCCGCTGTAGCCGCGGGTCCCCCAGAGATAGTAAGAGTTATTTGGGCTGATGACCGTCGGCAGGCCATAGCGCGGCCCGTAATAGTTAAGGGCACCGGCGTACGCGTAGCGATCGGCGAAGACGGCCGTAATCGCGCGCTGCCGTGGGGGCAGCGACCAGTAGGCGCCGGCGACCATTTGCGTCATGGTCTTCCAGCCAAGCTGATCGGCGAACATCGGATTGATGAGGTGGCTCTTACCGTCCGGAGGTGCGGGACGGCTCAGCCCGATGGCGCGCTCGTAGGCCATATACGCGGGTAGCGGCAGCAGCGGAATCGAGAGCGGAAACATCGGCAGTCCGGCGACGACGATGACCGTAAGAATCGCCCGACTTAGCCAGCGCGGCCGCCCACTCAGCGCGCGTTCGACTGCAACGGCGCCGGCGGCGAACAACGCCGGATAGAAGCCTTGAATGTAGTAGCCGCGCCCGATGGTCAGGATCAGCATTCCTAAGAGTATTAGGTACGCGACCGCCAAGAAGCGGTAGGCGCGCTCGCGCCAGAGCCAGATCAGTCCCCAAACCCAAAACAGAGCGTAAAGCGGGTTTTGGTAAGCGAACTGCAAGCCGAACATATAGAGCGCATTGATCCAGCGATTGGGGGATTCGTCGGCCATGCCGTTGCGCAGCGCGTGCCGGTTGAGCTGATCGTTGTGCAGCACGTCGAGCATCGGGAATCCGTGATTGATCTGCCATAGCGCGTTGGGCAGCACGAGGGCGACCGTCAGCGAGACGCCCAAGAGCAGCCACCACGAGCGCAGCAACCGTCCCTGTCCGGTAACGAGCAGTCCTACGGCCAGCGCAAAGGCGCACGCCGCAATTGAGTACTTCGCGTAAAGTGCGAGCGTAACGACGAGAGCGATCGGAACGTAGTAGCGCCGATCATGCGTCTTAACGAGGCGGATGGTGAGATAAAGCAGCACCGTCCAGGAGGCCGGTGAAAGAAACTCGGTCGAGAGTCCGTAGGCGATGCCGATCAGCCCCGGAGCGAAGAAGATCGTCAGCGCGGTCAGCGTTTGCGCGAACGCGCCACCGCGCAGTTCTTTGGCGATAGCGCAGCCGGCTAACAGCGTTACGCCGCTGAGCACACCCGGGAAGAAGCGAAGGCCCCAAACCGGGTAACCTAGCGGAGCCGTGAGCCACGTTAGCAGCGCCACCAGCGGCGGCTGATCGACGTAGCCCCATGCTAAATGCTTGGCGCAGTCGATAAAGTACAGTTCGTCGCGGTAGTAACCGAAACGATGGGCCAAGGCGAGGTGCAGGATGACCGTCGCAAGCGCGAAGATGTACGCGCTTGGATAAAGTCTCATGCCGTACGGGGAGTGTTGTGCGATCCCGCGAGCAGCAGCTGGCTGATGCAGAGACCAACGATTCCGGCTTCGGCGATCGACCCGAAAACGAAGCTTGCATCCCACCACGTGCCGCCGAAGAGCGGCACCGCGATGGCAAAATATCCCGCAAAGTACGCCGCCGGGACGACGAAGCCGAGAACCCGAAAGGCATTAGGACGGTGCGTCGAGGGGCGCAGCTTGGCAACCAGCAGATCGCCGAGCAACCCGGCCGCCAGCGAGGCGAGCACGACCAGTACGAGTTCGAGCAGGTCCGTCGAGAGCTCGCCGCCGATCCAAAGCTTTACGCCCACGCACAAGATCGCGATGGCGCCGAAGTGCAGCCGCCTGTTTACCGCGAGATACAACACGGCGGCGGCCAGCAGCAAGCTTTGCCAGATCACGATCGCAATCTCGAGCGCTTGGCGATAGTAGAGGAATACCGAAAGCGTAAACTGTTCGTTTTGGTGGGTGATCTGCGAGAGCGGATGATCGCGCATCAACGCTTCGGGATAGAATCCGTACTGGGTGACGAACTGAATGATCTCGAAAGCGAGCCCGAGCGAGATCAACATCGGCAACTGCGCGAGCAAGTTCGCCTCGTCGCGGCGCAGGAGCGCGCTGCGCACCGGCCCGGTAATCAAGAAGAAGAGGCCGGCGAGCAGAAAGAGATGCGGCGGACTCAACAGCAGATCGAGTTGATGCTCGAATCCGAATACCGCGTGCCATACAAAATCCAAGGCCCCGCCGAGCAGCAATCCCACAACGCCGAAGGCGCTTTGGATGTAGCCGGGCGGAAACGCTTTCAAGAACGAACCGGTGCGCCGATAGTTCGGAACCGCCTCGATGGCCAGCACGACCGCGGCGAAGACCGCGCCGCTGTACATCGTCATGTGCCACGGATTGAGGAACGACTCGACCGCGAGAAATAAGTGTTGATGCGCGTCGATGAAGAGTCCCGTAACGATCCATACGCCGGCAAACGTGATGAGCCAGTCGAGACGGGTTGGCGTACCGGCCGGTTCGGCGACGTCGAATCGAGGGACGGAAGGCTCCGCTGCTTCCCGAGCGGAAAGCAATTCCATCAACTTCATCTATCGGCAGTCATCCTTCGACTCGGCTCGAAACCCTTTTCGCCACGCCTTAATAGCGTTGCTTGCGGCGTCGTGCGGTGCGCTCCTGTCCGCATGTTCGTCGCGGCCGGTAGCCGTTCCGTCGAATCTCGTCGTTTCCGAGCATCAGCCGCAAGCGATGCCTACGGCGCCGGTCGAGCTTCCGAACGCACCGCCGCGGATCGTTGCGATGTGGTTCTCGACGCTCACCATCGAGCCGGGGACCTGGTTTGACGGTACAATCGTAGCGAGCACCAACGTCGCGTCGGTCGAGGTGCGTACCGCGGCATTTTCCATCAACAGCACGCACGTCGGCCCCGGCATCTATCGCTTTCACACGCACGTCCTGGAGCTTCCACCGCTCTCGCGCCGGCATTGGTACGAGCTGTACATCATCGCACGCAATACGCCGGGCGACCGCCAAATCGAGGAAGCCCCGCTTCGCGTCGAGTAGCGCCGCGCCTTGCCCGGCGTGTGGGCTAGACCTGCGATTACGCCTTTGGTATAAGAGAGAGTAAAGTATCGTGAGCACCTTACTCGCCGTACTGCTCGCTATTCCGATGGTGCTGATGTACCACCGGGTCGATGTAGCGTCGCCGTCGGATCACACCTCGCGGACCTTAACCGTCTCGCCGGCTCAGTTCGAGGCCGAGCTCCGCTACCTCCACGCAAGCGGTCTGCGCACCATCGGGATCGCCGAACTGGAGCGCGATGTTGCCGAAGGCCGCAAGCCCGAACGGGCCGTGCTCATCACCTTTGACGACGGCTACCGCGACCAATTCCGCTACGCGTTCCCGATCCTGCAGCGGTTCGGCGACCGCGCGATCTTCTTCGTCAATACCGGGAACGTCGGAAAGTCCCGCCACCTGACGTGGCGCGAGATCGACATCATGCACCGGGCCGGCATGTCGATCGAATGCCACGGCGTCGACCACGTGGATCTCGCCTTGCTTAACGCGGCGGCTCAGCAGTACGAAATCGACGACTGCATCCGTTCGCTGGAGGGCCACCTTCACGATGCGGTTCAGGCGTATGCTTATCCCAGCGGCGCCTTCGACGCGCAAACGATCAGCATCGAAGAGCGGGCCGGCCTGCGCTTCGGATTCACAACCGATGCGTCGTTCCAAACACAACGCGATTCGCCGTACGAGCTGACGCGGTTGCGCGTCACCAGCGGCCTGAGCGATGCGGGATTTGCCGCGCTCATCTCATCGTGTCTAGGACGTGCGAAGCCGCTTCCGCCGCGCTCGCTTGGCCCCTTTGTGGGCGGTCCAAACGGCAAAAGCGGCCCCAAATAAAAAACGGTAGAGACGCCGCGCCGTTTCGGTTCCCCCAGACTCTGCTGCCTCGTTCCGACGCGGCATCTCGTACCGTTGGCTCATCGTAAAGGGGGGGCATGAAGAAAGCCTGAAGCGCCGGCGCCGCGACCCGGCGGCCGCTTGCAAGAGGAATCCCCTTGCTGGAGAACCCCCAGGCATGAATAGGCAATTTTCGTCATGGGGCTGCGCCGCGGCGCTCTCGGTTTTGCTCGCCACCGCGTCGGTCGCCCTAACCACGGCGACGGCGCGAGCGACGGGAACGATCACGATCGTGCAGGCCGACGGCCATACCAACGTCTACGACGACGTTGAGATCAAGGTGATCCACAACGCGCTCTACATGACTTCGGCAGACGGGAAAGGCACGCTTTTGATTAATCGCGCGGCGTGCAATCAACAGGAGAAGATTCTGGTCTGCTTAGTTACGAGCGCGACGCTCGTGCAGGCTGGCGAAACCAGTCCGCTCGATTTTAAACGCGGTACGCTCTACGTCAACTCGACGGACGACCCCCAAACCCTGGTGCTCTCGACTACGAAGATCGCGCCGCATAGCGTGATTCTCTCGATTACCACCAAGAAGGGTACGTACGTCAATCTGTCCGGGCGTATCGATAAGGTGGTGAAGTAATGAAGTACTTTTGTGCAGTCATAGCGATTCTGCTGGCGTTGCAGCCGGCGATGGCTTCGGCCGGCCGCGGCGGAGGCGGCGGCGGCGGTGGCCGTGGAGGGGGCGGTGGCGGTCGCGGCGGAGGCGGTATGTCTTCGCGACCCTCAGGCGGTGGCGGCGCTCGCCCTTCGGGCGGGTCGCGGCCTTCCGGCGGATCACGGCCTTCAGGCGGCGGATCTTCGGGATTCAATCTCTCGAACGATACGGCACGCCCGTCACAGCCGATGGCCGGCGGCGGTAATCGCGGGAACGCCAACCGCGGCAACGGCGTTGCCAACAACGGATCAAACCGCGGTTCGAGCGGCTCGGTGAGCGGCAACAACGGCAATCGCGGCAACGGAAATAACGGCAACCGCGGCAATGGCAACAATGGTAACGGTAACAACGGCAACCGCGGCAACGGTAACAACGGCAACGGCAACAACAAGAATAACGGCAACGGCAACAATAAGAATAACGGCAACAAGAATAACGGCAACAAGAATAACGGCAACAAAAACAACGGCAACAAGAATAACGGCAACAATAACGGCAACAAGAATAACGGCAACAATAACGGCAACAAGAACACGAACGTCAATAAGAACTCAAATAACAACGTCAACGTCAACAAGACCGTGGTCAACAATCCGGTTTATGGCGGCGGCGGAGCGTGGGGTTGGAATGGCGGAAACGCGTGGTATCCTGCATCCGGCTACTACGGCGGGGGCTTCTGGGGTGCGATGGCAATTGGGGTTACCTCGGCGGCCGTGTATGGATCGATCGTAGGGGCGAACAACACGACCTACAACTCCTATCAGGTCGAGCCGAACTCGCCGGGATCGACATTCCTTTCCAACTACCAACTGGTGCAAGTGCAATGCGGTCCTGCAAACCTTGTCGTGGTTTACGGTCCGCAGAACAGCGTAATCTGCGCCAGTCCGAACAACCTGGTGGGGGCCGGTAACTACTCGCTCAATACCGATACGCTCTCGCTATCTCCGATGTAGTGACGCTCGGTGCGACCGGCGCGATCGTTGGCGCGCCGGTCGCGCCCGCATGATGAACGACGCAATATATGAAGCGCGGCGCGGCGGTTATGAAATTAGCACCGATCCCGCGCGTCTCGATCTCGATCGAATCGTAGCACTTATGCGCACCAGCTATTGGGCCGCGGAACGCACCCGCGAAAGCACGGAAGCCTCGTTGCGCAACTCCCGATGTTTTGGACTCTACGATACGTCGCACGAACGACAGATCGGACTGACGCGCGTCGTAACCGACTATGCGACCTTTGCTTGGGTCTGCGACGTCATCGTGGACGAGGAGTATCGCGGCAACGGACTCGGCGTGTGGATGATGGAGACGGTACTCGCCGACCCACGGCTGCGCGGCGTGCGGCGCTGGACCTTGGCGACGCGTAACGCGCATGCGCTCTACGCGCGCTTTGGTTCATTCCACTGGCCAAGCCCGGCAACTGGATGGAGATACGCCCCGGCCCCTGAGGGGCGGATCCCACAATGCCATACAGGTGGCACGCGGCCCCTCTAGCCTGGCGCCATGCGCGGGGAACGTTATTGTGTGATCGACGTCGAGACCACCGGCTTCAGTCCGGTGGCCGACCGCGTCGTCGAGATCGGCTGCGCTGAAATCGAGGGCGACCAGATCGTCGCGCGTTGGAGCTCGCTAGTGAACCCCGGCCGCGCGATCCCGGCCGAGGCGACGGCGATCCACGGCATCACCGACGCGATGGTCGCCCGTGCCCCGAGCCTCAAGTCGGCGCTCAAGTATGCGCGCCGGCTCTGCCGCGGCCGCATCGTCGCCGCGCACAGCGCGCGCTTCGATCTGTCGTTCGTCGGTCCGTCGGTTGCGGCCGAGGCGCTCTGCACGATGCGCCTTGCGCGCGCTCTCTTTCCCGAAGCACCGAATCATAAGAATCAGACGCTCCGGCAGTTCCTCGACATCGACGGTCGAACCGGTGAATGGTTTCCCGCTCATCGAGCGCTAGGCGACGCGCTGGTAAGCGCGCATATCCTCATCGCCTGCCGCAGCCGCTTTGCGGCTACGAGTGGGA
>Ga0265313_10000456_pt1 | contig 43250 bp, 34 predicted proteins | sample 4123metaG_FD_203122 | JGI IMG/M metagenome (GOLD analysis project Ga0265313, IMG submission 203122) | Rhizosphere microbial communities from Carex aquatilis grown in University of Washington, Seatle, WA, United States - 4-1-23 metaG | ecosystem: Host-associated > Plants > Roots > Rhizosphere >... | reverse complement strand
CCCGCTCCGCGGCTCCCCACACCGCGAAGGTCGAGGTCGAGGCAAAGACTCCGTCCGAAGTTCGCGCGGCCCTGCGCGCGGGCGCGGAGGTCATCCTGCTGGACAACATGACCCCGGCGCAGGTCCGTGTCGCCGTCGCCACGATCGCGGGACAGGCGCTGGTCGAGGTCTCCGGAGGAGTGCGCCTCGGGAGCATTGCGGAGTACGCCATCCCCGGGGTCGACGTCATCAGCGTCGGGGCCCTGACGCATTCCGCGGCCGCGGCGGATCTCAGCCTGACACTCCTTCCCCGGCGGCGCGCCGCGGCGCGCCGATGAGAATCATCCGCACGGACTGCCTGGTCGTCGGTTCCGGCCTGGCAGGCTGCGCCTACGCGCTCCATGCCGCCCGGCGCGGCTTTTCGGTCGAGCTGCTCTCGCTCGAGGGCCCTCTCGCCGCGAACAGCGACCGCGCGCAGGGCGGGATCATCTTCGACGCCTCCGGCGATCCCGAGGCGCTGGCCCGGGACATCGTCTCCGCGAGCGGCGGCACGGCCAATCCCGCCGCCGTCGAACAGCTCGTCAGGGAGGGACCGGCGGCGGTCAAGGACCTGCTCATCGACGAGTTGGGGGTCGCCTTCGACCGGGACGATTCGGGCGAGCTCGAGTTTGGCCGCGAGGGCGGGCATGGCACCCGCCGGATCATCCATGCCAAGGATGCCACCGGGCACGCGATCCTGGCCGCGGTTGCGGCGCGGGTCGACGGCACGCCGAAGATCACGCGGCGCATCGGATGGGTGGCGGTCGAGCTGCTGACGCTCTCGCACAACACGGACAATCCGGCCGACCGCTACCTGCCGCTCACCTGCTTTGGCGCCTACGTCCTCGACGCGGCGGCCGGCGAGGTCGTCGCCATCCTTGCGAAGAAGACGATTTTGGCCACGGGCGGGCTTGGGCAGATATTCCTTCACACGACGAACCGTCCCGGCAGCGTGGGGCACGGCGTGGCCATGGCCTACCGGGTCGGGGCGCGGGTCATCGACCTGGAATACGTGCAATTCCACCCGACGGTCTTCTACCGGAAGAATGCGCCGCGTTTCCTCATCACCGAGGCCCTTCGGGGCGAAGGCGCGGTCCTCGTCAATGCGCGGGGCGAGCGCTTCATGGACCGGATTGATCCGCGGGGTTCCCTGGCTCCGCGCGATGTCGTGGCGCGGGCGATCCATCACGAGCTTGCGGCGGATGGGGAAGCGTGCGTTTACCTCGATCTCTCGGCGCTCAAGCCGGAATTTGTCCGCGATCATTTCCCGGGCATCCACGCCATGTGCCTGGCCCAGGGGATCGACATCCCGCGCCAGCAGATACCCGTTGTCCCCGCGGCCCATTATGCCTGCGGAGGCGTCTACACGGATCTCCATGGGCGGACGACGGTCCGGAATCTCAACGCTGTGGGCGAGACCGCGTGCACGGGCCTGCACGGGGCAAACCGCCTCGCCAGCACATCGCTTCTCGAATGTCTTGTCGGCGCCAAGTTCACGGCGGAGGCGGATGCTGCGGACATTGCCGCTGGCGGGTTCAGGCTGCCCGATCCGCGGCCTTGGGAGGGTCCTGCGCGCGACGCGGACACGACCCTCATTCGGCAGGACATGATGCTCCTGCAGAACACGCTCTCAAACTACGCCGGGGTCATCCGATCGCCGAAGCGGCTCACGCGCGCGCGCCGCATCCTCCTCGAACTGCGCGAGGAGATCCAGTCGTTCTATCGCGGCTGCCGGCTCTCGCCGGCCCTGATCGATTTGCGAAACGCCGTTCAGACCGGCCTTCTCGTCGTGCATGCCGCGGCGCTCAATCCGCGGAGCAAGGGCTGCCACTACGTGACGGAGACCGAGGATTGAACTGCTAGCGTTGGGCCGGTCCGGCCGGAATCAACGCGTGGAGCCGCATCCACGAGGCGCAGCGCTGGGGCCATTCGGAGGTGGCGCCGAGATTCGTGTTCATGGCGAAGCCGTGGGGGCCCTTTTCGAAGACATGGAGCTCCGCCGCGACACCCGCGCGCTTCAGGGCCTCGAAAAAGAGGACGCTATTCTGGAAAGGCACCGTCGCATCCTCCTCCGTGGAGACAAGGAAGGAAGGAGGCGTGGCCTTCGTGACCTGAAGTTCCGCCGAGAGGTGGTCCTTCACGGACTGCGCCGGGTGCGGGCCGATCAGGCTCAGCCGCGAACGGGCGTGGGTGTAGGGATCCTGCATCGTGATGACCGGATAGATGAGCAGGAGAAAATCGGGCCGTCCGCTGGTCGAATCGATCGCCGCTCCGGTCCGGCCCTCCGGAGCGTCATACAGAGTGCCCGCGGAGGCGGCGAGATGGCCGCCCGCGGAGAAGCCCAGCATTCCGATCCGGTCGGGACGCACGCCGAATTCGGCGGCCCGGGAGCGCACGATCCGCATCGCGCGCAAGGCGTCGCGAAGCGGGGCGGGATGCCCGTATTCCGCGAGGCGGTACTTGAGCACGAAGGCCGTGACGCCGATCGAATTGAGCCAGCGCGCGGGCGCGCGGCCCTCGCGCTCGAACGAAAGATGGGCGTATGCCCCGCCCGGGCAGACGATCACGGCCGTGCCGTTCGCCTTCGCCGGATCCGCGGGATAGCAGGTCAGCGACGGAAGCTGCACGTTCGAGATTCCGCCCCCCGCATCGTCCTTTTCGGGTGCCGCGCCCGGCTGAACGTCCGGAACGCCTTCCGGCCAGAGGTCGATGACCCTTTCGCCCGCGGCGCGAACGGGACTGCAAAAAAGGGAGACGGCGATGAGGGCGGTGCTTATGGCAGCGGGGTTTATCTTCATAAGTTGCGATGCCGCACGCGATCTATGATGGCCAGGAGAGAGGCAAAGTCCTCGTCCCGGCTGCGGCTGTGTATCGTGAAGTCGAATTTTTCCGCCTCTTTGAGCTCCGCCTCCGCCGTCGCCATGCGCCGGGATATTTCCTCCTCGTCGTCCTTTCCCCGGTCCCGCATGCGGGCCAGCAGGCGGTCGTGATCGACGACCAGGAACACCGTGGTCAAGGCGCCCCCAAGGAGGGGATCCGTCGCCGCCAGCCGCCGCAGGCTCTCGACGCCCTGGACGTCCACGCTCATCACGAGGTCCCGTCCCTGGGCGAGGGGATCGCGGACGCTCGCGACCAGGGTGCCGTAGCGGCGGCGGCCGTGCACCCACGCCCATTCGAGAAATCTCCCGTCGGCAACCCTCGCCTCAAACTCCGCCGGCGAGAAGAAATGATAGTGCACTCCGTCCACCTCGCCTTCGCGCGGCGCCCGCGTTGTCGTCGTGACAACCCTCGTGAAACCCCCGAGCCCGGATTCGACCAGACGGTCGCAGAGCGTGCTTTTTCCCGATCCCGCCGGTCCGGCGATGACGAGGAGGATCGGCCCGGGCGGCATTGCGGCGACTCAGTAGCTCAGCGCGACTCCGCAGAGCAGCAGGCCATAGGCGGCAAGGAGGCCCCCAAGGCGGCGGGATCGTCCGGGCCGGGCGAAGAGCCAGTCGAAGAAATCCCGCAGGCGGTAGGGCTGTGCGCCCAGCCAAAGCGCCAGGGACAGGGCGACATAGACGGCGCTCACCATGAACAGCCTCCGCGGCACGTCGTATTGCATGTACGCGGAATCGAGGAGCGGCATTGCGGCGAGAAGGACGAGGACGGCGGCTCCGCGGACCGCAAGGAAATCGGGGACGGACTTGAACGCCAGCGCGGCGATCAGGCCGAAGAGCACAAAGAGAATCTTTCGGTAGTCGCCGAAGTCGGCCGGCGAGAGATTGCAGATGATATAGAGGAACCATACGGACCCGGCTCCGAAGCAGATCCACGTGGCCCGCCGGGAGCGCGGGAAAGCCTTGAAGGCCGCGGTGACGCCTCCCGCGCCGAAGACGAGGAGCGCGCCTAGGGCGATGAGGACCAGGCCGGGAAGCAGGGTGGCTAAGGCGAGGGACATGGGAAAGCCCGCAGGATTATGCTACCGTGGCCGCCCCGGCCAGCACCAACTCGCCGTAGAGCGTGCTCACGCTGGCCCGATCGACCTTCAAGGGCACGATGGATCCGACAAGGCGCGGGTGGGCCTCGAAGACGGCGACCCGGTTTCCGGCGGTCCGGCCGGTGAAGCGCTTTCCCGTGAGGTCGGGCCCCTCAACCAGAATCTCCTGAACCGATCCGATCAGCGATCGGTTTCGGCGGAGGGAATTCTCCTGCAGGAGGCCGAGAAGAATCCGGTTTCGCTCTTCCTTCACCTCCGTCGGGACCTGGTCCTCCATTGAGGCCGCGGGCGTTCCCGTGCGGACGGAGTACTTGAACACATAGGCCATGTCGTAGTTCACCGCCTCGAAAAGCGCGCGGGTCTCCGCAAAGTCCTCATCGCTCTCCCCGGGGAAGCCGACGATGACGTCCGTCGAGAAGTACATTTCCGGCTGGACGGCGCGCAGCGACCGCACGATCTCCAGATAGCGCTCGCGGGTGTACGGCCGGTTCATGGCGCGAAGGATCCGGTTGCTCCCCGATTGGAGCGGAAGGTGCACATACGGGCAGAGCTTTTGCAGCCTTCCGTACGCCTCCACGAGGTCCTGCCTGAAGCCGAGCGGGTGCGGGGACGTGAAGCGGATGCGCGCGATCCCCTCGACGGCGTGCACGCGCTCGAGGAGGCGCACGAACGGGGACAGGCCCCCCGAATGGGCGAGGTCGCGCCTGCCGTAGCTCGTCACGATCTGCCCGAGGAGCGTGATCTCCCGGACCCCGCGCTCCGCGAGGGCGCGGCACTCGGCGACGATGTCGTCCATCGGGCGCGAGCGTTCGTCGCCCCGCGTCTTGGGCACGATGCAGAAGGAACAGTGCATGTTGCATCCCTGCTGGATGGAGACAAAGGCGTTCACCTGCGGAGCGTCCGGCTCCATGTGGTCGCGAATGGTGTTCTGCGAGCCGGCTTCCTCGGCAATGTCCACGATGCTTTCCCCGACCGGGGCGCCGGCTTCGCGGGCGGCCCGAAGGTTGTCGAGGTAATCCGGGACGTGATGGAATCGCTGCGTCCCGACGATCAGGTCGACGTCGGGAAGCCGGTCGAGGAGCTCCGCGCCGCGGTTCTGCGCCATGCAGCCCAGGATGCCGAGAATGAAGTCGGGCTCGCGCCGCTTTCGCGCCAGCGCCTGGGCGGCCTTTCCGACGGCCTTCTGCTCCGCGGCGTCCCGCACGCTGCATGTGTTGAGGAGCAGGACGTCGCAGGACGCTTCCGAATCCACGATTCTGTACCCCCGCGACCGCAGCATCGCCGCGACCGCCTCGCTGTCGCGCTCGTTCATCTGGCAGCCATAGGTCTTTATGAAAACCCGGTTCACGTGGGGAGGGGTCTGATTATCCGGCCTTTGTCACGGGTCAACGAGACAAAACCATTCGATTTGCACTGCGGCCTGCCTGTAACGTATTACGTGACAAGGGCCCGAGCCCAACTATGCGCGCACTCCCCGTCTGGCTTTGCTGCGTGATCGGCCTCGCGGGCTGCGGGCGGCGCATGGGGGACGGCGCGCTCCCGCCTCCCCTGCCCCGCTATGATTATTGGCTGCAGCGGGTGCGCACCCGTTCACCGCCGCCGTCCGCCCCGGAAGTAATGCCGCGTCTCTGTGGAATTTTTGCCGCCGAGGGTGTCCCGCCGGAGCTCGCCTGGATGGCGGAATTGGAATCCGGGCTGGATCCGGCGGCCGGCGGCTTTTTTGGCCACCGGGGCCTCTTCCAGCTCAGCAGGGCCGAGGCCCGATCGCTCGGCCTGGGCACATTCCTGCCCGATCAGAGGCTGGATCCCGAAAGATCGGCTCATGCCGTCGCGCGCCGGCTCAGGTTCCTGGAAATCAAGTTTGGATCGTGGCCGCTGGCGCTGGCCGCCTACAACGCGGGCGAAGGGCGGGTGGATCGCGCCATCGCCGCCGCGCACACCCATTACTTCGGGATCGTGGTCGGCGGATTGCCGTCCTCGACAAGGCGCTACGTCCCGGAAGTGCTGGCCCTCGTGGCCGTCCGCACCGGGGTGGCGCCCGAAAAACTACCGCCGCCGCCTCACCCCTAGCTGGGCGACGGAAAAACGCACGATGCCTTCGAGGCGCTCGATCTCGGCGGGCGGAAGCGAGGAGCTGCCTTTCAGGAGTTCCTCTTCGGCGCGCTTCATCGCGTGCTCCGCCGCCTGCTCATCGATCTTCTCCGCCTCGATGGCGCTTTGTGCCAGCACGGACACTTTGTCGCCGGCAATCTGGGCGAACCCGCCGCTTACCGCCAGGAGCTGGGTCGCGGCGCCCTTGGTCACGCGCAGCGCGCCGGCCGCCACCTGGGTGAGCAGGGGAATGTGACCGGGCAGGATGCCGATCTCGCCGCTCGTCGTCGGAATGACGACGGTGTCGATGGTGTCGGAGTACACCCGGGCCTCGGGCGTGACGATCTCGAGGGTGAGTGGCATTTACTTCTTGGACGCGCCGATCACCTCGTCGATGCCGCCCTTCATGTAGAAGTCGCCCTCGGGGATGGCGTCCAGCTCGCCGTCGAGGATCATCTTGAAGCCGCGGACGGTCTCCTTGACGGGGACGTACTTGCCCGGCGTGCCGGTGAAGACTTCGGCGACCGCGAAGGGCTGGGAGAGGAAACGCTGGATCTTGCGCGCGCGGTAGACCGTGAGCTTGTCCTCGGGAGAGAGCTCGTCGAGGCCGAGGATGGCGATGATGTCCTGGAGGTCCTTGTAGCGCTGCAGGACGCGCTGGAGCTCGCGGGCGACGCGGTAGTGCTCCTCGCCGACGATCGAGACCTCGAGCGCCTTCGAGACGGAGGCGAGCGGGTCGACGGCGGGATAGATTCCGAGTTCGGCGATGGAGCGCTCGAGCACGATCGTGGAGTCCAGGTGGGCGAAGGTGTTGGCCGGCGCCGGGTCGGTCAGATCGTCCGCGGGCACGTAGACGGCCTGCACGGAGGTGATGGACCCCTTCTTGGTCGAGGTGATCCGCTCCTGGAGGATTCCCATCTCGCTGGACAGGGTCGGCTGGTAGCCGACGGCGGAGGGCGAGCGGCCGAGCAGCGCGGACACTTCCGAACCCGCCTGGGAGAAGCGGAAGATATTGTCGATGAAGAGGAGCACGTCCTGATTCTTCTCGTCGCGGAAGTATTCGGTCATGGCGAGGGCCGAGAGGGCGACGCGCATGCGGGCGCCCGGGGGCTCGTTCATCTGGCCGTAGACCAGCGCGACCTTCGACTTGCCGAGGTCCTTCTGGTCGATGACACCCGCCTCCGACATTTCGTGGTAGAGATCGTTGCCCTCGCGGGAGCGCTCGCCAACCCCGGCGAACACGGAGTAGCCGCCGTGGGCCTTGGCGATGTTGTTGATCAATTCGAGAATGACGACGGTCTTGCCGACGCCGGCGCCGCCGAAGGCCCCGGCCTTGCCGCCCTTGATGAACGGGCAGATGAGGTCGATGACCTTGATGCCGGTCTCGAGTATCTGCGCCTTGGTGTCCTGGTCGGCCAGCGCGGGGGCCGCGCGGTGGATCGGGTACTTCTTGTCGAAGGCAACGGGGCCGCGGTTGTCCACCGGCGCGCCGGTGACGTCGAAGATGCGGCCGAGGACGCCCGCGCCCACGGGCACGGAGATCGGGGCGCCGGTGTCGATGGCTTCCATGCCGCGCTTGAGGCCCTCGGTCGAAGACATCGAGATGGCGCGGGCGAGACCCCCGCCGAGGTGCTGCTGGACCTCGAGGGTGAGATGCTCCTGCCGCCCCGCGACGGTGAAGTCGATGGTCAGCGCCTGGAAGATGGGCGGGATGGTGTTTTCGGCGAACTGGACGTCGACAACAGGGCCGATGACTTGGACGATTTTACCGGAGTTCATTGCGAGGGGGAAAAATGAGGTGGATTTGAAGGAGGATCAGGCGGCGGAGAATTGGGCGGCGGCGATCTCCAGGATCTCCTGGGTGATGGCGGCCTGGCGGGCCTTGTTGTACTCGAGGGTCAGCTCGCCCAGGATCTTGGTCGCGTTGTCCTTGGCGGTCTTCATGGCGACCATGCGCGCGCTGTGCTCCGAGGCCTTGGCCGACAGGACGAACTGGTAGAGGTACCGATTGACGTAGAATGGCAGCAATGCGTTGAGGACGCTCGTGATGTCGGGCTCGAAATGCATCTCCTGGCCATGGACGCCCTTCGGATCCTCGGCGCCGCGGTGTTCGGCCAGGAATTCCCCCAGGTTCCTGAGCGGCAGCACCGGACGGAGCGTCGGCTCCTGCACCAGCGTGTTCTTGTAGCGCGAATAGACGACCTCGATGGTGTCGATCGAACCCTCGAGAAAATGCTTCACCATCAGTTCCGCCGCGACCCGGACCTCGGCAAAGGGCACGCGATCGTGCACGGGAAAATCCGCGACCAGATCCCGCCTGGTGCGGGCGAGAAACTGCGCGCCCTTGCGGCCGACCACGAAGAACTTCGCCGGCGTCTTGATCTCCGCGACGAGCTTGAAGAGGTTGCCGTTCAGCGGACCGCACAGGCCCTTGTCCGTCGTGACCAGGAAGATTCCGCGCGTCTTCACCGGCCGCTGCTGCAGGAAGGGATGGAGCGATTCGTCCACCCGCGAGCCGAGGGAGGCCAGCATCTTCGCCATGAGCTGCGCGTAGGGGCGGCTGGCCAGCGCCGACTGCTGCGCCTTCTTCATCTTCGACGCCGCGACCAGCTCCATCGCCTTGGTGATCTGGCGGGTGTTCTTCACCGACTTTATGCGTCGGCGGATGTCGCGGGTGGAGGCCATGCGGAAGGAAGGCGGAGGAGCTTAGACCGGGCTCAGGCGCTGTAACTGGACTTCCAGGCCTCGCATGCGGCCTGGAGCTTTGCCTCCAGGTCCTTGTCCAGCGCCGCCTTGGTGCGGATCTCGGTCAGGAGGGCGTCCTGGCGGGTGGTGAAGAAGGCCTTCAGCGCCGTGGCTGCATCCACGATCTTCTTCACGTCGATCGGGTCGAAGAAGCCCTTCTGCATGGCGAAGAGGACCGCCACCTGGGTCTCGATCAGGATCGGATTGAAGGCCGGCTGCTTGAACAGCTCGACGATGCGCGAGCCGCGGTCGAGCTGGGCCTTGGTCTTGGCGTCGAGATCGGAGCCGAACTGGGCGAAGGCGGCCAGCTCGCGGAACTGGGCGAGCTCGCCCTTCAGTTTGCCGCCGACCTGCTTGGTGGCCTTGATCTGCGCGGCCGAACCGACGCGCGACACGGAAAGTCCGACCGAGACGGCCGGGCGGATGCCTTGATTGAACAGGTCGGTCTCAAGGAATATCTGGCCGTCGGTGATCGAGATGACGTTGGTCGGGATGTAGGCCGAGACGTCGCCGGCCAGGGTCTCGATGATCGGCAGCGCCGTCAGCGAACCCTTGCCGTCGAGGCGCGCGGCGCGCTCGAGCAGGCGGCTGTGAAGGTAGAAGACGTCGCCCGGATACGCCTCGCGGCCGGAGGGGCGCTTCAGGATCAGCGAAATCTGGCGGTAAGCCACGGCGTGCTTGGACAGATCGTCATAGACGATCAGCGCATCCATGCCGTTTTCCATGAACCACTCGCCCATCGACGCACCCGAGTACGGCGCGATGTACTGGTTGGCGGGATTGTCGGCTGCGGCTGCGGCGACGATGATCGTGTACTGCATCGCATCGGCGGCCTCGAGCGCGCCGATCGTGCGGACGATATTGGAGTTCTTCTGGCCGACCGCGACGTAGATGGAATAGACTGGGCGGAACTTGGGATCGCCCGAGGCGAGGCCGACCTTGTTGATCTTCGCCTGGTTGATGATCGTGTCGATCGCGATGGTCGTCTTGCCGGTGCCGCGGTCGCCGATGATCAGCTCGCGCTGGCCGCGGCCGATCGGGATCATCGAGTCGATCGCCATGATGCCGGTGAAGAGCGGCTGGGAGACGGATTTGCGGACGATGATGCCGGGGGCGATCTTCTCCACCGGGTAGAATTCCTTCGCGTCGATCGGCCCCTTGCCGTCCACGGGATTGCCGAGGGCGTCGACCGCGCGGCCGAGGAGCGCCTTGCCCACGGGGACGGAGAGGAGCTTGCCGGTGGTGGTGACCTCGTCGCCTTCCTTGAGCTGCGAGATGTCTCCCAAGACCACGCAGCCGACCTCGTCGGCCTCGAGGTTGAGCGCGATGCCGATGGCGCCGCCGGGGAACTGGACCATCTCATTGTACATCACGTCGGAGAGGCCGTCGATCTTGGCGACGCCGTCGGCGATGGTGCGTATGTTGCCGGTGTTCTTCTTGACCGCGTGGCTGGAAAGCTTGGCGATCTGCGATTCGATTTGTTCGAGAATGGTGCTCATGGAAAATTAGACGCTGGCGGCCAGGGCGGCCAATTGGCCGGCGACCGAGGATTCATAGATGTCGTCCCCCACCCGCACGCGCAGTCCGGCGAGGAGCGCCGGGTTGGGCTGGGCGGAGGTGGTCAGGGCGCGGCCGTATTTCTTGGCCAGGGCGGAAGTGATGGATTGCAGGACCTGATCGGAGATGGGGCCGGCGTGCTCGACTCGCACTTGGCCGCGGTTGAGCTCGATGGTGATGAGGCGCTCGTAGGCCTTGAGCACCATGATCGGATTCGCGGGCCGGTGTTTCTCGACCCAGGCGAGGATGCCGGCGACCCGCTCGGCCGAGACCACGCCGTCCGCCACGCTCAGTTTGAAAAGCTGGCGGGCGAGCTGCTGGGCTTGTTTGGCGTGGCCGGCCATGGTGCTCAGACGTTGGTCAGCTCGCGGCCCGCGGCCTCGTTGTAGCGGCTGCGGTCGGCCTCGGAGAGCTGCTGGCCCAGCACTTTCTGGGTCGTGGCGACGACCAGGCGGGCGATCTCGGTCCGCGCCTCGGCGAGCATTTTCTTTTTCTCGAGCTCGATGGCCTCCTGTGCCTTGGCCAGCAGCGCGGCCGAGCGTTCGACGGCCTCCTGCTGCTGCTTCTCGGCGAAATTCTTGGCGGCCTTCTGGGCCTCGGCGAGTATGTCGCGCGCCTTGACCTGGGCATCCTTCAGCTGGGACTCGCTCGCCTGGTGGGCGGCCTCGAGCTTGGCCTTCATCTCCTCCGCATACTGCAGGCCGGAGGCGATCTTCTTCTGGCGCTCGTCCAGCGTGGCCATGACGGGCTTGAAGGCGAACCGCCACAGCACGTAGGCGACAACCGAGAAACTCACCATCTGCGCCAGGATGCTGGGCAGGTTGATGCCGAAATCCTGCGTGATTTTGACGAGTGCATTGCCGCTGTCCGGAGGCGTGGCGGCGGCCAGGGTGAGAAGGAGTGGGCTCATGTCGGGAAAAAAGGGGCCGCGCCGTGGTTTTTAGGCCGGGCGCGGGAAAACGGCGGTGCTTACTTGCCGAGGAAGAGCGCGTAGAATGCGACGGCTTCCGCGAAGGCCATGCCGATGATGCCTTGGACGAGGATCTTGCCAGAGGCGTCGGGATTGCGGCCGACGGCTTCCGCGGCCTTGGCGCCGACGAAGCCTACGCCGAGGGCGGCGCCGATGCAGCCGAGGCCGCCCTGAATGCTGCCGGTCATTTCTGCGATCATGTGTGTCATATGCTGTTTTGTTTTTTGGTTGGAGGTCCGCCGCCCACGCGCGAAGCATGGTCCCGGCGGGAAAGGGCTTAGTGGTGCGGGGGCGGATGCGCGCCGCCGGAGGCCTCGTGATCGTGATCCCCGTGACTGGTGAGAAGGCCGATGTAGACGGCAATCAACAGCGTGAAGACGAAGGCCTGTACCGCGCCCACGAGGATCTCCATGCCGTAGAACGGAAGGGGCAGGCCCCAGCGCAGGATGGCCGACATCGAGTGCAGCAGGTTCTCCCCGCCGAAGATATTTCCATAGAGACGGAACGAGAGGGAGATTGGCCGGGCGATGAAGATTGAGACCAGCTCGAGGAATCCTACAGCGATGAAAACGAGGGACAGCGGATAGTAGACGAACGGCGAGACGTCGTTCTTGTCTGCCTTGTTGCCGAAGAGGTCCACCAGGATTGCCTTGGGTCCCGCGAAGCGCAGGACGAGGATAAAGCCGGCGATGAAGGCGCAGAAGGACAGCGCGATCGTGCTGTTCATGTCGGCTCCGGCCGGCCGCACCAGCTCCATCCATTCGCCGGTCATGTGGCTGCGCATCATGATCGTGCCCACGCCCGGGATCAGGCCGCTCCAATTCTGGATCAGGATGAAAATAAAGAGGCCGATCAGGAGCGGGAAGGTGGCCGCGATCGCGCGCTTGCCGATGATGGGGCCGACGATGTCCTTAAGCCATTCCAGCATACCTTCCACCATCGCCTGGCCGCGGGTGGGCACGAGCTGGGGCTTTCCCACCATCAGCCGCACAAGGATGACCAGCCCGATGGCAACCAGCCAGGTCATCAGCATGCTGTTGGTGACCGGCAGCGGGCCGACATGGAAGAGCGTGCCGGCCATGGCTTCGACCCCGTGTCCTTCCTCAGCCATCGCCGGTGAGGCGATGGCGAGCGAGGACAGCAGCAGACCGACTTTATTGACCCATCTCATGAAGCGTGGCGGGAAGGAATGGACGGCGGAAAGGTCCGACGTAGAAGCAGGCCGAAACCTCCGTCAACACCCGAAATCGGAGCGGGAAACGCCGCAGGACAGTAATTAGGGGCCGCGGTTGCCGCGGGCGTTCCGCTAATGACTATTTTCGCTCCGCCACCAAGGAATGATAGGCGGCGGCCTTCTGCTGGAAAACAGTGGCCATATCGAAAGGCCATTCGGTTTTTAAACGGATCTTCCAATCGGGATGTTCGGCGAAAGTGGCCTTCGCCTCCTCAAAATACGGCGTGTGGTCGGTGCGAAAGTAGAACGGCATCCCCTGCCCTGCCCGTTTCGCCACGGCACCCAGGAACACGGGCTCGAGAAGCCGATTCTTGTGGTGGCGCCGCTTGGGCCATGGATCCGGAAACAGCATATATACAGCGGAAAGGCGCGCCTCGGCGGGCATCACCTCGACAAAGTCTCTCGCATCCGCGTGGAGGAAGTGAATGTTTTCGAGGCAGGCCCGCTCCCGCTTGCGTTCGGCGCGTCTGACGCGGTCTAGCACGATGTCTATCCCAATGCAGTTTTGGGTAGGATGGTCTGTGGCATACTTGGTGAGAAAGTGCCCATGGCCGGATCCAATCTCCCACACGAACGAGACGGGTGCCTGCAGGATTTTAGAGCAAACATCATGTAAAGCATTCTTGCGGTGAGTTATACGTGATGTGTGCTCCGCATTCATTGGTGGGGCAAGCAGCGGAGTTGGTTAGAGTTAGGGCCTGACACCAAGGCTATTTCGGCTCTCCCCTACCCGACTCGATGAGCACGATCAGGATGCTTATGTCAGTTGGATTCACGCCGCTGATCCTGCTGGCCTGGCCCAAGGTAAATGGTCTGGACTCCGCCAACTTCAGGGCGCTCTCCCTGCGCAAACCCTTTACTGCCAGGAAGTCTAGATTTGGGGGAATTCGTATCTTCTCAATTTGGCCCAATTTCGCAATTTGCCGCTCCTCCCGCTCGATATATCCCCTGTAGCTTATTCTGTACAAGACCTCATCCTGGATCTCTGCCGGCTCCGCACCAAACCCCTCTGGGCGTGGCCCTTTGCCGGCATCCCGCCTCACCCAATCTGAAAGGCTGAGTCCTTGATGACGAACGGCATCGAATGAATGCACCCATGCGCGGATGCGAGAGGCCTTCGTGTTGACTCGGATTATCCTACTTTCAGTTAATAGTTTATGACTTACTGAATGCTGTTGAAGCCTCAGTTCGGCACTGCCGTGATTGAAGAGTAAACGGTGCTCTGCCCTACTCGTGAACATTCGGTAGGGCTCCTTGGTGCCCTTGGTTACAAGGTCGTCGATGAGCACGCCGATATACCCCTCATGGCGACCTATGATCATGGGCTCGACTCCCCTAGTCTTCTCAACGGCATTTACGCCTGCCACAAGGCCTTGGGCTGCCGCCTCCTCGTAACCGGAGGTTCCGTTGATCTGGCCGGCAAAAAAGAGATTCTCGACCTTCCTTGATTCCAGGGATGGATAAAGCTGCGTTGGCGGCGCAAAGTCGTACTCCACGGCATACGCTGGCCGAAGTAATGCACAATTTTCCAGTCCCGGCACACTATGCACCATATCGACTTGCACATCGAACGGCAGACTTGTTGACAAGCCATTCACATAATACTCGTTCGTCGATAACCCTTCGGGCTCCAGAAAAAGAAGATGTCTGGGTTTGTCGGCAAATCGAACAAACTTGTCTTCAATGCTTGGGCAATACCTTGGGCCGACGCCTTCGATCTCGCCACTGTACATAGCGGACTTGCTTAGATTGCTGCGGACAATCTCCGCGGTTTCAGGTGTCGTGTGGGTCATCCAGCAGGAGACGCTGCGGGATCCAGGCGCCCATCCGAGGCGCTGTTCACCGGTTTGTTCCACGTGGAACAAATCTTCCGGATCCCGAGTATCGTGAAAGGCAAACAGAGTAGGGGACGCATCGCCCTTCTGCTCCACCATCTTGCTAAAATCAATGGTTCGCCCGAGCAGACGCGGCGGGGTGCCTGTCTTCAGGCGCAGCAGCTCAATTCCAACCTGTATCAAACTGGTGGATAATGTCTTAGAGCTAAAATCACCGAGGCGTCCGCCTTCATTCTTGTTTTGCCCGATATGCATCAGGCCTCGCAGGAATGTGCCTGTGGTGACGACCACAGTATGTCCGAGAAAATCTATGTCCAAGTTCGTCTGGCAGCCGATCACCTTGCCACCCTTGAAGAGAAGGCCGGTCACTGTGGCCTGGAAAATCCTCAGGTTGGCCTGGAGCTCCAGCGTATGCTTGAGCCGGAACTGATAGGCCTTCTTGTCGCACTGGGCCCGCGGCGATTGCACGGCGGGGCCCTTCGATTCGTTTAGAAGGCGAAACTGAATTCCCGTCACGTCGGCGTTGATCGCCATCTCGCCGCCCAGGGCGTCGATCTCCCGAACGAGCTGGCCCTTCGCCTGGCCGCCGATCGCCGGGTTGCAGCTCATCTGCGCAATCGTGTCGATGTTGCCGGTCAGGAGCAGGGTGGAGGCCCCCATCCTCGAAGCCGCGAGCGCAGCCTCAACGCCGGCGTGGCCGGCGCCGCACACGATGACGTCGAACGGTGTCTTGTCGAAGATCACGACGAACCGATACTGTAACCAAACAATGAATACCTAATGAGGATTGGCAAGGGGCTAAAATCTTTGCGGTGTTCGTGGCCAAGGGCAAGCCGGTGGGACGGCGGCTAGTGTATCATTTTGCCGGGAGCATGCCTCCATCGTCGGTGCTGCCAATCCCCAGACCGCCGCCAACGCCGGCCGCCAAGATCCGCCGGCCAGTTGCCGGCCGGATGGCGGCCCACGCAGCGCGACAGCGCGGAGATGGTGCGACCGCAGGTCGCGTCCTGCAGGGATGGCCTCGGCGGGTGCCCTTGGGGCAGCCGAGGACACAAAGGCGTCGGATGCAGGCAGCAACTCCTCTGGATGGCATGCTCCCGCCAAATGATACACAACCGGACGGCGGGTGGCGCATCAGCTTTACATTGATCCGCACCGCCGCCAAAAAAATCCCATGGAATCCGCCCCAAGCCGCAGCCTCCTCTCTCGGGTAATTGCGCTGGTCCCCGTCACGCTGTGTGCCGCCGGCCTTTTCCGCATCCTTGACGAACATGCTCTGGGGAAGATGGATTCAATGCCGCCTGCGGCGTACGTCGAATACCACCGGCGTGTCTTTGAGCACTCCTTTCTGTTTTCCTTCGTCGCGCTGCTCGTCGCCGGCGGTATCTATCTGGCCGCACTCGAGATTTTTTCCTCCCTTATACGCGTGTTCGTCCCAAAGAGCCACGGCCCCTGACCGTATCCGGAAAAAAACTCCCGCTACTTCCCGATGCAGAACTCGGCGAAGAGGAGGTCGAGCATGCGTTCGTTGTCGATCTTGCCGGAAATCTCCCCGAAGGCGTCGAGCGCCCCGCGGAGGTCGCTGGCGATGAGCTCGATCGGCCCGCTGCCCCCGAGCTTCGTGAGGGCGTCGGCCAGGCACGTCCGCGCCTCCGAGAGCGCATGCGCGTGGCGCGCGTTTATGAAAATGCCGTCGTCGCCGCCCTCGGGGCAAAGCGCGTCGGCCAGGCGCACGAGCGTCCCGGTCAAATTTTCTATTCCCTGGCCGGTCGCGGCCGACAGCGGGACGAGTGGGACGCCCGCCGGCAGTGCGGGCGGCAGGCCCGGCGAGCCGGGAAGCGCATCGATCTTGTTGAGCGCGACGGCTGCGCGCCCCGCAAGAAGGCGTTCTGCGAGACGGGCCTCCGGCGGCAGGGTGGGGCGGGTGGCGTCCAGGACGAGCAGCACCAGATCGGCTTCGGCCAGGCGCTCACGCGTCTTTTCGATTCCCAGCTTCTCGACCGTGCCCGGCGCCGCGTTCAGCCCGGCCGTATCGATCAGTCGGAAGCAATGCGGTCCGATGATGACACGCTCTTCTATGAAGTCCCGGGTCGTCCCGGGTTCGGCGCTTACGATCGCCCGGTCGCTCCCGACCAGCCGGTTGAGGAGCGAGCTCTTGCCGACATTGGGTTCGCCGACGATCACGGTCTTGATTCCGTCGCGCAGGAGGTCGCCGTAGCGCTGCGTGGCAAGCAGGCGGCAGGCGCCGAGCTGGATCGACTCCAGGGCGCCGCGAACGGCGCCGCGGTCCTCCGGCGGGAGGTCTTCATCGGGAAAATCGATGTAGGCCTCGATCCGGGCAAGGATGCCTAGAAGCCCATCGGTCAACACCTGCATGTGCCGGCCGAGCGCGCCGCAAAGCATCCGCTGCGCTGCGGCGAGCGCGCGTTCACCGCGGGCGTGGATCACGTCCATGACGGCTTCGGCCTGGCTTAGGTCCATCCGGCCGTTGAGGAACGCCCGCTGGGTATATTCACCCGGCTCTGCCGGCCGGCAGCCGCGGGCAAACAGGTCCTCAAGAATCCGTTGAGCGATGAACGGGTTGCCATGGCAGGAAATCTCGAGCGAGTCCTCGCCGGTGTACGAATGCGGTCCGGCGAAAACGGTGAAAAGCACCTCGTCCACCTCCGTGCCGGCGCGGTCCCTGTAGCGGCCGTGGCGCGCGGAGCGGGGCAGGGGAGCCCCGCCGAATATTTCCCGGGCAAGGCGCTGCGTATCCGGACCGCTGACACGGATCACGGCCAGGGCGGACGTGCCGGGCGGCGTGGCCAGTGCGGCAATGGTGTCGGAAGGAAGCGCCATGCCTAGCCTGGATATTTCATGAAATGTCCGGGCTTAAAAGGCAAAGCGCGCCGGGCGCGAAGGCAAGACCCGCTAGGCGGGGCCGTCGGCGACCGCCAGCGCGGTGCCGCCGGTGACCGTGACCTTGTCCATGATCGCCTTGGTCAGCTTGGCGGCGAGCTCGGGCTTCTCCTTGATCTCCTTCTTGGCGGCGTCGCGGCCCTGGCCGACGAGCTCGCCCTGATAGGCGATCCAGGCGCCCTTCTTCTCCAGGATGCGGTGCTCCAGCGCGAGGTCGACGAGTGACCCCGAGTGCGAGATGCCCTCGTCGTACATGATGTCGAACTCGCACTCGGTGAAAGGCGGGGCGACCTTGTTCTTCACCACCTTGATCTTGGTGCGGTTGCCGATGACCTTGCCCTCAGGGGTCTTGATCTGGTCCTTGCGCCGGATGTCGATGCGGATCGAGGAGAAGAACTTGAGCGCGCGGCCGCCGGACGTGGTTTCAGGGGAATTGTGGACGATCGCCCCGCTGGCCAGCAGAAAGTTCGCGTTGTTCTTGACCTCGACGTTGTAACGGACGCCGAGCTTGCCCTCGATGAACTTCTCGCGGCATTCGAAGATCTCGCAGGGAATGGCTTCTTCGACCTCGCGGGTGCTGAAATCCAGCTCAGATAGCTTGCTGCCAATCTCAGTGTGCTGGGTCAACTTGTACGCCATCGAGGGGTGGCAGTAGGGACGAACGATATCCTCGAATTTGTCCGCCTCTTTTCCGTAAAACGCGATCCGGGAGGATGCCCCCTTGGGGTAATATTTGATCCCGCACTTCAGACCGAACTTGCTCGCAAACACGGCCTCAAAGGCACGGCATTCTTCCTCGGTCAAGCGATGCAGGTAGATGGTCTTTTTGTTGCCGCCGCGTTTTTGCCGATCGTTGGTGCCGTCATCCATGTACCAGACCGCGAGGGAGAGCGGACTCAACTGTTCGAGGAGCTCGGTCGTGATGTGCTTGTAGCGCTTGTTGAGGGAATAGAATTTGGGGCGGATCCGCGCGAGTTCGTGCAGCGTGACGGTGCTGAAGCCATAGCCGTGCGCGTTGTCCGAAGGCTTCCGGCAGAGTTTTCCGAATGCCCGTTCTTTCCATTGCACGTAGGCCTTTTGCGCCTGGCCATGTTCCTCGCGATAAAACGCGGCCATGCGGCCTTCTTGCTTGATGCTGCCGTCGCCGAGCATGCTGCCCAGGAGCAAATCCTGCAGATCGCTGGAGAATTTCACTCCTTTGTGGCGCACCAGGATCTGATCCCCGATCGACAGCTCCTCGGCGCTAACTTCGCCAACGGGAGTGAAAATAGTATGGTTGGGCGTGCAGCTGAATTTATTGAAGCCGGCGTCGTTGGGGTAGCGGAAGACGAGGGTCCGGTAAGCGGTGCGCAGCGCGCCGATCTCGTTGTCATCGAGATTGAAGTTAGTGATGTTGCGGCCGTGCTTGAACCGCCGAACCACCTCGGTCGGAGCGAACCTCTTGGTTTCGGGATTCCAGGAAATGACTTCGGCCCGCTTTTGACCATTCACCAGGGTGCCGATTAGCTCGCTGCGCCCGCCCTGCAGCATGACTTTGGTCTGGTAAGGAAAGCATCCAAACATCACGCCGATCTTCTCCCGGATCTGGTTCGTGAAGATGCAGACGCACTTGGTCTTGCTCACGACCGCGGTGAGCCGGCGCATGGCCTGCGACATAAGGCGGGCCTGGCTGCCCATGGTCATGTCACCCATCTGGCCGTCGAGCTCGGCCTTCGTGATCAACGCCGCCACGGAATCGAGCACGATGATGTCGATCGAGTTGGAGCGGATCAGGGTCTCCATGATGTTGAGCGCGTCCTCGCCGCTGTCGGGCTGCGCCACCAGCAGGTCGTCGAGCTTCACGCCGACGACGCGGGCGTATTTCGGGTCGAGCGCGTGCTCGACGTCGATGAAGGCGGCGAGCCCGCCCTTGCGCTGGGCCTCGGCGATCGCGCTCAGGCAGAAGGTGGTCTTGCCGGAGGATTCCGGGCCGTAGATCTCGATGATGCGGCCGAGCGGCAGGCCGCCGACGCCGAGCGCGAGGTCGATGGCGAGGGATCCGGTCGAGAGCGTCTCGATCTTCATCTTGGCATTGCTGCCGAGACGCATGATCGAGCCCTCGCCGAACTCTTTGCTGATCGAGGACAGCGCCAGCTCGATGTTCTTGTCGCGGACGTGGGCGGCGGGGCCGGCGGCGGCTTTCGTCTCGGTGGCTTTGGCGGGAGTTGCTTTGGACATGGGGAAAGGGTGAGTATTAAACGGCGGGGAAGGGAAGGAGAGATTTCATGGCTGCACCAACCATAGTAGCAAGCCCGCAGCCTCCCGGCGGGCCTCTCCCCTCAACCCCCGGCCGGCGGACCGCCTTGGGGGCGGAAGGCCATGGCAAAATAGACCGCGAGGACCATGAACGCAAAGCTCACGACGTAGTTCCAGGAAGGCCTCTCCTTGAGAACGACCCAGGCAAAGGCGATGAAGACGCACAGGGTGATGACCTCCTGGATGATCTTGAGCTGGTAGCCGTCAAAACGGCCGGAGACGAAGCCGATGCGGTTGGCGGGCACCTGCAGGCAGTATTCGAAGAAGGCGATGCCCCAGGAGATCAGGATGGTGAGCAGTAGCGGCCGCCCGGCGAGCCACTTGAGATGTCCATACCAGGCGCAGGTCATGAAAATGTTGGAGCCGATCAGGAGGAGGATGGTTTTCATGGGAAGTGGGGGAAAAAATCACAAGACAGTGCTTGATTGGCGCAATCGGGGCCCTTTACCTTGCGCCGTTTCCGCCTGTGCCTATATTCCCGTTATGAACATCAAAGCCTATCTCAAGCCGCAATGCGGATGGTCCAACGGCGTCCGCGCGATTCTTGGCAAGTATGGCCTCGAATATGCTGACATAGACATCATCAACAACAGAGAGAACTATGCCGAGATGGTGCGCAAGTCAGGGCAGCCGCTTTCCCCCTGCGTGGAAATCGACGGTGTCATGCTTGCCGATGTGTCCGGAGAGGAAGTTGAAAACTATTTGCTCAGCAACGACCTCGCAAAGCCGAGCGGGTCCGTGGTGGAAACAGCGACCAATGCGGGATGCTCCGACGAGGAGCATGCCAAGATGGCCACGAAAACGATCCGCTTCTTTTGATGGGCGGCCCAGCTTAGACTCTCCAAGTTTTCCAGGGCCGGCTCTCGCACCGCTTGACCGGCCCTTTTTTTGCGCATCGAGACAACCTTCATGCACCGCAGCAAGGACAGCACCCCCAGCCCCAGGCGCCGGACCCTCGGTCCCCCGCCCAAGCAGGGGCTTTACGATCCGGCGTTCGAGCACGACGCCTGCGGCACCGGCTTTGTCGTGGATATGCACGGCCGGAAGTCGAACCAGATCCTCAAGCAGGCGATCCAGATACTGAAGAATTTGGACCACCGCGGGGCCGCGGGCAGCGAGGCGAACACCGGCGATGGCGCCGGTGTTCTGATCCAGACCCCCCATGTGTTTTTCAAGGAAGCGGCCCGGAAGGCGCGGATCACGCTTCCGGCGCCTGGAGAGTACGGCACCGGCCTCGTCTTTCTGCCCAGGGACCGCGTCAAGCGCCGGAGGGTCGAGGAGCGTTTTGAGCAGATCGTGCAGGCCGAGGGCCAGACCTTTCTCGGCTGGCGCACGGTTCCGACGGACAATTCATCCCTGGGCGAGACCGCCAAGTCCAGCGAGCCGTTCATGCGGCAGGTCTTCATCGGCCGGAATCCGGCGCTTCCCGACGAGCTCGCGTTCGAGCGCAAGCTGTACGTCATCCGCAAGCGCGCCTACAGCGAGATTCGGACCTCGACGATCGATGGCGCCGAGTACTGGTACGTCCCGAGTCTTTCGTACAAGACATTTGTCTACAAGGGGATGCTCCTAACCGAGCAGCTGGACCGCTACTACACCGACCTGCAGAACCCGGCGATGGAGACGGCGCTCGCCCTCGTCCACTCGCGCTTCAGCACCAACACCTTTCCCAGCTGGGACCGGGCGCATCCCTACCGATACATAGCGCACAACGGCGAGATAAACACCCTTCGCGGCAACATCAACTGGATGCACGCAAGGCAGGCCCTGTTCGATTCCAAGCTTTTCGGCGAGGACATGAAGAAGATCCTGCCGGTCATCAATCCGCAGGGAAGCGACTCGGCGATGTTCGACAACACGCTTGAGCTCCTCGTCCTCGCTGGCCGTCCCCTGGCGCACGCGATGATGATGATGATTCCGGAGCCATGGTCCTACCACGAGAGCATGGATGACGCCCGGCGGGCCTTCTACCAGTATCATTCCTGCCTGATGGAGCCTTGGGACGGCCCGGCCTCCATCGCCTTCACGGATGGAGTGCAGGTTGGCGCGATTCTGGACCGGAACGGTCTGCGGCCTTCCCGCTACTATGTCACGAAGGACGGGCTCGTCATCATGGCCTCGGAGGCCGGCGTTCTCGAGATTCCGCCGGAAAATATCCTCCGGAAGGGCCGGCTCCAGCCCGGCCGCATGTTCCTGGTCGACACTGAGCAGGGGCGCATCATCGAGGACGAGGAGATCAAGCAGAAGTTCGTCTCCGAGCGCCCCTACCGGCAGTGGCTCCGCGAATACCTGGTGCATCTCGAGGACCTGCCGACGGCGCCGGAGGTCCCGCTGCCGGACCACAAGACGCTCCTCCAGCGGCAGATCGCCTTCGGCTACACGCATGAGGACGAGCGCATCCTTCTCGTCCCCATGGCCCGCGACGGCGTCGAGGCGATGGGTTCCATGGGCAACGACGCCGCCCTCGCAGTCCTGTCGAACCGGCCGCGCCTGCTCTACGACTATTTCAAGCAGCTTTTCGCCCAGGTCACGAACCCGCCGATCGATTGCATCCGCGAGGAGCTCGTCACCTCGGCGGAGACCCGGCTCGGTTCGGAGGGTAATCTCCTGCACCCCGAGCCGTCCGCATGCCGTCGGGTCGAGCTGAAGTGGCCGGTCCTGACGAACGAGGATCTGGCCAAGATCCGGCGTCTGGACATGCCGGGACTCCGCGTGGGTGTCCTTCCGATTCTCTTCCGGGTATCGCGCGGCGCCCAGGGACTGGCCAAGTCCATGGAGGAGCTATCTGTCATGGCCCGCCGGATGATCGAGGAGGACGAGATCAACATCCTGATCCTCAGCGACCGCGGCGTGAACCGCGACTATGCCCCGGTTCCAGCGCTCCTTGCGATCGCCGGGCTCCACCACTATCTGATCCGGGAGGGGCTGCGCACCCGGGTGAGCCTGGTCCTCGAGACGGGAGAGGCGCGCGAGGTCCATCACTTCTCCCTCCTGATCGGATACGGATGCAGCGCGATCAACCCGTACGTCGCCTTCGAGGCGATCGACGACATGATCCGCGAGGGCCTGCTGGTGAACATCGACCACAAGGCCGCGTGCAAGAACTTCGTCAAGGCGGCCGCCAAGGGTGTGGTCAAGGTGATGTCGAAGATGGGCATTTCCGCGATCCAGAGCTACCGGGGAGCCCAGGTCTTCGAGGCGCTCGGCCTCCGGCAGGACGTGATCGACCACTATTTCACCTGGACCTCATCGCGGGTGGGTGGAATCGGCCTCGACGTGATCGCCCAGGAGGTTCTCCTGAGGCACCATGCCGCGTTCCCCGATCGCCAGGTCAACGGGCATGTGCTGCCCGTCGGGGGCCTCTACCAGTGGCGCAACGAGGGCGAGTACCACCTTTTCAATCCCGAGACGATCCATAGGCTGCAGAAGTCGGTCCGCACCGGGAATTTTGCGGTCTTCAAGGAGTACGCAAAGCTCGTCAACGACCAGGCGCAGCACCTGTGCACGCTGCGGGGCCTTCTCGAATTCAAGTCGGGTCCGTCCATACCGATCGAGGAGGTCGAATCCGCGGAGGCGATCATGAAGCGCTTCAAGAGCGGGGCCATGTCCTATGGCTCGATCAGCCAGGAGGCGCACGAAACGCTCGCCATTGCCATGAACCGCATCGGCGGCAAGAGCAACACGGGGGAGGGCGGGGAGGATCCGGCCCGGTACAAGCCGATGCCCAACGGGGACTCGAAGAATTCCGCCATCAAGCAGGTCGCGTCGGGACGCTTTGGCGTGACCAGCGAATACCTTGTCAACGCCCGCGAGCTCCAGATCAAGATGGCTCAGGGGGCCAAGCCGGGCGAGGGAGGCCAGCTTCCCGGCGCGAAGGTTTATCCGTGGGTTGCGAAGACGCGCCTGACCACCGCCGGCGTGGGCCTGATATCGCCTCCGCCTCACCACGACATCTATTCGATCGAGGACCTCGCCGAGCTGATCCACGACCTCAAGAACGGCAACCGCCATGCCCGGATCAGCGTCAAGCTGGTCGCCGAGGTGGGTGTCGGCACGGTCGCCGCCGGCGTGGCGAAGGCGCACGCCGACGTCGTCCTGATCAGCGGCTATGATGGCGGCACGGGCGCGTCGCCCCAGACATCCATCACGCACGCGGGCCTTCCCTGGGAGCTCGGCCTCGCCGAGACGCACCAGACGCTCGTCCTCAACAATCTCAGGAGCCGGATCGCGGTCGAGACCGACGGCCAGCTCAAGACGGGCCGGGATGTCGTCATCGCCGCGCTGCTTGGCGCGGAGGAGTTTGGCTTTGCCACCGCTCCCCTGGTCGCAACGGGCTGCATCATGATGCGCGTCTGTCACCTCAACACCTGTCCGGTGGGCGTTGCGACCCAGGATCCCCGGCTGAGGGCCCGGTTCACGGGGAAGCCCGAGCACGTGATCAATTTCATGAAGTTCATCGCCGAGGACGTGCGCGAAATCATGGCGCTCCTCGGCTTCCGCACCATCGAGGAGATGGTCGGCAGGGTCGACCGGCTCGAGGCCCGCAAGGCTGTGGACCACTGGAAGGCCAAGGGGCTCGATTTCAGCAACATCCTGTACCAGCCCGACGTGGGGCCGGAAGTCGGGCGCTTCTGCCAGATAAAGCAGGACCACGGCCTGGAAAAATCAATCGACCTGACCTCGCTCCTTGAGATCTGCCGGCCCGCCATCGAACGCGGCGAGAAGGTGTCGGCCGAGATGCCGATTCGAAACGTCCACCGTGTCGTCGGAACGATCACGGGCGGCGAGCTGACGAAGAAGTGGGGCTCGGCCGGGCTGCCCGAGGACACGATCCAGATAGGCTTCAAGGGTTCGGCCGGCCAGAGCTTCGGGGCTTTCATGCCAAAGGGAATGACCTTCACCCTCGAGGGGGATGCGAACGACTATGTCGGCAAGGGCCTTTCCGGCGGAAAGATCATCGTGTTTCCGCCGAAGGGATCGACCTTCGTGCCGGAGGAGAACATCATCATCGGCAACGTCGCCTTCTATGGCGCGACGGCTGGCGATGCTTACATCCGGGGCATGGCGGGCGAGCGCTTCTGTGTCCGCAACAGCGGGGTCAACGCGGTCGTCGAATCCGTCGGGGACCACGGCTGCGAGTACATGACCGGCGGCCGTGTTGTCGTCCTGGGGCCCGCCGGCAGGAATTTCGCGGCCGGAATGTCCGGCGGCATCGCCTATGTCCTGGACGAGAGCGGCGATTTTCCGAGCCGGGTGAACGCCCAGATGGTCGGGATCGAAAAGCTCGAGTCCCCGGCCGAAATCGCCGAGGTCCGCGGGATGATCGAAAGGCACCTGGCCTACACGCAGAGTTCTCGCGCCCGCCAGGTCCTCGACGCCTGGGCTGAAATGACGCCCCGCTTCGTCAAGATCATGCCGAAGGATTACAAGCGCATGCTCACCTGCATCGAGCGGGCTCACGGGCAGGGGCTCACGGGCGACGAGGCGATCATGGCGGCGTTCGAGGAGAACGCCCGCGACCTCTCGCGCGTCGGCGGGAACTGATTTTCCACCTCAACCTAGCACGATGGGCAAACCAACCGGATTCATCGAATACCTGCGGGAGCTTCCCGTGGATCGCCCGCCGAACGAGCGTTCCGGCGACTGGCGGGAATTCCACCCCCACATGGAGGAGAAGAAGCTCCGCCAGCAGGGGGCCCGCTGCATGGACTGCGGGGTTCCCTTCTGCCACACCGGAACGGTCATCAGCGGCATGGCCAGCGGATGCCCGATTAACAATCTGATCCCGGAATGGAACGACCTCGTCTATCGCGGCCTTTGGAAGGAGGCGCTCGACCGCCTCCACAAGACGAATAATTTTCCGGAATTCACCGGCCGCGTCTGCCCGGCTCCCTGCGAGGGATCCTGCGTCCTCGGCATCAGCTCTCCTCCGGTGACGATCAAGAACATCGAGTGCTCCATCATCGACCGGGCGTGGGACGAGGGCTGGGTGATCCCCGAGGCCCCCCCCGTCCGCACCGGGAAGAAGGTGGCGGTCATCGGTTCCGGCCCCGCCGGGCTCTCCGCCGCCGCCCAGCTCAATCGCGCCGGCCACACGGTGACCGTCTTCGAACGGGCCGACCGTCCCGGCGGCCTTCTGATGTACGGCATTCCGAACATGAAGCTCGACAAGAAGGAGGTCGTATTGCGGCGCCTGAAGGTCATGGAGCAGGAGGGCATCCGGTTCATTTGCAACGCGAACGTCGGAGAGAACGTCGAGCCGCAGATTTTTCTGAAGGAATATGACGCCACGGTCATATGCACCGGCGCGACCCAGCCGCGCGACCTCCCGATCGAAGGGCGCAATTTGAAGGGCGTGCACTTCGCCATGGAATATCTCACCGCCAACACGAAGGCCGTCCTGAACGGCGGGGCGGAACACAGCCCCATCCACGGTGGAGACAAGGATGTCGTCGTCATCGGAGGCGGCGACACCGGGACGGATTGCGTGGGCACCGCGATCCGCCACGGATGCAAGAGCCTCCTTCAGATCGAGATCCTCCCCAAACCCCCGGCGGATCGCGCGGGCGACAATCCCTGGCCCGAGTGGCCCAAGGTCTACAAGATGGATTACGGACAGGAGGAGGCTGCCGCCCGGTTTGGCGCCGATCCCCGCGTCTACCTGACCACGGTCAAAAAGTTCATCGGCGATGCCGAGGGCCGCGTGAAGGAGCTCGTGACGGTCGAGATCAAGTGGGGCAAGAACGAGAAGGGCCAGTTTGTCCCCCAGGAAGTTCCCGGGACCGAAAAGACGCGGCCCGCCCGGCTGGTCCTCCTCGCCATGGGCTTCCTCGGGCCCGAGCAGCCCCTGGTCAAGGAGCTGGGTCTCGAGACCGACCCCCGGAGCAACATCAAGGCCGAATACGGAAAATACGGGACCAGCCTCAAGGGAGTGTTCGCCGCCGGCGACTGCCGCCGCGGCCAGAGCTTGGTTGTATGGGCTTTCAACGAGGGCCGCGGAGCGGCCCGCGAGTGCGACCGCTACCTGATGGGCTCGACGGATCTGCCGTAGTGCCTTCAAAGCCAATTCCCGGCTCAACCGGCGAGGTCCTGACCTGCCTGCCGTCGCCCTACCTGCCGCACGCGGCCACGGGCCTCCTCTATCTTCCGCGGTTCATCGCCAAGTGCCGCTATGTGCGGAAGCACGGCTCGCTTCCGGCGAGCTATGCGAAAAACTACAAGCGCGGGCTCGACCGCTTCCTTTGCCAGCACCTGGGCGTGGATCCCGCCGCTGTGGAAAAGATCGTGCACGAATCGCCCGATGACGCCGAACTCGACAGGCGGCTTCTGGCTCTCTTTCCGCCGGACGTGCGGGCTGCGCAATGGAACCGGGAGCTCGCACAGAAAGGCATGACGCCGGCAGGCCGGGAATTCCTTCGGGAGGCCCTGACCGCGATGGGATGCGCCGACCGGACGGAAGAAATCAAAAGCGTGCCCGACCTCCTCGATTTTGACGAGGGCAGGATCGAGTAAGGGGTCGGGTCTCGTATTTTGATGTCTTCTTTGAAGACGTCAAAATCCGGGCCCCAAGCCCTTCCGTTCGATCTCCCGATTCCCGACCGGCCTGCCCAGGTGCTGCCGGATCGATTCGAGATTCTCGCGCACGAGGGCGCCCATCGACGCGCAGCGCAGGTAGTCAGTCCTCTTGTAGTGCTCGGCGAGCGACTCGCGCAGCTGGCGAACCTTCTCTGGAGGGGCGATGGGATCGGCCGACATCTCCTGGAGAAGCCTGCCGAGCCGGTCCGCCGCGAGCTCCGCGCGCTGGAGCATGAGCGTCTGCTCCTCGCGCTGGTATTGGTAGGCCGTCTCGAGGTGGAGGTGGCGGGCGCAGAACAGCGCCAGGGGCCGGTTCTCCTTGAAGAACTGGGGGAGGTAGAAATTCTTGCGGCCGTCGTAGGACTGCTGGTCGAAGTCCATGGCGCGGATCCGCAGCTGCGCGTCCTCGAAGTCGGGCGTGACGACAAAGACGAAATTGTAGGAGCGCATGTCGCCGAGGAGGCGGACGAAGCAGCGCTCGTTGAATTTCACGAGCTCCTTCGCGACCCGCACCGGCCGGAGGTCCGGCCGGGACAGCCAGTCCTTGATGAAGATGTCGCCCGGAATCCCGGGGATGTGCTCCTCGACCAGCGTGTCCCCATGGGTCAGGAAATTGAGGCGGTTCGGGGAGAGGAGATGCTCCAGCTCGAGCCCATAGGCGCGGGAGGCGTCCGCCTTCTTGATGTAGAAGTAGTCCTGGTTGTCATTGAACGCGTTGACGATCCGGATCCGGAAGGGCGTCGAGTTCCCAAACGTGCAGAAGTCCACGCGGTCGACGTAGAGGTGCTGGATGACGGAAAAGTCGCCGTCGACCTTGAGAATGGCGTAAACCTGCTTGAGGGCGTCGTTCAGGGCCGGCATCTCGCTCGCGTGATAGATGACCGTGTCCCAAAGGGTGGGCTTGCCGTCGGCGTCCACGAGCGGGATGCCTTCCTGAAAGTCGCGAAGCCGGTCATAGGTGACCGGGAGCTCGCGCTCCCTCTTGTAGCGGCGGAGGTAGGCGCGCAATCCGGAGCTCACCGGAAAGTGCGGCTTCTTGCGGGTGGGAAGGAAGGGAGCTTCCTGCGCGCCGTCGGGCATTCCCGGAGCCTGGGTCGCCGCAGGCGCGCACACAAGGATTGCGTCGCTGGGAGAGCGGCCTAGGTTTGCCGACCGTGCGGAGCCTTTCGACCGAGCTGGTGATCCTGGTCCTGCTGGCGCTCGCCAACGGAATTCTCACCATGGCTGAAACGGCCATTGTGTCCGCGCGCCGGACAAAGCTGCGTTCGCTTGCAAAGAAGGGCGGCGGGCATGCCGCGCGGGCGCTCGCCCTCGCCGAGCAGCCGGCGCGGTTTCTGGGCCTCGTCCAATTCTGGCTGACCTTTTCGGCCGTCGTCGCCGGGGTGCTCGGGGGCAGGGGACTCGCCCTGCGCCTGGCTCCCCTGCTGGCTCGGGTGCCCGCGTTCGCCCCGGTCTCCGGGCCGCTCGCGCTCGCGCTGGTCGGCATTGCGCTCGTAGTATTCCTCTTGTTTTTCGGGGAGCTTTTGCCCAAGCGGATTGGGCTGGCGCACCCGGAAAAGGTGGCGGTCCTGCTGGCAGGGCCCCTCCGCGCTCCCCTCGCCCTGGCGGCGCCGCTCCTGCGCGTTCTCGAACTCGCCACCGACGGCTCGGCCCGCCTTTTCGGCCTGCGTTCCCGGCCGGCCGCGGAAAGCGTCGGGGACGACGAGGTGCGCGCGCTGGTCGAGCAGGGTCTTCATGCCGGGGTCTTTCAGCGCGCCGAGAAGGAGATGGTCGAGGGAGTCCTGGCCCTCGACCAGATGCGCGTGACGGCGCTGATGACCCCCCGGCCGAGGATCGTTTTCCTCAACCTCGACGACCCCGAGGAGACGAATTGGCGGAAGATCGTGACGAGCGGCCACTCCTATTTTCCCGTCTACCAGCACGACCGCGACCGCGTCCTGGGCATGGTCGCGGTCAAGGCGCTGTGGGCGCACTCGGCCATAGGGCTGCCGGCGACCTTGAAGAACCTGCTCGTGCCGCCCCTGATCGTTCCTGAAACGATGATGGCGAACCAGCTTCTCGAGAAGTTCAAGAAGGAGGGGAGGCACATCGCCGTCGTGACCGACGAATTCGGCGCCGTTCAGGGCCTGGTCACGCTGATCGACGTGTTCGAGGCGATCGTCGGCGACCTGCCCGAGGCCGGCCGCCGGGGCGAGCCGGAGGCGAAGCGGCGGGACGACGGATCGTGGATGATCGACTCCGCGCTGCCGACGGGAGACCTCAAGACGCTTCTCGGCATCGAGGCGGCTCTTCCCCAGGAGCGTGCCGCGGAATTCCAAACCGTGGGGGGATTCGTCGTCACCCAGTTCGGGCGCATTCCCGCGGCCGGCGACGGATTCGAATGGGCCGGATGGCGGTTCGAGGTCGCCGGAATGGACCGCCACCGGGTCGAGAAGGTGCTGGTCACGCGGGCCGCGCGCGACGCGGCGCCGGGGAGTTAGCCCGGATATTTCATGAACACGGGCCAATCTCGCACAAATCGCCGGGCAGAAAGTGCCTCATGCTCCCTCGATGGCCTGTTAGGCCACCTTCGGTCGCCTTCTTCCCTTTCTGCTCCACCGCTTTGTACGATCTTTCTCCCATGTTCATGAAATATCCGGGCTAGCCGCCCTGGGCGGCCAGGACCTTGAGGACGTCGGCGGCCTGCTGGGTCGTGGAGGCCTTGTAGTCGGCCCAGACGACCTTCCCATCCTTTATCAGGAAGGCCTGGCGGGATGCGATCGTGCCGATGACGGGAATCTCGTGGGTCGGCACACCGAAGGCGTTGATTACGGTCCGATCGGTATCCGCGATCAGGGTGAAGGGAAAGTGCTGGGCCTCCTTGAATTTCGCCTGTGCGGCCACCGTGTCCGTGCTCACGCCGACGACGGCCACGCCCTTCCTGGTCAGCTCCCCGTAGGAATCGCGCAGGGAGCACCCCTGCTTGGTGCAGCCGGATGTTCCGGCGCGGGGATAAAAGTAGACGAGGGTATACGCCTGCTGCTTGTAGACGTCGGCGAGATTGAGGGATGCCCCGGTCTCCGTGACACCGGCGACCTCGGGCGCCTTGTCGCCGACTTTCAGGGGATCCGCCTTGGCGAATGAGAACATGGCTAGGAATGCTGTGGCCAGGATGGCGGGGGTATTTTTCATGGCCGGCCAGCCTTAACCCGGTCCCTGGAATTCGCAAGCGGCCGGGCAGATTTTTCTGGAACCTTCGGGGCCGGCGACAACACTAACCGACCCACACCCTTTCCTGCGGTTTTGGCTCGCTAAGACCGGCTGCATTCGTGCTATTTTGACCCTTCGCGCCTCGCCGCATCACACCACCCTCTGCTCCCCGGTATGCCTTCAGCTTCGTTCCTCCGCACCTGCGTCCGCCTTTTCAGCTTGGTCGGCGCCTGCGCGATGGCCTCGCCTTTTGTTGCGCTCCGGGCGCAAAGCCCTTCGGTCAGCGACGGTTTTGATCCGAATGCCAACGGCCTTGTGGGCGCGATGGCGCTCCAAGCCGATGGCAAGGTGTTGATCGGCGGAACGTTTACGACCCTGCAGCCGAACGGGGCGGCAAACGCCACCACCCGGAATCGAATCGCCCGGCTCAATGCCGACGGGTCCCTTGACGCGAGTTTCGACCCCAACGCCAACAACCAGATCTATGCGATAGCCGTGCAAACCGACGGCAAGATAGTGATCGGCGGCGCCTTTACGACGCTGCAGCCCAATGGAGCGGCCGCCGCGACGACACGGAACCATATCGCCCGGCTCAATGCCGACGGGTCCCTCGACGCCGGCTTCAATCCCAATGCCAACGGGACGTTCGTTGGTCAGGTGTACTGCGTTGCGGTCCAATCCGACGGCAGGATAGTGATCGGCGGGGCCTTTTCGACATTGCAGCCCAATGGAGCCGCCACCGCGACGACACGGAACCATATCGCCCGGCTCAATGCCGACGGGTCCCTCGATACCGGATTCAACCCGAATGCCAGCGCCGCGGTCGACGCCATTGCCCTGCAGACAAACGGGCAGATAGTGATCGGAGGGGCGTTTTCGACATTGCAGCCCAATGGGGCTGCCAACCCGACCATTCGGAGCCACGTCGCGCGCCTGAACACCGATGGCACCGTCGACGGCGGTTTTGATCCCAGCCCCAATGCCAGCATCGGCGCCCTTGCGGTGCAGGCGGACGGCAAGATCCTGTTTTCAGGCACGTTCACGATGCTGTCGCCCAACGGAGCCGCCACGCCTTCCAGCCGCAGCAACCTCGCCCGCGTCAATTCAGACGGGACTCTCGACACCGCCTTCGGTCCCAATCCCAGCTCGGTGGTCAATGCGATCGTTCTCCAGTCGGATGGAAAGATCCTGCTCGGAGGCGCCTTCTTCCAGCTATTTCCCATCGGAGCGACGACGGGCACCGCGTTCGAACATGTCGCGAGGCTGAACGTCGACGGCAGCATCGACGGATCCTTTGATCCCAGCAGCAACGGCATCGTGAATGCGATCGCGGTTCAAAAGGACGGCCGGATCGTCCTCGGCGGAAACTTCACCCAGCTATTTGCAAATGCCGCGGTCGCCACGTCGCAGCGGAACAACATCGCCCGCGTCAATCCCGACGGATCGCTGGATGTCACCTTCAACCCGGACGACAACGGACGAATCCTGACCCTGGCGCGACAGCCGGACGGCAGCGTGCTCCTCGGCGGGACGCTGACCAGCGTTGGCGGCGTGACGCGCACCAACCTGGCCCGCATCAGCGCGACGGGCGTCCTCGACGCGTCCTTCAACCCCACGGTGAACGGCACCGTGACGCAGGTTCTCGCCCAGTCTGACGGAAAGGTCCTCATTTCCGGCAATTTCAACAATATCAACGGCGTGACCCGGAACGGCGTGGCGCGCCTGAACTCGGACGGCACGCTCGACGCCGGATTCAACCCCAATCCGAATGCGGCCGTCCTTTCCATGGCGCTGCAATCGGATGGAAGGCTGCTCATCGCCGGCTCGTTCAGCGGGATTCAGGCAAACGGAGCGACAACCTCGACCGCGATGAATGGCATCGCGCGCCTCAACACCGACGGTTCGCTGGACACGAACTTTCCGAACCTCGAGCCGAATTCCCGCGTGAACGCGGTGGCCGTCCAAACCGACGGGAAGATAATCATCGCCGGCGAGTTCACGGGCGTGGCCCCGAACGGGGCGACTATCTTCACTTCGCGCAACTTTATCGCCCGATTCAACTCGGACGGCACGCTCGACGCGAATTTCGATCCGAATTTCGACAACAGCGTGAGCGTCATCGCCCTCCAGTCGGACGGGCGGATCCTCGTGGGCGGGGGATTTTCCCGTGCTGCCCCCAATGAGGGAGCGGTCACGATCCGCAGCCATGTGGCGCGGCTCAACAGCGACGGCACGGTCGACACGAATTTCGATCCCAATCCGAACAACAACGTCACCCTGATCGCCGTTCAGCCGGACGGGCATGTCTTCATCGGGGGCGTCTTCACGACCGTCCAGCCGAATGAGGGCGTGGCCGTCTTCTCGCGCTACAACTTTGCGCGGCTGAATGTGGACGGCTCCGTCGACCAGGGCTTTATTCCCAATCCGAACACGAACGTGAACGCGGTCCTCGTGCAGGCCGACGGCAGCTTCTTCGCGGCTGGCGGCTTCACGAGCATAAGCAACGCCGCCGCCGACCACCTCGTGCTGTTCAATGCAAACGGAACGCTGAATTCGGGGTTTTCGGCGCAGGCGACCGGCTTCGCGACGAGCGCGGTTGGCGGCATCGCGCTCCAGCCCGACGGGGGCATTCTCGCGGCCGGGTCATTCTCTGGGCTCGGGGGGGCTCGCGGCGTCAATGTGGCGCGCTTCAACCCCGACAGCTCTCCCGACGCCACATTCAATGCCAGCACCGACGGGGCCGTGAACGCGGCGGCCGTCCTTCCCGGGAGCGCGGCCGTATCCACCCAGGATTCCGGCGTCGCTTGGATCACCGCGACCGGTGCGCTTCGCGCCGGATTTGGATCCGACACCATCGCGCAGATAAACGGGTCGGTCTCCTGCGTGGCCGTGCAATCCGATGGAAAGGTCATCGTTGGCGGCAATTTCAAGAATAACAGCGGCGCCACCGGCAACAACATCCTTCGGCTGAATGCGAACGGCACGCTGGACACGAGTTTCAATCCGAATCCGAACAATCTCATTTCGGGAATGGCGATCCAGTCCGACGGCAAGATCATCGTGGTCGGAGCGTTCACCGGCCTCGACAACGCGATCCGGAATTTCATCGCGCGCCTGAACACCGACGGGTCGCTCGACACCGCCTTCGACCCGAATGCCAACAATCCGATCACGACCATGGCCCTCCAGTCGGACGGACGGATCCTGATCGGGGGCACCTTTGGCGCGCTGCAGCCGAACGGAAGCGCGACGGCTGTGACCCGGTTTGGCATGGCCCGCCTGAACACGGACGGCACGGTGGACAGCAATTTCAATCCGAACATCGCGGGCGGAGTCGTCTCGATCCTTGTGCAGCCCAATGGGCAGATCTTGATCGGGGGTCCGTTCACGACCCTCCAGCCGAACGGGACCGGCGACAACATTACGCGCAATTTCGTGGCGCGGCTGAATTCCGACGGCACGGTCGACAACGGTTTTGATCCAGAGCCCAACGGCCAGGTCAACGCGTTCGTCCTCCAGTCGGACGGCAAAGTCGTTCTCGGCGGCGCCTTCACGACCATCCAGCCGAATCTGGGCACGACCATCGTGACCCGGAACAGCATCGCGCGGGTGAACTCGGACGGATCGGTGGACATGACGTACGACCCCAATACCAACGGGCAGGTCAACGCGCTCACGCCCGAGCCCAATGGCGAGATCATTGCCGCGGGCACATTCCTGACCCTCCAGCCGAACGGCGCTCCTGCGCCGACGACCCGCAGCCGTGTCGCCCTCATCAAGACCGACGGGACCATCGACGCCAGCTTGGATCCCGCTCCCAACGGGCAGGTCAACGCAGTCGCCCTTCAGTCGGACGGATCCATCGTCCTCGGCGGATCGTTCAACAATCTGCAGCCAACCGGGGCGATCTACATCGGCGGTTCGTTTGCCAATGTGAGCAATATCGCTGTGGCGAATCTTGCGCTGCTCAATGCCGACGGCTCGCCCAACACGTCCTTCCAGGGGAATCCGAACGGGACCGTCTATTCAATTGCCGTGCAGGCCGACAGCCGCGTGATCGTGGCGGGCTCCTTCTCAACCATCTCCGGAACCGCCCGCGGCCGCGTCGCCCGGATAAGCGCCACGGGCTCGCTCGACACGTCCTTCAATCCGAATGCCAACGGCACCGTTCAGGTCGCGGCCCTCCAGGGGAACGGGCAGGTGGTCCTCGCGGGTTCCTTCACGAGCGTCGGCGGCATCGCCCGAAGCAATCTTGCGCGGGTGAACTCGGATGGCTCGCTCGACGCGTCCTTCAATCCGAATGTCAATGGGACGATCAACGCGCTTGCTGTGCAGCCCAACGGGCAGGTGGTCCTCGCGGGTTCCTTCACGAGCGTCGGCGGCATCGCCCGAAGCAATCTTGCGCGGGTGAACTCGGATGGCTCGCTCGACACGTCCTTCAATCCGACCGTCAATGGGACGGTCAACGCGCTCGTGCTTCAAACGAGCGGCCAGATCATCCTGGGAGGTTCGTTCAGCAGCGTGGGAGGGACCGCCCAGGCGAACCTCGCGAGGATAAGTTCCAGCGGAGCGCCCGACACGTCGTTCACCGCGAGCGCCGACGGCGCGGTTGCGGCACTCGCGCTCCAGCCGGACGGGAAGCTGTTCCTGGGCGGGTCCTTCAGCCATGTCAACGGCCTGAGCCGCTTCCGCTTCGCCCGCCTCGGCGAGACAGGCGGTTCGAGCCAGTCGATCTCGGTCAGCGGCAATTTCACGAGCGCCACGTGGACCCGGACGGGCACGGGCCCCGAGATTGCCCAGGTCGAGTTCCAGGTTTCGACGGACTCGACGAACTGGACGAACCTTGCCGCGGGATCCCGCGTGGGGACGACCAGCAACTGGCAGATCACGGGCGTCAGCTTGCCGGGCAGCTCCGTCTTCTTCCTGAGGACGCTCGGCATGACTCCGAATTCGCAATTCGGCTCATCCAGCCTGATCGAGACGGTGCAGGAATTTGACTCCGCGACCGGAGCGACCGGCAGCAGCGTGAGCCTTGGCGGCGTATCTTCGGGTTCCTCCGTGGGCGCGACAAGCGCATCCTCCTCTGCGGGGAGCTCGAAGGCGGGCGCTCTGGCGTCCGCCGCCAGCCTGTCGGTTCCTTTCGCGGGAGTTGCCCCTGTGGGGTCGGGAGTCCGGCTCATCACCTTTGCATCCCGCGCCGATGTTGCGGCCGACAGCCCGCTCGTCGCCGGATTCACGATCGCCGGTCCCGCCTCCAAGGCGATCCTCCTTCGCGCAGTCGGCCCGGGCCTTGGAATTTTCGGAGTTCAGGGCGTGGTCGCCAATCCCTACCTCCAACTCTACGACGGTTCGGGCCGGTTGGTGCTGGCGAACACGGGATGGAACGGCGACAGCAGCCTCGCGGCCGCATTCGCCGAGGTCGGTGCGTTCCCGCTTGCCGTCGGCAGCTCGGACGCCGCCGCGCTGGCCGTCCTTCCTCCGGGATCGTACACCCTGCAGGTCGGTGGCACCGGCGGTCAGGCTGGCGTTGCTCTGGCTGAGGTATACGACGCCGATGCCAATCCCCTTTTGGTTTCACAGCAGATCTCATCCGCCTCTGCCGGCACGGATGTCCCCGGCGGGGAATCCCTGACGGGGGGCTTCGTGGTCGCCGGCTCGTCGGCGAGGACGGTTCTTGTTCGCGCCGTGGGCCCGGCCCTGGGCGCGGCAGGCATGGCCTCCCCGGTGCTCACCGTGTATGACAGCCAGGGCAACGTCCTTGCGCGCAATGCCGGCTGGGGCAACCCCGCGACGGTCAACGCGGCCTATCCGGCGTCCGATTCCGCGGGCATCGCCTCCGCCGCCGCAAGCGCGGGCGCGCCAGCCTTGCTTTCCGGAAACGCCGACTCGGCTGTCGTCCTCAAGCTTCCTTCGGGCGCCTACACGGCGCAGGTCACCGATGCGAACGGAGGGGCGGGTTCGGTTCGCGTCGAAGTCTACACGCTGTCGCAGTAGGACCGGCCGGCGCCGATCCTACCAGGTGTCGCTGCGAAACGGAACGGCCGGAAGGCCGGCTCCGTTGTAGAGATTGGCATCGGGGTTGTTTGTCCAGGCGTAGCGCACGGCGACGGGATTGGGCACCTCGGGGCATTTTACGAGCACGGTGTCGCCGGCGATGGCCGCCGCGGCCTGGTGAAACCTGTGGTCAGGCCCCGCGAGTTCGAAGGACTGCAGCGGCTTGTCGGCGGCGGTCAGCCCCGCCTCGGCGTATCTGAACCGGACGCGCATCCCTGAGCCGACGCGCTCCGCGGCCGAAAAGACCGGGCCCGAAAAGTCACCCGTGATCCCGTAGGCCCGCGCCTTTGCGATGAGGGCGAGCCTGCGTCCGACCTCCTGCTTGTTGTGCGGATGGATGTCCTTTGGGTCCCCGATATCGATCGAAACCGCCATTCCAGTGTTTGGGAGGACGAGCGCCTGCGCTTGCGCCTCGCGCAGGAAGGCCCATGTCATCCCGCCGGGATCTCCCGGCGTCTGGTAGCTTGCGAGCTGCACCCAATAGAACGGCACGTCGGCCTGGCCCAGGTGGGCCCGCCACGTGGTTATGAGCGCGGCGAAGAGCCTTTCGTATTCCCGGGCGCGCGCGGCGTTGCTCTCTCCCTGGTACCAGAGGATCCCGCGCACCGAATAGGGCAGCAGCGGGTTTATCATCCCGTTGAAGAGGCCGGCGGGCATCCAGGAGTCCTTGTGGGGATAGTCGGGCGGCGTCTGCTTCCACCGCGGGCCGACAACATCGAATGCCGGATCGCTCCCGAGCGCGTACGGGCTCAGCCAGGGCTCGATGGGCGTTCCGCTCCAGCAGCAGAGGATGATGCCGACCGGCACGTGAAGCCTCTGCTGGATGTTGCGCGCAAAAAAGTAACCCACTGCGGTGAACGGGCCCGCCGTGGCCGGCGAGCAGGGGACCCACGAGCCTGTGGCGTTCTCCATGGGAATCCCGGATACCTTTCGGGCCACCTCGAATTGGCGGATCAGCGGGAAATTTGCCGCGGCGACCTCCTGCGCGGCATTCTGGAGATGGAACGCCGGATGGCGCGGATCGTCCATCGTGAAGGCCATGTTCGACTGCCCCGAGCAGAGCCATACCTCGCCGACTACGACATCGTGCCTCACGACCGCTCCCTTCCCGCCCGACGCGACGAGGTCTGCCCCATCTGAAGTTGCGGGAAGGGCGCCCAGGAGCGCGATCCAGCGGCCGTCCTGCCCGGTCGTCGCCCGCACCGTCTGCCCGTGAAATGCGACGCTGACCAGCTCGCCGGGATCGGCCCGCCCCCAGACCGGCACGGCTTTGCCCTGCTGCAGGACGGCGTGGTCGGTGAAGAGAGGAGCCAGCGAGACGTCCGCCCGCAGGCTGATGGCGCCGAGGAGTGCGAGCGCCAGGCCGGGCAGCGGTGATTTCATGGCAACGGCGTTTTAGGGCCGTCCTCCCGGGTCCGCGACAGAAATTGATGGAGTTCTCCCGCGAGCTTCGGGCCGAACCCGGGCACCTCGCGGATACCCGAGGCGCTCGCGGCCCGCAGGCGGCCGATGTCGCCGAAGTGGGAGAGCAGGGCCGCGCGGCGGACCGAGCCGAGCCCCGGCATGTCATCGAGAATCGACTCGCGGATCTTCCTTGAACGCAGGTCCGCGTTGTAGGTGTTGGCGAAGCGATGGGCCTCGTCGCGCAGCCGCTGCAGAAGCTGCAATCCCGGGTGGGCGAGCGGCAGGTTGAGGGGCGGGCGTCCGTCGGCAAAGACGATCGTCTCCCGCCTCTTTGCCAGGCCGATCAGGGGCGGCGGCGGGATATCCAGGGCCAGGAACGCCTTCAGCGCCGCGCCCACCTGTCCCGGGCCGCCGTCGATCACGACGAGGTCCGGGAATGAGCGCTTTTCCGTGTGAAGCCGGCGGTAGCGGCGCCCGACCACCTCCTCCATGGCGCGCGTGTCGTCGTTGCCGATGAAGCTCTTGATCTGGAACCGGCGATACTGGTCCTTGTCCGGCCGCCCTTCCGTGAAACGGGCGAGCGAGGCGACGACGAAAGTCCCGGAAATGTGCGAGATATCGAAGCATTCGAGGGCCTGGGGTGGGGCATCCATTCCCAGGGCCTCGCCCAGCATCCGGGTCGCGGTCTCGTTTGCGCCGATCGCCGTGGGGTCGGTGCGCTCGAAGCGCCGCGTCCTGGCGAGCGTGCTCCTCAGGGCGAAGATCACGTCCCGAAGCTCCGCGGCCTTCTCGAATTCCCGCGCGGATGCCGCCGCCTCCATTTCGCGGCGCATGGACGCGAGCCATTCGCGGGACTTGCCTTCCAGGAAGGCAGAGGCGTCCTCGGCCCGCCGGCGATAATCGGCCGCGGTGACGATGTTCGGGAAGCCCGAAAGCTCCTGGCGAACGTCGTCGTAGAGCTGCCACCGGCCGTCGGGAAGCTTACGGGGGCTCGTGTCGCCGAGGAGGATGCCGAACTGGCGGCGAAGCTGGGCGAGCGTCTTGCGGAGCAGGCCGCTGTGCGCGAATGGGCCGAAGTAGCGCGAGCGATCGTCCTTGCGAAACCGGGTGAGGCGAAAGCGCGGCAGCTCCTCACCCGGATCCAGCCGCACGAGGAGGAAGCGTTTGTCATCCGTGAAATCGCTGTTGTATTTGGGCCGCCACTGCTTGATCAGACGGCCCTCGAGCAGGAGGGCCTCCGGCTCGGATTTCACCTCCACGATGTCGAAATCGGCGATAAGGCTTATGAGCGCCCGGATCTTCGGATGCATTCCGGTGCCCCGGCCCCGCTGAAAGTAGGATCCCACGCGCTTCCTCAGGCTCTTGGCCTTGCCCACGTAGATGATGCGCCCCAGCCGGTCCTTCATCAGGTAGATTCCCGGACGATCGGGAAGGTGGCGCACCTTCTCCTTAAGCGTCGCCGGCGCGGCGATATCTGGAACCGTGACTGGCATTTTCATCCAGATTAGCCTAAATTTAGCATCCGCAAGCAATGGTTTCGCCAGCAACATCCCCCTGCGCCGCCCGGCGCAAGCCGGTTTCCGAGGTCCGATACGAGCTTCTCACCCTTGGCGACGAGCTTCTGCTCGGCCTCACGGCGAACAGTCACCTCACCTTCATAGGGGCCGAGCTTGGGCGGCGCGGCGTCACGCTGCAGCGCAACATCACCCTGACTGACGAGGCGGCGGCCATCGCCCGCCAGTTCCGCGAGAGCTGGGCCGTTTCCGATGTCGTCATCACCACCGGGGGCCTCGGGCCGACCTGCGACGACCGGACGCGGGAGACGCTCGCAGAGGCGCTCGGCCAGAAGCTCGTCTTCGATCCCGGCATCGAGCAGGCGATCGCCGAGAGATTTGCGCTCTTTGGCCGTCCGATGACCCCGAACAACCACCGCCAGGCCTACCGCTTCGAGCGCGGGGAGGTGTTGCCGAATGCGAACGGCACTGCGCCGGGGCTCTGGGTCGAACAGGACGGGAAGGTGCTCTGCATGCTCCCGGGCCCGCCGAACGAGATGCAGCCCCTGTTTCTGGAGCAAGTCCTTCCCCGCCTTGCCGCTCGCGGGCTTTTGCTTGATCGCGAGGCCTTCGTCCAGATCCGGACGGCCGGCGTTGGCGAATCGAGGCTCGAGACGATCCTGCAGCCGATCTTTGGCCGCTTCGGCGAGGCGCTCAGCGCGGCGTTCTGCGCCCATGCCGGCCACGTCGACTGCCGCCTCAGCTCCCCCGGGGGCGGTCTCAGCCTGGCGCGGCTCGAGGGAATCGCCGCCGAGTGCGCCGCCCTGATCGGGGACGATTTTGTCTGCCACGGCCACGATTCGCTCGCAAAGGTCTGCGCCGATCTCCTGCGCTCCCAGGAGCGGAAGCTCGCGGTGAGCGAGGCTGGCACCGGGGGCCTGCTCGCAAATGCTTTCACCGAGGTCTGCGGAGCGGCCAAGTTCTTTGCGGGAGGCTGCATCTGTTGCTCGAACGAGGCCAAGATGCAGCTGCTCGATGTGCCCGAATGCCTGATCCTGCAGCATGGCGCGGTCAGCGCGGAATGCGCCGTCGCCCTGGCCACCGGAGCTGCGGAGAAGCTGGGCGCCGACTATGCCCTGGCGATCACGGGCTTTTCCGGCTCCTGCACCGGGGCGAACGAGAATCCGGTCGGCACGATCTATGTCGCGCTCCACGCGCCCCAGGGCGTCTGGTCGAAGAAATTGAGCTATCCCGGCCCGAGGCCCACGGTCAAGCGCCGGGCGGTGAATGCCGCCATCGACTGGCTCCGCCGGGAACTCGTCCGCGCCCGCCGGGATGGCCAAGCCGCCGCGGCCCCGTCAGGCGTTATGCAGTAGGTTCTGGAGCGCCGCCAGGTACTTGTCGCGGGTGCGCCCGATGACCTCGGCCGGCAGGCGCGGCGCCGGCGGCTTCTGGTCCCACTTGAGCTCGAGGAGATGGTCGCGAACGAACTGCTTGTCGTAGCTGGGAGGCGACTGCCCGGGAGCGTAGTTTTCCGCGGGCCAGTAGCGCGAGGAGTCCGGCGTCAGCACCTCGTCGATGAGGATAAGGTCGCCCTTGGCGTCCATGCCGAACTCGAACTTGGTGTCCGCCAAAATCATCCCGGCCTTCGCCGCCCGATCATGGCCGTACCGGTAGAGTTCGAGGCTGACGGCCTTAGCCTTGCGATAAATGTCGGCCCCCACGGCGGCCTCACCCTGGGCGTCGTTGATCGGCTCGTCATGCTGGCCCTTGGGCGCTTTCGTCGTCGGCGTAAAAATCGGCTCCGGGAGGCGGTCTGCCTGGCGCAGCCCCGAGGGCAGCCGTATGCCGCACACGGTGCCGGACTTCTGGTACGAGCTCCAGCCGCTGCCGACGAGATAGCCGCGCACGACGCACTCAATGGTCAGGGGCTTCAGCTTGCGAACGACCATGCTTCGCAGCTGCAGGTCGCGGTCCTTGAGCCCGCGGCGGGAGAATTCCCCCGCCTGGTCCGGCAGAAGGTGATTTGCGATGATGCCCCCCGTTTGGGCGAACCACCAGAGGCTCATCTGGGTGAGTATGATGCCCTTGCCGGGTATGCCATCCGGCAGGATGACGTCGAAGGCGGAGAGGCGGTCGCTCGCCGAGAGCAGAAGCGCGTCGCCCAGATCGAAGATTTCCCGGACCTTTCCAGAGGCGATTCGAGGGTAGGGCAGGCCGTCGATCGAAGTCACCGCCTTCTCGGGCAGCGCGGAGGCAATTGAGGCAAAATTCATGCCCACCCAAGAAGCCGAAAATCCGCGGGCAGGAAAGAAGGAATTTCAGGCCTTTGCGTTCAGGGAACCGCCGGAGGACTCGTGGCCGCCGCCGGCCGCTTCACCGTCTTCCTCGGGATCAAAAGGCGCCTCGACGGCAAATTCGGGATTCTCGGCGTTCTCCGCCCTCAGCTTTCCAAGCATGGCCAGCCGTTCGCGCCGGGTCAGTTCGACCTTGGCGCGAATGCGTGCGTCCAAGGCTTCCTGCGCAGCGCTCGCTGCGAAGGCTTGGGCGTCCATGTGGCCGATGTGCATTTCGAGGATTCTAGGGCTTTAATGGGAATATAAGGCCTTATTCTGGCAAACATCGGGCCAATCTCGGGTAGCTTTAGCGCAATAATCGGCCAGGCAGGCAGTTGGAACCGGCCCGAAAACAGCTTGCTCGCTGGGCCCCACTGAATAGGGTGCCCGATTCCTGGGTTGGTCCCCATCGTCTAGCCCGGTCAGGACACCACCCTTTCACGGTGAGAACCGGGGTTCGAATCCCCGTGGGGACGCCAGCTTTCAAAGGCCTGTAGCTCGAATGAGTTACGGGTCTTGTTGTTTTCGGTTCGGGGCTAAGTGACAATGAAGGTGACAATAAGTTCAAGGAAATCCGTGGAGAAATGGGGATGACGCAGACGAAAAAAGGCCTGCTTAAAGCAGGCCCGCCTCCCGAAAACTGTAAAAACCCTTCGCGAGCGGGTCGTCTTCGGCGTTGCCGATAATGACGTGATCAAGCAACGCGATCTCCACCGTCTTCGACGCCTCCCGTAGCAGTTGCGTGATCTGTACGTCGGCCGCACTCGGCACGGGGTCCCCGCTGGGATGATTATGGACGCATACGATGGCCGCCGCATTCGCCAGGATCGCTGCCCGAAATACCTCCCGGGGATGAGCCAGGGCGGACGTGGCGGTTCCCACCGTTACACGGTGGCGTCCCAGTGGCCGGTTCTTGCGGGTGAGGCATACGACGTAGAACATTTCCGCTACCGGAGCTTCGTCGAACGCACCCTGCATGTACTCCACGATCTTGTCGGCCCGATTGAGGACTTCCTGGGGACCTTCTTGCACGAGGAGGTATTGGATTTTGGCTTCATAAACGCGCATTGTGAGCGCTCGCGCGAGCTGCGGTACCCTTTCTCAACGTAGTGTCGAGTGATCGCGGGTGCTGCCCGATTGAGCGCCCGCTCGGGATGGGCGAAAGTCAAAGCGCTGGATGGAGCGCCGAGGCCGCGGATTCATCCGCAACGAGGGGGAAGCGGAATGTTTGCGCGTGGTGGAGGCCGCAGGCACTACCTTGACCGCCCATAAAATGGGGCGATCCGGACGGGGCAGAGCTGAAAAAATCGAGCGAAGCGAGCATCCTCTCTTTATTTTCTCCCATTACGGTGGGGTCTTCGATCCGCCGGAACATCGGGAAAATGCATCATTGTAAATCCGAGGTCGTTAGGACTTGCCTGCTCATTTCGAATGTATCGAGTGGCAATGATCGGATCGTGCTTACTTCACAGCGCCGCATGGAAAGCAGACACGAGCCTATGGAAGTGTCTTTTTTGACTTCCAATTGGCCTCAAGTTGACTTCCATAGTGACAGCCATGGTGACCTCTGATTA
>Ga0265313_10000455_pt1 | contig 43253 bp, 36 predicted proteins | sample 4123metaG_FD_203122 | JGI IMG/M metagenome (GOLD analysis project Ga0265313, IMG submission 203122) | Rhizosphere microbial communities from Carex aquatilis grown in University of Washington, Seatle, WA, United States - 4-1-23 metaG | ecosystem: Host-associated > Plants > Roots > Rhizosphere >... | reverse complement strand
GCAAGCTCCGGCTCCTCCAGCATTTTCTCGGCTCCCTGCGCATGGAGTGCGGCGGCCGCGTCTGCCTGGGCACCCTGACCGAGGGGATCTTCGAGCGGACCGGGACGACGGCCGAGGACACCGAGGGGCTCGTCGACTATGCGCGCAGCATCGCCGGGGTGGAAATCGGCGTCCTCATCGAGGAGAGGCCCGATGGCGCGATCAAGGCGAGCCTCCGGGCGAAGGAGGCGGCCTATCGCGTCGACCTGGTCGCCGCGGAATTCAACGGGGGAGGGCACGCGTGCGCGGCCGGGCTCAACCTCACGTCGGCCCAGCCCGATTTCCAGGCGCGCCTGATCGCGTCGCTTTCCCGCAGGCTCGCCGCCGTTGACGAGGAGAACAGGCAAAGCGGAAAGCGGAAATCGGAAAGCGGAAGCAGCGCCAAGCAGGCCGATCGTCCGAACTGAACCTTTTCGCTTTCCGCTTTCCGACTTCCGCTTTGGCTTAACCCCATGCTCATGCCGCCCAAGGAGATCGAGGGAGTCCTGCTGGTGGACAAGCCCACGGCCCACACCTCGCACGATGTCGTGGCGCGGCTCCGCGGCATCCTGCGGATGAAGCGGATCGGGCACGCCGGCACGCTCGATCCCATGGCCACGGGGCTCCTCGTCATCCTCGTCGGCAAGGCGACCCGGATCTCCCAATATCTCGTGAGCCTGGACAAGGAATACGAGGGCACGATTGAGCTCGGCAAGACGACCGATTCGCAGGACGCGGACGGCGAGGTGATGGAGACCCGGCCCGTGCCGCCGCTCGACGAGGCCGCGATCCGCGCGGCGATGCAGGGCTTCATCGGCGACCAGTACCAGCTCCCGCCGATGTATTCGGCGATCAAGATCGGCGGGGTTCCGCTCTACAAGAGCGCGCGCCGGGGCGAGGAGGTCGAGCGCGAGCCTCGATTCATCCGGGTCGTCTCCTGGGATCTCCTCGGGCTCGCGCTGCCGCGGTTCGATTTCCGGCTTCGCAGCAGCAAGGGAACCTACGTGCGCACCCTTGCGCACGACCTCGGCCAGAAGCTGGGCTGCGGCGCGCACCTCGCGGCCCTGCGGCGCACGGCCACGGGCGCCTTCCACGTCTCCGAGGCGCTGACCCTGGAGCAGCTCGAGGCGCTGTCGTTCCCGGAGATCGAGCAGCGGCTCATTTCCGCGCAAGAGGCAACGGCCCGGTGAAGCCGACGGTCTTTTCCTCGCTCGAGACCGCGCAGCTCCCGGCCCGGCCGCTGCACCTTGCGATTGGCATCTTCGACGGCGTGCACTTGGGGCACCGCGCCGTCGTCGAGGCGGCGCTGCAGTCCGCGCGGCGCAGCGGCGGGCTCGCGGGCGTCCTCACCTTTCATCCCCATCCAAGCGTCCTTTTTCGTCCCGACCAACCCACGCGGATGATCACGGAGCTTTCGACAAAGACCCGGCTCCTCCTCCGCCTGGGGGTCGACGCAGTGATCGCGCAGCCGTTCACGCCGGAATTCGCGCGGATCGAGGCCCGCGGCTTCCTCCCCTGGCTCAGGGAGCGGCTGCCCGGACTATCCGCGATCTATGTCGGCCAGAATTGGCGCTTTGGGGCGGGAAGGAAAGGCGATGTCGCCCTCCTTGTGGAGGAGGGGAGGCGGCTCGGAATATCGGTATTCAGCGCGCCCCCGGTGAACTATGACGGCGAGCCGGTCAGCAGCACGCGGATCCGCGACCTCCTCGAGTCGGGCGAGGTCGCCGCGGCCGGGGCGCTCCTCGGCTACCAGTACTATGCGGAAGGGCCGGTAGTGTCCGGCCGGCGCCTCGGACGCACCCTGGGGTTTCCAACCCTGAATCTCGATTGGGCGCCGGACCTGCGGCCGAGGCTCGGCGTCTATGTCGCGCGCGTATCCGGCCCGAAATCGATGTCCCCCCTGCCGGCGGTGGCAAATTATGGGCTGCGCCCGACGGTTGGCGAGGCGTCGGTGCCCCGGCTCGAAACCCATGTCCTCGGCGCGTGTCCGTTCAACCAGGGCGACTTGATCACCGTGGAATGGCTGCGCTTCATCAGGCCCGAGATCAAGTTTGCCGGCCTCGACGAACTCCAGTCGCAGATAGCCCGGGACGTCGGCGAAGCCCTCAGGCATTTTTCCTTGCCCTGACCGGCTCCCCTTCGGCTTAATTTCCGACCGCCACTTTCGGACCCTTAGCTCAGTTGGTTAGAGCGTTTCCTTGACATGGAAAAGGTCGCTGGTTCGAGTCCAGTAGGGTCCACCATCCTTTCGCAATGCGAAAGGATGCCGCGCCGAAGCCCAACGGGCGGAGGCGGGCAAGACGGGTCTACACCAAAGATTAAATGCTTTGATTTCGGAAATCGTCGAAGCCTATGGACAGAGCACTCGCTCGTTTCATGGCTTCTGGCCCATCGCGTGATCCGCTCGGAATAGTTTGTGCACGAATTCAGAACCTTCCGGTGGCTGGCTTGAATGACTTGGTTTGACCAAGGACTTTTAGCTACGAGAACCAACCAAATCAAAAAATATTAAACAAATAAAAACAGTTGCTTAAGGCTCATTTTTAGGCAATAAGATAATATTTAACGATGCTTACTTCCGGGACAAGATTAGTGGCTGCAGTCACGGCTGCTTGCAAGGCGAAGCGCCAAGCGCTTGGCCTGCGTCAGCGTGACGTGGCAGCTCGATGCGGGGTTACGGGAGCGACTATCGTTCGGTTTGAGCGTACTGGCCACGTCAGGCTTGATGTCTTCGCTCGCATTCTCGTCGCGCTCGATTTGGGCGAAGCCATTCAGAAGGCTATCGCCGTTGCCGCAGCCCCATCCGTGGGGCCGAAAAGCGGCGAGGAATTTCTTCGCGGTGATCGATCCTCTCGGCGAATTCGCGTGAGGGAGATCAATGTTTAGGAGGCACGCGATATGGCACGCGCGACCAATTTCATCCCTGAGCAACTTGAGCTGTTTCTCGGCGATCTATCGATGGGGCGGCTCTTTTATCGGGCCGCCGATCGCACCTACGCGATCGAACTCTTGCCGGAATTCCTGGCTAGCGGCCATGATATTGCGCCCATTGTCTATCCTCGGCTTGATCGATTCCGCTCCGGACTTGTGCTCTTCCATGGCAATCCCGAAGCGACTACTCCATTCCTGGGAGGGCTTCCGGGCTTCATCGTAGATTCTTTGCCGGATAAGTGGGGCCAATTGCTCCTGAGCAGCGAGAACCCGACTCGCGGCAAAAGTATCATGGATAGTCTCGCGAGCGTCGGGGGTGGTGGGCCTGGCGCCATTGCTTATCGCCTACCGGCCCAAGCTGCGCCTGTCCCGGGCGAACCAAAGACCGAAGATCTTGCTGAAATGGCTCAACTCGCCGAGAAAATTGCAAAAGAGCAGCCCGTGCCCCGGCGCCAAACGGGGACCTTTGGCACCGGTGGCACTCTTGGGGGCGTCTATCCGAAAGTTGGCGCTCAAGTGCCGAAGGCAATTCGGAAGGGAGGAATCATTCCACTTCCGCGGATATTGATTGGAGGAAATCCGGTGAGCGGTTTTCTGCCGGGCATCGTGAAGTTCTCGCCTATGAACGACGATGAGTCCACGGGACGCGTGGAGTATGCTTTCCATTTGATGGCACAAGCAGCCGGCCTCAGGCTTCCTCCGGCTTGTTTGTTGGAAGATAAAACTGGCGGCCTGCATTTTGCTGTTGAGCGTTTCGACCGTGTTTTGGAGGGCAATCGTTCGTTGGTGCGATTGCATGTGCAGAGCCTCAGCGCCCTGCTTCATCAGAATGCTGTCGGTGCGATCCGCTACGAGGATCTGGTGACCGCAGCTGACCGGCTGGGCGGCCCGGAGGAGGCCTTGGAGGCGTTTCGACGGGTGGTTTTCAATCTGCTCGCCACGAATCGTGATGACCATGGTCGCAACCACGCTTTCGTTTACGACTGGCGCAATCGCACTTGGTCGCTTGCGCCCGCTTATGACCTGAATCCAAGCTTGGGAGAATCGCTTACTGCGATCCGTTGGGGTGATGGTCCGGAAATTCCACAACGTTTTGCGGAATTGCTCGAACTAGGGGCTTTAGGAGGGATCGCACGGAACGTTGCGATCCATGCCTTCCGCCAAATCGATAAGGCGGTAATGCGATGGCCAGAGTTTGCGCGGAGGGCAAAGGTCGACATCGGTACTGCCCGCGAATGGGCTGCAGGGATGAATAGCGCGACAAAGCAGGCAGGTCCGCTTCGATCCGATGCGCGCGAGTACATGACTCAACCTCATGACCTCTAAAGATCCGCACATGGGTCGGGAATTACAGAGGCCGGCGCCCCCGACATCCACGTCCGGATCCGAACAGGATAAGGTGGAGCAAATTCGGCAGCAGCACGGACGTTTTCTGGCACTGGTCGTTGTGGCGGCCCTCATGGATATTGCCACTTTGGCGTTCTTGACGCTCAGCGCGGTGATTGCCGCGAACTATTTTCCAGACGTACCCGAGAAGCTGGCTGCAATATGGAAAATTCTCGGGGTGCTTGTCCTTGCCCTTTCGGTGGCGGCGAAAGTCGTGATCATCAGATTGGGATCGCCGATCTTGCCTTCGCGGAGCGCCGCAAACTTTTCCTCCGTCCTGCGTCGTCAGGGGCAAAATCACGGCAGCTTGATCGTTTGGTTCGATCTGAGGTTAATCATCCGGAGCGTGTGCTTAAGCTTCATCGCTGTCATGCTGGCTGAGCGTCCGACGCCTCGCCTAGCGATGGATTGGACGGCAGCGGTGTTTTTCCTCATCTCAGCAGGCGTCGTTGCGATCAATCTTCTTGGAGCCCGGGCCCAGATGCCGATGCCGGACGACAGCCTGCTTGGCGCAGTGAAGCTTCAAATCCATCAAACCCGCTATCGGATTCGATCCGCCGGAAACATTTGGTACTTTATTGTCCCATTTTGTGTGGGGGTTGGGCTTCTTGGTCAGAACATCCCGATCCTCAAAGGAGCAGTTCCCATTCTAGCCTCGGCGGTCTCTCCTTCTCTTGCTCTCGCCATTGCCCTCCTTGTTTTGACAATATCCCTTCTTGCTATGGCGATTGTCTTTCGAGCTCAATTCCGGTTCATTCGCGGAAGACAGAATCACGCTCGCGAACGCCTGGGGCAATTGGAGCAATTACTCGCGGAACTTTCGGAGGAGTCGAAGTCGAATCGAGGGGAGTCTCCTTCCGGCTGCGGCTGAGGTTGCGGCCGTGTTCATGGATCAATCGCTCACCCGGCCAGTCTCATCGGCATGAGTTCCTCCCTCCCCAAGGTCAGCGTCCTCATCCCCACCTACAACTACGCCCGGTACCTGCCTGAGACGATCGAGTCGGTCCTTGGGCAGGATTTCAAGGATTACGAGATCATAGTCAGCGACGATGCGTCGTCCGACGATTCCGCCGACATCATACGGCGCTACGCTGCGAGGGAACCGCGCATCCGCGCGCAGCTGAATGCATCGAACCTCGGGATGGTGGCCAACTGGAACTGGTGCCTGAAAGAGGCCCGGGGGGAGCACGTCAAATTCCTCTTTGGGGACGACTGCCTCGCGTCTCCCCGCGCGCTCGGGCGGATGGCGGCCCTGCTCGATGAGAACCCGGGAGCGACGCTCGCCGCCTCGGCCCGCTTCATCCTCGACGAGAATTCGAACGTCACCGGCCTCTGGGACGATTTTGGCAGGCCGGGGCTCCACGACGGGCCCCGGGTCATAGCCCGTTGCCTCAGGAAGAACGTCAACCTGATAGGAGAGCCATCGACCGTTATGTTCCGCAGGATTGCGGGTCTCAGGGGATTCGACCCCAGGCTGCGCCAGATCGTGGACCTCGAGATGTGGTTTCACCTGCTTCAGCAGGGCGATCTTGCGTACACGACGGAGCCCCTGTGCGTGTTCCGCCGGCACGTCGGCCAGCAAACCGTTGTGAACAGCCAGTCCCGGGTCGGCGACCGGGAGATGGTCCGGCTTCTGGCGGAAAGCCTTGTTTCAATGTCCTTCCGCGAGCGGGCGGGGCTGGGCCCGCTCGCATACAGGCGGATCTTGTTCCGCAGCCTCTATTACCTGAACAAGAGCGGTTCCACAGACCCGGACTTCATGGCGCTCTCGGCGCTGCTTCGAAAGGAGATTCCGCTTCCGTGGCGGATCCTGTGCTGGGTGCTCCACCGGGTGACCCGGCCCGCCGAGAATCTGAGGCGCGCGGTGCGGCTGCTCCGGCTCCGGGAAGCGGCGCAGGTCGCGACCGAGCAGCGTGACTTCCTGGCGGCGCTCCGTTCCAAGCGGGCCGTTCCCGGACCTTGACCTGCGCGGGGGTGGCCCTGTCTCCTTGGGGAATGCCGCAGGCATCCGACTCCAAGCCCCGAATCCTCGTCATCCGCCGACGCTACCTGGGCGATGTCGTGCTTCTCGGCTCCGTATTCGGCAGCCTGCGCAAGCACTGGCCGCAGGCGCGGCTGACCGTTCTTGTCGAGGGCGCCTATGCGGGCGTCCTGGCCTTGAATCCGTCCGTGGACTCCATCCTGGACATGCCGCATGGGCTGCCGGGGTGGCTGCGCCTCCTCCGCGCGCTCCGAAGGGAGAAGTTCACGCTCGTCCTCGACTTTGACAACCGGCGCAAGACGGCCCTGATAGCCCGGCTCTCCGGGGCGTCTTGCCGCGTGGCGCTCCATCACGGGCCCCGGGTCTGCCTTCCGGGGTTCTATACCCGCCACGAGATCGTCGAGGACGACTTTCTCGTGAGCCGGCATATCACCGACTACTACCACCGCATGCTGCGGGCCGTGAACGTTCCCCTGGATCCCGGGCCATTCTCGCTCGTTCCGCGAGCGGCCGACCTGGATTTCGTCCGCCAGCTTCCGGAATTCGCCGGACTGCCGGCCGGAAGGCCCCGGCTGCTCGTCCATCCGGGGAGCCGCAGCAGCTACCGGGTTTGGCCCGCCGAGGCGTTCGCCGAAGTCTGCGACCGGCTTCAGGCTGAAGGAGCTGCGAGCGTCCTCCTGGTCGCCGGTCCCGCCGAGCAGGCAATCGTGAATGCGATCCGCCAGCGGATGCGCACGCCCGTCGCCCGCCTGCAGGGTCCGCTCGAGGTGCCCCAGCTGGCCGCGCTTCTGTCTTCCGTGGACTGCGTCCTCTGCCATGACAGCGGCCCGATGCACCTTGCCGCCGCCGTCGGAACCCCGGTCGTGGCCCTCTACGGCTCCCAGAGTCTCGCAAATTGGCGTCCGCTGGGCCCGCAGCACATCGTCCTCCAGCCGCCGCTGCCCTGCGTGAATTGCGTCTCGCCGGGCGTGTGCCTTCCGAATGAGCCCTATTTCAACCACTGCGTCCGCAACATAGCCGTGACCGACGTCCTCGCGGCGCTGCGCGCCAGGCTGCAGCCGGCCGCGGATCAGTAGAACCGCAGGCGTCCCGCCTGCCACTTCTCGATCAGGCTGTGTCCGTGCGCCCGCCGTTCGCGCGTGCGCCAGAACCAATGACGCAGCGCGCCCAGGCTGCGCTCCCAGCGCCGCCGAGCCCAGTTCAGGCGCCATTTCCTCCGGAAGTACGCGCGATTCTCGGACACGTACGATCCGGGGGAGGGGCCTTTTCGCAGCGCTTTCTGGGTGGCGGATCCGAAGTGATGGATGAAGCACGCCCCGGTCGTGCCGAGGACAAACCCGGCCGCGCGGGCGCTGCGGAAGAAATCGGCGTCCTCGAACTGACCGATCCTGAAGGCCTCGTCGAAGCCCCCGATCCTTTCGAACACGCGCCTGCGCACGGCAAAGCAGATCCCATGCGCCTCGCCCCGGCGCACGACAGCGGACATCAGGCCGGTGAATTCCCGGGCGTAGTCGTTAAAGGCGTAATTCATATCCCCTTCGCGGAATGCCGGGCTGGCGATGTCGAGTCCCTCCCTTTCGGCGGCGCCGAGAAGGGCGCCCAGCCAGCCGGCGGGGAGGAGGACGTCGTTGTTGATGATGATCGTCCATTCCGCCCTGCGCTCCTTCCAGCCCTGGTTCCAGGCGGCGGCGCAGCCGCGGTTGTCCTTGTTTTGTATGAGCGTCACTCCCCCCCGCCGGGCCAGCCATTCGCTCGTGCCGTCGGTTGAGCCGTTATCGACCAGGATGACGGCCGCGCCCCCGGCCATGTCCGGCGCCAGGCAGCCAAGGCAACCTTGTGTGTACGCGATTTGGTTGTACACAGGGATGACGATGGCGACGTCCATTCCGGTATACGACCACCCGGGCCGCGGCCTTTTTGCAAACCCAATCCCGGGCGCGGGAACGGTCATCGCCGCGGCGTCCCCCCGCCATCCCTTTGACTCCGCCCGGCTTCCCGCGGTAAAGATCTCAGCCTAAATTTCCAACGTGGCCGAGCCCCTGCCCATCTCCGTCGTCATCGTCGCCAAGAATGAGGCGCGCAACCTTCCCCGCTGCCTCGGCAGCGTCCGGGGCTGGGTCGCCGATGCGGTCGTCGCCCTGAACGACACCACCGACGGCAGCGAGGCCGTGGCCAGGGAATTCGGCGCCCGCGTCGAATCTCTTCCATGGAACGGCTACCGGGACACGAAGAATGCCGCGCTCGCCCTGGCATCGCAGCCCTGGGTGCTGGCCCTGGACGCCGACGAGGAGGTATCCCCGGGGCTTCGGGATTCCATCGGAGCTTTTTTTGTCGGGGACGGGGCGGGGCGCTTTTCCGGGGCGCGGTTTCCCCGCCGGGTCATGTTTCTCGGCCGATGGATCGAGCACGGCGACTGGTATCCCGATCTCAGCCTGCGGCTGTTTCGGCCCGACCGGGCCCGCTGGGGCGGCGACGCCTTCGTGCACGAAAAGGTCGAATGCTCCGGCCCGGTCGCCACGCTCGAGGGGGACCTGAACCACCGCCCGTACGAGAGCCTGGCCGCGCAGCAGCGCAAGATCACGAACTACGCCGAACTCTTCGCCCGTCAGCGGGCCGAGGCTGGCGTCACGGTCTCGCGGATCGGCATCGTCAGCCGCTCCCTTTGGAGGTTCGTGCGCGGCTATGTCTTCAAGTGCGGATTCCTGGACGGGTTTCCCGGCCTGATCGCGGCGCTTATCACGGCCCACTACACCTTCCTGCGTTACGCCTGCCTCTACGAGGCGGTCGCGGCCAAGTCCCGCTCCCCCCGCCCGTGAACCGCCTCTACAGCCGGGCCCGCCTTCTCTACCGAGCGCACCGCTATCGCTGGAAGCTCGACCCGGCCGAAATTGCGTTCGTGCTGGCCCACGCCCGGCCCGGCACCACTGCAATCGACATCGGCGCGCACAAGGGCGGCTACGCCTACTGGATGGCCCGGGGGGTTGGGCCGGAGGGACGCCTTATCGCTTTCGAGCCGCAGCCCGAACTCGCCGCGCGTCTTCGGCTTGCGTTCCAGGGAGCAAGGAATGTCACGATCGAGAACCGGGGCCTCTCAAACCTGAACGGGCAGCTGACGCTGAACGTCCCCGGCACGGGTCCTTCGCCGGGGGCCTCATTCGAAGCCGCGCGGGCGACCGCGCCTGCGGCCCGGAGGTTCGAGGTCGATGTCTCGACGCTCGATGCGCGCCTGGCCGGCCCCCATCCCCGCGTGAGCCTGATCAAGTGCGACGTGGAGGGGCACGAGCTTGCGGTCTTCATGGGTGCCGAGCGCACCCTCCGGACGGAACGCCCCGCGCTTCTCTTCGAATGCGAGGAGCGGCACCACGGGGGTGGCGGCATAGCCGGGGTGTTCGCCTGGCTGGCCGGCCTGGGCTACGGCGGATTCTTCTTCTGCGGGAAGGAGCTCCGGCCGCTCGCCGAGTTCGATCCCGCGCGGCACCAGAATCCGTCCGACCCGGAATCCTACTGCAACAATTTTGCCTTCCTCCCCTCCGGTCCGGAGGCATCCTGAGCCCCGGCGAATCCACATGACCGCTTCAAAGAAGAAACGCGGGAAGGGCGGCGGCCGGCGCGCCCGCGGGCGGAAGAAGCTGCGGGAGATCCACGGCACGCGCGGCGAGGCGGTGATGGCGATGCTGGCCAAGACCGTTCCCGATCTGTCCCGGTACACGGAGGAGTTCGTCTTCGGTGACGTCTATTCCCGCAAGGGGCTCACCCTGAGGGAGAGGCAGCTCGCGACGGTGGCCTGCCTCGTGGCGCTCGGGCATGCCCAGCCGCAGCTCAGGTGGCATATCCATGGGGCCCTCAACGTCGGATGCCGCCGCGCGGAGATCCTCGAAGTCATCATCCAACTGGCGATCTACGCGGGGTTTCCGGCGGCGATCAACGCCGCGCTCTCGGCCCGCGACGTGTTCAAGGAGCGGGATGCCGAGGGCCTCAAGAATTAGGCCGCCCCGGGGCCGTTGCGTTTCGGGAATTCGCGCATATAGGTTGGGCCCTGTGTCCCCAATGAAGAACCCATCCCAAGCCCCGAGCGGCACGGCCTGCAGGATCGACGGGCCGAGGTCGCCATGCGGCCTCCCGTCGAACGCGGTCATAGACATGTCAAAGGCATCGGTAACGCGCACGGATGCCGAATGGCGCGAGCTCCTGACGCCCGCCCAGTACCAGGTGACGCGGAAGCAGGGGACGGAGCCCCCCTTCCGGAACGCCTATTGGGACAACCACGCGGACGGCGTCTATTTCTCGGCCTGCAGCGACACGCCGCTCTTCGACAGCCGCGACAAGTTCGAAAGCGGGACCGGTTGGCCGAGTTTTTCGAAGGCGATCGAGCCGGCCTTCGTTTCCGCCCAGACGGACTCGAGCCACGGGATGACACGGACCGAGGTCAGCTGTCCGGTGGACGGCGCCCATCTGGGGCATGTTTTTGAGGACGGGCCCGCGCCAACCGGCATGCGCTACTGCATCAACTCCGCGTCGCTCCGCTTCATGCCGCGCAAGGAGTACCAGGCCTGGCTGGCCGCCCGCCTTCCATGACGTCCCCGGGTCCGGGCGCCAACGATTCCCTGGTCCTTGGCGGCGGCTGCTTCTGGTGCACGGACGCGGCCTACAGACTCCTGCCGGGCGTGACACGCGTGACCTGCGGCTATGCGGGAGGCAGCGCCGAGAACCCCACCTACGAGCAGGTCTGCGGCGAGCGAACGGGGCATGCTGAGGTGATCAGGATCGAGTTCGATTCCTCGAAGGTCGCGCTGAAGAGGCTCCTCGACTACTTCTGGCATGTCCACGATCCGACTCAGGTCGGTGGTCAGGGCAACGACCAGGGGACGCAGTATCGCTCGGTCATTCTCTGGGCGGACGAGGCCCAAAGGGACGCGGCGGAACAATCGCGTGCGGAAGCCCAGAAGGGCTGTCGCGCTGCGATCGCGACTGAAATCGCGCCCCTGACGCGATTCTGGCCCGCCGAGGAGGCCCACCAGGACTATTTTGCGAAGCACCCAAACCAGGGGTACTGCGCAGTCATCATCCAGCCGAAAATCGCAAAGCTCAGACGGGAATTGGGAAAGAATTAGAAAGGGGTCAGGTCTCGGAAATTGATATCGCTGTACCCGCGATATCAATTTCCGAGACCTGACCCCTTCGCCTTTTCGAGCTGCTCCAGGTTGCTTCTGGCCTCGGCATCGGCGGGATTCAGGATCAGGACGATCTCATATTGGGCGATCGCCTCGCGGCTCCGGCCCGACGCGGCCAGCGCCTGGGCCAGGTTGAAATGGGCGTCGGTCAATTCGGGCGCCAGGCGCACGGCCGCTTGGTACTGCGTGATTGCGTCGTCCAGGCGACCCGATTGCGCCAGCGCGTTTGCGAGGTTGTAGCGTGCCTCGGCATGATCGGGGTCCGCCTGGACCGCCTCCGCGAACTGCTCCAGCGCCTCGGCGCGCCGGCCGACCTTGAGGAGGGCGGCGCCGAGATTGTCGTGCGCCCGGACGAACGACGGGGCGGAACGGACCGCGGCCTCGTAGTGATCGATCGCCTCGAAGACCCGTCCGGACTGAAGCAGCGCGCCGCCGAGGTTGTAGTGGGACTGCGCGTCGTCGGGGTTTATCTTCAGCGCGGCCTCGTACTCGGCGATCGCCTCAGGCGTTCGGTTGAGCTCGAGGTACGCGTTGGCGAGGTTGTTGTGGGCGCGCGGATTGTCCGGAACCTTGGAAACGGTGTCGGTCCAGATCGCCACGGCGCTCCGGTAATCATGGTTTCTTTCAGCCGTCAGAAACACGAACAGACCGGCCACGAGAGGAAGCACGACGAGGTGCGCCTGGGATAGAAACTTCCGGCCGGTTGCCGCGCCGGCGGCCTCCATGGCGCACACCGCGACGGCGATGACCGCTGCGAGCGGCAGGTACATCCGGTGCTCCGCGATCGTCTGCGTGATCAGCGGGACAAAACTCGAACTCGGCCCGAGGATGGCAAAGAAGCAGGCGCCGGCAAAACCCAGGGGCGGCCTGCGCCAGAGCGCCAGGGCCGTTCCCGCCAGGAGGAGGATCAGCAGCAAGCCCTGGGGCAGGATCTCGCTGACGCTCCCCGCGACGCCGTGGCCATAATCGAGTATCAGGGGGTGCGGCCAGAATGACAGCCTGAGGTAGTGGATGATCGCCCGGCATTGGGTGAGCGCGTAGGCCCACGGGCTTATCCCGAGCCCGAATCCGCCGGTCGAGCCCCGCTGGGGCGTGAGTATCCGCAGGAGCGCCAGCGCCGCCCAGGTGCCGGCGAGCCCGAGATAGACGGTCCGCCGCCGCCGCCAGGCTTCCTTGAAGGTTCCGGCCAGGAACGTCCGGTCGTAGAGAAGGACGATGAGCGGCGCCGACACCATCACCTCCTTGCTCAGCATGCCAAAAAAGCAGGACGCAATGCAGAGGGTCGCCCAGGAATTGGAAGGCCGCCCTTCGACTTCGCCCAGGACGTCCGCCCCCGGCGCGGAGGCCTGCCGTGAGCGGAGGCGGGAGGCTGCAGTCGAACGGACGAAGCAGTAGAGCGTGAGCAGGTAGAACAGGCTCACCAGGAGTTCGGTGCGGTGCACGACGGTAGTCACCGACTCGGTCTGAAGCGGATGAACTGCCCAGATGAGCGCGATAAGAAATGCGGTGACGGTCGGATTTGTGATCGCATCCGATTTCGAGTCTCCGCTTTCCGCTTTTCGCTTTTCGCTTTGCCTTAACATCGTCCGCCTCAGGACGCCGAACAGGGTGAGGGCCGCCAGCGTGTGCACGATGAGGCTGAAGCCATGATAGCTCCAGGCGTCCGTTCCGCTGACCGCGTAGTTGAGTGCGAAGGTAAGATTGGCGAGCGGCCGTCCGTCGGCCCCGGACCCGCTGCCCTGCGGCGTGCGCAGGATGTCCCAGGGAGGCCACAGGTGCCGGATGGTCGGGTTCAGCGTGACCGCGTTGAAGTCGTCGAAGATGAACGGGACGGAAAAAATTCCGTGGTAGGCCGCAACCGTCGCCAGGACGATCATCGCGCCGGCCAGTAAAACGACCCGGTTATTTGCCTGCGTCGAGCCAGACATATTTGTACGGGTGATGATCGAGGAGGGTGGGGTACCAGCCCTGGACCGACGGCTGTATCAGAAAGATGTGGTTGTAGTGAAAGATGGGGATGATGGGGACGGCGTCCATGAGGAGCGTCTCGGCCTTTTGCCACAGGGCGTTGCGCGCGGCGGGGTCGGCGGCGCGCTCCGCCGCGAAGAGCAGGGTGTCGTAGGCGGGATCCGACCAGCCGGTGTGATTGGCGCCGTTCTGGCCGCGCCAGACCCCGAGAAAGGACGCAGGGTCCGCGTAGTCGGCTATCCAGTCGCCGTGCAGGATCTCGAAGTCCCCGGCCTGGCGCGACGCCAGCACGACCTTTTGCTCCTGGTTTGCCAGCCGCACTTCGATGCCCAGCTCACGCCTCCACATTTCCTGGACCGCCTCCGCGACGAGCCGCCGGTTCTCGGAGCGGTTGAATAGAAGCTCGAAGGCGGGCAGGCCCTTCCCGCCTGGATAGCCCGCCTCCGCGAGCAGGCGCCTCGCCTCGTCGAAGTCGGTCTTGAGCGCGGCCTCCGGGACATAGCCCCCGATTCCGGGCGGCGTGAACGCTTCGGCCGGGGTTTCCCCTCCGCGCAGGACTTTCCCGGCGATCGCCACGCGGTCCACGGCCAGGGACAGGGCGCGCCTGATCCGCGCATCCCCGAGATAGGGCCGCCGCAGGTTGAAGGCGTAGTAGTCCGTGCCGAGGTAGGGATCGATCCGCAGGAATTGCGGCCCGTCCCGCCGGTAGGCGTCGATCTTTCCAATCGGCAGGGCATCGGTCACGTGAAGCTGGCCGGCGCGGAACGCCCGTTCTTCGACGTCGGGGCTGTAGATCGGATAGAGATGGATCTCCTTAAGCCTCACGCGGGCCGCATCCCAGTAGGCCGGAGATTTTTCCAGGACGATCTCCTTGTCGGCATCCCACGACTTGAGCGTGAAGGGGCCGTTTCCCACGAGGCGCCCCGGCCGCGTCCAGCGGTTCCCTCGCTCGTAGAGCGGTCCGCCGGCGGCGATCGCGGCCATCGGGACAGGCGACCAGGCCCAGTGGGTCAGGAGGGCGAGAAAAGTTGCGCTCGGGTGCTCCAGGGTGACCTTGAGCGTGCGCGTGTCGAGGACCGCTGCGCCGACCTGCGAAAAGTCACGGGTGAGGCCCCTGTGGAACGCCTCGGCTCCCTGCAGGATATGAAGCATGTCCGCATTTTCCGCAGCGAGCGAGGGCGTCAGCATGCGATGCCAGGAATCCACGAAATCCTGCGCCGTCACGGGAGCGCCGCTCGACCAGCGCGCATCGGCCCGCAGGTGGAAGGTATACGTGAGCCCGTCGGGGGATGTCTCCCAGCTCTCGGCCACGCCAGGCACCGGATGCAGGTCCCGCGGGTCCTCGGAAACGAGCCCTTCGAAGAGACCCGCAATGACATTTCCCTCCGCGATTCCGGTCGCGAGCTGCGGATCGAGGTCGGTCACCTCGTAGCCGAGGCCACGGTGCAGGATCTGTCCCCTGTTGCCCTGATCGACCGCGGTTCCGCGCCTGAGGCAGCCCGCCGTTGCGAAGATCGCCGCAGCGAGCGCCAGCAGGCGCGGCCCCAGGCGGCGCACGGGTGAAGGGGTCAGGCCGCGAGCTGTGAAATGCATCTCACAATTCGCGGCCCGACCCCTTGGCCTTGACTTTCCCAATCAGGGCCACGGCGTGCGCCGCGATGGCGCCGCCGCCGCCGATTTCGCCCACGCCCTCGTTTGTCGTGGCCTTGACTCCGATGGCATCGGCCGAAAGCCCCGTGGAGGCGGCGAGCGCGGCCTTCATCGCGGCCAGACTCGGCTGGATCCGCGGTCTTTCCGCGATCAGCGTGGCGTCCACGTTCACCGGCTCGAAGCCGCGCTCCCTGAGCTCCTTAATCACCTGCCGAAGCAGGATCTGGGAATCGACGTCCTTCCAGGCCGGGTCCGTGTTGGGAAAGAAGTGCCCGATGTCGGGAAGGCCCGCGGCGCCCAGCAGGGCGTCGCAGATCGCGTGCGTCAGGACGTCGGCGTCGCTGTGGCCTTCGAGCCCAAAATCAGCCTCGAAGCGGACGCCTCCCAGCACCAGGGGCCGGCCCGGGACTGTCCTGTGGATGTCGTAGCCATGTCCGATTCTAAGCATGAAATGGGTCTAAGCTATAGGGCTTGGTTGTCACGCTAAGGCTCGGGGACCGAAGCGCCGCGCGTGGCTGGGATTCTCACCGGGCCTGCCCGATCAGGAAGTCGACATAAGCCAGATCGGACGGGCCCGTGAGCTTCGGGTTGGGGTGGAGGTTCTCGAGGAGCGCCACCGGCGCGCCGAGCAGCTCGACCGCGGCCGCGTCGTCGGTGACCTGCAGCTTGCGGGCGCGGACGTGCGCGTAGGCCTTCGCGATGAGCCGGAACGCGAACACCTGCGGGGTTTCCATCGCCCAGAGCCGCGAGCGGTCGAGCGTCTTCAGGCGGGAAGGGGTCAGTCCGCCAGTCGTGAATTGAATGTCACGACTGGTGGCCCGACCCCTTTGCTTGATCGTGTCGGTCACGCGGTGCGCGAGGACCACAGCCGGGTGCCTGCGCACGATCCTATGCAGCGTCGCAATCTGCTCCGGGCGCACGAGCGGACGCGCGCAGTCGTGGATGAAGACGTACTCCACGTCGGAGGGCAGGGCGTCCAGGGCGTTCATGACCGAGTCCTGCCTTTCCCGTCCTCCCCGGACGAAGACCGAGGGAGTCGGCGCACAGGCCGCGAGGGCCAGCATCTGCCGCTGGTCCCGGTACACGATCGCATAAAAATCGGCCACTCCGCTGGCCATGAACGCGGCCGCCGCATGGGCAAAGACGGGCCTTCCGCCGAGCGGCGCGAGGATCTTGTCGGAAACGGCCCCCCGCATGCGGCGGCTGCCGCCGGCGGCAAGGAGGATGGCGGCGGTGCGCGGCATGAACTTACGCGCCGGCCAATTCCTTCAGGATCGCCTCGGCCGCGGCAGTCGGATCGGCGGCCTGAAACACCGGTCGCCCGACGACGATAAAATCCGCTCCCGCGCGCGCGGCCTCGAGCGGGGTCATGACGCGCGTCTGGTCGTCCTTTCCGGAGCCCGCGGGGCGGATGCCTGGCGTCACGAGGCGCACGCCTGCGGGCAGGGCCGCCCGGAGGGGAGCTATTTCCAGGGGGGAGCAGACGAGCCCCTGCAGTCCCGACGAGGCCGCCAGCCGGCCGAGGCGCACCACCTGGTCGCCCGGCGCGCCCGGGACCCCGATTTCCCCGAGATCGCCCTCGCCGAACGAGGTCAGGACGGTCACGCCGAGAAGGAGCAGCCCCGGGGAGTGGTCCCTCTGGGCCTGCGCCGCCCGACGCATCATCTCGCGGCCGCCCGACGTGTGCAGCGTCAGCATCTTGATCGGGAGGCGCGCGGCGGATTCCACCGCCTTTGCCACCGTGTTCGGAATGTCGTGCAGCTTGAGGTCGAGAAAGACGTCGAAGCCGAGCCCGGCGATCTCGCGGACGCAATCGGGCCCCTGGGCGGTGAACATCTCAAGGCCGATCTTGACCCAGCGTACGGTGCCGGAGAGGCGGCGGAGCACCGGCGCGACTTCGCGCGGCGAGGGTGCGTCGAGGACGAGGATGAGATCGCAGGGCACGGGAGGAGTTTTGCTTTGTGTCGCCGTCAATTACGAGCGATTACCGGACCCCTAGCAGAGAAGAATATTGTGAACACCGTCGAGGTCTTTTCCCAGGCCAAGATCAACCTCTTCCTCGCCATCACCGGGCGCCGGGCCGACGGCTTCCACGATCTCGTCTCGGTTGCGGCGCAGCTGCAATGGGGGGACGGGCTGAAAGTCGAAATTCGAAAAGCGGAAAGCGGAAATGACGCGAAGGGTGATTTCACTCTGGATTGCGATGATCCCGGCGTTCCGCGCGGTGACACAAACACCATCCTCAGGGCGGCGCGGGCGTTTCGGACTGCGACCGGGTGGAATGTCGGCGCGGGATTTACCCTGGAGAAGCGCGTCCCCATGGGCGCCGGGCTCGGCGGCGGGAGCGGCAACGCGGTTGCCGCGCTCCGGGCCCTCAACCGTCTCTCCGGCGGCCTTCTCGGCGGTCCCGCTCTCGCGGCGATCGCCGCGGAAATCGGGTCGGACTGCGCGCTGTTTCTCGAGGAGGGCCCCGTTGTCATCCGGGGGCGCGGCGAGCGTGTCGCAGCGCTTCCCGGCGCGGCGGCCGCGCGGCTGAGGGGCCGGCGCGTCCTCGTCTTCAAGCCCGGGTTTTCAATTCCCACAAAATGGGCCTACGGCCGCCTCGCCGAGGAGGCCGCCTACCAGCCGGCTGCGGGAGCCGAGGAATGGGTGGCGGCATGGCTCGAGGGCGACGCCCCGGCGGAAGAACTCCTCGCGAACGGGATGGAGCAGGCCGCCTTCGCGAAATTTCCGGCGCTGCCGGTGCTGCTGGACCGGCTCCGGTCGGATTTCGGGATCGGCGCGCGGATGAGCGGAAGCGGAAGCGCCTGCTTCGCGCTTCTGCCCGAGTCCGGTCCTCCGGCTGTTTCCGAGGTTGCGGCCGTTGTCAGGAGCGCCTGGGGCCCGAGCGCCCTCGTTGTCGAGACGCGTCTGGCCTAGGACCGATTTCGGCCGTTTCGGCAAATTCCCATTTGACCCGAGGCGCGCGCGGAGGCGTGATCCTCTGGCGCCGCCAGCGTTGGATCGGCGCGCCCCCAATGCCCTCGGATAAAAACGCCAAGAAGGAGGTCGTCGTGCAAGGCATCTCAGCCTCGCAGGGCATCGCCTATGGCGAAATCTTCGTCTACCTCCAGAGCCAGGTCGAAGTGCCGAGCTACCAGGTGGATCCCGAAAAGCGGATCGACGAGATCGCGCGCTTCGACAAGGCGCTCCTTGTGACGCGCCAGCAGATCGCGAAGATCCAGAGCGAGGTCGAGAAAAACCTGGGCCCTGACGAGGCCCGGATCTTCGATGCGCATCTCCTCGTCCTCGAGGACCAGGCGCTGATCACCGAGACGATCCGGGACTTCGAAAGCACCGGCCGGAACATCGAAACGTGCTTCAACGGAGTCGCGCAGCGGTACATCCAGGCGTTCTCCGAGATCGATGACGAGTACCTGCGCGAACGCGCGGGCGACATTCGCGATGTCGCGCAGCGCATGCTGCAGAACCTGCTCGGCCAGGCTGAGAACAGCCTGAGCCGGCTCGCCGAAAAGCGGATCGTCGTCGCCAACGACCTCTCGCCGTCCGACTCGGCGAGCATCGACCGCAGCGCGGCGCTCGCCATCGTCACCGATTCCGGAAGCAAGACGAGCCATGCCGTGATCGTCGCCCGCTCGATGAAGGTGCCCGCCGTCGTCGGCGTGCGGGACCTCACCAAGCGGGTGCAAACCGGCGACCGCCTGATCGTGGACGGCTACGACGGCATCGTCATCATCAACCCGTCGCAGGAGACGCTCTTCCGGTACGGCAAGATCCAGCTCCAGAAGAAGTCCTTCGAGCAGCACCTCCTCGACAGCAGCCGACAGCCCGCGGTCACCCTCGACGGGGTGGAGGTCAAGCTGATGGCCAACATCGAGAAGGTTGAGGAGATCCCGCAGGTGAGGGAGCATTTTGCCGAGGGCGTGGGGCTATTCCGCACCGAGTACCTGTACCTCAGCTCCTCCCGGATACCCACCGAACAGGAGCAGTTTCTCGCCTACAAGGCCGCGGCCGTGGCGATGGCGCCCCAGCCGGTCATCATCCGCACGCTCGACCTGGGCGGGGACAAGCCCCTCGCCTCGAATCCGGACCTTTTCCCCCGCGAGGCCAATCCCTTCATGGGCCTCAGGGCCATCCGCTTCTGCCTCGAGCATCATCAGATATTCCGGGACCAGCTCAGGGCCATCCTCCTCGCGAGCGCCCACGGCCGCGTCCAGCTGATGTATCCGATGATCAGCGGCACGGAGGAACTCGTGCGCGCGAACGCGATCCTCGAGGAATGCCGCGAGGAATTGCGCGCGCGCGGCCAGCACTTCGACGAGAAGATGCTCGTCGGGACCATGATCGAGATTCCGAGCGCGGCGGCCACGATCGACCTGCTCGCCCCCCATTCCGCATTCTTCAGCATCGGGACGAACGACCTCATCCAGTACACGCTCGCGATCGACCGCGGCAACGAGCGCATCGCGAGCCTTTACGAGCCTACGCACCCGGCCGTCATTCGGTTGATCAAGATGATCGTGGACGGGGCCCGCCGCTTCAACCGGCCGGTCGGCGTCTGCGGCGAGATGGGCGGAGACCCGGTCTTCGTCCCGCTGCTCCTCGGCCTTGGCGTGGACAGCCTCAGCATGACCCCGGCCTGGCTGCCCACGGTCAAGTATCTCGTCCGGGCTATGACGATGGCCGACGCGCGCCAGCTCGCGGTCGACGCGCTCTCCATGGGCTCGGCCAAGGAAATCTACGCCAAGTGCGATGCCTTCTACCGCGCCCGGGTGAAGGTCGAGTGAAGCCGGTCGCGTGGCTGGCCGCCGGCGCCGCCGTCGCGCTCTGGACGCCGCTTATTTTGGATCTGCGCTACGCCTGGCTGGGGCTTCCCGAGCAGGCGTACGGGTGGGGTGTCGCGCCCCTCGCACTCTACCTCGCTTGGGAGCGCTGGATCTCCTGGCGTCCGACCGCCCCGCCCGGCCGCCGGTGGCGTGCCGCGGCGTGGACCGCCGCCGCCGCGGGATTGGCCGTGTACGCCGCGGCCCTCCCTGTCCTCGAGGCGAACGCCCTGTGGCCGACCGCGCAATGGGCCGTCGCGTCGGGCGCGGCCCTCGCGACCCTGGCCGGGCTTGTCCTCGCGGGAGGACCATCCTGCGCGGCTCAGCTCGCCTTTCCGATCGCCTTCGTTTTCACCGCGCTGACGTGGCCGACGCGGGTTCACCTCTGGATCATCGGCGATCTCGCTTCGGCCAACGCCCGGCTGGCCGCCGAACTCGTGTCGGCCCTGGGTTACCCTGCGGTCGTGAGCGGGAACGTCATCGCGGTCGCAAACGGCCTGGTCGGGGTCGACGAGGCCTGCAGCGGCCTGCGCTCGCTCCAGGCGGTGTGGATGGCCGCATGGTTCTTCGGGGAATACTTCCGCCTGAACTGGCCCCGCCGGCTGAGCCTCGTGGGCGCGGCGCTTGCCGCGGCTCTCATGGGAAACCTGGCTCGCACGAGCTTCCTGACCTGGAAGGCCGCGGCTCGCGGGATTGCCGAGAGCGAACGGTGGCACGATTCCGCGGGGGCGGCGGAGCTTGTCCTGACGCTGCTGGCGGTCGCCGCCATCGCGATCTGGATTGCGCGGCACAAGCCGCGAAAATTCCGGTCGGCGGACGCCGTCGCAAACCATCGCCCCGCTTGCGACCTCGGCCGCCTGGCTCCTTATCTCGTCTTCGTCCTGTCATGCGCGCTTGCTGCGGTCCTCGGCACCGAGGCCTGGTATCGCGCCCACGAAAAGGCCGCCGGGGCCCGGATACGCTGGGAGATGACCGCGCCCGATGCGTCCTGGGAGCCGGTGCCCCTGCCTCAGGGGGTCAGGGACGTGCTGCGGTACTCCGAAGCTGCGGGACTCTCCTCGCAGGATCCGCGGACCGGCGTGCGCGTCACGGCTTTCCTCGTGTCCTGGAGCGGAGCCGCCGCGAATTCGGAGAACCCGGAATGGCACGATCCCACCGTCTGCCTTCCGGCGAGCGGCATCGCGCTCCAGGCCGATCTCGGGCAGTTCATCGTCCGGATCGGCGGCGTAGCCGTGCCGTTTGCCGGCTATCGCTTCAATACCGGGGGCAGGACCCTTCACGTATTCTTCTGCCATTGGGATGCTGAGATCGGGCAGGCCCGCGCCGATGCCGCGACGCCCGGATTGGGCGTCAGGGCCCGCCGGCTGCAGCGCGTGCGCGAGGGCCGCCGGCGCAACGACGTCGCCCACATCACGTTCGAGCTCGAGGGGGGCGGCGATGCCGCCGCCGTCGCCTGGCTCAGGGAGTGGGCTCCCCGGCTTCTCCATAGCCGCTTGTCGCAGGATTGAGGTTGGGTATCCTTCGCGCCATGCCCGCCTGGTACAAGAAGCTGACGCGGCCCGATTGGCGCTGGGTTGACGACCTGACCGAGACGCAATGGGACAGCCTGCGGGCGCTTGTCGTCATTGCGGGCATCGGCTTGGTGGCGGCGGCCGCGTATTTTCTTGGGCTGCCCGTCTGGCGGCGCTGGCAGAACCGGCAGTCGCTCCGGGAGGCGGAGGTCTTTGTCGAGAGAAGGGATTACCCCAGCCTCATGCTCGCACTCAGGCGGGCGGTCGTGCTCGCGCCCGGCGACATCACGACATGGCGCGAGGCCTCGCGGCTGCTTTCGGAAATCGGGTCGCCCGAGACGCTGGTGGCGCGCGAGCAGCTCTCCCGGATTGCGCCGCAGGACATGGCCCTCCGGCTCGCCCTGGCCGAGGATGCGCTCAAGTTCGGCAGGATTGACAAGGCCGAGGCGGCCCTGGCCGGTCTCGATTCCGCCGCGCGGCAGGATGTCGCCTTTCACCGGCTGGCCGCCGCGCTCGCGATGTCCCTCGGGCGCACCGGCGATCTCGAAAGGGAGCTGAAGGCCATCCTCGCGGCGGCCCCGGGCAACCTCGATGCCCGGTTCACGTATGCCGCCCTGCGGTTCTGGCAGCCGGACCCTGCCGAGAGCGCGGCGGGGGAGGCGGATCTCGAGAAGCTTGTCTTCGAGCCCTCGATTCGGATCCGGGTCGCCGTCGAGCTGCTGTCCTCCTCAAGCCGTCTCGGGAGTCCAGGAAAGGTCTCCGACGTCCTCCTTCTCCTCCTGTCGCAATTCGCGCCGAAGGCCGCACCGGACTTCTCGTCGCCGCGCGTGCCGGCCTGGGATTCCCTGGTCGACGGAATGAAGGCCGCTTCGCTTTCCTCCCCGACCGATGCGGCGCTCATGGCCCGATGGCTGGCTTCCATCGGCCGGTGGCAGGAGGCCCTGTCCTGGTTCGATTCGGCTCCGGCGGCCGTTCGCGGCGCCCCGATCGTCGCCGACATAGCGGCCGAGATCAGCGCCGAGCACGACGACATTCCTAGGCTGGCCCGGCTCCTGCGGAACGGAGCCTGGGGGGATTGGCCGGCCTCCGCGCAGGTGCTCGCGACCGCCTCCCGGGTCCAGATGCTGCATTTCAGCGAGGCCCGCGGGCACCAGACGTGGACCGACGCGATCGAGGCCTGCGGCGATTCCACCGCCGGCCTCAGGGCGCTCGCAAGGCTTGCGAGCGGGTGGCGCTACTACGACGGCGAAGAGGACGTGCTGGAGCGCATCCTTTTGAAGGATCCCAAGACCTTTTGGGCCTACGCGGCGCTGCGCACCCTGTATCTCCAGCGCGGGGAGCTCCAGCGCCTCTGGGCGCTCTATGACGCCTGGAGCATCCAGCTGCCCGACGATCCCTCGATCGCCTCCGCGGGGATGATGCTCGGAAGCGTGCTCGGCCGCACCGATCCGCCGACCCTTTCCCGGGCGGCTGCGCTGCGGTCCCGGTTTCCGGAGTCGCTGCCGGCCCAGGTCGCCTACGCGGCCTCCCTGTGGCGCCTGAACGAGGCGGACAAGGCCTGGCCGGTCCTTGCCGCCCTTTCCCCGGCTGTTCTCGAAAGGAGGGACGTGTCCTTCTGGGAAGCCCTCGTCCAGGCGGATCTCGGGCGCCGCTCCGAGGCGCTGGCCGCGATCGCACGCGCCCGGCCCGGAGCGACATTCGCCGAGGAGCAGGCCCTCCTGCGCGCGGCCTCGGCCAAGGTCGGCGGAGGATCGTGAAGGGCAAAGGCCATCGTGCTGGCATGATGCGTGCATCCACCCATGGCAGCACCGTTGACGAAACTCCGACCCCTGCCTACTGTCTGCGAGCATGAACGCCCTTGCGCATTTCCGCGCCGCCCTTTGGTCCGTCCTCGCGATCCTCGTGGGCGGGGCTGCTTTTGGGCAGTCGGTGGTGACGGACGTCGGGACTTTCGCGAATGATGTCCGCAACTACAACCTGATCACGCTCGGCAATGCGACCCTCAGCGGGTCGAGCGATACCCAGGGCGGCATTGCGATCGGAGGCAACCTCACGTTTGGGGGCTCCTGGACGATCGCGAGCAACGTGGGCACGGGGAGCGCCACGGATCCCTCGCTCTATGTGAACGGGCAGATGACGCTGAGCGGGACGGATTACCTGAACAACGGCTACGCCAGCACGCCGAACCTGACCGGATCCTGGAATTGGAATTCCGGCCAGAAAAACTTCACGGGCGGCGGTGGCACGCTGCACATCAACGCCTCGGACAGCAGCTACGATTCGAGCAGTCCAAAGACCAACCCCGCCCCGTCCGGCTGGAACTGGACGACCCTCGCCTCGAGCTTCAATTCCATTTCCAGCGGCCTCGCCGCAGCCACGCCGACCGGGACGATCGCAGTCAGCGGGGGCAACCTGAACTTCAACAGCTCCGCGACGAGCGGGGTCGTCGTCTTCGATCTCGACGCCTCGAAGCTTTCCGGCGCCACCTACAATGGAAGCAGCTTCAGCAACATCCAGATCAGCGTTCCGACGGGGGTCAATTACGTCATCAACGTGCTGAACCTCTGCGACGGCCAGACCCTGTTCGGCTCCGGGGTGAACTTCAATTCGGGAACGAACGACGACGAGCTCCTCTGGAATTTTTCCCAGACGACCAACGTCAACGTCAGCCTGGGCGGCAACTTCTACGGCGCGATCCTTGCGCCCGACGTGAACATCACCGACAGCACCACGATCAACGGCCAGGTGGTCGCGGATTCGTTCACCGACAACGGTGTCGAGCTTCACGACACGGACTTTGTGCCGGTCGCCGGCCTGGTTCCCGAGCCCCGGACATTCGCCCTCTGGACGTTGGCCCTCTGCGGGGCCATGGTTCTCGGGGGCCGCTGGATCCTGAATTCCTTTAGGCGCGCGGGCCCCTGACCCCGCTTGCGAGCAGGGTCTCGAAACAGGGCTCCGTCTCCTCCCGGGCGACGACCGCGACCTCGACTTGCTGGAACCCGGCCTTCTTCAGGAAGCCGTGCAGCGCGCTCTCCTTGAAGCCGAGCCAGACGTCGGCGTAGAGCTCGCGGGCCTTCTCGAAACCGTGCTCCTTGAGATCGAGGACCAGCAGCCGCCCGCCCGGGCGCAGGATCCGCCAGGCCTCGCTCACCGCCGCCTGCGGGTGCTGCGCGTGGTGGAGCGCCTGGCTCAGGATCGCGAGGTCCACCGCCTTGTCGGGCAGCGGCACGTGCTCGATGTCGCCGAGCTTGTAGGCAAGATTTGCGAGATTGTTCTTCCGGGCGAGCTCCGTGCCCACCTCGACCATCCGCGGGGAGCTGTCGATGCACCACACCTGCTTCGCGCGGTGCGCGAGGAGCTGCGAGATGAGCCCCTCCCCGGCGCCGAGATCCGCGATGACGATCGGCGGCGCGAGCCGAAGCGCCAGCTGCCCGATCGCCTCCCAGGACCGTCCCGGGCAGTAATTCTTCCCCAGGCGCCCCGCGATCATGTTGAAATACTGCTCGGCGACCCGGCGCCGCTTGAGCAGGACGCGGTCGAGGTTCTCGCGGTCCTCGGCCATCGCGGGGAGGTCGGCCACCGCGTCCGCAGCCGCCTTGAGGAGCGCCAGCTGCCGCGCCGCGAGGTTCAGGCGGAGCGAATAGAACGCCTTCTTGCCCTCGCGCCGGTCGGAGACGAGGCCCGCCTGGCGAAGCAGGGCGAGCTGGGAGGATATCCTCGACTGGCCCATCCCCAGGATCTCCTGAAGCTCCGCGACCGACAATTCCTCGCGCATCACGAGGGCAAGGAGGCGGAGCCGCGTGGGATCGGACAGGGTCTTCAGGGTGTCCCAGGATGCGTTCATGCCGGCCCCGAGTGTGGGGATGCCACAGCCGGGTTCAATGAGCAATGGGGCGCCCTGGCCCTACCGCCGCCTCAGAACGTCGATGAACTGCCAGGCTGCGAATGCGCAGATGAGCGTGCCCGAGGCGAGGTTGATGACCCGAAGTCCGCCGCGCTGGAGGTGCCCCTTGAGCCAGCCCGCCGCTAGGCTGAATATGATCCACCAGGCGGCCGACCCGAGGAATATCCCCGCGAAGAGCCAGCCCGCCGCCAGGTCGCCGATTCCGGTCATGTGGAGGCCGAGTGCGGCGAAGACCGCCAGAAACGAGATGATGATGAAGGGATTGGCCAGCATCAGGCCCAGCGTCGAGAGGAACGCCGCGGAAAGGTTCCGCGGGTGCGAGGCGGCTTTTCCCGGCGCCTCGGGCGACTCCGCCCGGAGCATCCTCACCCCGAGGATGAGGAGGAAGAGGCCGGCGGCGAGCCTCAGGGGCGTGCGGTACTCCAGCATCGCGTTCGAGACCGCCGTGAGCCCCAGGCCCGCGATCAGGCCGTAGAGCGCGTCCGCCGTGGCCGCCCCAAACACCGTCACCAGGCCGACCAGACGGCCCTCGGTCAGCGTGCGCCGGATGCACAGGACGCCGACCGGGCCTATCGGCGAGGCGATGATGAATCCCACGACGCAGCCTTGCAGGAAGATTTCCATGGCCTGGGCTCCCCGGGACGGGGGGCGGCTATGCCTTGTCCGCGTAGCGCGAGATGCTCACAACCGTGTAGGTTTCCTCGGAGTTGCCGGTCTTCACCTTGACCACGTCGCCGGCGCGCTTCGAAAGCAGGGCGGCGCCGAGCAGGGTCTTGTACGAGATGACATTGTTGTCCGGGTCGCTGTCCCAGGCGCCGAGGATGCTGTAGCGCGTGTTCCCGCCGTCCCGGTTGCGCACCTCGACCAGGCTGCCGACGCCGATCTGGTCGGTCGGGGCATCCTTGAAGTCGGTGACGCGGGCGTGGGCGAGGTCGCGCTCGAGGATGGATTTCTGGGCCATCAGGATCTGCTGGTCCTGCTTGGCCATCTTGTACTCCGAGTTCTCCTTGAGGTCGCCGTGCTCGCGCGCGGCCGCGATCGCCTTGGAATTCTCGGGGATCTTCTTCGAGACGATCGTCTCGTACTCCTCGCGCCGACGCTCGAAAGAATGGCGGGAGACGAGCAGCTGCTCCTCCTTCGACTCCCCGTCGCTGGCGACGAGGGACTGGATGTTCGGGAAAATCTTGATGAACCGGGCCAGGAGCGACTTCTTGGTCAGTTCCTCGAAGCCCTGGTTGAGGAGGAGGGTGTTCGCCAGGTCGCGCGCGGTCTCGGGGTCCGCCGTCGAGAGCAGGTCAGCGATCAGCTCGGTGTCGTCGCTGAGGATTTCGCCGAGGGGAATTCTGCGCGCGCTCGCGGACTGCAGGGCCTCGTAGTCTATGGCGAAGAAGATCGCGGAGAGGAGCCTCGGGGTGATGAGGTCGTTGAGCAGCTTCGCGAACTTCTTCGCATGCCGGTTCTTGACGATCCACAGGAGGACGGGCGCGCGGAGGTTCTGCTCGGTCTGCCAGCGCTTGAGGGTCGCGGCGAGGTCGTCGGAGTGCCCGTTCTCGACCAGGAAATTGATGCATTCGGTCGTGAACTTACCCTGCGAGACCTTGAGCAGGTTGAAGACGATGTCGCGGCACTCGATCGGGTGGGTCGCCTTGATCAGCTCGAGGAAGCGCCCCTGGAAGTGCACGGGTATCTTATCCGCCATGTCCGGGAGGTCCCGGGCGTTGGCGACCAGCGTCGCCTGGGCGGGCTCGAGGCCGGCCGCGTCGGTCCCGAGCACCTTCGCCAGGTCGTCGCGCACGGCGGCGCCGTAGAGGCGCGCCGCCGCGTCGAGCTGGTTGCTGTCCTTCACCGCGTCGGCGACGCCCTTCAGGACGCCGGAAAGGTCCGTCTTTGCGTTCTTGCGCGCCGCGACCAGGACGAGCTCCTCGGCGAGCGCGATCCGGCGCCGCGCCGACCGCGTGGCGTTGAACTGCTCCAGAATCTCGTCCTCGGCGGAAACAGGCGTCTCGCGGAGGATGTAGCACTCGGTCTTCTTCTCCGGGACGGCGACCCGCGGGTCCTTGGCGACGGCCTTCTTTGCGCCCGACCACCATTTCTTGAACTTCTCGTCGCCGACCACCTGGGCCAGCGTGATCTCGAGGTCGATCGCCGTCGTGGCGTTGTTCGGGTAGGCGAGGAGGGCCTGCACGACGAGCTCCGCGGGATTTTCGGCCACGAGCTCGGCGATCTTCGCCGTGTCGGTCTCCTTGCGCACGAGCAGGTGGTTCGCGGGAAGGACCTCCATGGTCGTCGCGCAGAAGATAGGATCCATCGGATGGCCCTTCTTGCCCTCGAAATCGATGACCAGACGCTGCCCGGACTCGTCGTAGGTCTTGATCTGTCCAAAACCCCAGCTGCGGTGGACCACGTAGGAGCCGGGCTCCATGGCCTCAAATTTGGCTTTGGCCGCCTTGAGGGAGGGATTTTTTGCGATGAGCGCGGAAACGGCGGCGGAATTCATAGTTGCGTGAGTGAGGGCGTGAACCGGAGAGTTGAGCGGACAATGCCAAGCCTTGTCAAATCGTGTCTGGACAGCTGAATTCCCCCTCCCGGCCCCCTTCGGCCTGGCCGGCCGCCGCAGCGCTGCTGGCCCGGTGGCTCGGCGGGCGCGAACGGATAGACCGGCTCATGGACGATTTGCCCCGTTCCCTGGGCGGAGCGGAGCGCGCGCGGTGCCAGCATCTCGTCTTCGGGGTCGTCCGAAATGCGGGCCGGCTGGAGGCCGCGCTCGACCGGGTCGTGGCGCATTCGCCGCGCTTTCCGACGAGGGCCATCCTGTTTCTGGCCGGTTTCGAGCTGATCGAGGACGGTGCGGATCCCGGGCGGGCGGCCCGGATCGTCCACCATGCGGTCGAGCAGGCGAAGAAGCGGACGAGCGCCGCCGAGTCCAGGCTTGTGAACGCGGTGGCCAGGCGGCTTTCCGAGGCCATCCCGGCGCAAAGCCCGCCCCCGGTGGGCGCCCCTGCCACGGCCCTTTCCGAGTTCTATTCCCATCCCCGGTGGCTCGTGGAGCGATGGCTGGCCCAATACGGCGAATCCGCAACCCATGCCCTGCTCGAGTGGAACCAGCGTCCCGCTCCGGTCTATGCGCGGATAAGGGGTCAGGTCTCGGATATTGATGTCGGTGGTACCGCCGACATCAATATCCGAGACCTGACCCCTTCCCCTTGGCCCGGATTTTTTGAGATTCCGGCGGGGCGCTGGTCTGATATCGAGCCTTTGATCAAGGACGGCCGGCTCTATGTCCAGGACCCTTCCGCCCGGCTGCCGGTCGAGCTGCTCGCGCCCCGGCCCGGGGAGACGGTGCTCGACGCCTGCGCCTCGCCGGGCGGCAAGAGCCTCCTCATCGCCGACGCGATGTCCGGGTCAACTGCTCGAATTGAAGACATGATGCCTCCGGATGGCGATAAGGCGCCCCCAGGGCGGATCGTCGCAATCGACCTGCCGGGTGAACGGATCGTCCGTCTCCGCGAGAATCTGGTGCATGCCGGTGTGATCGAAGCCACCGTGGTTCCCGCGGATCTCCTCAACAATCCTGCGGCCGAGCTCCGGAAGCTTCACCTTCCCACCGCATACCCCGCGGTGTTGCTCGATGCTCCGTGCACGAACACGGGGGTCATGCGCCATCGGATCGACGTCAAGTGGCGCCTGCAGGAGCGCGATTTTTCGAACCATGCGCGCCAGCAGCTGGGTCTTCTCGAGGCCGTCTCGCGGCTGGTCGCACCGGGCGGGCGGCTGGTGTATTCCACCTGCAGCATCGATGCCGATGAGAATGAGGGTGCCGTCGCGGCATTCATCAAGCGTTCCTGCGGGCGATTCGTCCTCGATGGACAGATTCTGTCAAAGCCCTGGGAGACAGGCCATGACGGCGGCGGGGCGTTCCTGCTTAGAAGGGGTCAGGTCTCGGATATTGCTGTCGCGGGCACGCCTGCGGCAGCAATATCCGAGACCTGACCCCTTAACTCGATGACCCGCGTCCGCAGGAAGCGAGCGAGCGTCTTCCGGTCCAGATGGGTGTCGGCGATCGGGGAGAAGGAAAGCGTGGCCCGGATCCGGCGCTTCCCGAGGATTTTCATCAGGTGCGGCACGAGCGTCATGTCCCGCCAGTAGCACACGTCCTCGGCCGGATCGCCTTCACCCTCGTCGAGGGAATAATCCAGGGCCGCCGCCCAGATGGATCCTCCCCGGCCCGGTTCCAGGAGGGACGACTTGAATGGCAGCACGGATTCGCCGCCGGAACTCGTTCCTTCCGGAAACACGACGACCCGCCTGCCCGAGGCGAGCGCGGCGGCGATGCGGCGAGCCGACTCCGCCGAGCCGCCCGCCCGCCCGCGCTCGACGAAAATGGTCCCGCTCCGGCGTGCGAACCATCCGAACACCGGCCAGGACTCGACGTCGCTCTTCGCGACGAAGACGGTGGGCGCGGTCGCCGCGAGAACGACGACGTCGATGTAGCCGAGGTGGTTGCACGTGATAAGGCCGTAGCGCGGCACGGGTCCTCTCACGCGGACCTCCATCCCAAAGACGCGCAGGAGCCTTCGGGAAAGCCTGTGAACGCCGAGCGCGCCATCGCCGCGGCCGGCCGCCATCCCGAGCGCCGCCCAGGCCAGCTCGCTTCCCAATGCGAAGAGCCGCAGGGCGGTTCTCGCAATCCGCCGCGGCGTCATCCCAGGAAGCGGCGCTTTGCCGCGGGGTGCAGCGCATCCAGATCCATCAAGGTCAGAAAATCGATCGTGCCGAACTGGCGGTCCCGGGCGGGCGGCCCGCAGATTTCCGCTCCGAGGGCGAGGTAGGCCTGCATGAGCTTGGGGATGGGGAAGACCGCGTCTGAAGCCGCGCTTGCCGGGCATTCCCAGCCGGGGAGGGGCTGCGTCCTCCGGTCGGGCGGCGACAGATGCGTGCGGGAGAGCCGCGCGTACACCGACCAGCCGGCTTCCGGCTCCTGCGTCGGCAGCGAGCTGCAGCCCACCAGATAGCGTCCACCGCGTTCCTGCGCATAAAGGGCAATCCCCTTCCATAGAAGGCCAAGGGCCGCCGGATTGCGGTGGCGCCTGTGCACGCAGGCCCGGCCGATCTCGACCATGTGGGCCCGAAAGGGCTCGAATGCCGCAAAGTTGAATTCCTGCTCGGAATAATAGCCCCGGCCGATCGCAGCCGCCGCCCCAGTCTGGATCCGGTAGGTGCCCGCCAGCTCGCCGGACACGTGATGGACGAGGATGTGGTCGCAGAACTCGTCGAATGGATCCTGGTCGAGTCCCGTGTCGTACGAGGCGTCCAGGCCCTCGCCGAGTTCGAGGTTGAAGACGAGGAAGCGCAGCCTTTGCGCCGCCTGGATTTCGTCGAGGGTTCGGGCCAGCTTCACGCGGTAATTGGCCGATGTGCTGACGGGAAGCGCAACAGCTTCCGGAGGCGCGGGTTCTGCGGTTGTGTTCACCCCGCGAGCCTATCCGGCGCGTATGCCGGAGGGATTGCGGTTCTGTGACGTTAAGGCACCAATTCGGCCACCTTCAGCCGCTTCTCCGCCTTGCTCGTCCCGGTGAGAAACGTGAAGCGAGCCTCCTCTGCGTTCGACATCAGCTGCTCGTAACGGCGCGTGTCCCATCGGGCCACGGGTTCGCCGTTTATCGCCGTAACGAGGTCGCCCGGCTCGACCCCCGCTTCGCCCGCCGGGGAGCCCGGGATCACCCCGACGATGCGCCAGTACGCGGGAGTCTTGCTGAAGCTGAGGCCCGTGCTCCGCCTGCCGGGCAGGGCGACGGGGTCGGTCGCATCCCTTTGAAACCACATGCGGTCGTGCTCCTGGTCGAAGGTGACCGAGAAATACTTGAGGATGCCGCCCCCGATGGCCGACAACTCATCGATGACTTCGACGACCGGGTGCGGCACGGCGTAATTCCCGACAAAAAGGGTGTCGCCCAGCCGGCCGACGCGCTCGACGCGGTCGCCGGTCAGCGTGCTCACGGTCGGCCCCTGCGCGGGCCCGAAGTCGAACCGGGGGTTCAGCCCGGCCGGATTCAGGCTCAGCGTCTCATCCCTCCCGGAGTCGATCAGGGCGATCAGGGTGCGGTCGCCGAGGCGCACGGGAATCAGCGGGATCTTTTCCGTGTTGTTGAAGGCGATCGCCGAGGCCGGCGCGACCGCCGCCCCGCTCGGCTGCAGCCTCACGCGCCCCCGCGGATAGTCGAGGGTGAGCAGCGTCTCGCGGAAAAGCGGGAAACCGAGGACGCCGTCGATCTTCACCCCGAGCTGGCTTGTCAGGGAAGCGCAGTCGTAGACGAGGGCGGGCACATCGGAGAACCGCGCCTCCCCGAGCGAGATCCGGCTGAGCAGGGTCGGCTGCAGGTCGGTGATCCGCCCGTCCGCGGAACGCACCGGAACCTGCGGCATGTCGGGCAGCACCGCATCCTTCTCGCCATAACGCAGCGCAAGCTCCGGAGTGACGAGCGTGACGTTTGAGCCGGTGTCTATGATGAAATGATACGGCCCGTATTTGTCCCACTTGACCTGGAGGATGAGGTAGTTGTCGACCATCTGCGCGGGCAGTTCGGCGGCAGGAGCGCCGAAGCTCGTTCGGCCGGGCCGCGGCTGCTCGCGGTGGAGGGTGATGCAGCCGCTGAGGAGAAGGCAGAGGACGGGCGTCCCGAGGCGGAAGGACCGATGACCTATCCCCCTCATTTCACCGGTTTTGGCAGGCGGGCGCTCAGGGCGAGGGCCCCGGCCGCCATGACTGCGGCCACGATGAAGACCATCCGGGAGCCGGACGCCCAGAAGATGAAGCCGGCCAGGAGCGGCGTGACCGCGCGCGAGAGCGAACCCAGGGACCGGAAAATCCCTAGAACACGGCCCTGCTCGGAGGGATCCGCATAGAGCGAGATCAGGCCCGACGTCGACGGATTCACGAGTCCCGAGCCGGTGGCGAGGACGGCGAGCCCGGCGTAGAGCATCCACGGCTGCGCGGCCATGCCGATCACGAGGAGCCCGATGAGCGACAGGACGAGCCCCGTCCCGAGGACCCGGGTCTCCTCCATCGTCTTCAGCATCCGACGCACGATGTAGCCCTGCGTGAAGATGGACACGAGGCCCAGAAACACGAGGAGGTAGGTGTTTTGCGCGGTACCGTAGTTGAACCGCTCGGCCGCGAGAAACGTGAGCGACGTCTCCATCGCGACGAACGCGGTCGAGTAGACGAACGCGACGATGTTCGCCCGGCGCACGGCGGCGTTGTCGAGCATGAGGATGGCCCGCAGCGGATTGCGCAGCCTGGTTTCCCGCTTCTCGCCGGCCGCGGCCGGCGGAAGCGTCTCCTTGAAGCGGGCATACACCCACGCCAGATTCACGACGCAGAAGGCGAAGGCGAGCAGGGCGGGCAGCGAGAAGGGATTGATCCCGAACCGCGCCAGGGAGGGATGCCGGCTGAGGAGATTCACCGACGCGCTTATGCCCCCGATCGCCGGCCCGGTTATCAGCCCGAGTCCGAAGGCCGCGCCGACGAGGCCCATCGCCTTGGAACGCTCCTGGCGCGTCGTCACGTCCGCCACGGCCGCGGTGACAACCGACAGGTTGCCGCTGAATGCCCCGCTCACGACCCGGGAGATCAGGAAGAGCCAGAAGGAGCCGCTGATGAACCATACGAGGTAGCCGGCAGCCGTACCCGTGACAGTCATCAGCAGGATGCCGCGCCGTCCCCGTTTGTCCGAAAGCGACCCCCAGAAGGGAGCAAAGACAAACTGAAGGATCGAGTAGAACGACGTGATCACGCCGCCAAAGAGGACGGCGGCGAACGCGTGGTCCTGACCGAAGGCGTGTGCGATGCCGTTGCTCTTCGCCAGCATCCAGCCGAGGAGGCCCGACTGCCCGTCGATCCTGAGATAGTAGCCGATCAGCTGCGGACCAAGGGGGAAGACGATTGAGAATCCGATCAGGTCGATGTAGAGCGTGAGAAAGATGACGCCGAGCGACAGCGGGCGTTTGGGCGCTGGATCCATTTGAAAAGCGGAAATCGGAAAACGGGCGGGTCAGGCGCGGTAGGGCAGCGGGAAGCGGGCCATCAGGGCCTTGGCGCGCCCCTTGGCGGCCGCGATCGCGGCCGGCTCCTCCGGCGTGCCGATCGCGCGAAGCACGAGATCTATGCACGAGGCGATTTCCTCCATGTCCTTTTCCACGAGTCCGCGGGTCGTCATCGCGGGCGTCCCCAGGCGGATGCCCGAGGCCTGGAACGGCGAGCGTGTCTCGAAAGGCACCGTGTTCTTATTGCAGGTGATGTTCGCGAGATCGAGGGTCTCCTGCGCCTTCTTGGCCGTGAGCTCGGGGAGGTTGGACCGGAGGTCCACGAGGAACAGGTGGTTGTCCGTGCCTCCGGAGACGATCTTGTATCCCCGGGAGGACATCGCGGCCGCGAGCGCCTGGGAGTTCCTGACGATCTGCTCCGCATAGGCCTTGAATTCCGGCTTCAGGCATTCCGCGAAGCAGACGGCCTTGGCCGCGATGACATGCATGAGCGGCCCACCCTGGCAACCCGGGAAGACCGCCGAATCGACCGCCTTGGCGTGCGCTGCCTTGCAGAGAATGAGGCCGCCTCGCGGCCCGCGCAGGGTCTTGTGCGTCGTGGTGGTGACGAAGTCGGCGTCGGCGACGGGGGAGGGGTGGACCCCGGCGACGACAAGCCCGGCGATGTGTGCGATGTCCGCGAAGAGGTAGGCCCCGATGCTCCGGGCGATCTCGGCCATCCTGGCGAAGTCGATCGTGCGCGAATAGGCGCTTGCGCCGACCGTGATCATCCTCGGCTTCTCCGCCAGCGCGACCTCGGCCAGCTGGTCGTAGTCGATCCGCTGATTGTCCTCGCGGACCCCGTACGCGACCACCTTGTAGAGCTTGCCCGAAAAATTCGCCGGGTTGCCGTGCGTGAGGTGGCCGCCGTGGCTCAGGTTCATCGCAAGGATCTTGTCCCCCGGCGCGAGGACCGACGTGTACACGGCGTAGTTCGCCTGGGAGCCTGAATGCGGCTGCACGTTGGCGTGCTCCGCCCCGAAAAGCTGCTTCGCCCGGTCGATCGCCAGCTGCTCGACCTTGTCCACGAACTCGCACCCGCCGTACCAGCGCCGGCCGGGGTAGCCCTCGGCGTACTTGTTCGTGAGCACGCTTCCCTGGGCCTCCATGACGGCCGGGTAGGTGAAGTTTTCCGAGGCTATGAGCTCGATGTGGCTCTGCTGCCGGGACAGCTCCGCCGCTATGGCGGAGTGGATTGCGGGATCTAGGGTGGCGAGGGATGCGGAATTGAGCATGCGGAAGGCAGATTCATTTGATCTCCCCGCCGCAATCCGCAATCCGAAACCCCCGGATCAGGAGCGCTCCCGGGGTGCGATCCGTGTCTTAAGGTGGGCGATCAGGGAGGGGATGGCCTCGACCATCTCGTCGCGCGTGATCTCGTATATCTGGAGCGGACCGCCGTAGGGGTCGGCGATCTCGTGCCGTTCCCCGGGGGCCATGAAGTCCCGGAAGAGGTGCAGGTTCTTCGGCTGCGGATGGGCGGTGGCCTCGATCATGTTCCGATGGGACTCGGTCATGCACAGGGCGAGGACCGCCCGATCGAGCATTTCCTGGGTGAGCAGCTGGCTGGAATGGCGCGTGGCGTCTATCCCGGCCTTCTTCAGGGCCGTGATGGAATGCTCCGTCATCCGCTCGCCGGAGCGCGCGGACACGCCCGCGGAAATCACCGGCAGCGAGCGCAGGGGCTCGGGCTGGGCGGCCAGGGCGTGCCTAAGCAGCGCAGCCGCCATCGGGCTGCGGCAGATGTTCGCCGTGCAAACGACCAGGACATGTCCGACTGCTGGCATCGGAAGCGCGAGAATTACACGGTTCCGCCCGAAAGGCAAAACTCGATTCCCCGGCCGCGGCGGGCCTCAGCCGGTCTTTGCGGCGCGATCGGCCTTGCGGCGGTCGACCTGCGAGAGCATCCGCTTTCGGAGCCGCAGGCTCTTCGGCGTGACCTCCACGAATTCGTCGGTGGCGATGTACTCGATCGCGCGTTCGAGCGAGAGCTTGGTCGGGGGCGTGAGCCCGGTGGCGACCCCCGATCCCTGGGAACGGAAGTTCGTCAGGGCCTTCGCGCGGACGGCGTTGCACGAGATGTCCTCGTTGCGGGGATTCTCCCCGACGATCATCCCCTCGTAGACTTCCTCGCCGGGCCCGACGAAGAGCTTGCCGCGCTCCTGGACCATCTCGAGCGCGTAGCCGGTCGTCGTGCCGGGCTCGGTCGCGATGATGGTTCCGGTGAGGCGGGTCAGCACCTCCCCGGCGTACGGCCCGTACTCCTTGAAAAGATGGCTCATCACGCCGCGGCCGCTCGTCGCGTTGACGATGTCGATCTCCATGCCGATCAGGCCGCGCGTCGTTATCGTCGCCTCGATCATGGTCGAATGCGGGTGCTTCTCCATGTTGGTCAGCTGCCCCTTGCGGTTGGCCAGGTTCTGCATGGTCGCTCCTACGCATTCGTCCGGGACCTCGATCCAGACCGTCTCGAATGGCTCGTGGCGGTGGCCGTCGACCTCCTTCTCGATGACGGTCGGGCGCGAGACGAGCATCTCGAAGCCCTCGCGCCGCATGGTTTCGACGAGCACCGCCACCTGCATGGCGCCGCGGGCCTTGACGTTGAACACGCCGGCCTTGTCCGTGTCCTCGACCTTGATCGAGACGTTCGTCTTGAGCTCGCGGTAGAGGCGCTCGCGCAGCTGGCGCGAGGTCACGAGCTTGCCCTCGCGGCCGACGAGCGGCCCGTCGTTGACGCAAAATTCCATCTCGAGGGTGGGGGGATCGATCTGCGTGAAGGGCAGGGCGTGGCCCTCCTCCTCCGCGGTCAGCGTGTCGCCGATGTCGATGTCCTCGAAGCCGGCGAAACCGACGATGTTGCCCGCGACGGCCGTCTCCGTCTCGGCCGTGCCCAGGCCCGTGAATTCAAAGATCTTGCTGATCTTCGCGCGCAGCCGCTTCCCGTCGGAATGGCGGACGACGAAGATCGGGTCCCCCACCTTGGCGGCCCCGCCCAGCACCTTGCCGATCGCGATCCGCCCGACGTAGTCGCTCCAGTCGATGTTGGACACGAGCATGTGGAAGGGCTCGTTCGGCTTCGCGAACGGCGGCGGAATGTGGTCGAGGATCGTCTGGAAAAGGGGCCCCATGTCCTTCTTGGGCTCGCCAAGGTTCATCATCATGTAGCCGTCGCGGCCGGAACCATAGACGACCGGCGCGTCGAACTGCTCCTCGGTCGCGTTGAGCTCGAGGAGGAGCTCCAGGACCTTCTCGTACATCTTCTTCGGCTCGGCGTTCTCGCGGTCGATCTTGTTGATGACGATGATGACCTTGAGCCCGTGCGACAGCGCCTTCCTGAGGACGAATCGGGTCTGCGCCTGGGGTCCGTCATAGGCGTCGACCACGAGGAGGACGCCGTCGACCATCCTCAGCGCGCGCTCGACCTCGCCCCCGAAGTCCGCGTGTCCGGGCGTATCGACGATGTTGATCGTCTTTTTCTGCCAATGGACGGCCGTGTTCTTGGCCTTGATCGTGATGCCCTTCTCCTTTTCGAGGTCCATCGAGTCCATCGCCCGCTCCTCCACGTGCTGGTTGGCGCGGTAGACCCCGCCTTCCTTGAGCAGCTTGTCCACGAGGGTGGTCTTCCCGTGGTCGACGTGGGCGATGATGGCTATGTTGCGGATGTCCTGGTTCATGGTGCGGGTCTTGTCGGAAAAAAGAGGTCCAACTTGTGCCGGGCGCACGCGCAAAGCAAGAACAAGGAAATCCAAGGATGGGATGATTTGGCCAAAAGCTTGGCCATATCCTCCCAATTGCGATTTGCGCCTCTGATCGCGCCTTGTTGAGCGTAGGAGCCTAATTCAATGAATCTTACCTAAATTTACCAATCTTATTGATTAAAAAGATAAGATTGGTAAACAATAGTAAAAATCCTACATATGAACCCCATCAAAAACCCATTTTCTCCGGGCGCCGGGAATCGTCCCCCTGAGTTGGCTGGCCGAGAAGCGATTCTAAAACAATCACTTTTGGCGTTGGAGCGAATCAAGTCCGGGAAGACCGAGCGCAGTCCTTTGATGATTGGACTGCGCGGTGTCGGTAAGACCGTCCTGTTGGTTGAAATTCGAAAAAAGGCGGAAGTCGCGGGCTACAGGACAATGATGGTTGAAGCCCAGGAAGAACTGCCTCTGCCAAAACTGCTGCTCCCTGGTTTGCGCAAACTTTTGCTGGGCCTGGATTCGACAAAAGCTCTTGGCGAGAAAGTGAAACGGAGCCTCCGCGTCCTCAAGAGCTTCCTGCTGGCGGTTAAAGTGACTGTTGGAGATATGGAATTTGCCTTGGACGCGCCCCCCGAGATCGGCTCTGCGGACAGTGGGCAACTCGACTCGGACTTAGCCGATGTCTTTGTGGCAGTTGGGGAGGCGGCGGCCGAATGCGAGACGGCCGTGGCGATCATCATCGATGAACTCCAATACCTTCAAGAAGCGGAGCTCAGTGCGCTGATAATGGCCGTCCATAAGATCTCACAGGAGGGGCTTCCTTTGATCGTCATAGGGGCGGGACTGCCCCAGCTGGCCGGGAATACCGGGCGCGCGAAGTCCTATGCCGAAAGGCTATTCATCTTTCCCCCGGTGGGCCCTTTGAAGCCGGAAGACGCCAAAATAGCCCTGCAGGAACCTGTGCGCACACAAGGAGTGATCTTCACGGAAGCTGCTCTGGCCGAAATCAACCTGCAGACAAAAGGATATCCCTACTTTCTCCAAGAATGGGGCTCGCAATCATGGAATGCGGCCCAGAATTCGCCCATAGACGTGGACGTGGTCAGGGAGGCCAGCTCGCGCGCGGTAGCCAATCTCGATCAAAGCTTCTTTCGCGTGCGGTTTGATCGGCTTACCCCGAGGGAAAAGGAATATCTTCGTGCGCTCGCCGAGCTCGGGAACAATCCGCAGCGTTCCGGCGATATCGCTCAGATGCTTGGAGTAAAATCCGAGAGCGTTGCGCCGCTACGCAGCGGTCTCATCTGGAAGGGAATGATCTATAGCCCTCAGCACGGGGACACAGCATTTACGGTTCCGTTGTTCGACGAATTCATGAAACGAATAATGCCCGAACTTCCGAGGCCAAGAAAGAGGCAAGGCAAACTCGCTTCCTGACGGGCGCCCCGAGGCCTTCTTCCAAAAACAATAAGGCCCCGGAACCTTGCGGTTCCGGGGCCAAATTTGGGGGTGGGTGCTCGCCACGCACTCTTTCCCGTCGCACAGTGTTGGGCGCTCTCGCTTTCGCGGGCCCTGTGCTCCCCGACGCCACTCTTCGCGGCATGCGAAGTTCTCGATCTCATGGCGGGATCGCTCCGACCGTTGCCGGCTGGAGTTTATCGAGTGAGGCCTCTTCGCCCGGTTCGGTCACCCCCTGCCAGGGGCGGCACGCCGGACGTGGTGCTGACACGCCTGCTAGGCTAACCTTTCGCGTCGGCACCGTTATCGCGGGGACGGCACCGGCTTTTGGCCGGTCGTTGGCCCCGCGTTACGGGTCTGACCTCTTAACTCTCAGGCTGCGTTCGCTTTGCAGTGGGGTGATACCGCTTTACGGTACCGCCCCATTTGAGGAGGTTTCACGGGCTTTGCCTGGCCCGCTCGCTCCCCGCTGCCGTGCTTCCCTTGCGCGCCCGCCCCGTTGCCGGTGCGGGCCTTTTGGCGGGGTCGTCCCGCCGGGAAACGCGGCTGCGTTCTGGTCTGCGCAGTAGCAGCCATAACCCTCTGGGTAACTGCGTTGGCGCACGGGTCGAAACTTCCCGCGGGCCTAACTCGGCTCGGGCACGGTTTCTAATCGCGCCTTGCCGCTCAGCTCCTGATTCATGTGACTAGCCGGTCATGACACCGGCCAGAGGAGCTGGTGATATCTGCCTGGTCCCTGCGGTCACCCGCAAGGCAGGGGAGGCCGGCACCAGCTGCCGACTTCCTTTCCCCGGTCGCCCGGGATTATCCCAGCCGCGCTCTCGAAAAGTTTTTCAACCCGTCGCGCTCTCGGCTGTTCTTTCAAGGAACGTGGAAGAACGTAATGGCGGGTGCGCGCAAGAGAAGTCTTTCTTATTTACAACTTTTTCACATTTGGAACCCCCGAAAATCCGTGAATAACTTGCGAACAATCCGGCTCACCGGTTATTCGCAGGCGGCTTTCCCCGCCCATGAACCCCCGCGACCTCCCGATCTACGAGCTTGAATCCGCAATCGTCGCCGCCCTGCGCGCCCGGGGCCGGCTGATTGTCCAGGCGCCGACGGGCTCGGGGAAGACGACGCAGATTCCGCAGATGCTTCTCCGCCACGGACTCCTCGGCGAGAAGGGCCAGGCGGTCGTGCTGCAGCCACGGCGGCTGGCGGCGCGGCTGCTGGCGAAGCGGGTGGCGGAGGAGGTGGGCACGCCGTTGGGTGATGTCGTCGGCTACCAAATCCGGCTCGAATCCCGCATCAGCGACGCCACGCGTCTGCGCTTTGTCACGGAGGGCATTCTCCTGCGGCAGATGTCGTTCGATGCGACGCTCCGCGGCGTCACGGCGGTCGTCTTCGACGAGTTTCACGAGCGGCATCTCTACGGGGATATTTCCCTGGCCCGCGCGCTGCAGATTCAAAAATCCACCCGGCCGGACCTGAAGATCATCGTGATGTCCGCCACGCTCGATGCGGGGGCCCTGAAGGATTACCTCGCGCCATGCGAGGTGCTGGTCTCGAAGGGCCGGGGATTTCCGGTGCGAATCGAATACCTGCCGAAGCCGGTCGATTTCGACGCCGAGCCCGTCTGGGACGTGGCAGCCCGCGAATGCGAGCGGGTGGCGGGGACGACGAGCGGCGACCTCCTCGTCTTCATGCCGGGGGCCTACGAAATCAACCGGACGCTGCAGGCTGTCCAAGGCGCCCGTGGGCTCCGCGGCTTCGCGGCATTTCCCCTCCACGGCGAACTTTCTCCGGAAGCACAGGACCGCGCGGTGGCGCGTGGGGAGGGGAGGAAGATCATCGTGGCCACTAACGTGGCGGAGACCTCGCTCACGATCGAGGGCGTCACCGCTGTCATTGACAGCGGCCTTGCGCGGATCGCCCGTTTCGACCCTCACCGCGGCATCAACACGTTGCTCGTCGAGAAAACCTCCGCCGCGAGCGCCGACCAGCGCGCGGGGCGCGCCGGTCGCACCGCCCCGGGCGTGGCCGTCCGGCTCTGGACCGAGCGGGAGCACGAGAAGCGGGCGCTGCACGAGCTGCCGGAAGTGAAGCGGCTCGATCTCTCCGAAGTGGTACTGACCCTCAAGGCCAGCGGGATCGGCGACGTCGTCAATTTTCCCTGGCTGGAGCAGCCGGAGCCCCGTTCGCTGGAAAGGGCTGAGACCCTCCTTGCCGACCTCGGCGCCCTGGCCGGCCCGGACCGCGCTATCACCGAAACCGGCCGGAAGATGCTCCGCTTCCCGGTTCACCCGCGGTACGCCCGGATGTTCCTGGCGGCGCAGGCGCGCGGCTGCGTGCGGCCGGTGGCGCTGATGGCGGCCCTGACCCAGGGCCGCAGTTTTCTCCTGCGGGGCGTCCCGAAGGAGGTCGAGCGGGCCCGTGAGGACCTCTTCGGGGAGGAGCACGAAAGCGATTTCTTCCTCCTCATGCGCGCCTGGCGCTATGCCGACAAGAACGGCTATGCCCTGGACGCCTGCCGGCGCATGGGAATCCACGCCCAGGCGGCACGGCAGGTGGGGCCGCTCTTCGAGCAGTTCCTGGAAATCGCCCGGGACGAGGGGCTCGACAGTGCGGAGCGCCGGGTCGACGGGTCCGAAACCCGAAAGTGCGTCCTCGCGGGGTTTTCGGACCAGCTGGCCCGGCGGCTCGACGGCGGGACCTTGCGCTGCGAACTCGTGCACGGGCGCCGCGGCGTTCTGGCCCGGGAAAGCGCGATCCAAAAGGCGCCGCTTTTTGTCGCCGCCGAGATAAGCGAGATCGGGGGCCGCGGCGGCGAGGTCAGTGTGCTTCTCAGCCTGGCGACCGCCGTCGAGGAGCCGTGGCTCGCGGAGCTTTTCCCGGACGACTACCGCGCGGTGCAGGGCGTCGTCTACGACGAGGCTGCGAAGCGGGTCGTGGCCCGCCGCGAGCGGCGGTTTCGGGATCTTGTGCTGGAGGCCAAGGGTAGCGAGGACGTGCCGCTCAACGAGGCCGCGGCGTTGCTCACGAAGGAGGTCGTGGCCGGCCGGATTTCGATCGATGCCTGGGACGAGGGCGTCGAGCAGTGGATCGTCCGGGTGAACCGGCTGGCCGAGTGGTTCCCGGAACTGGAGGTCAATCCGCTGGCGGAGGCCGACCGCGCGACGCTGATCGAGCAGATCTGCTACGGCGAAACGAGCGCCCGCGCGGTAAAGGGCAGGGAAGTCATGCCGGTCCTGCGCGACTGGCTGACCGCAGAGCAGCTGGCGGTTCTCGACGTCTATCTGCCCGAGCGCCTGACCATGGCCAACGGCCGGCGCTCGAAGCTCACCTACGCAAAGGAGGGTCCGCCCGTCCTGAGCGCGCGGATCCAGGAGCTCTACGGGGTGGACGGGAAGTTCACGCTCGGGCACGGCCGCGTGCCCGTGAAGATCGAGGTGCTCGCCCCCAACCAGAGACCCATCCAGGTCACCGACGATCTCACGTCCTTCTGGCGGGATATGTACCCGAAGGTAAAGGCCGAGCTCTCCCGGCGCTACCCGCGCCACGAATGGCGGTGAGCCGGCCGGGGACTATCGCTGGCGCCGGCCAGGGTTCGAAGTTCAATGAGTTCCGCTTTTCGGCGTTCGCGGAACCGTTGTTGGCGTTCGCGGTTTGCCAGTTGATTTTCGGTGGCCGACTTGGCCGGACGGCCCGGCCGCAAACCGAGCGACAGTTCCACGGCGCGGGTGTAGAGATTGCGCCTTTTGAAGGGCAACGGTGTTTGTCGGAGCGCGGCGAAGCGAAGCGCAGGACTGCCTGCGGCCTCGGCGAACCAGGGCTCTGGCGCTATGCGAGCTCGAGCGAAGGCCCACTTGGGCGGAGGGGTGCCTGCCTGCAAGGCGAGGTGTTCGGCATAAGCGGCCAGCCACGCGTCAGCCGCCGGGCCGCCCGTAAAGAGATTGCGCAGGGGGCGGGGTGTTTCCGCGATGGCCGCTGTCACTTGCGGGCGTGAAGACGCGCGCCGCAATTCATGCAGCCAATCGCGCAGCAACCGGCCAAAGTCCTCCTGGGACTCCGCGCGTTCGGCGACCTGCGCCAAGGTTGTCGGCCGCTGGATCATTCCTGGGCTGCCTCCTTCAGGAGCTGGCGGGTCACATCGCGCTGAGCGTCTGACAATCCGTCCTGGGGAAAGAACCGGTCGAAAACAGCCTCTACTTCAGGAAGACTGCGGAGCTCCATTTTGTGGAGCAGAAAGCGAATGTCTTCGTAGTCGCCGGCGTAGCCGGGAAGAGGCGGACGGCAGGCCCGGAGCTTTAGTGCAAGAAGGTATGCGGCCGTGGGCACCGATACCTGCAGGCCTGGGCCGAATTCATCCCCCTTGAGGCGTTGTTTTGCCTCCCTTTCGGAGAGAAATAGGCGGACGTGGTCATTGATCCAATCATCGGGTAATCCGAGTTCCTCCCCGACTCGAAGCGCGAGCTTGCGCGCGAGTTCTGACGGGCGAATCAGGGCATCGACATCCAAGGTCGAATCGCGCGAACCGTAGACCAAGGTAAAGACGGCACCGCCATGGAGAGAGACTTCTAAAATTACTCCTTCGGCTTGCGCGAGCTCACCCAAGCGCCGAAGCGCCCGGGTGATGAGGTTCTTGGTTAGAGGATTATAAGGCACAAATAAAACGTTACGTAACGTTTTATTA
>Ga0265313_10000454_pt1 | contig 43333 bp, 30 predicted proteins | sample 4123metaG_FD_203122 | JGI IMG/M metagenome (GOLD analysis project Ga0265313, IMG submission 203122) | Rhizosphere microbial communities from Carex aquatilis grown in University of Washington, Seatle, WA, United States - 4-1-23 metaG | ecosystem: Host-associated > Plants > Roots > Rhizosphere >... | reverse complement strand
CTTTATTCCAAACTCAGTGGCTTGTGTCATGAAGTGGGAATTCTCTCCGGCCACGGTAAAAGGAACTCCGGTCGGCGTTTGGGCATCAGTGACATTCAACTATATGTTCCAAAAATAAACAGAAGCTGTCCCAAAAAAGATGGACCCTTCGGTACGGCTCAAAGTGACATGTAATGATCACTATTCAAATTAAGACACTACATGGCGTAAAGGAGTCCTCGGGGCGTTAAGGGGCAGGATGCCATTCCGGCACTTTTGATGCGCACGTTGCTCAATTGAGGGCGGTCTCTGCAATTATCCGTTGTTGCACTTTTTTGTTTCCCTATTTACTTTATCGCCTGCTCTTGCTCCCAGCCCCGATCGTCACCGTAAGGACTTTAAAGATTCTACCGGCCCGACATGGAGTTTTACGGTCGAATCGAGCAAGAACGGCACAATCACACTTTCGTGGGACAAGTCCCAGTTGACCAGGAAAGTAATACTGGTCGACAACGGCAGCGGCAAATCGATCGATATGTCTTCGGTGGACACGTATGCATTCACGTATTCTTCACCGAACGTCTTTACCATAAACGGTACGACGACCAACGTTCTGAACGACAACGGATTGCTTCCGACAGTCTATGCTCTACTGCAGAACTATCCGAACCCGTTCAACCCTGCGACGAAGATCGGCTATCAGCTTCCCAAGAACAGTCTTGTAACGTTGAAAGTGTATGACATCATCGGCAGGGAAGTCTCGACACTCGTGAATGAACAAGAGATCGCAGGCCACTATGAAGCAACGTTCGACGGCAGTAAACTGGCAAGCGGAGTGTACTTCTACAGGATTCAGGCCGGCAGTTTCACGGCGACGAAGATATTCGTTCTGATGAAATAATATCAAACTGCAGCGATCAGCCCCAGACATCCGCCGTCTGGGCTGATCGTTGTCCCTATGGCCGCCTTCCTGGAAATCTCAAGCTTTAATATTCAGATGGAAAGAACTAGAATTGCATATGCCATTGGGGGAACACCCCACTCATACAAATAGATCGAAACCTACAAGATGCCAGACCACCTCTCTACAAATGTTTGGGGTTCACATTTGTTCTCTTCAGCACATGATTTCCTTGCCCCATTCATCTCCTTTTGTAGGACACGGTTCGAAGCCGTGAGTTGAGCGCAACACAATGCGGAAACGGCATTCTATTTCTCATGGCCAACGATGCAGAGCTCTTGACCGTCCACGATAACCAAACAAAGTTATTCCATGCATGGAATGATTCGCGGAGCCATCAAGAAGATTCGAATGCATCAAATCGTGCGCCCGGAATGCACATCTCTCGCTTGACAGCAGATGATCAAAAGGGGAAGAAAGAATATTATAGGAAGAAAATGCTGACGGCGAATTGGCGCATAGAAAGGTCAGAATTCCGCGTAATGTGTGATCAGCCAACCCCGTGCACCGCGCCGGGAATATTCTTCATCAAGAGAAAGGTTTTTTTGCGATTATTTGATTACATTTTTGCAGCTCCTCCTCGTACCGATTTCACGAGCTCCCTCAGGCACAAAGGACTTTTCTTGCTCCAGCCGCTTTGAAATAAGTATCGGTGATCATTCGCCTTTAGTCGTTTGCAGCGTTATTTCCGGAGGCGCTGCTGCGGTGATGGGTTCTTGCACGATGCAGGAATGTTACTCTCGTTTTCACAACTGCATGGAATCATTGACTATGATCCGAGAGCTCTTGTTGTTTCAATGGAAGGAACTACGCAGGTCAATAATAAGGAGAAGGAACGTCGCAGGTGGAATCCTTACCGCGATGACAAGCGTAAGCATCTCCGCCTTCTTCCTGTCGATAGGAATGATCATTTATCCGCTGATTACTTTCCTCAGGCCTTTCGACGATCCCCTGTACATTCTGAACAAATACCTGTTCTATTTTTTCATCGCCGACCTCTGCTTACGATTCTTATTTCAAAGAATCCCATCTCAAATTATTGAACCATACAGACACCTTCCAATAAAGAGATCGGTGCTTGTTCATATCCTTTTGACCAAATCTTTCTTTAGCGTCTTTAACGTCCTCCCCCTTTTCCTCTTCGTACCATTTGCAATAAGGGTGATTGACATAGGTCATGCGGGTTTGACGGTCGGTGCCTGGATGGCGATCATTATGATTCTCACTGCATGCAATAGTCTTATCAATTTCTATTTTAATAAACAGTTCATCGCCAACCCGAAAGTCACGCTAATATTGCCCGTCGTGGCGCTGACGATCGCTCTGCTTGACTATTTTCATGTCGTTTCTCTTTCCGTCTTTTCCGGGTATCTGTTTGGTGCGGTATTTCATTCATTGTTGCCAGCGGCAGGAGCGCTGGCAATCCTGGTATTTATGTATTTGCTGAATTACAGTTTCTTTCTGTACAACATTTACACGGAGGATCTGCAGTCAACGGCAGGAGTACGGCATAAGAGTTCCACTGAGATCCGTTTTCTTGATCGTTTCGGCGGCGTTGGACAATTTATTACCCTGGAACTTAAGCTCATCGTTCGAAACAAACGTTCACGCGCGTTCATGCTTATGTCCATTGTGCCGCTCGTGAGTGCGTTGACTCTGTCGGTAATCATGTTTGGAAATGGAAATGCACCGGTGTCTTCGTCAACTCCCATGGCCGCCTCTGCCAAGACATTCCCAGTTCAGAAACAAGTTGTCTTCCATGTTACGGCCGATCATTTGCCCGAAGATGCAATTGTTTATATCACCGGCAACAACGATCAGTTGGGAAATTGGAACGCTGACAAGATTCCGTTAGAGCGCCAAGACGACAGCGATTGGGTCCGACCATTCGCGTTTCCCCCGGGAATCGATCTACAATATAAACTGACGTTGGGTTCATGGGGATCGGAAGCGCTTGGAGAAAACGGTCGCATTCCGGACAATTCTCACTTACAAGTAGAGCGAGACACGATCGTTATGCTTCATATTGCTTCCTGGAAGTCGTCGCCCCCGGAAAAATTACTTCAGGCCAAATATGTAGACTTGTTCTATTTGTATTTGGGGTTATTGTTAACCGGTTCAGTCATGTATATGTATGGACGATTCGTTATTGTGTGGGAAAACGGTTATTTTGATCTCATTCTTTCCCGGAAGATTGAATTCGCACAATACTTCAAAGCAAAATTCCTTCTTATGCTTGTTTCGGGATTGTTCTTTTACGTGCTGATGCTGCCTCTTGCTTTTTATAATCGTGTGCTGATGTGTTTTATCACCGTCGCGCTTCTGTACAATTGCGGTGTGAACTCATTTGCCCTGCTCTTCCTCGCGACATACAGCAGAAGCAGATTTGACCTGGACGCCGGTGTTATGTCGGCCCAGGGAAAAGGAGTAAAAAAATACACGGTGTTTCTGATCTCAAGCATTCCGCCGATGATGCTCTTTTTAACCGTGCGCTCATTGTTCTCGACGGAGATTGCGGCCATTGTTGTCGCCGGACTCGGAGCAGCGGGATTACTCTTTCACGGTCAGCTGCTGAGAATTGTCTCCAGTAAATTCAATCGGCAAAAGTATAAGATTGCCGTTGGTTTCAGGCAATAGGAGAGGTCATGTTCAATGGTCATTTCATTTAAACATAAAGACCCTCGATGATTGAAATTCAAAAACTCGTCAAGAACTATAATAAGGTAACGGCGGTGAACATTCCGCGGCTGATCATTCCGGACGGCGAAAGCTTCGGGCTCGTAGGTAATAACGGAGCCGGGAAGACGACATTGCTGAGCCTGCTTTTAGATTTGATTCGGCCAACCGGAGGCACGATCCTGTCGAATGGGAAACCCGTGATGCAAAGTGACCATTGGAAAGAATATACCGGAGCATACCTCGACCAGCATATGTTGATCAATTTTCTGACTCCCGAGGAATACTTCCAGTTCATCGCAGGCCTCAATCGACTTACTCGATCCGAGTATAGCGAATTCCTGGAATCGTTCAGGGAATTTTTCAACAACGAAATTTTGGATCAAAGCAAATACATCCGCGACTTTTCACAAGGGAACCAGAAGAAAATCGGCATCGCTGCAGCAATGATAGGGAAGCCTGAAGTGTTAATACTTGACGAACCGTTTCCTCACCTCGATCCGACAACGGTCATTCGGCTTAAGGAAGTGTTGCAAAATCTTCGCTTAAGAAAGAACGTCGCGCTTATCATTTCCAGTCACGATCTGAATCACGTTACCGAATTGTGCGATCGCATCGCAGTTATAGAAAAAGGCTTTATTGTGCAGGATCTACTGACAAGCGGCGATACGCTGCAGAGGCTTCAAAAATATTTTGGGTTAAAAGAGGATCCTATGACGGAATAACTTTATTTGGGGCCTGAGGATATTGTGGCCGGGTGAACGAAGTAAGATTGCTGAAAAAAGATGTTACAGATTGGCTGCTAGCCCTCATCAAAAATGCAAAAACCCCTGTATTGACACGGGCCTTGCGACTGCCGGCAAGATATGCAGAACCGGTTCATATTCAGCGCGATCTTCGCCCCTCCATCCTCTCATTTCAGTCTAAGGATGTTGCCAGGGGCCTGCATGAATAGGAGTTGCCTGCAAAGGTTGATTTATCCCTCCGCCGCTTTCTTCAACGCTTGTGCAAACACCTCCGCCGGCTGCGCGCCGGACACGGCGTATTTGTTGTCGAACACGAAAAACGGCACACCCCGCGCTCCTACCTGCTGCGCTTCGTAGGCATCCTTATTGACATCGTCAACAAAATCGCTGCCGGCAAGCATCTGTCTCACGTCGCCTCCTTTGAGACCGACGTCAACTGCCAGCTGAACCAATGTCTCGTGATCGGCGGTATTCTTTCCCTCCGTAAAATATGCCCTGAATAGCCGTTCCTCCATGGCATCCTGCAGTCCATGCTTCTTCGCGAAATGGGATACGCGGTGTGCGTCAAAAGAATTTGCAACGACGGCTTTGTCGAAATCATACGTTAGTCCCACCTCACGAGCCATTTCCGTGACGCGTTCGTTCAGCCGCCGCGCTTCCTCCAGCGGCCAGCCTTTACGTTCTGCAAGATACTCGTTCACGCTTTTTCCGGGCTGTGTGACGATCGCCGGGTCAAGCTGAAAGCTCTTCCACTCGACAGCAACCTCATCCCTGCCGGGAAACTGCTGCAGCGCGAGTTCAAACCGCCGCTTGCCGATATAACAGAAAGGGCACATCACGTCTGACCAGATTTCAACCTTCATTGTTATTCCTCACCTTCATCTAATGAGAGCTCATCATCCGTTGGATCACTGCTTGAAACACCATTCATCGACCGTCATCACGTCTGCCTGACGCGGAAAAATTTTTGTCGTCAGCACGCGGTGAATATCCTCGTCGACGTCGCCGCAGCAATCGGAGAGCACAGTGATGGCGTAATCCTTGTCTGCCGCTTCACGTACGGTAGACAGGACAACACCGCCGGTTGCAATACCGGTAAGCAGCAGATGGGTTATTCCGAGGGACCTCAGCACAACTTCCAGGTCGCTGCCGGTAAATGCGCTCACCCGTTTTTTGGTGACAAGAATATCGCCGGGCTGCGGCGCCACCGAAGCGTGTATCCGTCCTTCTTTATCCGTATCAAAATCCATCGCCCCGTTCTTCAGTCGCATGAATGCTTTGTTGGCGGAACTCACTTCAGGGTACCCTCTTCTGAACCCGACAACTACGTAGATTACCCGTATTCCACTGCCGCGCGCCGTCTCGATGGCCTTAGAAATGGAGCTGATGAAGGCTTCGCTCTCCTTGAGCATCTTCATGGTCGCTTCCTGAACGTCCATCACCAGCAGCGCAGTATTTTGATTGGTGTGTTCCATGATCAATTGTGCGATTCGTTTCAAAGAATGAACTACGATCGTAATTTTTGGAGGCGAACGGAGATGGAATGTATAAGTTCCGCCTTGTCACGTTTCGCCAGTTTGACAAGTTCTTTTGCTTCCGGCATGACCTCGAAATACTTATTTCCCCAAAGGGTGATCTCGACCATCACCGGAAGAAGTTCAATTCCTTTTTGAGTCAACGTATAGAAGAATTTCGCTCTGCTTTCGGAGTGCTCCTTTTTTGAAATTAACCCGGCGTGTTCCAGGGAGATCAGCCGGTCGGCAAGGATGTTTGTGGCAATTCGCTCGGAGGCTTGCAGGAATTCTCCGTACGTATGCATATCCCGGAACATGATATTCCGGATGATCAGAAGCGACCATTTGTCGCCCCAGATATCCAGCGAGCGGCTGATGGGACAATCGGATCTTTTACGGAGTCTTTTAGTCATGGCGCATGGTCGACAATCGGAGGCGGCAAATACTCAACAATATACGCCCGCGCTGTTCGTCTATGGAAATACCGCCGTCGGAATCTACTTGCATATTGCAAGCAATATATGCATTTTATACGTGCCAAACAACGATAAATATACGCAACAACGTAATAATCGCAAACCCACGTGCGGTTAAATGGAATGATCCTTCGCTCATGCACGAATGACACGGTATTGCTAAGAGACTCGGCATAATCACCGTCATTGAGCGAACATCTTTTGGCAATCATTATTCAATTTAGGACACTGCCAAAATGAAGAAGTCTCCCCTAATACATAGTCAAACAATCTCTAAAATCATCAATCAGATAACAAAAACACAATGAAAATACTCATCACCGGCGCCAGCGAAGGTATCGGCCTGGAAGTCGCAAAACTCCTCGCCGCCGACACTAACGAGATAACGCTCGTTGCACGCAACAAAGAGAAACTGGAGAAGGCCGTTGATTCGTTGACGGGAACAGGACACCGGATCATCGTCGCGGACCTCAGCCGGCATGAGGACGTAGAGGCGTTGCGACAAGACATAGAGCAAAATAACTACGGCGTCTTGATCAATAACGCCGGCTCGGGGATGTACGGAAGGTTTACGGAAATGCCGCTGCCCGAGCAGGAAAAAATGTTGAACCTGAATGTTATGGCGGTGACCTCGTTGTCATATTTCTATTTGTATCAGGCCAAAAAAGGGGACGCCCTGATAAACGTGGCATCCACACTCGGTACAACGTCGTATCCGGGAGCGGCCGCCTATGCCGCAAGCAAAGCGTACGTGACAACTTTCAGCGAATCGCTCTGGTGGGAATATAAAAAGAAAGGAATCTACGCGGCATGCTTTTGCCCGGGCCCCACATATACCAACTTTCATAATTCGGCCGGCGGCGACAAAGACAATTTCCCTGGATTCGTTATGCAAAGCCAGTCGAAGGTCGCGAAGAACCTGGTCAGCGCATTGACCAAACGAAACAGACCGAAAATAAGTTCGGGAGCATTCAGCCATATCATGCTCTTCATCCATAAGCTGATGAGCAGAACGATGGCCGTCAATATAATGGGAAGTTTCTCGCCGATTAAGGATATGGCAAAATAGCGGGCGCAGGAAAACGATTAATTTAGAGGAGAAGAGTATGGAGACGATACACTCTATTTATCCGGGAGAACTCCGCACGCAGGCGACACACGTCCTGTCGGGGATTCAAGTGATCACCGATGTTCCGAAGGACCGGGGAGGCAAAGGGGAGTCGTTTTCGCCGACGGACCTCTTTTGTACTTCACTCGTGAGCAGTATGCTTTCCGGGATGGGAGGGGTTGCAAAGAGTCCCGCATTCGGAAACAGTATCGATGGAACGAAAGTGCGGACGACAAAGATCATGATCGACACCCCGCATATGGTTACGGAAGTTATCATCGAATTCGATATGCCCAAGAACAATTTCACCGACGAGCAAAAGAAGAAGCTGGAGGCGGCTGCCTTCAATTCCCAGGTAGGAAGAAGCGTTCATCCCGGTTTAAAACAAACGGTCACTTTTAGTTACTAACGATTGAGTTATCCACGAAGGACACTACGGTCGTGAAGTAAATCCAATACTTCGAGTCCCGTCGTGTTCTTCGTGGACGGAATACAATTTCCAATCACATCAACGGGTAAAACAAAATGAAAATAGTAAAGGTGATGTATACGGCAAAAGCAGAGTATGCCGAGCAAAATCAGAAGAACATTCAGACTGTCATGGCCGACCTGCAGAAACTCCACCATGCGGGCATCAACTATAACGCGTGCGTAGGCCCCGACGGCAAAACGTTCATCCATACGGCATTCTTTAACGCGGATGAAGACGAAAAAATTCTCCTTGAAATGCCTTCATTCAAGTCTTTTCAACAGCAGCTTAAAGCAAGCGGCCCCGAGGTTCCTCCGAAACAAGAGCTGCTGAAGTTCGTCGGCTCTTCAAAGGACCTTTTTCAATGAACAATGAACAATTATCAATTTTCAATCATCGATCATCATCATAAATGATCATTGTTCATTGATGATTGTTCATTGAACTTACTCATGCCTCAGCGATTCTACGGGGTTCGCCGTCGCTGCACGAGCAGCCTGAAGGGTGACGACTATCAGAGAAGCAGCAAGTATGAGAGATGAAACCGCCGCGAACAACAATAGATCTGGTTCGATCCTGTAAAAGAAGGTTTGAAGCCATGCCTCCATTGTGTACCACGCCACTGGCCAGGCAATGATGGTTGCCAGCAGAACTAAAAAGAGAAATTCTCTGCAGGTTGAACCGACGATCGAAACCACGGATGCTCCCAGAACCCTTCGGATACCGATCTCTTTTTTCCTCGCCGTCGTGCTTATGGATGTCAAGCCAAACAGTCCAAGACACGCAATGAGCATCGCCAATCCCGAAAACCAATGGAACATCTCCCCAAGCCTGCTTTCGGAGTTGTAGAGCTTGTCGAGATGGCTGTCAAAAAAAAAATACTCGAAAGGACTTTGAGGAAAGAGCCGGCTCCAATCCTCGCGAATGCGAGCAAGTGTGGCAGGCACGTCGCTGGAACTTATTCTTATTGAAAGAAAGTTTGCAGCGTCTGGAGTCATGGCGATGAAAAGCGGCTTTATCTTCTCGTGCAGACTCTGGTAATTGAAGTCTTTCATAACACCGATGACTGTGCCTTCGTTTAGCGCTCCAAGTCCGAATTTCTGGCCGATCGGGTTTCTCCATCCTATTTCCCGCACTGCGGCCTCGTTGAGGATATATCCCCCCCGCATGTCGCCTGTAAAGTTCCTTGACAAGTCTCTTCCCTCCGCCAGCTCGATCTTATATGTTTTTATGAAGTCAAAGTCGGTGTAAATAAAATCCATAGTTTTGTCGAAGCCGCTCCCGTTCCACATCACCGAAGTATGATACTCTACGTCGCCGGGTAATACTGATGAGGAGGAGGCTGACACAATTGCGCTCTCCTTTAAGAGTTCTTCTTTAAAAGTCTCGCATTGCCTTCTTGTGTTTTCTTCCCTCAACGGAAGGACGACGACATGCTCTTTATCAAACCCGAGTTTTTTGTGTTGAATATAAGTGAGCTGGTTCGACATGATTGCCGTTGAAATGATTAAACCGGTAGAAACCAGGAACTGGAACACAACGAGCACCCTTCTGACGGATTGAACGGAAAAATTGCTCGCTGGAGATTTCCAGAATGTCTGTGCCGGCTGAAATGAAGAAAGAACCAGTGCCGGATAACCCGCAGAGAGAACGCCGGAAAGCACGGTCACGGCTGCCAGGACAACATCGAGTTCAATGTTATGCTTGAAGTCCAAAGCAAGCCGCTGATCGATGATCGAATTGATGGTCGGAAGACCTAATTCAATCAGCGTCACTCCAACGGCAGCGGCTATCACTGCCGTGACCATTGATTCGCCCGCAAACTGTTTTATTAAGGCCAGCCTGTCCGCGCCGAGCACTTTCCGCACTCCTATTTCCTTTGTCCTCGTTGAATAGCGCGCCGCGAGAATGTTCGTGCAGTTCACGCATGCCATGAGGAGGATCAGGAACCCTATCACTGAAAAGATCTGGATGTACCGGATATCTCCGTTTGGTTCTGCCTCGCCGGCAAGATTGGAATGGAGATGGATCTCCGACAGGGGCTGAAGAGTGAATGATGCCGGCATAAAAGCCGACAAGCCGCCATAGTATTTTTTGATAAAGCCGCGAAATTCCTTTTGCAGCGCTGCAGTTTCTGTAGGATCCCGCAATAATACGTATGTGTAAACAGAAGTGTTGAGAGGATTGGCGAGAAAATCTTTGCCGTAGATTTCGCTTGTGCTTGCCATCGAGACAACAAAATCAAAATGGATATGTGAGTTCAGAGGAACATCATTGAGCACGCCGGTGACCTTCAGAGAATACTTATTATCGAACCTTAGCGATCGGCCCAGCGGATCGGCAGTACCGAAATATTTTTTAACGGCTTTTTGAGTAAGGACGACGGAAAGGGGATCGTTCAACGCAGTAGTTGGATCTCCTTCGACAACGTGAAATGCAAAAACGGTGAGTATCGATGGATCCGCAAAAACAATGTTTTCTTCATAAAACTGCCTCTTGTCGGCCCCAAGTGCCACTTTGTCCGCCTTTGCGATCCTTACGGTGTTGGTAATTTCCGGAAACGCATTCCGTAGTTTCTCCGCAAGAGGAGCCGGCGTTCTGGCGTAATTATCGCCTGCAACTCTTACGATGTTCTTGTAGTTTGCATGATACGTGTCGTAACTCAACTCACTCTGCACATACAGAAAGATCACGATGAAGCTTGCCAACCCTATAGCCAGGCCGCTGATGTTGATAATCGAGATCGTTTTCTGAAGCATCAGGTTTCTCAGCGCGATCTTCAGATAATTCTTCAGCATGTTTTGTTCCTTTGATTATTCAGAGGTTGGAAAGTGGACGCCGGAGGCAGGAGGCCGGATCCGCATTTCCGGGCTTCTGCCTCCGGCATCCCGCCTCCATCTATCCATACCTCAGCGACTCCACCGGGTTCGCCGCCAATTCCGCACGTTATCATTTTTCAAGGAATGCAATAGTTCGTTTTGTCGCTTCTTTTCCCAGCCGAGATCAATGCACCTTGTTGCCTATGATCTCCATCCCGTTTTGGTATATAACCATTTCATTGTCATTTGTTGTCTTGCTCTTTCTGAATGAAACGCTTGCGTTGACTTCTTTCACGTAGAACTCACCGTCCGATATCGCCAATAATTGAGTTGACAATTGTCCTTGAACCAGCTTGAGAACATCCTGTTCAAGAAGTATCTTTAATTTAGTATTTGGATTCAGCTCATAAGTCCCCTCATAAGACTTCAAAAGTTCAACAGAGGGCTTTGCCTTTCCGACAATCTTGGTGCTCAGGTCGCTGTTCACAACCGTGTAGGCACACTTCGAACGCAGTTCCTCATCTCCAGCCATGAGAAAGGCATCGCTGATCTTCCAGTTGCAATCGAAGAAACCTGTCGCGACGTGGATTTTCTCCTCGGTCGCGCCGATTGAGTAGACCGGAACTTTCCCGTCAATTATGTAGTAGTCGAAATTAGAGATTGCTTCGTTGGACGGATCGAAAAAGCAAAATCCCGCTCCGGAAGTTGCTGCAACGATGTCGACATACCTTTCATTGTTGTATGGATTTGGATAGATAGCGTTGAGAACGGCGTCTCTCGCTTTGAACAATCTTCCATCGATAGTGATCGTACTATCCGAGATAAAAAAAGGAATTCTCTCAAAAATCCGTTGTGATACTTTATTCTCTGCGGGTCCACCAAGGAGATAAAGTGAATACTTTCTCATATCGGCTTCCGTGACATCGACATCCTTCATCGAACGCGGTTCATATTTCTGCCAGTTCTTCCAATAGTCAATAAACTGTTGAGCCTTGGCATTTATCGCCCTTGTCATCAGTGAATCTCTCGCGATTGTCCCTATAACGATTGCAAAAGAAGTTTTGGTTAGATCAGAGATTGTTCCGGCTAATTGTGGAGTCTTATGTACAGGTGCGGGATTGTAGCTCTTATCTCCTAATGTGATCTTTCCGTTTATAACTTTAGTGTTCCGTATGTCATTCACATTCCAAATCACGTTAACCGGTTTCTTGGGATCAATCAGTTTCGCTGGAGGAGAAAGTTCAATTCCTAGAACATGTTCCGTTGACAACCTAATTGTGTTATTGATGAGTACTTCGGCTTCCGCCGTGACAAATGATTTCGGATTATCAATCTGAGTGACCTTAACCCAATGTGCTGAAGCGTATTTCAGATCTGCCGATCTTACTCTGACCTTCGGAGGGTCCGTATTCCTTTTATGCTCCAGGAACCATGGAATCAGTTGATCATAATATTCAATGCCTTCATGGCCGAATCCCGGATATTCATGATAGCGAATATCATATCCCCACCTCTGAAGTGTTTTGACTATATATCTTGAGTTATTAACGTCCATCGATTTATCGATATCGCCGTGTGTAACAAAAACCGGGGTTGTCAATAATGCGTCTGCATGTGAAAGAGAACTGCTGGCCTCAGTATTAAAAAGAGCACGGCCAGAAAGTTTTGCAATTCCCTCCTCACTTAATCCAACATGGTAATCGAATCCGCCGTAAACAGGGGCAATTGCTGCAAACAATTCAGGATGTCTTGTTCCGACGTTCCAGGTTCCGTTGCCGCCCATCGATTCGCCTTTCAAATACACTCTGTCATTATCGACGTTGAACTTCTGCTTAGCAAGTTCTATGCATTTGAGAATATCCTGATCTCCGATTCCTAAATAACTTGTGTTGCCTCTACCGTGGGGTTCGATATAGATAATGGGATACTTATCGACGACATCATTGTGCCTTTGATCGATCGACCACCAATTAACATAGACCGGATTTGCGCCGTTATATCCGTGAAGCATTACTACGAGCGGCCATTTCTGTTTTGGATCATAATTCAGAGGAAGATATGCACGGCAGAATTGCGGCGTGTTATCAACTGGATCTATATACGTCAGCCGGACAAAACCTTCGGCATGAACGCTTCCTTTTTTGCCGGCTTGATCGAGCAATAATTCCTCGTATTCCAGCAGCGGCGAATATAGTTTCTCTATTATGGAGGAGTCAATTTTAATTGGGTCAAAATTGAATCTCTGGGTCAGCATTTCGCCAAGCATCTTGTGGTGATAATCTTCCGGTGTCTTAGGATTTTTAGGAACGCTTGACAAAAGTTTTCTTGCCTCCTTTATGGCGTCTCCTTTATACCAATAAAGGTAAGCCGTCATTATTTTTTCATGCGTGTCGTTGCTTCTAAAAAATATGTCATACGCTCCGTCGGGCCATTTTTTTGTATCGAATGTAATGTGCTCTCCGCGCTTTGCGGCTATTTCGGCGGCCACGTTACCGCCGGCAGCAACCGCTTTTACATGAACATCAAATTTTTGAATTTCCGGGTTGAGCGTTCTGTCGGTTGTTATCACCAGCTTATCGTCCGCGCTGTTTTTTACAATGCCTGGCGATAATTTGAAATCGTCGATGAGTGAGAATTTATCCGGCTCTATGACTCGGAATCTGAATCCCCATGTCCATCCATCGTGAACGGATTTGATCAGAAGTGAATTTTCTCCTTTTACCATGTCAACTTCAATTTGATTGTCTTCCAGCGCGGCTTGGTAATCCTTTCTGCTTAGATAAACAAGTTTTCCGTTCAACCAGAGTTTGTTGCTGTTGTTCTGGGCAAACGATAAAATTACCTTTCCGTCGTTCACTCGTTTCACTTTCGTAAATGCGTAAATAACTTTGCTGTTAAATTCGCCTTCCTGAAGCACATCAAAGAAATTAATGTAATTATAGGGCGAGTGATATTGTTTCCACTCGAATGTTGCGCTGTCTGGAAGTTTGTGCATCATTCCAGGCTCAGGTGTAATTCCCAATTCGCCGCCATGGTCTTGAAGAAAATCTGTATCATAGCCTTTGTCGTTGTGATTTGGGAATCCGCCTATGACGAGCCAGTCTTGAATAAATCCTCCCGTTGCTGTTCCCCATGGAAAACGCGTCTCATCTTTCAGGGAAGTCTGCGCATTGATGCAGATACTTGTTGATAAGAAAACGATGAGAATGAGGATTCTCGTGCAAAAAAACTTGCTCATAATCTATCTCCATTTTTCTTTTTAATTTATCATTGTTGTTGCTCATTGATAATTGACTCACTCATACCGTAAACTCTCGACCGGATTTGCCGTCGCCGCTTTGATGGCATGTGAACTCACGGTTAAGAGGGCAATCAACAGTGCCATGGTCCCGGAAACGACGAAAATCCAGAAGCTCATGTCCGTTCTGTATGCAAAATTCTGGAGCCACTTGTTCATGACATAATAAGCAAGAGGCCAGCCAATCACGTTCGCCATCAAAACCCATTTGACAAACTCCATTGAAAGAAGCGCCACGACTTCTACAACGGAAGCTCCCAGAACTTTTCTTATCCCAATCTCCTTGGTCTTCTGCTCAGTCACAAATGCCGCGAGTCCAAGCAGGCCGAGACACGCTACGAAGATTGCAAGGATTGAGAACGTTGTTATTATTCTGCTTATCCGCCGGTCCGCAATGTACATCCGCCCAACATCCTGGTCCAGGAAACTGTAGTCGATGGCCTCGTTGTCTGCGTATTTCTTCCATGTATCCTCGATACATGAAATCGCTGCCGGATAATCACCCGGCTTGACACGCACTAAAACAAAAACAGGCAGTTCGTCGTACCGAGGTGGCATCATCCGCAAGACGAGCGGAGTAACAGACTGATGCAAGGACTGGAAATTAAAGTCTTTGACGACCCCGACGACCGGAAAATGCGACCACGGGGATCTCGATACATGAGGTCTGGATAAAGTTTTGCCCGCAAGACTTCCGGCGCCAAATGCGGCCTCGGCCGTTTGGTTTAGCACCACGGCGCCGGAGTCTGACGGATATTCGGGAGAAAAAAATCTGCCGCTTGCAAGACTCATCCCTTAAGCCTTTAGGAAATTATAGTCGCAATATACCCCGTGCAACTCCCGGGGAGTCTGGTCGGAAGATCCTTCAAGCCAAAACATGGACTGGTTCTGCTCACTCCCGGGAATAGCGTTTGATGTGGACACGCTGGCCACATGCGCGTTTGTCAGAAGCTCGTGTTCGAACTCCTCAAGCCTGTTGCCGAGATCGTTCGCTTTCTTTATCACGACGACCTGCTCTTTATCGAAGCCGAGGTTTTTGGCCTGGATATATTTCAGTTGGCTGAAAATTACAAACGTGCCGATGAAGAGAACGATCGACACGACGAATTGAAATACTACTAAACTGCCTCTCAATATTACTTTGCGCTTCTTCGACGTTGTCCCCCCCTGTAGCACATGGACCGGATCAAAAGATGAAAGGAAGAATGCCGGGTATGTACCGGCGATGACGCCGACAATAATTCCAAGAGCTGCTAATGCCGGAACCACAAGAGGATTTCTCAATAAATTCAGAATTAGGTCTTGTCCGGCAATGCTGTTGAAAAGAGGGAGGAATAACTCAACGAGTCCAATTGCAAGAACAACGGCAAGAAAGCTCAATAGAATGGACTCTGTGAGAAACTGCTTGATCAATTGAGAGCGGCTTGACCCGAGAGTCTTGCGTATGCCGATTTCTTTCGCGCGTCTTTCAGACCGTGCCGTAGTGAGGTTAATAAAGTTTACGCAAGCGACGAGAAGAATCGCTATCGCTGTTGCCGATAAGACGTAGATATAAGAAATGTCGCCATTCGGTTGAATTTCGTATTCCAGGTGGGAGAACAAATGGATTGAAGTCAGCGGCTGCAGAGAATATCCCCACGCCCCACTTGTAGAATTAAAGAGCGCTGCCGCAGTGCCGACAATTGCAAATTGCGGTTTGACGTACTTCTTCATCAGGATCTCATTCATCGATTTCTGGAAAGTTTGCGGGTCTGTTCCCGTCTTGAGGAGAATGTACGTGAGGCAGTTATTGGTCAGCCAGTTGGTACTCTTGCTGATGCTGTCAGCATAGAACGAGCCAAGAAAATCGAACTTGAAATGCGAGTTCTCCGGCCAGTCTTTGATCACCCCCGTAACGATCCAATCGCTCTTGTGGTCTGCGTTCAATATTTTTCCCATCGGATCTGTACTGCCGAAATATTTCCTGGCCATAGATTCTGTCAGCACGACACTCTTCGGCTGCGCGAGAGCCGTTTTCGGGTTACCTCCAAGGAAATGGACAGTGAAGACATCAAAGAAAGTCGAGTCTACTTCCAGAAACCGCGGTTCACTGAATGCCTTGCTTCCAGATCTCAACACCGGAGCCATCCAGCCTTCAATGCGCGTGTACGCGGCAACCTGTGGGAATTCTGCCAGCAGCGCCGGACCCATTGGCGAAGGAGTTAAGGTACCGTCCTCTTTAAGGTTAGGCAGAACCGCATGGAAAGAAACCCTGTAAATTCTTTCGGCGTGCTTATTGAATTTGTCACAACTTAACTCGTCCTGCACATAAAGCATGATCACTATGCAGCATGCAATGCCGACGGCAAGGCCGATGATGTTTATGAGAGAATAGGCTTTGTTGTTTTTCAGATTTCTCAGTGCAACGCGATGTGGTTCTTCAACATAAATATCCCTTAATTATCAATAGTCAATGATCAATAATTGGAGGCTGGAGACAGCAGGCGGCAGACTGGATAGAAAGTCTTTTATCTGTCTCCAGCCATCAGCCTCCTGTCTCCGGCATCCAGCCTCCATTTATTCGTACCGCAGCGATTCTATCGGGTTCGCCGTCGCCGCTTTAATCGCGTGGGAGCTGACCGTCAGCAAGGCAAGAAGCATGACGACAAATCCTGAAGCGGCAAAGATCCAAACGCTAAGGTCTGTCCTGTATGCAAAATTCTTCAGCCAATTGTTCATGATATAATAGGCCAGAGGCCAGGCGATCACGTTGGCGATCAACACCCATTTAATGAATTCCTTTGATAGAAGCATCATGATTTCCACGACAGACGCACCAAGAACCTTGCGCATTCCGATCTCTTTCGTCCGTTGTTCCGTGACAAAGGCAGCAAGACCGAGAAGACCAAGGGAGGCGATGAAGAGTGCAAGGAGGGAAAACGATGTGACAATTCTGTTCGTTCTCTGATCTATAGTATAAAGGTTCTGAAGATTTTGATCCAAGAAACTATAATCGAAGGTTTCGTCGCCGGCAAATTTTTTCCAGGTACTCTCCAGGAACGCAATGACCTGCCGGGGATCGCCGGGAGCGATCCGGATCGAAACGATCTGCCTGTTGTATCGGTATTCTTGTGCACGGAAAAATCGGATCGCCAGCGGCTGAACCGGTTCGTGAAGCGACTGGAAGTTAAAGTCCTTCACGATGCCGATTATTTCATACATCGGCACGCCGCTCGGGCCGGCGATGTGTTTGCCGACTGGGTCGTCGACGCCAATCGTACGGAGTGCCGCCTCGTTGAGGATAATGGCAAGCGTATCCGAAGGGTGATCGCCGGAAAAGTATCTTCCCACGGTCAACCTCATTTGATATGTTTTTGAAAAATCAAAATCGCTTCTCATTGTTCGAATGCTCCTCGTCTGCTGAATCGGAGCGCCTTCGAGTTTGTATGGATCATCCCCGGCCTGATCTCCGGGCACTGCATCCGAGATGCTGACTGCAAGCACGCGGGAGTCTTGAGCCGCCGCCAGCTTGAACGCCTGGATCTGGCCGCCAAGGTGTTCTCCGTGCTTTATGATGATCACCTGTTCCTTGTTAAAACCAAGATCTTTATTCTGTATGAATTTCAGTTGGTCGTAAATTACTAGTGTGCTGATGAACAACGTTATCGAGACGACAAATTGGACGATGACGAGGCCGCTTCTCAGCAGGCTTTTTCGTCCTTCCCGCTTCACGCCGCTTTTAAGCACCTGCACCGGCTGAAAAGAAGAAAGATAGAATGCCGGATAGAATCCTGAGATGAGACCGACCAAAAGGGAAAGCACCAGCAATGCCGGAATCGTAAAGGCACTGTCGAGAAGTTCCAAGTGCACGTTTTTGTTCGTCAGGTCGTTAAACACTGGTAAAAAGAGTTCGACGAGAACGACGGCAAAGAAAACGGCGATCGTTGAGGTCATCACCGACTCTGCGATGAACTGCCAGATCAGCTTTGCCCTGCTCGACCCGAGGGATTTTCGGATGCAAACCTCTTTTGCACGCCGTTCGGACCGCGCAGTAGAAAGATTGATAAAATTAATGCACGCGATCAAAAGTATCGCGATTGCAATTGCTGAGAAAATGTAAACATATGACATGTTGCCGTTCGGTTCAAGTTCATAATCAAGATGGGAATATAGATGAATGGAGGTCAAGGGTTGCAGGACATACCCGTACTGGTTCCCAGCCGCTTCGAATTGCTCGTAGGTGATTCCCATCGCGGCTTTTAACTGCGGACCGATATGCTCGCGTGCTTCATTGTTTACTTTTAACTGGAAGTCATTGATATTTGTGCCGTCTCGTAAGAGGATATACGTATAATAATTGTTGCTCAGCCAGAATGGATTCCTGCTGTCTTCGAACGTGGTCAGAGAACCAATGAAATCAAAATGGAAATGAGCATTCGAAGGTAGATCTTCGACAACGCCCGTGACGATGTAATCATGCTGCCGGTCCGCATTCAGCGCCTTCCCCATCGGATTCTCATCCCCAAAATATTTCCGGGCGGTGGACCGCGTAATTACGACCGTGTTTGGTTGTGCAAGGGCTGTCTTCATGTTGCCGGCGATAACGTTGCACGTAAACACATCGAAGAACGTTGAATCGGCCCAAATGAATTTCGTTTCGACGAACGCTTTACCGTTATACCTGATCAGCGGAGTTCCCATGTGCATCGTGCCAACAAGCCGGGTATACGAAGCGATTTCCGGCAGATCTTTGTACAGCGAAGGTCCCATGATGGACGGACTTATGGCACCATCCAGCTCGTGGCTGTCAAGTCGGCCGTGAATGGCCAGACGGTAAATCTGGTTTGCATGTACGTTGAATCGGTCGTAACTCAATTCGTCGTTCATGTAAAGCAAAATAGCGATGCAGCATGCGATGCCCACCGCAAATCCGCTGATATTAATGAGTGAGAATGCCTTGTATTTTGTAAGATTTCTCAGCGCGACGCGGAGATAATTCTTCAGCATAACATTTCTCCAATTACCAATAATTAATGATCAGTGAGCAATAGGTGGAAACCGGAGACAGGAAGCTGGAGGCCGGATAAGAGATTTTTATGAGTCTCCAGTGTCCGGCCTCCCGTCTCCCTTTATTATTTCTCGATCCACCCGTCTCGCAGCCGAATTATTCGTTGCCCATACCCCGCGTTCGTCTCCGAGTGAGTGACCTGGATAATCGTCGTCCCCTTTTCGTTCAATTTTTTGAGCAGTTCCATTATTTCCTTTCCCTGGTCGGAATGAAGATTTCCGGTCGGCTCGTCGGCGAGGATCAGCCCCGGCGTTGCGATCACGGCGCGCGCAATTGCCACGAGCTGCTGCTGTCCTCCGGAAAGCTGGCTGGGGAATAGATCTTTTTTTGCAACCATGTTGAAACGGTCAAGGGTCTCTGCAACTCTCCCTTTTCTTTCGTCCGATTTCACTTTTTGATAGAGGAGCGGCGTTTCGAGGTTCTCGTACACCGTCAACTCATCGATCAAATGGTAGCTCTGGAATACGAACCCGATATGCATTTTATGAAGCTCGGAAAGCTTCTTCTCGCTCATCTTGTGGACTGGCTCATCGAGAAAGTAATATTCACCGTTTGACGGAACATCTAACATCCCGATGATGTTCAGCAGCGTTGTCTTCCCCGATCCCGAAGGACCCATGATGGAGAGAAATTCACCCCTTTTCACCTCAAGGTTGATGTTTCGAAGTACATAGGTGTTAATGATTTTGTTGGAGTAGTACTTTTCGATGCCGCGTAGTTTGATCATGGATGGATTCCGTTACAGTGTGGTAGTTGTTGGATGGAATTGTTACTCGTATCGTAACGCCTCAACAGGATTTGCCCGCGCGGACTTAATGGATTGGATCCCAACGGCAGAGAGCGCTGCAATGACGGAGACTCCCGTCGTGGCGATAAAGAGCATCACACTCACATCTGTTCTGTAAACCCATGCGATATTAACGAGGTAGGTTGAAAGAAAATAGGCAAACGGGAGTCCGAGAAGGTCTCCGACCGCGACGATCAGTAAGAATTCCGAAATCAATAAGTACATAATACTTCCAAATGATGCGCCCAGCACCTTCCGAATGCCGATCTCCTTTGTTCTTTTCTCGGCGGTAAAAGAAGTGAGGGCAAATAAACCGAGGGCAGCGATCAGCACCGAGAAGACCGAGATAGATTCGAAGATTGCGAGCGACTTCGTTGATGTTCTCAATTGGTCCTGGAATTCATTTTCAAGGATAAAGTAATCGAAAGGAAGGGCTGGGACGATCTCGTTCCATTTCGCGCGGATAAAATTGATCGTGCCGTCATCCGGAGTGCCGATAGTTTTTACAAAAACGTAGAATGGCTCCGCAGGCTGGAAGTAAAGCACGGCGGGCGCCTTCTTGAGAAACACGTGCGGAAAATGAAAATCCTCTGCAACACCGATGATCGTTTTCTTCTTACCGTTCGCATCGAGAATGATATTCTTCCCGATCGGATTATCAAAATGAAAATGATGCACAAATCCTTCGCTGACAATGACACTGTTCGAATCGTTGAACTCCTTCGAAAAACTTCTCCCGTGCGTTAGTTTGATGCGGAGCGTCTCGATGAATTTATAACCGCACGGATAATAATCTATCCCTTCCGAACTCTTTTCATCCGTTCCTTCGACACGCATTCCTGCCTTTCGATATCCTCCTCCGAATGGCAAAATGTGGCCGTCGGCAACGATTGCAATATCGGGATTCTGTTTCAACTCTTTTTCGAGAACATCGAACTTGTCTTTCATTTCAAAAGTACATGGAACGGTAATAATATTTTCGCGGTCGTACCCGAGATAAATTTTCGATAACATGTCGAGCTGTTTCATCAAAAGAAGGGTCGCCGTAATCATTGTGAACGTCAACGCAAACTGGAGTACCACGAGCGCTTGCCGAAAGCTGATTCTGCCTTTTCCGCCGACCTGCTGGCTCTTGAAAACGCTTGCCGCTTGAAATGAAGAAAGGAAAAAAGCCGGATAAATCCCCGATACAAATCCTACAAACAGCGCAACAACGAGAACGATTATGAACACGGGGAGATTGGTGGTCAAACTCAGCTCGACTCCTCCACCCACGATAGCAACGAAGCCGGGGCGAATGATCTCAAAAATTCCGAATGCCATCGGGAGAGCGATAAGTGCCATGATCACGGATTCCCCGATGTATTGCATGATAAGTTGTCTTCTCAGCGCGCCGATGACCTTCCGGATTCCGACTTCCTTGGCCCGACTGCTGTACCGGGATGTGGAAAGTATCATGAAGTTGATCGAAACGACGGCGAGTAATCCGATCGCGATCCCCAAAATCAAATAATACTGGATGATAGGCGTGATGTTGTTAAATCCGCTGTTTATGTCCATCGATTTTAAGTGAATATCCATTAGCGGAAGGAGAGACAACCTTGTTTTCGTGTCACGCAAGAAGGGAACGTTTTCGTCAATGAAAGCAGGGAATTTAGAGTCCAGCGACTCCGCACTTTCACCGTCCTTCAGCTTCAGGAAAGTGTGCGTACTCCCTGCAATTCCCCAATCATCATTGTACCCTGGAGGCAGTGAGACGAGAACATCAAACTGGTTGGTCGAATTCGGCGGACAATCCTCGACCACGGCAGTAACGGTCAGCCCGGCGTCGTTAAGGTCGGTTATCAACATCTTCCCGATCGGGCTTTCGTCTCCGAAATATTTTCTAGCGGTCGATTTGGTGAGTACGACCGAGTTCGGCCGGGACAAAGGCGATCCTACGTCTCCAGCGATCACAGGAAAATTGAATATCTTCAGGAAATTAGTGTCGGCGAGAAGTACTCCCCGTTCATAAAATTTCCTGTCTTGATAGCTGAAGATATTCCTGAAGTATTGCCTTTCGGTTGTTGCGCTTTCGACCTCAGGATATTTCTGGGCGATGAGCTGTGCCAGCGGCAGCCGCGAGTATGCATTCCTCTCACTGGAGCCGCTCGACGACACCGTTTCGAATGTGAGTAAATAAATTCTTTCAGGATTCTTATGGAACGAATCAAAACTCAGGTTAAAATTAAATACGGTGAGAACCAGTATGAAGACCGCAAATCCGGAAGAAAGCCCAAAAATGTTTATGAATGAATAGATCTTTTGTTTCCGTAAGCTTCTGAAGAATATTTTCACATAGTTCTTAAGCATGACAAGCTTCCTGAAAGGTGGGCCTAGACGTGAAATTTTTCTTTATAGTTCTCTGTGACGACATGTCCATCGAATAAATGGATAATCCGGTGGGCAAATTCTGAATCGTGCGGTGAGTGAGTCACCATGACGATGGTCGTTCCCCCTTCGTTCAGTGTTGTCAGGATGTTCATCACCTCTTCGCCGTTCGCGGAATCGAGATTTCCCGTCGGTTCGTCGGCGAGAATGAGCGCCGGCTTTGCGACAACCGCCCTGCTCACAGCGACGCGCTGCTGCTGTCCCCCTGAAAGCTGTTGCGGGAAATGATCCTTGCGGTGCATGATCTGCATCTTTTCCAGCACCTCGTTGACCATCTTTTCCCTCTCCGTTGCCGCCACGCCAAGATACAGAAGGGGGAGTTCGACATTTTCAAATACGGTCAATTCATCGATCAGATTAAAACTCTGAAAGACAAAGCCGATGTTTGCTTTGCGCATGTTCGCTCGCTGCCGTTCCGTGTATTTTGAAACCTCTTCGTTTAGAAAGAAGTACTGGCCGTCCGACGGGTTGTCGAGAAGGCCGAAAATGTTGAGCAGCGTCGATTTGCCGCATCCTGATGGCCCCATGATCGCGATGAATTCCTTTTCCTGTATTTCGATGTTGACGCTGTCAAGGGCGGTCGTTTCCACTTCCTCGGTTGTGTAGATCTTCCGGAGACTGCTTGTTCGGATCATGTGTTCTCCTGTTTTGTTTTGATGGAGGCAGGAAGCAGGAGACAGGAGGCCGGTCTCCCGCCTCCCGTCTTCTGTCTCCATTTTCAGTGTTTGATGATCAACTTGTCAACATCGCCGAAATTATCATACGATGATGTCACGACTTTTTCTCCCGCGTGTAAGCCGCTCAATACTTCGAAATAATCAGGGTTCTGTCTCCCTAGGCTGATCGATTTTTTTGAAGCCAGGTTTCCCGATTGATCCACGGCATAGACCCATTGCCCGCCGGTCTTCTGGTAAAATCCGCCGCGGGGAAGAAGTACCGCTTTGGTCCTCTCGCTCAGCTGAAGTCTGATCTGAAGAGTTTGTCCTCTTCGCATGCCTTCCGGCACAGCACCGTCAAAATCCATATCGACCTGGAATTTCCCGCTTGCGACCTGAGGGAAGACTTTGATGACGATCAGGCTGTAGTTCTTTGAATCGATTTCAACCGTGGCGCGCAATCCTCTTATGACTCGTGCAATGTAGAACTCATCGATGTCCGCCCTCACTTTAAAACCGTCGAGGGCATCGATTTGTCCGAGCTGATCGCCGGGTGCTTTCGATTGCCCCGTTTCAGCGTTCAGCGATGTCAGTTCCCCGCTGATCGGCGCCTTCACGGTCAGATTGTCGATGTTCTCTCTTATCAGCTCGAGGTTCTTCTGCAGCCGGTCGATGGATGCGGCGATTTGCGTGAGCTGCGTCTGCTTTAGAATTGAGTCCGCCGCAAAATTCTTGTAGGCAAGCTGCCGCTGCTCGAGCGAAAGCCGGTAACTGTTCTCGGCCAGCTGATAGTCCTGCTGGGAGATCAGTTTCTTTTCCCACAATGCCTTTTGACGTTCAAATATTTCGCTTGAGTTGATGAGAGCGTAGTTTGCGCTGACGAGGGCATTCTGGAGCGAGTTGCTGTTCTGCTCGATCTGCAGCCGTGTGTTCCGGGCGTCGTTGATCTGCTGGTATGTGAACGTCTCCTGCTGAAGCGCGTTTAATTGTACGTTGGTGTTCGAAAGTTGAAGGATCTTGTCCCCTTTTTTGAGTATCGTAGCTTCTTCCACAAACTTATGCTCGACGGTCCCGCCAAGGATCGCAGCAAGATAAAATGTTGTACGGGGGAGGATGGTCCCGGTTACAGGAATGAATTCCTGAAAATCCCGCTCAACGATCGTGGAGATGGTGATCTTCTCTCCTTCGACGTTCAGCTTGGAGCCCGTATCGCTCAGAATAAGTCCGACCAGCGCAAGAAAGAGAATACAGCAAGCGGCGTATACCCAAAATCTGGTTTTCTTATAGAGTGGCTTATTTTCTAGTTTCTTGTCCATTTTTCGTCTTCCGGGAATAGTTATGACACTTTATAGAGGAAAAGCAAATGTCGTGCCTTCGATTCCCAGCATGAAACATTAAAAAACTGACATTTTCAGTTAATATTTGACTCTATGGTTTTTTCTTTTAAAGTTGAAGCGTCCGATAATGAACGGGGGTGTCCGAAAACGGACGATGAGTCATAGAGGGCCGGGCCGCTAGAGAGTTTGTGCTGGGAGGCTGGAGACAGAAGACCGGAGACACTAATTGAGGGGGGAACGAAATTAGTGCAATTTTACAAATCAGGAGGAGCTATGGGAAAGAAAATTTCTCGGTGCGAGGACTTAGAAGTGTGGAAAGAATCAATGCGGCTCACGAGTCAGATCTACAACCAGATTGGAAATTTGAACGACTTTGGATTCCGAAATCAAATTCAGAAGGCGGCAGTTTCAGTACCGTCAAATATCGCAGAAGGCTACGAGCGTCAATCTAACAGAGAATTTATCCAATTCTTGTTCATTGCTCGAGGTTCATCGGGTGAACTAAGAACTCAACTTTATCTTGCGGTGGAGCTGAGATTTATTGACAAAAGCAAAGGGCGCGAGTTAATTAACCAAACCCGAAAAATCTCAGCCATGTTGTCCAAGTTGATACAAACCAGGAAAGATTTTTTCTAATTATCTTTCACTATATCACAATTCTGTGCCCTGCATCCAGTCTCCGGCCTCCCTGTGTTTAGAGAGAGCAATTTGCATATTTACAATTATCCCCAACGATGAATAAACCAGGCAAACTTCTCATCGTCGACGACGACGACGACATCCTCTTCTCCGCCCGCCTGCTGCTGAAGCAGCATTATTCGATCGTCCGCATCGAAAAAGACCCGGGCAAAATTCCGGAGATCCTCAAGGATGAACATTACAACGTCATCCTCCTTGATATGAATTTCTCGGGGGATGCGACGAGCGGGACCGAGGGATTCAACTGGTTGAACAAAATTCTCGAAATCGATCCGACCGCGATCGTTGTCCTCATTACCGCATACGGAAATATCGAATTGGCAGTGAAAGCAATCAAAGAAGGGGCTACGGATTTTGTCCTGAAGCCATGGGAGAACGAAAAACTCCTCGCAACCATTTCTTCCGCGATGAGGCTCAGCGATTCGAAACGGGAGATCGAAGATCTTCTCTCGAAACAGAAGCAGTTGACGAGCGACCTCGACAGCCAGTTCCAGGAGATCATCGGCGCCTCGGAAGAAATGAAACGCGTCTTTAAGATGATCCAGAAGGTTGCGAGAACGGATGCGAACGTTCTTATCCTTGGGGAGAACGGTACCGGAAAAGAACTAGTGGCGCGCGCCATTCACAGGCATTCGGGAAGAAGCACAAAAATTTTCCTGAGCGTTGACGTTGGCGCGCTCAGCGAATCGCTTTTCGAGAGCGAACTGTTCGGCTATGTGAAAGGGGCATTTACCGACGCCAGGGAAAACCGCGCGGGACGGTTCGAGGTGGCATCCGGTGGAACGCTCTTCCTGGACGAAATCGGCAATCTCACTCCGAATCATCAGGTGAAACTTCTCTCGGTGCTCCAGAACAGACAGGTGACACGGCTGGGTGCGAATATTCCCAAGCCGATCGACATCCGCCTCATCTGTGCGACCAACTTGCCGGCAGCAGAGTTGAACGCAGAGAATAAATTCCGGCAAGACCTCCTTTACCGTATCAATACGGTCGAGATCCAGCTGCCGCCGCTGCGTAAACGTACGAGCGACATCCCTCTTCTGGTCAACCATTTCATTTCATCGTACTGCAGAAAGTACAAAAAGGATTTGAAGACGTTGAGCGGAGAAGCACTGAACAAATTGAAGAGTTATTCCTGGCCGGGGAATGTCCGGGAACTCCAGCACATGCTGGAACGTGTCATCATCATGAGCGAGTCGGGCGTTCTGCAGCAGTCGGACTTCTTCTTTTCGCCGGACCATTCGTCAAAGGACCTCATGGCGCTCAACAACTATCACCTCGACGAAGCGGAAAAGATCCTGATCATCAAAGCCGTCAGCAAGCACGACGGCAACCTGACACAGGCTGCGAAGGAACTGGATATCACCCGTGCGGCGCTGTACCGAAGGCTGGAAAAATATGGTCTTTAAACGATTCAGTCTGAATGTCATATTCCGGACGCTGCTGATCAGCATTTCCGCGTTCGTGCTGATCTACCTTCTGGCCCAGACGACGTTCATTGCAACGCCGTTTATCGTTGCGCTGCTGGTCGTTGCGCAGGTCGCCTCGCTCGTCCATTACGTGCAAAAGACGAACAGGGATATCGCCAGGTTTTTCGATTCGATACGATATTCCGACTTCTCGCAAAGCTTCCGAAGCACCGTGAAAGGCTCCTCGTTCGAGGAGTTAAATAACGTTTTCTCCGAAGTGATCGACGAATTCCGAAAGACCCGGGCCGACAAAGAAGAACAGTACCGTTATCTTCAGATCGTCGTTCAGCACATCGGCATGGGACTGCTTGCGTACACCCAGGACGGCACCGTAGAACTCACAAATACCGCGGCAAAGAAGCTGCTGAAATTGAACAGCATCAGGAATATTGAGGACCTTGCCGGCATCAGTCCCGTTCTTGTCAACGCGCTGCGGACAATTAGCGCCGGCGACAAGGTGCTCGTCAAGATCGTGGTCAATAACGAGCTCTCCCAGCTGTCGATCTACGCAACGGAGTTCAAGCTGCGCGAAAATCATTATACGCTCGTGTCGTTGACGAATATACAAAACGAACTGGAGGAGCGGGAGATGGATGCCTGGCAAAAACTGATCCGTGTTCTCACCCATGAGATCATGAATTCCGTCACGCCGATCGTCTCGTTGTCGTCAACGGCGGCCTCCCTCCTCGAAGCAGAGAATGGAGGAGAAAAGCATGGAGGCAGGAGGCCGGAGGCAGAAGACAATGATAGCGCCTCCGGTCTCCCGCCTCCGGTTTCCATTCCCCTTTCTGGAGAACAAAGTTCCGAAGTGCTACGGGATGTGAAGAGTGCTCTCGATACGATTGCAAAGAGAAGCGAGGGGTTGCTCCACTTCGTCCATGATTACCGGAACCTTACCCGCATTCCTGTGCCGAATTTTCAAATCGTCAAGGTGGCGGACGCATTTGGGAGAGTTCAAAAACTCTTCCTCGACAGGTTCCAACAGCGAAAGATCCAATTTGTGCAGTCGATCGAACCCCCAAATTTGGAAATGACAGCCGACCCCGACCTCATCGAACAGGTCATCATAAACCTGGTGCTGAATTCTATGAGCGCCCTCTCCGCAGCCGATTCGCCGATGATAAGGCTCGTCGGCAAATTCGACGATCGCGGCGGAACTACTATCCAGGTCGTGGACAACGGCCATGGGATTCCCGAAGAATTACAGGAGCAGATATTCATTCCGTTCTTTACCACGCGGAAAGAAGGCTCCGGCATCGGTTTAAGTCTGTCGCGCCAAATAATGCGTGCTCATAAAGGAGGAATAGCCGTGCATTCACTCCCCGATAAAGAAACGGTCTTCACGCTGAGATTTTAGATCGGAAAGGAAATGCGGCCGTCAAGTCGCAACGACAAACAAACGAATTGTTTCTGCGGACATATGTTCTCTCCGTTACGCAATACCAAACGCCTTCATTAAATGAACGATGATGGCGGAAATATGCGTCGATGCGTTAGCTTGATTCTCCTGAGCGCATCTCTCTTCTCTCTCTTGACCGCACAAGATTCAAAACCAGCCCCTCTTCATGATCGCAGCCTCAGTCCTAGAGGTGGAAGGTATATCACGGCGTCCGGGGCACTGAATGTGCTTTTCGTCTACCTCCAATTTCCTGACGATAATTATCTCCCATCATCTGTTAACTGGCCGAAAGGAAACGCTCCCGTATATATGAACGCCACCGTTGATTCTGCCTGGAGCCCGAATCCAACGCCGGGAAATATCACGGATTATTTTAATCAGATGTCGTTGAATAAATTCAGGATCACGGGGAAGACTGTTTCGGTGATCACGCCGCATACGCGTAAATTCTATTTGGACAACGGCTGGAGGCGCGGCGATATTCAGGAAGAGGTGCTGAGGAAGCTCGACTCCACGATGGATTTTGCGCAGTTTGACCACTGGCATTCCAATATTTCCGCACAATACAATAACTCAGAGAAGCCCGACGGTATCGTTGACATGATTTTTATGATGTGGAGGAACGTTTGCAACGATACGATCGACGTGCGATCAAGGTTAGACCTAGTCCCTGGCGGAGAAGCCTCATTGGGATATCGAAGCGGAGTTTTTGGAAACAGTTCATTCAGTGTTGACGGCGGAGCAAGGACCATAGGGATGGGGTCGGGCAGATGGGAACAAGGATCGGGCATTACCGCCATTCATCCGACAGGAGGAGACCTTGGACGGGGAATTCTCTGGCAATACGCTCGTCACGAATTCGGTCATTGGCTGCTCGGAGGGAACGAGTACCACACCGAGATAGGAACATGGGGACTGCTCGACGGCTGGGGAACCCCGAGCGGCTGTATGAACTCCTTTGAGCGGTATAAACTCGGGTGGATCGAGTTCAAAACAATAGACGACATCTCTACTCCGCGCACAATCTTCGACGTTTCTCTGCCCGATTTTGTATCGACCGGAGCAGCTTATCGTATGAAGGTACCCGGCGGAGGGCCCGACGAGTATTATCTCTTGGAAAATCATCAACGAATCTCCTTTTTTGACGTTCCTGATTATAATGTTTCCGCCGCAAAAGGAATATTTGTGATGCTTCAAAAGTTCGACGAAGGGGATGCCGTTGGCGTTATCTCCGCCGATGGAAGATTTAATTGGAGTGTTCCTTCAGAGTCGCCTAATGTGTATGGCGGCACCGGAAATTTGCCGGTATTCCTCCGAGGAAGCTCTAACCGTGTGAACGGGCATACTACGCGGCAAGCCGTTCCCTGGAGTTGGAAGGGCAATCCACAGAAACCCGAGGCGATCCACTATTATATAGATCGAACGAACTGGACAATGCATCAGGCCCCGCCGGCAATTTTTTGCGGAGGGGGCAAAGATCAATTCGATACGGGCAGCGCACCGGTGTTCACTCCCGCGAGTAATCCAAGCTCCGACATTCATAACAGCGCAGACAAAATTGGTTTTGAAATTACCGGCGTCGTAAACGGAACTTATTCTCTGAATGTTTTCATCAACACAGTTCAGTTCGCATCTCCGTCAAAGCCTCAAGATCTGGCCGCATGCGCTGAACAAATTGGAAATGAGAATCATCCGCTGCTTACGTGGACCGCCATGGCGGAACCATACGTTGATTCCGGGGGCGTGATCCTCATCTTCCGCCGAGCGAAAAGATCCCAAAGCGATTGGCCCGAATGGAGCATGATAAGCTCTGTGACCGGGTCAACCAGCAAGTTTGTGGATCAATCAATAGCGATCGCAGAATCCGGGTCAGACAGTATCCAATACAGGATCAGAGCAAAGGATGCCCACTACCAATTCTCGGTCTTTTCAGATGTTGTTTCGACCTCATGCCGTTTTGGCCGCTAGGCGTACTCTTGGGAAATGAAATTTTTTACACGATACGGTTGGTCAAAAAGTAAATAAGTCGTACATTGAAACCGCTTGTTCAGCAATACATTTCCAGGTCGGGGAAAAGAATATGTCCGCACACCTGCATTACATCATCAAAGGCATAGTTATCGGTTTCTCCCTCGCGGCTCCGATAGGACCAATTGGGATTCTCTGCGCCAGAGGAACAATGCTCTATGGAACACGGCGCGGTTTTGTGATCGGTCTAAGCGGGGCGCTTGGCGATGTTGTGTACGCACTCGCCGCCGTTTTTGGTGTGAAGCTCATTTTCGATCTCGTCGTTTCGTACCAGCAGTGGATGCGCCTCCTGGGAGGCATCATGCTTCTTGGCGCCGGCATTTTTACGTTCCGGTCTCGGCCAGGGACAAACCTTCCCGCGGTACAGGGAATCGGTGAGGCAGGGATCTTTGCGTCAACTTTTTTGCTCGCCCTCACGAACCCTTTGACTCTCTTCGGCTACGCCGCCGCATTTTCGGCAATCAGCGTGAACAAGATTATTGCGGACCACATCTCGATCGTGGCGCTGATTGGAGGAGTCTTCCTCGGTTCCTTTCTTTGGTTCTCAATGCTGGTGTGGTTTTCACATACGTTCAGGGAAAAAGTAACAACGCGCGGAGTCTCCATCATCAACAAGGCAGCAGGAGCGTTCCTGGTACTTTTTGGGGCCATTGGAATATTCTTCGGGGTGAGGGGCTTCTAGCGCGATTTCACTGCCAGTCATGCATAGATGGCATGAGTAAGGGACATGATACTCCTGGCGTCCTCTGCGTCGTGATGGTAAATGACAAAGGTATTTAGGAGAGATAGCAATGGTCCAACAAGCTGCTTCGGAAACCAACCTTGATTCATGGCGATCGATGATCGTTAACTATCAATGTGCCGATAACCGGCGAAGCATTGCGCAAATCATCGATACATTCACTCCGTATTTGATTCTTCTCTATTGCATGTACCGCAGCTTGGAGGTTTCTTACTGGCTGACGCTGCTGTTAGCCGTCCCGGCCGCCGGCCTTCATGTTAGAACTTTTATTATTTTTCACGATTGCGGGCACGGTTCGTTCTTCAAGTCCCAACGTGCGAACAATATAGTCGGCATTGTCAGCGGACTTTTCTCACTCACTCCATACTACGAGTGGCGGCACAATCATGCGATCCATCACGCGACGGGGAGCGATCTCGACAATCGCGGCATCGGGGATGTGTGGATGATGACGGTGAAAGAATACCTCGGGCGCTCTCCGTGGAAGCGCTTTGTCTATCGATTCTACAGGAATCCCCTGGTGATGTTCGGCATCGGCCCGCTTTTTATGTTCTTTGTTTCGCACCGATTCACTTCGCGCGTCTCCGGTGCGAGAGAGAAACGGAACGTCTACTGGACCAACGTGACACTGGCAATTATTTTTGCTGCAATCGGCACCGCGATCGGTTTCTCTTCGTTCATCCTTGTCTTCCTGCCGACGATATGGCTTGCCGGTAGTTTCGGATTGTGGCTTTTTTACGTCCAGCATCAGTATGCCGGGGTCTACTGGGCGCGGCACACCGAGTGGGATTTCTTTGACTCTGCACTCAAAGGGAGTTCGTTCTACAAACTCCCGAAAATTCTCCAATGGTTCAGCGGCAATATCGGATATCATCATATTCATCATTTGAGCCCGCGCGTCCCGAATTATTCCTTAAGCGAGTGTCAAAAGAATATTCCACTTTTCTGGCAGGTGACTCCCCTTACGCTGCTTTCCAGTTTCCACTCTCTCTCTCTGCGTCTTTGGGACGAGGATGAAAGGATGCTCGTCGGATTCGGCAGTGTGAAGCATGCCGGGAGGGCGATGTAATGTGGCGTGGAGCATGCGTCAGAATATTTGCAAAACTGCTGAAGAAGGCGAGTTGGCCTGGCCTTCAGATTTGACGCCGTCACCTGAGTTCTTGCGGCGTCTTATTCTTGCCACACCGGCGAATTCAGCGCCATTTCTTCTCATTTGCGATAATCCATCGGCGAATTTAGGTCGAAATGTGCATTTCTGAGGGCATGGTTTTTGTGAATCCGCTCAGGGACATTAATTTATCTCGTGCATGTATCTGATCGCTGCGGTTTTTGGTAGAAGCGGGGAGAAGAGTGTATCAGACCTCCTGATTCAATTTTGATGATGGAGGTCTTCGTTTTTTAGGGTGGAAGAGTGATGTCGTTTATGTTCTTTCAACGCCTGAAAAATTTATCAAATTATTAATTGAACATAAAGGGGGGAAAACTAATACAAAGAGAATTAAAGAGGTTGAGATGATTAATTTTCTTGCCCCGCCGGAATCACCCGAAAAAGAAACAACTGCAAGGACGCAGATTTTCTACAGGGTAGTAATAGGTTCCGCGATCATAGTGACATTCACATCGCTGTTTGAAATGGCCGTGATGCCGCAGAACAATCAACGATGGATTTTCATTGCCTTGATATTTGATTTTGTCTCAGTCGGATTGTTATTCCTCAATAGCAGGAGAAGAACCGCCCTTGCTTCCTACCTTTTCGCCAGCCTGTTGCTCGTTCTTATCTTTGGATTGGCCTGGACAGGCGGCGGCATCAAGGCACCTGCGATGCAGGAAAGCCCGATTGTCGTCTTAGCTGTCGGCTTGATCTTAGGATGGAAAAATAGCGTTCTCTATGCCGCGGTGTCAGTTGCGGCTTCTGCCGGTTTGGTTGGTATAGAATATTTAGGCTTATTGCCGGCCAGCGCAGTTGTTCCAACGTCATTGAGCATGCTGGCGAATTTAACGATGCAGATAGGACTGCTGGTTCTGCTCCAATACCTCATCGTAGGCCGGTTAGATAAAGCGCTTCGCGCATCAAAAGAGGAGGTTGTCCGGCGCACGAAAGTCGATGAAGCACTCCGCTCAAGCGAGGAGCGGATGCGGGCCATCGTTGAGGGAACGCCTCATCTTTTCTTTTTTACCCAGGATGTTGATGCTAACACGACCTATGTTTCTCCGACGGTTGAGCAGATCACGGGGTACACTGTCGATACATGGCTCAAGAGAAAAGATTGGTTTGTCACGGAGGCAGAAAGTAATCAGCTGGCAAAAGAGAAAACGCGCGCTCACCTTCGGGGGGAGGTTACGAATGAGCCTACATTTGTTGAAATCCGCCACGCGAAAGGGGATACGATCCTCCTGGAAGCGTATGAATATCCGATCATACAGAATGGAAAAATAACCGGTCTGCAGGGCGTTGCTCACGATATCACGGAGCGCAAGCGGGCTGAGAAAGCATTGCGCGATAACGAGGAGAGATACCGGGAGCTTATCACCTTTTCTCCAGATGCGCTTTACGTTCATGTGGACGGACGCGTTGTGTTGGTGAATCCGGCCATCTGCCAGCTGCTCGGCGCGGACAATCCGTCGCAGCTCATTGGCAAATCGGTATTCGATATTGTGCATCCGGACTACCATGAGGGAGTGAGGGAGCGCTGGAAACTCATCGATACAGATCAGTCCGTCCCTCTTGTCGAAGAGAAATTTGTTCGCGTTGACGGCAGCAGCGTTGCCGTGGAGGTGACTGCCGTTGCGATCGATTGGAAAGGGGCGACGGGTGTGCAGGTGATTGCACGCGATATCACCGAGCGCAAACGGGCGGAAGAAGCATTGCGGTTTGAACGCTTGCTGCTGCGCACGCTTATCGACAATATTCCTGATTCAATTTACTCCAAAGACATGTCCTGCCGCAAAACCCTGGCCAATACTGCAGAGGTGCGAAATTTACGACTAAATTCAGAGGCGGATGTTATCGGAAAGAACGACTTCGACTTGTACCCGAAAGAATTGGCGGAAGGGTTCTTTGCCGACGACCAATTCGTCTTGAAATCCGGCAAGCCGCTGCTTGAGAGGGAAGAATATGTGTTCGATGAGAAGGGTCAGAAACGTTGGCTGCTCACGTCCAAGCTGCCGTTGCGGGACAAAGAAGGGCGCACCGTCGGTCTGGTCGGTATCGGCCGCGACATCACCGAGCGTAAACTGGCAATAGAAGAACTTCGTAAGCTCTCTCTTGCCATCGAGCAGAATCCGACTACTATCGTGATCACGGATATCTACGGGAAAATCGAATACGTCAACCCCAAGTTCACTCAGGTAACGGGATACACGTTGGAAGAAGTCCGCGGTAAAAATCCCAGCATTCTGAAATCGGGGGAAACCTCGGCGGATGAATACAGGAAGATGTGGGAAACGATCACCGCGGGTAAGGCATGGAGAGGCGAATTCCGCAACAAGAAGAAAAATGGCGAATTCTTCTGGGAGCTGGCGTCGATCTCGCCCGTGAAAAACCAGGAAAACGTCATCGTTAATTTTGTTGCCGTTAAGGAAGATATCACGGAGCGCAAAGAAGTGGAAGAAGCGTTGCGCCAGTCGCAGAAGCTGGAAAGTATCGGAACGCTGGCGGGAGGAATCGCGCACGATTTCAACAATCTTATCAATGCGATTTTGGGGCAATCGACGCTCGCCATGAACAAGCTTTCGAACGAAAATCCGGCAAAAGATCACATTGAAAAGTCGATCAAGGCGGCTGAGCGGGCTGCCGATCTGACGAGGCATTTGCTTGCGTATTCAGGTAAAGGGAAGTTCATTACTGAAGAGATCGACCTGAACCGCCTTGTGAAAGAAAATATCCAGATCCTGGAGGTTTCGGTTCCGAAAACCGCGCAACTGCTGTTCGAGCTCGGCACTCCCTCCCCGCATATTCAGGGAGACGTCGGCCAGATCCAGCAAGTGATCATGAACCTCATCATCAATGCGGGAGAGGCGATCGCGGCGAACCCCGGATACATTACCGTTCAATCGGCGCAGGTTGAACTTACTGAGAATGACAGCGAATACTGGAAGTATACCAACGCTCCGCTTCAACGGGGAAGATATGCATTGCTCCGGGTGAGCGACACCGGGCACGGGATAAAGCCGGAAGTTTTGGCGCGTATCTTCGACCCCTTCTTCACGACGAAGTTCACGGGACGTGGACTCGGACTTGCAGCCGTCCTCGGTATCGTGAGAGGACACCACGGCGGTTTGCGAATCGAGAGCAGCGAAGGGAGGGGAACGACGTTCGAGGTCGCGTTCCCGCTGATGGATGCGCCCACCACGGGCGCTGACGCAGAACAAAAAGCAATTGCCGTAATTGACGGAAAAGGAAGAACCGTTTTGGCCATCGATGATGAACCCTCCATTCTCGAATTGCTGAAGGACATCTTTGCCGACGCGAACTTCAAAACGATCCAGGCCTCAAATCCGATGCACGGAATCGACCTCTACCGCCAGCACCGCGACGTCATCGCGATGGTCGTACTGGATTATTCCATGCCCGGGATGGACGGGAAAGCTGCCTTCGAGGAGTTGGTGAAGATCGACAGCAGCGTCAAAGTACTTCTCTGTTCGGGCTACTCGGAGGAAGAAATGAAAGCGGCGTTCAGCGATATTCAGCCCAGTGGATTTATCAAGAAGCCGTATAAACCGAGTGAGTTTCTCGAGAGTGTGTCGAACGTCCTCTCGGAAGGAACTTCTGGAGCGTGACCGCTGGATGGTGAAGATGTTTGCATAAAATGACAGTGCCTCAATCTGAGGGAATGCATTTATCACTCTCGTCGCGTTTTTCTGAATCTTCTATGAAGAATCAACTTGACTTTATGTTATTATTGACGTATTTTTTTGTGTATATTTTTACACAAGTTTGTGCATCGTTCTTTTACAGCGGCATTCTGCCCGCAGCGGTATTACGTTAACAATGCCCAATAGAATTATAACTATTTCGTTGAATTACTGGACTAACTGTTACCTTGCGCGTACTTTGCAAGATGGAGAATCATATGGAGAACTCACTGTCAACTCAAAAGAGCCGATTACAGCTAAATTTAACCAGCGACTTAAGTAATAAATTAAATGCATGGGCAGAAGAACTTGAAACAACTCTCAGCGAACTTACTCGCAGGGCTTTGAGTGATTATGTCGAGAGATTAGAGCGAAACAAACAGGAGCAGGAACTAGAGGAGGCTTGCAAGAGTTATCGCCAATTCAACAAGAAGTTTTCCTCCGACTGGGCGAAATTTGAGACGAGGCTCTAATGAGCAGTATTCAAAGAGGGGAAGTGTACGATGTAATGCCGGATCCCTCCGTGAGGAAGGAAATTCAGAAGAAAAGACCTTGTGTCGTTGTTTCGTCAAATACGGTTAATGACTTTTCCGGACTGTGCATTGTTTGTCCAATCACGGACGGTGCGGGGAAAAAAGGCGATATCATACACATCCCTATTAAGAAGGGAGAGGGTGGTACAACAAAAGACAGCATCGTCTTGTGCGAACAGGTGAAAGCGGTCGACGAAGGAAGGCTTGTTGAAAAGCGCGGAAATTTCAACGCGAGCACAATGCACAAGATCGACGTGGGATTAAAGATGTCCTTGAGCCTTTAATACATCGGATGGCGACCTTTAGATGGGTCGCTATCCGTGTTTTTCAATAATCGAGTAATTCATTTCTATCAACAAACATCCGCTCTTTTGCTCTAACCTTTTCACCCTTCCGATACGGCCTAACCACGACAAAACTCTCCCGACCCTGAATATGCTTTGCCTTCGGGTTCTCTGATACCCGATAGACAGCCATCTTGTCGGGGGTTATTATTGATTTTGCAAGTGCATCCTGTTCTTTATTGGGAAGCGGTTTGCTGAGGTGACGACCCCACTTCCAGATGATACGTAATCTTGACTATTATTTCCATTCATGTTACATTTCTGCCAGCATACGGCCGGTTCATGGGCGAACGGTAGACCTCTTGATTCGATGTTTGATGACGGGGTTCTGTAGAGACCTTCGCGGTCCGTAGCTTCACGCCTTCAGAAATTCAGCACCATCGCCTGATCACATTCCTCAAATCATTGCAGGGCAATAGACATGAAGAGTCTAACGTTCATTCTATCTATTCTTGTCACGGCATGTGCGTTCATCTTCATCCAAAAATATTCGTCCGGAAAAAACCCGGCGATCGATCCCGACGAACCGTTGGAATCGGCTGCGGGCACTCGGGACGATCCGGCCGCTGCATTCCGGTTTCGCTACGCGATGCTGGCCGGCAAAGAACAGAGTGTCGATCTTCCGAAATTACGGCGAAGCGCCGTCAGCTATACGAATGAAACGATGGCCCGGCCTAAGAATCTTATGAAAACGGCGACTCCTTTTTGGTCGGCGCTTGGACCGGGAAATGTCGGCGGCAGAGTGAGTTCGATCGTTATTGACTCTGCGAATAGCAGCATCGTTCTTGCCGGCTCTGTAGCCGGGGGGATCTGGAAAACAACCGACGGGGGTGCGTCATGGTATCCGAAAACCGATGCAGCGGATATTCTGCCCATCAGCTCAATGGTCGTCGACCCGACAAATCATAATGTTGTCTACGCAGGAACGGGGGAGGGATGGTCCAATGTGGACGCCGTGTACGGAGGAGGAATTTATAAGTCAACGGACTTTGGCGAGACATGGACGCTCCTTTCGAGTACGAGCGGCGGTTCAGCCTCGAGCTTTGGAGACGTGATGAAGCTGGCCGCCGATCCGTCGGGAAATATATACGCGGCGACGAAGGATTACAAGGTTGGATACGGTGTTTACAGTTACTCTCTCAGCGGCGGCTTATACAAGTCGACAAATGGCGGAACGTCCTGGACGGCGATCAACTCGGCAGCGTTCGCAACAAACTATTTTAATCCAACAGACGTCCTTCCTGTTTCTTCTTCTACAATACTCTTTGCCGTTAACGCAAACGGATCGACCTTAGGGGGAATTTACCGTACCACCAACGGCGGCTCAGCATGGTCCCTCATTTCCTCGGGATTGCCGAGCTCAGGTTATGCCAGAATTGCATTCGCGCAGGATCCGGGCGCGGCGAACACCGTGCTTGCCGTCTTTGAATCGACGGATGAATCCACCGGAGGGGACGCAGGATTGAAAGGCATCTATAAATCCACGGATGCCGGAGCCACATGGACTCAACTCACCTCTCCGCCAAAAATTACTTCGACGGGAGGGAGGTCGTACCTCAGCAACCAGGGATGGTACGACAATGTCATCGCCATCGATCCGTACAATTCCAGCAATATCTGCATCGGCGGAGTCGACATGATGAAATCGACGAACGGCGGCACGAGCTGGTCGCAGTTGACATTCTGGGATTCATATTATGGAACGCCAGCCGTTCATGCCGATCATCACGCGATCGTGTTCGACAAGAAGAATTCAGGGACAATTTTTGAAGGGAACGACGGCGGCATCTACAAAACGACCAACGGCGGTATGACGTGGACAAATATTAACAATGGATTGCAGATCACGCAATTTTACAGCGGAGCGGTGTATAAGACCGGCGCAACATATTTTGGAGGAGCCCAGGATAACGGCCACCTCAAGTATAACGGGTACGGAACAAACTGGTCCGAGGTCTACGGCGGCGACGGAGGATATTCTGCTCAGGATCAATCGAACGCTTCCGTCGCATACGAGGAGTACGTTTACCTGCAGATCAGCAAAACGACCGACGGCGGTTCAACATGGAATTCTTGCGTGAGCGGATTGACAGATCAGGATAACAGCTCCAAATGTTTATTCATCGCCCCTTTCGCAATGAATCCCGAAAACTCCGCCGTTCTCGTCGCCGGTTCAAACAGCGTCTGGATCACCGCGAATTCCGCAGGGAGCTGGACACAATCGAGCGGCGTCCTCTCGACAAACAATCAAGTGAGCGCGGTAACCGTGGTGAACGCAGCCGCAAATTATCTCGGCTTTGCCGGGACGACTGACGGAAAGATTTTCAAATGTGCAAGCCTGGACCCGTCCTCCGGGATCGATACATGGACCGACATCACGCCGTCCGGAAATAACAGCGGCTACGTGCGGCGGATCGTCGTCGATCTGAGCAACAAGAACCATATCTATACAACCTACGGCGGTTACAACACGGGGGGAATACTGTTGTCACGCCACGTCTGGTACTCGACCAATCAGGGGTCCAGCTGGACCGACATCTCAGGCAATCTGCCGAATGTTCCGGTCCACTCGCTCGTCATCAATCCGGTTTCTTCCTCGACGTTGTACGTGGGGACGGAGACGGGAGTTTACTACACGACGAACGGCGGAGGGAGTTGGTCGTCGTTCAATTCCGGAATGCCCTCGTTTGTCCCGACAGATGAGCTGGTCGTTCAAAGCAGCACGAATGTGCTTTTTGCATTCACGCACGGCCGCGGCGTATGGAATGGAACCGGCGGTGCTCTCCCGGTTGAGCTCACGTCTTTCACCGTTACGGCTCAGCAATCGAACGCGGTACTGAAATGGAGAACGGAAACAGAATTCAATAATTCCGGCTTCGATATCGAACGGTCCCCCTCCCCAACCATCCCCCTGCAAGTGGGTGGGTTGGGTGGTGGGGAGTGGACCAGCCTCGGCTTTGCGGCGGGCGCAGGAACAAGTTCCTCACCGACCGAGTATTCATATACCGATAATAATCTGCCGGCAGGGAAGTATCTTTACCGTCTTAAGCAGATTAACCGGGACGGGACGTTTCAATATTCGGAATCCGTCGAAGCGGCGATCAATCCCGTGCCGTCGGCGTTTGAATTGCAGCAGAACTACCCCAATCCGTTCAACCCGTCCACGACAATTCGGTACGGATTGCCCGATCGGAGCAGCGTGAAGATCGCCGTCACAAACTCGATCGGTCAGCAAGTAGCAGTGCTCGAAAACGATGTGCAGGACGGCGGTTTCCACCAGATTGATTGGCGTGCCAACGTTGCCTCGGGCATCTATTTTTATCGGATAGAAGCGGCGAGCATCGTCAACCCTAACGACCGATTTGTTCGTGTGATGAAAATGCTGCTGCTGAAGTGATCTCTACCCGCTAACGCAGAACGAGTTTGCTTCCCGAAACGATCTGTTCGGGATAGGATGAACGAGATATGTTCATCCTGAGCAAGTGAGTGCAGCGAACGCATCGTCCACGACCCTACGGGTCGTAGACCCGTAGGGAAGGACAAGGCGGCCTCCCTTACTTAACGAGGCTGCCCGTTCTATCTCTAATCTGAAACAATCTAGTCCGCCGATGAATCTTCTTGACTTTCGATTTACTTTTCTCTAGACTTACCGCCGAGAGAGAGGTACGTCGGAGTCATAGTAGGTTTTAATCATGGTCGTAACGCGTCGCACCGGCTTTTCGATACTTTAAAATATCATCAACCGCTGTCTTCCTCTGAATATTGCAGAAAAGCAACAAGCCGGTCAAATTGTCGTTGTGGTCAAGGCCGCACTCTGAGCAGACCGCTGGTCCATTCCGCGTAATTTCTCCCTCCGCTGAATATTCCGCAAGCCTCTCTATTCTAAACTTTCTAGAACGAAAATGAGGATGGTATGATCGACAAAAGAGTGAATCGCGCTCTACGGCCCGTTGCTTCACAACACCTCGTGCAGCTTGCACTTCCGAAACCGACCCGCGGCCGCGGTACGTCGGTATCGATTGCTTTGCAACGGAGAAGAACAATCCGGGAAATAAGCGAGAAGAGACTTTCGCCTCAGGCGCTTTCAAATTTGCTCTGGGCAGCATGCGGAGTGAATCGCAAGCAGGGTCCGTTCGATATCTCCGGCAGGACGGCCGCCTCCGCCAGCAATTCGCAGGAGATAGATATATACGTTGTGATGGAGAAAGGGATTTACTTCTACGACCCGGTTCATCACAGGCTCGATCCGGTCGCTGCCGGCGACGATCGCGCCCTGGCAATTAGCCCCGGACAGGCGGACCTTGTGGCCAGGGCCCCGGTTCAACTCATTTATGTTGCCGATATCCGGCGGCTGACCCACACGTCCGGTTTTCAGGAACCAGGGCTGCTGGATCCCGAAGTTCAAAAATCATACTATTATGTTGATACCGGACTCATAGCGGGCAACGTCTATTTGTTCGCCGCCGCTGAAGGGCTGGCATCCTGGTTCCATAATTGCAACAAGGACGGTCTTGCGGCAAAGTTGGAATTGCGCGACGAACAGAGGATCCTTTTTGGCCAGACGATTGGATATCCTGCAAACAACTAAGATTACAACCCGTTTTCGCGGAACCGCATCAAATTGATTGAAGTGATTCTGCGGTCAGACAAGATGGATCAGAAATTGATCTTATTTTCCGCCCGCCCGTTGTTTTAATGTCCGATAGCGCCGGATCAGATTGTTCGTCGAGCTGTCGTGTATCGGCTGCGGTTCCGATTTGTTCTCAAGTTCGGGCACGATGCGCTCAGCAAGCACCTTGCCCAGCTGCACGCCCCACTGGTCAAACGAATCAATCTGCCAGATGGCACCCTGCGCGAAAACGCAGTGTTCATACAGTGCGATAAGTTTCCCCAGAGTATCCGGCGTCAGCTTTTCAAGAAGGAGAGTGCTTGAGGGACGGTTTCCGTCGAACGTTCTATGAGGAACGAGCCAGGAGGGCGTGCCTTCGTCCTGAACTTCCTGCGGCGTTTTGCCGAATGCGAGAGCTTCGGTTTGTGCAAAAACATTCGCCATGAGCAGGTCGTGATGGCGTCCAAGAGGATTGAGCGCCTGAGCAAAAGCTATGAAATCGCAGGGGATGAGCTTTGTTCCCTGGTGGATTAATTGGTAAAAAGAGTGCTGTCCGTTGGTGCCTGGTTCTCCCCAATAGATCGAACCGGTTTGATAGTTTACTTGCAAACCGTCCAATGTAACATGCTTGCCGTTGCTCTCCATCGTTAACTGCTGCAGGTACGCCGGAAAACGTTTAAGATATTGTTCGTACGGAAGGACAGCAACGGTCTCCGTTTTGAAAAAATCGTTGTACCAGATGCCGAGTAATGCCATGAGTACGGGGACGTTGCGCTCGAACGGTACCGTGCGGAAATGTTCGTCCATCTCGTAAAAGCCGCCAAGCATTGCGCGAAAATTTTCCGGACCGGCGGCGATCATCGTCGAGAGCCCGATCGCCGAATCCATCGAGTAGCGGCCGCCGACCCAATCCCAAAACTCGAACATGTTTGCCGTGTCGATGCCGAATGCAGAAACTTCTTTGGCATTGGTCGAGACGGCAACAAAATGTTTTGCGATAGAAGCGGTGTCTTTTAACGTTGCAAGGACCCAGTCGCGAGCCGTCCTTGCGTTGGTCATCGTCTCCTGGGTTGTAAAAGTTTTGGAGGATATGATGAACAACGTCTCCTCTGCATCGAGGCCGTAAACAGCCTCGGCAAAATCGGTACTGTCGACGTTGGAAACAAATCGGAATGTCAGGTCCCGTTGAGTGTAATGACGCAGCGCTTCGAACGCCATCACCGGTCCGAGATCGGATCCGCCGATGCCGACGTTGACAATATTGCGGATCGATCTGCCGGTGAATCCCTTCCATGTTCCGCTTCGCACACGGTTTGAAAACGCTCCCATTTTGTCGAGGACGGCATGGACGGATGGAACCACGTCTTCGCCATCCACGACGATCGATCGTCCCTCGGGCGCGCGGAGCGCCGTATGCAGCACCGACCGCTTCTCCGTGACGTTGATCTTGTCTCCGCGAAACATAGCATCGATTCGGCCGCGGAGACCGGATTCCTCCGCCAATTGCAGCAGCAGCCTGATCGTCTCGTCGGTGATACGGTGTTTGGAATAATCAAAATAGATTCCGCACGCTTCTGTATGCAGGCGTTCTCCCCGCTGCGGGTCGTCCTCAAAAAGTTTGCGAAGATGTACGTCTTTGATCCTGGAGTAATGAGCTTCGAGGGCAGACCATACTGCCCGCGTTGTAAGTTGTGAGTTGCCTGTCGTCATAGGTGTTCGCCGATCCTTAGTCCGTGATTGTAGAAATTACTCCAACATGGAAGAAACGCACTTCTCTTCCTTCCTGTCTTGGTCTATAATATAGAGATATTTGTGGTGGTAATAAATTGCCTGGGCAGCAATCTCGATCATTGAAAATCCATTTTTGAGCAGAAGGTAGTTCTTCGATAAGAACGCAACCGGTGTTGTAGGTCTGAAATCCTTTGAACATGATGATTATCAAGGGTTTAGTTTGTACTTTACATCTCAGCAAGGGTTATCACAATACTAAGTTCATGGAATGAAACTGCGCATTGTGTCAGCGTTATTGCTTATGGCTTTTTCTGCGTCTTTTGCTCAGGATGTTTCTCGTCCCCTGATCATGGTGCATTACATGCCATGGTTTCAAACAAAAGCCGTACACGGATACTGGGGATGGCATTGGACGATGGATCATTATAACCCTGACGTTATCGGGCAAACCGGCGAACGGGCGATCGCCTCGCACTACTACCCGCTTACTGGACCGTATGATTCGGATGATAAAAACATTCTGGAATATCAATCCTTACTGATGAAAATTGCAGGGATCGACGGCGCGCTCGTCGATTGGTACGGTATGGACAGCTACTTGGATTACGGAGTTCTCAATGCG
>Ga0265313_10000453_pt1 | contig 43360 bp, 41 predicted proteins | sample 4123metaG_FD_203122 | JGI IMG/M metagenome (GOLD analysis project Ga0265313, IMG submission 203122) | Rhizosphere microbial communities from Carex aquatilis grown in University of Washington, Seatle, WA, United States - 4-1-23 metaG | ecosystem: Host-associated > Plants > Roots > Rhizosphere >... | reverse complement strand
ATCGGCGCCTCTACTCGACCCTACGGCAGCCCAGATCAGGCCTAAACAGCAAGTCGGACGGCCTTTCGCTGTCGGTGGTTGCGTCCCCCCGCAACCACCGACCGCGAACGCCCTGGCTTTAGAGAGCCGGGCATGCTGTTTTGCGGGCTTCGGTCAGCTCCGGCAGACCCTGTGAATGGGGGAGGGGACGGCTGCAAAACTCTCCGGAATCCTGTTGGCGCGTGGCGGCTGTATGACGTTGGTCGCCGTTGGCAGATGGTTCCACTCCGATCGGGGCGGCAATGGTGACCATGTCCTCAACTGTTGATTCGTCTGCCAGCAATGCGGAAAGCGGGAATGCAGCGGTAGCCTGGTGACCCTCCCTGACGGGGAATAGGTTGGCCCCGCAATCGAACGGTGGTATGGGTCCGGCGTTTGAGCCCAAGTCTCGGTTGCCCCTTGAAAGGGGTGAATCGAGGTGGTACATGAGGTGGTACACGGGTCTTCCTAAGTAATTGAAAAGGCTATATTTCTGAGGGCGAGCCGGGTGTCCAGTCGCCCCGACCACCAACCCTATCGTGGCAAGCGGAAGAGACGGCAACATGCAGGTTCGCATCTTTCAGCCCGCCAAGACCGCCATGCAGTCAGGCCGGGCGGGCACCCAGATCTGGCACCTCGAGTTTGCGCCGGGAGCACCCCGGGTGGCTGATCCGCTGATGGGCTGGACGAGTTCAACAGATACGCGCGCCCAGCTGCGGCTCACCTTCGAAACCCGCGAGGAGGCGGTCGCCTTCGCCGAGAAGCACGGCCTGCCCTATGTCGTCGAGCAACCCCATGAGCACAAGTTCCGGCCCAAGAGCTATGCCGACAACTTTCGCTACGATCGAGTCGGCCGTTGGACCCATTGACGGCGTGCAAGGCGCCCGTAGCTCAGCGGATAGAGCAGCCGCCTTCTAAGCGGCAGGTCGCAGGTTCAATTCCTGCCGGGCGCGCCAACCCGCACAAGGTTCGTCAGGGTCCGCCGCAAGGCGGTTCGCCGACCCGATGGCCGATCATGCGGCGAGCGGCAAGAGCGGCTATGATGCGACGCTCACCCGGCGGCGCTTTCGCAAATCGTCTCGATCCGGTATTTTCTGCGACTGGGATGCGGGCACCTCCAACGGCTGGCGACGAATGGGATTGCGTGCAGTGAGTGCATCTCCATCAGCCGACGGATCCGGCGCCGTCCCCCAGCCCGTCGCAAAATCCCTCACCCGGGCCGCGATTTTCCTGCTGGTGACGGTCAAGCCAACCGATGCCGCCTGCGCAACCGTGAAGGCATTTTGCGGCGACGTTTCCGCGCTCATCCGCTCGGTGGGATTCCGCGATCTGGAAGGTGGCCTCTCTTGCGTGGTCGCATTCGGGTCGGACGCCTGGGATCGATTGTTCGGTCAACCGCGGCCGGCGGAGCTGCACCCGTTTCGCGAGATTCGCGCAGGCACCCGTCATGCGGTTTCGACGCCGGGCGACCTGCTGTTCCATATCCGTGCGATGCGCATGGATTTGTGTTTCGAGCTGGCGACGCTGATCATGGCGGCGCTTGGCGACGCCGTATCCGTGGCGGACGAAGTGCATGGGTTTCAGTATTTCGACAACCGGGACCTCCTTGGCTTCGTCGATGGCACCGAGAATCCAGCCGATCAGGACGCCGTAGAGGCCACATTGGTGGGCGAAGAAGACCCTGGATTTGCCGGCGGCAGCTACGTCATCGTCCAGAAATATCTCCATGACCTCGCCGGGTGGAACGCGCTGCCCACCGAGGTGCAGGAGCGGATTATCGGTCGCACCAAGCTGGCCAACACGGATCTCGACGCCGCGACGAAGCCGAGCGCGGCGCACAACGCGCTGACCACCATCGTCGAAAACGGCAGGGAGGTAAAAATCCTCCGCGACAACATGCCGTTCGGTCAGGCCGGACAAGGCGAGTTCGGCACCTATTTCATCGGCTACAGCCGTTCGCCGCGCACGATCGAGCAGATGCTCGAAAACATGTTCATCGGGCGGCCTCCCGGCAACTACGACCGGCTGTTGGATTTCAGTCGGGCGGTCACTGGCGCGCTGCTGTTCGCGCCGACGTTGGATTTTCTGGAAGCTGTGGCGGACGGCAGCCAACCGGCTGCCGCATCGCCCGGCAACCCGTCCGTGGGTGAATCGGAACCATCCTCCCCGCCGATGCATGATGGTTCCCTCGGCATCGGCTCATTAAGAGGTGTATCCCAGCATGAATAACCTGCACCGTGAGCTTGCTCCTGTTTCCGACGAAGCCTGGAAGCAGATCGAGGAGGAGACCTCCCGCACGCTGAAGCGCCATCTGGCCGGCCGGCGTGTCGTGGATGTGCATGGGCCGGGTGGAATCGCGCTCTCTGCCGTTGGCACGGGCCACCTTCGAAAGATTTCGGCCCCCGGCCGTGGCGTGACCGCTCGCCAGCACGAAGTCAGGGCGCTCGTGGAGTTGCATGTTCCGTTCGAGCTGGACCGTCAGGCGATCGATGTCGTTGAGCGCGGCGCCAATGACTCGGACTGGCAGCCGGCAAAGGAAGCTGCCCGCAAGATGGCCTTGGCCGAGGACGGCGCCATCTTCGCCGGATATGCCGCGGCCGGAATCACCGGCATTCGTCAGGGCGCGAGCAATCCGGTCATGACCCTGCCCGCCGATGAGCGTCAATATCCCGATGCCATCGCCCGGGCGTTGAGCCGGCTGCGCCTGGTCGGCGTCAACGGTCCGTACTCGGTGCTGCTGGGGGCGGATGCCTACACCGCCCTGGCCGAGGCACGCGACAGCGGATACCCGGTCCTCGAGCACATCAAGCGGCTGGTCGAAACGGAGATCATCTGGGCCCCCGCGATCGAAGGCGCCGCCGTCCTCACCACCCGGGGCGGGGACTTCGATCTCCATGTCGGCCAGGATCTGTCGATCGGGTATTTGGGCCACACCGATGACGCCGTGCGTCTCTATCTTCAGGAGACCTTCACATTTCTCCTGCTGACGACGGAAGCGGCTGTCTCGCTGGTGCCAGCATCGAAGGTGCCGACGGCCTGACCCGCAAGGTCGAAGCAGCGCCGCGTTGCGAAGCGGGCTTCGGCGGCCGCACGCAGGCGGATCGCGAGATGAGTGATTCCGGAATCGGAGGAGGACGCCATGTCCACGGGCAGGATTTCTGTGATCGGACTCGGAGGCATGGGGAAGTCGATGGCCTCACGCCTGCTCGATACCGGTCATGAGATCACGGTCTACAATCGGACTGCGGAGCGAGCCGATGACCTGGTAGCCCGGGGTGCCCGCTTCGCCAATTCGCCGCGCGAAGCGGTCGAGCCTGGTGGCATCGTCCTATCGTCGCTCGCCAATGATTCCGCAGTCGAGGCAGTGAGTTTCGGCGATGCGGGAATCATCGCGGCGCTCAAGGGCGGGGTCCATCTTTCGACGAGCACGATCAGCCCGACCTTCGCCGCGCGCCTGGCCGAGCGGCACCGGTCGGCCGGCGCCGACTATGTCGGCTCGCCGGTATTCGGCCGGCCGCCGGCGGCCGCGTCGGGCAAGCTCTGGATCGCGATTTCCGGCTCAGCCGCCGGCAAGGAACGGGTTCGCCCGATCCTGGCTGCGCTTGGTCAAGGCATCGTCGACTTCGGCGACAAGCCCGAGGCTGCGAACGTCGTCAAGGTTGCCGGCAACTTCATGATCGCTTCGGCGATCGAAACCATGAGCGAGGCATTCGCGCTGGTTGCCAAGCACGGGATCGAAGAACGGCAATTCTACGACCTGTTCAGCCAATCGCTGTTCGCCTGCAGGATCTTCCAGGGTTACGGACAATCCATTGTCGACCGGGAGTTTGAGCCTGCCGGGTTCAGGCTCGAACTTGGCGCGAAGGATGTCGGGCTCGCCTTGCAGGCCGGTGGCGAAGCCAAGGTCCCCATGCCGATCGCAAGCGTGTTGCGCGACCGGTTCCTCAACGCGCTTGCCAAGGGCCGCGGCGATTCGGATTGGAGCGCCATCGCGCTTTCCGCCTTTGAGGACGCCGCGGTACCGTAGGGCGGCCGAACCCGGAAGGCTGCCCCGCGGCCGTATTCCATTGCGCAGAATCTGCGCCGTCCGCCAGCCGGCTCAGCGATCTTTCGCTGAACCGCCCACGACATAGCTGTCGTGAAGCAGCTGTACCGAAAGCACGCCGGTCAAGCGTCCATAGAGATCATGCCTTCGGCGCATGTCGCTGGTTTCCCCTGCCTCCTTCCGCCATCCGGCGACGACAGGTTCGGCGAAGAGGCCGGTTCGCTTGAGGGCGGAAGCGCTCATCATCTCGTCGCGAAGCTCGTCGGGCCTCTGCCAGAACGGCACGACCGGCGCGTCGTAGCCGAATTTCATCCGCTTGCGGACATGCCGGGGAAGCATCCCGGCGAAGGCCTTGCGCAGGACGTATTTCTCCTTGAGCGCGAACATCTTGACCATCGGCGGCACCTGGCAGGCGTTCTCGATCATGCCGTTGGCCAGGAACGGCACCCTCAGTTCCACCGAATGGGCCATGGAGTTCCGGTCGGCGCGGGCGAGGATGTAGTTGGGCAGCCTGGTCCTGAACTCGATGGCGATGGATTTGTCGAAATCGTCGATGCCCGCGTACCGGCTCTTGAGGGACTGGCAGACGCCGTGCATGGCCGAGCCTTCGCCGAGGCTGTCGGCCAGCTTGTCGACGAAGAGCCCTTCGCGCAGGCGCGACTGCAAGAGCCAGGTGGGATACCAGGCGGGGTAGGTTCCGAACCGGTCGATCACCGGTTCGGGGTCCTGGGACAGGATCTCGCCGAGGGCCCGCCGGTCCTCCGCATTCGCGAAGTAATAACGGAGCACGCGCCCGAGGAGAAAACTCCTGGCGCCGGCGACGGCGGGCAGCGAAAGGGCGCGGCGAATCTGGTTCAGGGTGTAGACGAAGTATCCGCCATAGAGCTCATCCGACCCCTCGCCGGAAAGGACGACCTTGTAGCCGCTGTCTTGAACGAGCTTCGAGAGGGCGAACATGGGAACGTCCATGAGCGAGGTCTGGGGCTGCTCGAGATGATGCAGCACGCGTTGAAACAGCGCCGCGTCAGCTGGTGGGGCCTCCAGCACCGCCGAGCGCAGTTTCGCTGCCCTGACCGTCTGCTCGAAGATCGAAGATTCGTCGAATTCCGCATCGGCGAACTTGATAGAGAACGTCCGCAGGTCGGCACCGGCGCCCAGCACCTCGCGCAAGACCAGCGTCGTTACGGTCGAATCGATTCCGCCGCTGAGGTAGGCGCCAACCGGAAGGTCGCCAATCCTATGCGACGATACCGCTTCGTGAAAAGTCTTGTTGAGGGACAGGGCGTATGGCGCCGCCGCGTAGATGCGATTGCCGGCGTAGGCGGGGAAGGAAGGATGCCAATACTCCCGCTGCACCGACCGGCCGTCGGCAAGCTCGATCATCGTCAGCGATGCGGGCGGGACGTTGTCAACCCCCTCGAAGGCAGTTTGGGCCCCGGGTATATATCCAAAGGCGAAGAAGTCATAAATGCCCTGCGGATTGAGACGGACGGAGGCCAGGCCGGAGCGCAACACGCCCTTGATCTCGGAAGCGACGATGACGAAGTCGCGGCCGTCGTGGATGAACAGAGGCTTGATGCCCAGGCGATCCCTGGCGATGACGGCCCGCTTCCTGATCGTGTCGATCAGAACGAAGCTGAACATCCCGTCAAGCCGCTCGACGAAGTGTTGCTCATCCTCTTCATAGAGGTGGAGGATCACCTCGCAATCGGAATTGGTGCGGAAGCGGTGGCCCTTGGCGACGAGCTCCTCGCGCATTTCTTTGTAGTTGTAGATCTCGCCGTTGCAGACCAGCACAACGCTTTCGTCCTCGTTGATGAGCGGCTGTTGGCCATGGGCAACGTCGACGATGCTGAGGCGATTGAACCCGAGGGCGGAATTCTCGAAGTAGAACGTCGCCCGGTCGTCGGGACCGCGATGGCCAAGTGACGCCAGCACCGGGAGCAGATTGTCCGGAGAGATCCTGGTTCCTCTCTTGTCGAGAAGGAAGGCGATGCCGCACATGTCTGCCCGTCGCTTGCACGCGACTCTACGAAAACCCAGCCTCAGCCAGGGATGTTACGGGTTCTTCCGGTGCGGGGCAAAGGTTGCGAAAGAGAGTGCTTGCCGGAACAAAGCGGGGCAGGGCCGCCCGGCTTGTCTCGTCCGGAGCGATCCCTTAGGCTCGATAATTGTGGGGATAGCAGCAACGGTGAGTCGGAGGCACTCGACGGTGACGCGGAGGCCGCGCAGCCGGTTCGTTGGCACGCTGGCGATCCTCGCCTGTCTTCTCACCTCGGCCTGCGCGAATACGCAGGGCCCAAAGGCCTCGGGGGCGATCAGCTATGACGCCTTCATGCGCCTCGGCGACGACACGCGCAAACAGGGCGACCTGGTGAGCGCGGCGCAATTTTATGCCCGTGCACATGAACTGGAACCAACCAGGATCGAGCCGCTCATGGATCTTGCGCAGGTCTACTCCCAGGCGGGTGAGATCAAGGACGCGGCCGGCGCCTATGAAGAGGTACTCAAGATCGATGACAAGAACGCGGACGCGTTGCGCGGGCTTGCCAATCTCCAGCTTCAAACCGGGGATGCCGCAGGTGCGGCGACGAATCTGCGCCTCGCCCTCGCCCAGCAACCCGACTGGCGCACTCAGAACAGTCTCGGCGTTGCGAACGACATGCTGGGAGATCGGGTCGGCGCCCAGGCGGCCTATCGCGCCGGGCTTACGCTGTCGCCCGGCAATCTGCAACTCATGGACAATTTAGGGCTCTCCTTGGTCCTGAGCGGCGATTTCGCCCAGGGGCTGCCGATCCTTGAGCAGGCCGCCAAGGATCCAGCAGCAACGCCACGGATGCGGCTCAATCTGGCGCTGGCTTACGGGCTTGCGGGCGAACCCGACAAGGCGGCTCAGGTCGCCAAGGCCGATCTCGATGCCGCGAAGGTGGAGCAGAATCTGGGCTACTATGAGTTTTTGCGGCTTTTGCACAATCGCAACGCCATCGCCGCGATGCTGGGCGCTCACCAGGCGGAAACGGCGCAGCCGTAAGGCGTCCGGCGTGGTTGCCGCCATACCGGTTCAATGGATGAGCGTGTCGTAGATCCGAATGATCGCCGGCCCCAAGAGCACGATGAACAGGGGGGGCAGGATGAAGAGCACCATCGGCACCGTCAGCAAGGCCGGCAGCCGAGCGGCCTTTTCCTCCGCCTTGAGAATGCGTTCGTCGCGGAACTCCGCGGCCAGCGTTCGTAGCGCCTGGGAAAGCGGCGTGCCGAATCGCTGGGCCTGCTGAAGGGTGTTGACCATCGACTTGATGCTGGGCAGACCCGTACGCTCGGCGAAATTGAGCAGGGCTTGACCGCGGTCGGGCAGAAACTCCATCTCGACGCAGGTGAGCGCGACCTCGTCGGAAAGCTCGGGTGCCGCCTTGGCGAACTCGTCCGAAGCGCGGCGCAGAGTCGCATCCAGGCTGAGGCCGGCCTCGGAGCAAGTCACCATCATGTCGAGCATGTCGGGAAGCTGGCGCTGAAGCTTCGTCTGCCGCTTGGTCGCCGCATTGTTCACGTACATGTCGGGAAGAAAGAAGCCCAGCAGCGCAAGTCCGGCCGCGACGGCGGCCCTGATCGACGTACTGTGCGAGAGAAGATGCAGCGACGTCATCCACAGGAGCCCGCCCAGGCCGATAACGGCGGGCAATACGAGCTTGAAGAAGAAGTACCTGACGACCGCATCGCCGCGGCGCCAGCCGGCGGCGGCAAGCTTAATGGCCACCTGCTGGGCCTGTTCGGTGCGCAGCAAATTGAGGCTGAGCACCACGCTGCGCATGAAGTTCGAGCTCTCCGCGTTGCGCCCTCGCCGGCGCGGCGCCATCGAGATGTCCCGCAGCGTTTCTCGGCGGCTGGCGACCTCTCGGATGCGCCGCTGGCTGGGCTCGCGGACGGTCAAGGTTCCCCAGACGACGACGACGGCCAGGAATGCGATCAGGAGCAGGGCCGCGAAGGTCAACTCGTTGATGTCGACCCCTGGCGGGAGAAAATGCTGGAGGTAGTTCTGCATCAGAAGTCGAAGTTCGACATCTTGACCATGACGCCGATGCCGACGCAGGTCATGGTAACACCGATGACCAGCAAGGCGATGCCGCGGGGGTCGCCAATCAAGGTGGCGCCATAGTTGCGATTGATCGACAGCAGAATGAAGAACATGAGGAAGGGCAATGCGCCGACGATCCAGGCGCTGGCTCGCGCCTCGGCGGAGACGGCTCTGATCTTGAGCTTTATCTGCTTGCGCCGGCGCAGCATTTTGCTGAGATTTTCCAAAGTTTCCGCCAGGTTTCCGCCGGTTTCTTGTTGAATGCTGAGGGCGATGCTGAAGAAGCGGAATTCCGGCAAGGTGATACGTTCCCCCGCCTGATCGATGGCGTCCCTCAGCGAGACGCCGACCTGGGTCGCGTCGCGGATTTGCTGGAACTCGCTCTTGACCGGTTGAGGTGCCTGTTCGGCGACCACCTTGATCGCCTCGGAAATCGGCTGGCCGGAGCGCACGGCGCGCACAATCAGGTCGATCGAATCCGGGAAATGGAAGGTAAACTGCTTCAAACGGCGCTTCGCCATATAGCCGACCGTCGCGTATGGCAACATGAGGCCAAAAATGAGCCCGGCGAGGACTTCGATATAGATGGGCCAGCGAAGCAGCCACCAGAGGAGGCCGCCCGTGACTACCGCCACGATCAGCGATCCGATCAGATAGCGATCGATCGTGATGTGGTGCCCCGTCTGATAGAGGCGAAGCCGGAACCTGTTCATGTCCGGCAGCAGACGCTTGGCGAGGGCATTGACGGCGCCGATGGAGCTTTGGGTAGTGTCGCGGCGAAGGATGCGCGCCTCGGCTGCCCGGCGGCGGAACGACTGGGCGGATGGTGCGCGGACCCGGTCGATGCGCAGCTCGTGACGTCGCGAGCGCTCGGATTCCCCCAAGAAGACGCCGCTGAGCAGCAGACCGGCTATGGCAAAAACCACCATCCCCAGCATCAGGGGGCTGGTTCCGCCCGAACTGAGCAGACCCTCGATCGCGCTCATGCCATCGCTTCGAGAAGCAGCCGATCCACGCCGAAATAGGCGGCCTTGGTCAGGAAATGCGGGCGAAAGCCCGTCGACTTGAAGCGCCCGATAAGGCGCCCTTGCGGATCCTCGCCCTCGAACTCGTAGGTGTAGAGATCCTGCAGGGTCACGACATCACCCTCCATGCCGACGATCTCGGTCACGCTGGTGACACGGCGAACGCCGTCGCGCATGCGGCTGATCTGAATGATGAGGTCGAGGGCCGAAGCAATCTGGGTACGGACGGCACGCGGCGAAAGGTTGATTCCGGCAAGGCCGACCATGTTCTCGACGCGCATCATGGCGTCTCGCGGCGTGTTGGCGTGGATGGTGCCGAGCGACCCGTCATGGCCCGTGTTCATGGCCTGCAGCATGTCGATGGCTTCATGACCGCGGACCTCACCGATGATGATGCGGTCGGGGCGCATGCGAAGCGCGTTGCGCAGCAGGTCGCGGATGGTCACTTCGCCGCCGCCCTCGAGGTTGGGCGGGCGGCTCTCGAGGCGCACCACGTGCGGCTGCTGCAATTGCAGTTCGGCGGCGTCCTCGATAGTCACGATGCGCTCGCCGGGGTCGATGAGCTGCGACATGGCGTTGAGCAGGGTGGTCTTGCCCGAGCCGGTGCCGCCGGAAATGAGCACGTTGAGACGGCAGCGGGCAGCGATCTTGATGACCTGGGCCAGCGACGGCGAAAGGCTGTTCAATCCCGACATGCTGTCGAGCGTAATCTTCTTCTTGGAGAATTTGCGGATCGAGATGGTCGGCCCATCGAGGGCGAGCGGCGGAACGATGATGTTGACGCGGCTGCCGTCCGCGAGGCGGGCATCGCAAAGCGGCGTCGATTCGTCGATTCGGCGACCGACCTGGCTCACGATCCGTGTGGCGATGTTCATTACATGCTGATTGTCGCGGAAGGTCACCGACGTGGCCTCGATCTTGCCACGGCGCTCGATGAAAACCCGGCGTGGGCCGTTGACCATGATGTCGTTGATGGTGTCGTCGGCGAGCAGCGGCTCCAGCGGCCCCAGGCCCAGCATGTCGTCGAGCAGGAGGCGAACCAGCTCTTCCTGCTCCGCGCCGTTCAGGCGCAGCTTGCGTTCGGCCAGTACTTCGGCAACAAGGCCGGTGAGTTGGCGTCCGAGTTCCTCGCGTGCGAGGCGCGCGGCGGCCGTCACGTCGATCCGCTGAACGATGATCGGTTGCACCGTGAGCAGCGCTTCCTCGATGCGCCGACGTGCGGCGCTCACCTGTTCGGGGCGGCGGAGCGCGGCCTGATTGAACATCAGGAGCGCGCCGTTCGGAGAATCCGCTGGCGCGGTGGCGACAGTGCTCGGGTCGCTCGTCTCCAGCCGCGACACCAGGAGATCGATGACCTTGCGGCGGTTCTGCATTCCGAGCGGTTGACCGGAGCCATCGGGATGTTCGGCAACGATCATACCGATGCGGGCGGCGATGGCCGATTTTGACAGAAAGTCGAGGCGCTGTCCGGCGAAGGCACGCGACACAGTCGGCCAGAGACGATCCGCGATCTGGGCGACTTCGCTGTCCGCGCCCTGCGCGCTCGCTGTGACGAGCTTACCGGAGGTTGGTTCCACGACGCTCATCGCCGATTATTCCTTGCTGAACCAGGAGAACCGGGAACGGGCTGGCCCCTTGCCCGTGGGCTTGGTCGAATTGATCTGCTCGGCGAGATGGCGCAAAGCCGTCGTGAGCCTGCTGGACTTGGCCGCCACCGCCAAGGGCTTTCCGCTCACCGCTGACGATGACGAGGCTTTTGCGTCCTCGGGAAGCAGGTGGGCAATCTTGTGGCCGAGCGCCTTCTCGAATTCCCGCTGGGAGACCCCGGTGGCCCTGGAGCCGACGCGGCTCGCCACCACGATCAGGCGCGCGCTGGGCGACAGTTGTTGCGCCTGGGAGCAGAGCCGGATGCAGTCGCGCAGACCTGCCAGCGACAGGTCGGTGACGATGATGATGTCCCGTGTCGTCGGCAGGACCTTCGTGCGGTAGGTCGCCGGATGCAAGGGAACGTCGACGATCGTGAATTCGCCTTGCCGTCCCAACTCGTCGAGGAGCAGGGTGATCGCCGTCGGATCCGCACGCACGTCCTCCTCGTGCGACTCCTCGGCCGCGAGAATGCTCAAGCGATCCGTCACCTTGGTGCCTGCGCTGCTCACCAGCAAGCTGTCAATGCGGTTCGGCTGTTCCAGCGCTTCGCGCAGGCCCCGGGAAGGCTCGACATCAAAGGCCAAGGATGCGGTGCCGAATTGCAGGTCCAAATCGACTAGCGTCGTCTTGCGCTTGAATTGTTCGGCCAGAAGCCAGGCGAGGTTCGTCGCCAGGGTGCTGGCGCCGACCCCTCCGCGGGTCCCGACAACGGCCACAAGCCGGCTGCGCTCGATCCCGGCCGCGGCCGAGCCCTTGGCGCCGGAACCCGACTCCGCCTGCTGAACCGCGGCCAGCAGGGCCCGGTCGGTGACCGGCTTCACCAGATAATCCACCACGCCCGAATCCATCATCTCGCGATAAAGGGCGACATCGTTCATCGTCCCCACGGCAATGATGCGCGAGCTCTCGCCCCCGGCCGCCAGCAGGGGCAGCAAGGCGTCCAGCGGCCGCTCCCCATCGGAGACGTCCACGATAAGCAGGCCGGGAAGGGTGTATTTCGTGGCGTACTCCAAGGCGTCCCGGCTACCGCCTTCCCGGATCACCAGCCGATTTTGACGCGACTGACAGACGGCCTGAACCGTCTTCCTCGTCTCCTCGTCCACGATGAAGGCGACACAGCCGGTCGTGGCACCGCTTGCGGTGCCGGCGGCATCCTTCGCCGCCGCCGCCGCGCTCGCGGGCTGAACCTGCTTGGCTAATTCGTTCACGAACCGCTCCCGGTCGCGGAAGTGGTCGAGGGCGCGGAGGGGGTGGTCGCAGCTCCGGCGCGATACTTGGCGACGAACTGTGACGAATATTCCCCATCTCCAGGGGGCAGTTGGCGACCCTGCACCAGATCGGACGGATTGGCAACCATCAGATCCAGATCCAACGTGTTGTAGCAACCCGGCAGCATGACCGGCTGATAGTCGTTGTCGAGCGCAATAGGGGCGTTATAGCCAGCGCAGGCAGGCAATTGAACCTTTGTCGCCTTGCCGAGAACGCTGACTGTCCCGGGTTCGGCGCTCTGCATCGCCAGCACCGATTCCACCATGATGCCTCTGCCCTCGAGGTTCTGCTGTACGGCGCTCACGCGGCTGGCAGTGAGCTTGGCTTCGCCGGGACCAGGTGGGGCGACCACCAAGGCTACCGAGTTCCCGGTCGTGATCTGATTGTGCGCCAGGAATCCGTCCATGGCGGACTGGTCGTCTGGATTGAGGGCAGCTTCACCAGGGCCGAAATGAACATCCAGACGTACCGGTGCGACGGTCGCTTGCGGCTCGACGCGAGGCGCGGGTTGCTTCCAGGTTGCATAACTGACCTGGCGCGGCACCGTATCGCATCCCGCAAGTCCAAAGACGATCAACGCCGTTGCGGTAACAAAGTGGACTGTGCTTTTCATGGCCATCACTCCACTCCGAAGCCGGCGGGTCCGGCGAGACCACCCATCTGACCTTGCGGCGCCGCAGCACCCTGTCCATTGCCGACTGGCGCTGTCGTCGGCTGAGGGGCGTCGACGATGCCTTGACCCGAGGGGCCCATGAGCGCGTCCGTCGGGGCCGCGAGCCTCCCGGACACCGGCGTCACGATGTAGGGCGTTACGATGATGATCAACTCGGATTCATCGCTTTGAAATTTATCAGACTTGAATAGCTCGCCGAGGACTGGAATGTCCCCCAGGCCGGGCACTGACTGATTGGCGATGCTGCCAGTGTTCTGAATCAGCCCGCCGATGGCAAAGCTCTGTCCGCTGGCGAGCTCCACCGTGGTGGTGGCGGTACGCTCAAGGAACGTGGGGATTTTGTTACCGGCAATGATCACCGTGTCGGCGCCGCTGAAGTCGAGCTGCGTTACCTCGGGGTTAACCTTCAAGCTTATTCTCCCGCCGCCGATGATCGTCGGCGTAAAGGCGAGACTGGCGCCAAAATTCTTGAATTCAATCGTCGTTACGGTGCCACCGCCGCTGGCTTGCGGCACCGGGATCGGAACTTGACCGCCCGCCAGGAAGGTGGCGGTCTCTCCGGATACCGCCGTCAAGTTGGGCTCGGCGAGCAGGGTGACCAAGCCCTCGGTCGCGAGGGCATTGATCAGCGCTTGCGTATTGCCATTACCGATCAACAGCTGGTTTGAACCGGTGATGCCAGCCGCGGCGGCCAAGGTCTGGGGAATTGAACCCACCCCCGCGGTAGCTGCCGCGAAGGTAAATCCTCCGATGTTGAACGCCGTGTTCCAGTCGATGCCGAGATTGCGGACGACCGACCGGTCAACTTCGGCGACCTTTACCCGAAGATTGACCTGGTTTGGCGCCGTCACTTGAAGATGGTTGATGATGTCGACGCCCTTGCCGGAGAACTCGCTGACAATGCGCCGGGCATCTTCCGCTTCGGCCGGAGTGGCGACGGAGCCCGTGAGCAGGATTCCGTTGTCCAGGGAGTCGACCTGTATTTGACCGCCGGGAACCACCTCAGCCAAAGCTTCCCTGACGCGCGAGAGGTCCTGCACAACCCGCAGCGTGATATTGAAGAGCACATTCTCATGGCCGTCCACGGCATACATCGTGGTATCGCCGACCTTCAGGCCGAAAACGTACATCAGCTTCGGCGAGCGGATCGAAATGTCCGCAATCGCCGGATTGGCGATGACCACGGCCTTGGGCGTTTGGTCGAGACGCACCAGGGTTCCCTGATCAAGCTGGATGACGAGGGGCTCCCCGCTGGTCGGGATGACCTGAAACGCCGATGCGGCATGGGCCAGCAGAAGTGTCGCAAACGCGATCGCTACCGCGATGAGGCGCGTGCTAATTGACAAGGAGTTGCTCAACCTTTCCCCCCCGGTTGACCTCGATCTTGTTCTCCGGCACGTAAACCCCCACATGCGCAGGAGGCCGAACGGGCGCCGGCAACGGCACGTGACTCACCTCGGTGTCGAACGTGTAGGTCGTGCCCGGATCGGGCTCGGGCACGTCGCGAATGTCGGTGATCGTGTTCGACTCACCGGGCCCTTTGGCAAGGCCGCGCAGCGTAAGCGAAAGCTTGCCCAGTTCCTGGGCGACAGTCAAAAGCTCTGATTCCTTCGGCGTCACCTCGATAGTCACCGTTCGGGTGCCCTGCGGTTGGCCCGGATGGGTGAGAATCTGGTCTATGGCCAGGATACGCACGTTCATCAACAGCGTTTCCGTCACGCGGTGTGCCTGGCGTGGATCGTAAACCACTCCGGCCTTTGCGTCCGGCATAGAACTTGCGGTAGTTCCGGCAGCCGGCTTGGCAGGCGCGGTCTCCGGCGTCGAGGGTGCGCCGGCTGCTGCCGCGGCTGCTGCCGCCTTGGCGTTGGTGGCGATCTTTCCCGAACTCGTCGGCACATCATGGGTCAGCAGGATGTCGACGCGGTCGCCAGGATAGACCAGTCCTGCCACGCCGGTAATGTCGGAAACGCCGATTGCCATGGCTCGCATGCCGGGTTTCAGCACGGCGGCGAGAAATCCTCGGTCGCCGGGACGGGCTATCTTGCCCTCGACGACTGGTTCGCCTGCCGCCAGGTCATGCAAGGCGACTGCGATGCCCAAGGATTTTATGTCGACCTTGCCTTCGAGCATGTAGTTCGGGTCCAAGGTCTGGTTGGGCCAGGCCTGCCAGCGCAATAGCTCGTCTTTTAGAAATGTACCGGTGGGTATCGGTGCTGCCGCGACCAGCACCATGTTGACCGGCGGGGGAGGCGGCGGAGCCGCGACCTGGGCCGGTGCCGGCGGAGGGGTGAGAGAAATCAGGTACGCTCTAACAAAAAAAACGCCGCTAACAAGGAGCAGCAACAGGGCCAACCCTAGAAGTACCGCACGCAGGCTCATGTCGAATCAGTTCCCGCTATAGATCGCAAAAGCGACAAGGATCCCTCCGACCGAGATGGCAACACCGTAGGGAACCTCTGCCGAAGCAGCAGCGCCGGGCACTCCGCCAACCGGTGCCAGAAGCCGACGTCGCAGAAGCATACCCCCGGCAATGAAGCCGCCTGCGATTGCAGTCACGAAAAGAAAGTCAAGGATTCGCATCGGCCCGGCCCAAAGAGCGATGGCGGACATCAGCTTGACGTCGCCGCCGCCGATCAGGTTGCAAGCAAACAGACCGAACCCCGCTGCCAAGGTCGCTGCCCCTACTGCCACTCCCCCCAGCACATTCACCGGAATGGGGCTGGTCTCAACATGCAGGACGAAAAGTCCCGCGATCGCTACGCTAATCCAGTTCGGGATGATCAGCCGGCGCATATCCCCGATCGCCGCCCATACCAGAATCGCGGCAAAGGCCAGCAGACCGGGGACATGCAGTGCGGCCAAGTATCTCCAAACTTTCTCAAAGTCAGCCTTACGACATATTGGCGTTGACCTTGCTGAACGTCTGCGAAATCGTCGTGCCGAGGGTGCTGAGGATCGTCACTGCCGCAATCGCGACAAGAGCCGCGATAAGCGCGTATTCCACCATCGTCACGCCCTTTTTGTCCTTGCCGAAAGCTGTCGGCAGGCAAATGCCCAGCGAGCTGAGATTTACCGCCGCCATCTGGAGCTTTCTTACGAGACGAAGCATAGTCGTTCTCCATGAAGCGAGTTAGGGAGGGCTATAAATTGTCACAGCTTACGCCAAAAGCAAGTTGTTTTTTCTAACGCATTGATATGGCGCACCATCTTTGCGGTTTTGGGGCCTTCCCCGACGACTATTCTCTGCCTCAGAGAAGGGAGGACGTCCCGCACCATACATCAATTGGTCACTTGACGTGACAGGCCGGACGGTATCGCTGCCATTCGATCGTGAGCGCCTGCGAGGCTATAGCCGCGTCGTCGTCGCTGTCTATGTTTTGCTCGCTCTGGGCCTCTTTTCCGGCGCCTTCGGCAAGCCCCTCGACAATGACTTCATTACCTATTGGAGCGCCTCTTATTTATCGCTCGAAGGGCGTCCGGCCTCGCAGTCCCCGTCAGCAGCAAGATCTATCCCTGGCACTATCCTCCGACCTACCAGCTGCTCGTCCTGCCTCTCGCGTTGCTGCCCTATCTGCCCGCCTATCTCGGCTTCATCGCGTTGTCCGTCATCGCCTACATCGCGGCGCTTCGCAAGTTGCTGGACTGGCCCGATGCGATCTTCCTGCTGCTTGCGTATCCCGGCTCCTTCATTTGCATTCTCCACGGTCAGAATTCCCTCATCACCGCTGCGCTATTCGCCCTTGGGGTCTCGGCATCGGCGAGAAAGCCGCTGATCGCAGGAATATGCTTCGGATTGCTCGCCTATAAGCCTCAACTCGGTCTTCTGATTCCCGTGGCGTTGTTGGCTGCAGGGCAATGGTCAATCTTTGCCGCCGCCGCGGCTACGGTCTTCGGATTCGCCGGGGTTGCCACCGCCATCTTTGGCTTCCCCCTATGGCGCGCCTTTCTCCAGCATACGGCCATGGTGCGGTCGATCATGGAACGGGATCTGGTGCCCTGGGAAAAGATGCCCACGGCCTTCGTGTTTCTCAGATGGATGGGAATTCCTCAGGAACTTGCCTACGTTGGCCAAGTCATCACCGCGATTGCGGCGGCCACGGCCGTGTTCATGGCCTGGCGGCGGCAGGGCCCGAGCTTGCTGGCGGGTGCGATTCTCGTATCCGGGTCGCTCATCGTCTGGCCCTACGTCTTCGATTACGAGCTTGCGATCTTGGCAGTGCCGCTCGCCATCATTGCGACGGACATGGCCGAACGCGGTTCGAAGCGATGGGAGCCTCCAGTGCTTCTTGTGCTCTATTGCGCTCCCATTCTCACGACGGCGATCGCCAAGCTCACGCATTTGCAAGTTGGCTTTCTCGAAATCCTGGCCGTATTGTTGTTTTGCGTCCATCGCCTGTTCTGGATGCCGATCTGGCAGATCGGCCCGGGGCCGGAAGTGAATACCGCTAGCCGGGAAGTTCGGCAGACCCACTGACGCCTGCGAGGGAACGGCGGTGCGTCCGGAGGCTGGCGCCGCGCAATCTCTTGTCCCGAGTAATCGGCCCTACACCAGGAAGTGTCACAGGGACATATTCCGCCGGGCGGCGGCGAAAGGCCGGCTTCAACTCGGAGAACCGGTCTTCGCGTGGCTGGTCGAGGGGTTGGAGGAGCGCCGACAGTTGACGCTCGCCTGCTATCAGGCGCGATTCATAGTGGAGCAGATCGTCGGTGCCTGCGCGTTCGACGAGAGTGTGCCGGAGATCACCGAATCCTCCGTTGCCGTGGCGTCGGATAATCTATATACAAGCGGCCCGAAGAATCGGGCTTCTGCAGCGGCTTAGAACCGTCGAGTCGGATGCCCCAAGGACTCGAAACGACGATAATGGAATTGCGGCCGCGGGCCGAATCGGGGCAGGTCAGCGAGATGGACGGCAGCGCCGCGGCGGCAAAGCCCGCCGGCAAGAAACGGCTCCTGGTCATCGACGATGAGCAGAGCATCTGCGAATTCATCCGGCGCGTGGCGGAGTCCCAGGGCTTCGAGGTCGCGACCGCCATCACCCATGATCAGTTCCGCAGCGCCTACGACGCGTTCAAGCCGTCCGCCATCCTGCTCGATCTGATGATGCCGAACGTGGACGGCGTGGCGCTCCTGGAAAAGCTCGCCAAGCAGGGCTGCGCGGCCAAGCTTCTGATCATGAGCGGCTATCATCCGGAGCTGCTCAACAACAGCCGGAAGCTTGGCGCTGGCTACGATCTCGACGTTCGCGGGACGCTCAACAAACCGTTCGGCGTGGCCGAGCTTCAGAGCGCGCTGCGCTCGGTCGAGTAGTCGCCGACAGGTTCAGCGCCGGCTCTTCAGCCGATAACCGCAAGCGGTAAGGAAGGCAGCGAAACGGTCGCTCAACATTCCGCGCCCGGTCGCGAGCTGCGGCAGGGTAAAGGCCGAGCCGGTATTGACTTCGACGATCACCGGGCCCTCGGGGCAGATGGCGATATCCCACGACTGATAGCGCAGCATGGCAAAGATCGGCGCGCAGGCGAGGGCCAGATCGGTGATTGCTTTCCAGTGCGGCAATACCAGCCCCATAAGACGCTTGCCCGTGTCCGGGTGCGCGTCGACCTCCTCGAGAGCGGGCCCAATCCCGCGGATGACGCGGCGAACGGTGCCCGTCTCGGGGTCGAGGTCGGCCAACAGATTTCCCCTGCGCCAGAAATTGTCAGCGACATTGCCTGCCGCAGGGATTTTCCAGACGGTGTGGAGAATCTCCGGGCGGCCTTGTTCGACGAGAATGATGACACGCACGGTAGCGACGGCTTCGCAGATGGGCCGAAGGGCGGGGTGATGCTGGAGCACGCTCTGCAGAAGATAGCCGCTTCCTTCGCCGAAGCGCTGGGCGAGGCCCGGGATCGTGAGTGGCTGGCTGCCTGCGGCTTCGATCCGATCGCCCTCCCGCGCCTTCAGCAGGCAAGCCCCGAAACTGCCGATTCCCGTGATGGGTTTGCAGAACAACGGAAAGCGCGCTTCGCCGGCCAGGAAATCCGCCAGCTCGATGGTGCTGGCGAGCCTCGGAACCTTCCCGAATTGCCTGCCCCCGCGGCTGAAGACGGCCTGTGTCTCAGGGATGGGCGTGTCGGCCGCCGCCAGCAGGGTGTAGGCCAGGATTTTGTCTTCCGAGACTCCCCAGCAATGGATATCGCAGCAAGCCTCGGCGACCCTGCGGGTGATGCGTTCGCTGAGAAACCGGCGCTTCTCTTTGGGCGAGTGCAGCTCGTCGTCGTAGAGCCGATAGTAGAAATAGTCCTTGGCCGTGAGATGCCCATCGCCCAGCCCCAAGCGAAGGATCTCTGCGAATTGGGATGCGTAGGGCTTGCCCCTTAACCTGCGGGCCAGCCTGAGACAGGCCAACACGTCGATATCCGGCGCCGCACGTTGCCGATCCCGCTCATAGCTGCTGATTTGGCCCGACTTCGCCGACACCCTCCGGGCACCTCCCGGATCAAGCTAGCAGCAAGGCGTATTACCGCAACAACGGATGGCGGATGGCGCTCTCAAACGGGCTTGGCTGGGTTCTCGGTCCTTCCGTGCCGGGCGATCGACTGGCGGTCGATGCTCACCGCCTTGATCATGGCAAAGACGGGCATGCCTTCGGTCAAACCAAGGTCGTGAGCGGAGCGCGCGGTAACCCGTGCCCAGAGCCTGGATCCGGCATCGAGCTCGACGTCGACATGAGCATCCTCGGCGGCGTGGATCGCCCGGATCCTGGCCGGAATCACGTTCAAGATGCTGACCTGAGCGGGGACTGCCAGGGCGAGTGAGACGTCCCGTGCCCGAATCCGAAGGCGAAGCATGGCGCCGGGCTCGGCAGTCACGCGCGGAATCACGAGCTGGCCGCCAGGAAAACTCAAGCGACTTAAGCCAAAGGCCTCGTCTTGGGAGACCAGGCGCGCGGAAAGTATGGCGCCAGCGTCCGACTCGCCGACCAGATGCCGCAAGGCCGGTCGGCCGAAGACCTCGGCTACGTCCCCGCTGGCGGCAACGAGACCGCGATCCAGCACTAGCACCTGATCCGCCAGTCTGAGGATTTCGCCGGCATCGTGACTGACATAGACGATCGGCAGCCGCAGCTCATCCCGGAGTTTCTCGATGAAAGGCAGGATTTCGGTCTTGCGCTCCGTATCGAGGGCGGCGAGCGGTTCGTCCAGCAGCAGCAGCCGCGGCTTGCTCAAGAGCGCTCGCCCGATGGCGACGCGCTGCTTCTCGCCGCCGGATAGATTGGCCGGCCGGCGTTGCAGCAGATGGCCGATGCCCAGAAGCCCGACGATGGCCTCGAAACCGAACCCGGGTTCGCTCGGCGGCGCCCGGCGTCGGCCATAGAGCAGATTGCCGCGCACGTCGAGATGGGGGAAGAGGCGCCCTTCCTGGAACACGCAGCCGATGCGCCGGCGCTCGGGCGGAAGATCGACGCGCGCTGCCGAGTCGAAAAGTAGATGCCCGGCAAGACTGATGCGGCCGGAATCAGGGCTGACGAGGCCGGCCAGCATGTTGACCAGCGTCGTCTTGCCGGCTCCCGACCGCCCGAAGAGGGCGAGAACGCCGGCCGCGGGAAGCTGGAATTTGGCAGTCAGCTGGAAATCACCGAGGCGTTTGTCCGCCGCGACGTCCAGCATCACTCAGCTCCTCATCTGCTGATCGATCCGTCGGGCCAGAAGCTCGGAGGCGACGAGGGCGATGAGCGACAGGAGGAGGGCGACGATGCTGAGCCGAAGGGCGGCGATATCGCCGCCAGGCTCTTGCGTGGCGGTGTAGATCGCGATCGGGATGGTCCTCGTCTCGCCCGGGATATTGCCCACGAAGATGATCGTCGCACCGAACTCGCCCAACCCCCGTGCGAAGGCGAGGACGGAGCCCACCAGGACGCCGGGTAACGCCAGCGGCAAGGTGACGCTGAGGAAGACGTCGAATGGCCCGGCGCCCAGGGTTCGCGCGGCGGCTTCGAGCCTGCGGTCCACGGCTTCGAGGGAGAGCCGGATCGCCCGGACCATCAAGGGAAAGCCCATCACGGCCGAGGCCAGGGCCGCACCCTTCCAGGTGAAGATGAGGGTGATGCCAAGCTCGTCATGCAGCCAGCCTCCGATGGGCCCGCGCCGGCCGAGCAGCACGAGCAGGCCATAGCCGACCACGACCGGCGGCACGACCAGCGGCAGGTGAACCAGCCCGTCGAGAAGCAGCTTGCCCGGAAACTGGCGCCGGGCCAGCAGCCATGCCATCGCAACGCCCAAAGGCAGGCTGCCGGCGACGCTGACCAGCGCGACGCGCAGGCTGAGCGCGATCGCCTGCCATTCGGCGTCAGTCAGCTGCAGCGGTGGCACCCGTCAAAGTGAAGCCGGCATCGAGGAACACCTGCCGTGCCTGGGGTCCGAAGAGGAAGCGATAGAAGGCCTTTGCATCGGCGTCATCCTTGCCGGCGACCAGAGCCACGGGATAGACGATGGCCGGGTGGCTCGAATCCGGGAAGGCGCCGACGATGCGGACCTTCTTGCTGACCAGGGCGTCGGTCGCATAGACGACGCCTGCCGCCGCCTCACCGCGCTCGACGAAGGCCAGAGCCGCCCGCACGTCCTTGGCGCTGACGACGGAGGGCTGGACGCCATCCCATTGTCCGAGCTTCTGCAAAGCTGCCTTTGCATAGCGCCCGGCCGGCACGGAATCGGGGTCGGCGAGCACGAGCTTGCCGCCGCCGAGCTTGCCGGCGATACCGTCGACGCCGGCCGGCATGGTGCTGTCCGAGGGCGCGATCAGGACCAGTTCATTGCCCAGCAAGTTCCGCCGGCTGTCGGCGACGATCAGCTTCCGCTGGGCGACGTAGTCCATCCATTTCTGGTCGGCGGAAATGAAGATCGCCGCCGGCGCGCCATTCTCGATCTGCTTGGCCAGGTCGCCCGATGCTGCAAAGGACGACACCACGTGACCGCCGCCCGATTTGGCGAACTCGGCCGCGATCTGGTCGATTACGTCCTTGGTGCTGGCGGCAGCAAAAACGAGGATGTCTGCGGCTCGGGCAACCGGCGAGGCGAGCAGCAGCAGTGCGGCGAGCAGAGCGGTGGAAAAACGGCGCATGGCAACCCCCTAAGACTTGACGGCGGACCGCGTCATATCCGCGGAAATATATCGCCGTGCATTCTGTCAAACTAAGGCCAGCACCTCAAGGGCGCCCGCCTGCCTAAGATCCGTACAGCGTCGCAGGGTCGACCAGAACCGGTTCCGCGACCTCGACCCCGCCGTCCTCGACCCTATGGAAGAAGCAGGTCCGCCGGCCGGTGTGACAGGCCACACCCTGCTGATCGACTTTCAGCAGCAAGGCGTCGTTGTCGCAGTCAAGGCGCATTTCCACCAGCCGCTGCCATTGGCCGGATGTCTCGCCCTTGCGCCACAGGCGCCGGCGAGAGCGCGACCAATAGCAAACCCGGCCGGTGGCGAGGGTCTCCTCGACGGCCTCGCGATTCATCCAGGCGAGCATCAGCACCTGGCCAGTGTCGTGTTGCTGAGCAATGGCGGGGATCAGGCCTTCGGCGTCGAATTGGAGCGCGCCAGCGACATCGCTCATGCGGCAGCTCCAAGGCGGGCGAAGCCGCGCTCCAGGTCGGCGATGAGATCGCCGGCGTCTTCGAGCCCGGCGTGGAGCCTGAGGCAGGGTCCGTCGGAGAACCAGGGTACGGCGGTCCGCAGCGCCTGAGGCTTCGTTGGAATCAGCAGGCTCTCATAGCCGCCCCAGCTGAACCCCAGGCCGAACAGCTCCATGCCGTCGAGCATGGCGGCGACCGCGGCGGGCGAGTAGGGCTTGAGGGCGAAGCCGAACAATCCCGAGGCGCCGCCGAAATCGCGCTTCCAGAGCCGGTGGCCCGGATCCTGGGGCAGGGCGGGGTGCATGACTCGCGTGACTTCCTTGCGGGCCTGCAGCCAGCGGGCGAGGGTAAGGGCCGTCTCCTGGTGGCGGGCGAGGCGCACGGCCAGGGTCCTGAGGCCGCGTAGCGCCAGGTAGCAGTCGTCCGGCGCCGCGCAGTAGCCGAGGCCATGGATGGCCGTCTTCAGCTGCTGGTAGTGGTCGGCGCGGCAGATCACGACGCCCATCATGGTGTCGGAATGGCCGGTAATGTATTTCGTGCCGGCATGAAGCGAGACGTCTATGCCGTGCTCGAAAGGCTTGAAATAGAGCGGCGTAGCCCAGGTGTTGTCCAACACGGTGAGGCAGCCGCGCGCACGCGCGGATGCTGCGATCGCCGGCACGTCCTGGACTTCGAAGGTGAGCGACCCCGGCGATTCGAGATAGACGAGCCGGGTGTTGGGCCGGATCAGGGCCGCAATTCCGGCACCGATCGTCGGGTCGTAATAGGTCGTCTCGATGCCCATTCCGGCGAGAGTTCCGCCGCACAGGCCGCGCACGGGGCTGTAGACGCTATCGCTGACCAGCAGATGGTCGCCCTGCTTGAGGAACGTCAGCAGGGCTCCGGCGATCGCCGCCATGCCCGAGGGCATGGCGATCGCCCGCTCGCCGCCCTCGACGGCCGCTACCGCCTCCTCGAAGGCGAACGTGGTGGGCGTGCCGTTGCGCCCGTAGGTGACGCCCGAGAACTTATCCTTGAGGGCTGCTTCGAGTGCAGCGACCGTCGGATAGAGGATGGTTGAGGCATGATAGACGGGCGGGTTTACAATGCCGAAATTGGCTCGAGGCTTGTTGCCGGCGTGAGTGAGGAGGGTTTCGTCCTTGTAAGGACGCTCGGTCATGGCTGGCCCCTGGGGCTGAACTTGACTGTGGGAGGCGCCGAGCCTTGTAGCATCGGCCGGTCCGGCGGCAAAGCCCGGCCGCTTCAGCCGTTCATTTCCTGGCCGAGATAGGCCCGCTGAACCATTTCGTCCTGGAGCAGGCTCTGGGCGCTGCCGGAGAGCACGACCTCGCCGGTCTGTAGCACATAGCCGCGATGCGCGATGGACAGGGCCATGGCGGCGTTCTGTTCGACCACGAAGATCGTCGTGCCCAGCTTGTTGATCGACTGGATGATCTCGAACACCTGGTCGACGAAAGCGGGTGACAGGCCCATGGACGGCTCATCCATGCAGATGAGGCGCGGACGGGCCATGAGCGCGCGACCCATTGCCACCATCTGCTGCTCCCCGCCTGAGAGCGTTCCAGCCAACTGCTGACGGCGCTCCTTCACCCGCGGGAACAGGGCATAGACCTTTTCCAGGTCCTCCTCGAAGTTCTCGCGATCGGTGCGCACGTAGGCGCCCATCTCGAGATTCTCCAGCACGGTCATGCGCGGGAACAGGCGGCGGGCCTCCGGCACGGGCGCGATGCCGAGCTTCACCCGCGCCGCCGTCGGCAGCTTGTTGATGATCTGGCCCTCGAACACAATGTCGCCCGTCTTGGGCGGGACGATTCCCAGGACAGCTTTCATGGTGGTCGATTTGCCCGAGGCATTGCCACCCAGGAGGCAGACGATCTCGCCCTGCTTGATGTCGTAATTCACGTCCTTCAGCACGTGCAGCTCGCCATAGAAGGTGTTGACGCCGCGAAACTCAAGCATGGGCGGCTTTCCGCCCGAGATAGGCCTCCAGCACCTGGGGATTGCTGTGCACTTGCTCGGCGGAACCCTCCGCGATCTTCTCGCCGTGATCGAGCACGATGATCTTGTCAGCGAGGTCGTTGACCACGTTCAGCTTGTGCTCGATGAGGAAGATGGTCAGCCCCATCGTGCGCAAGCTACGTATCTGGTCTGCCAGCTCCAGGGTCTCCATTGGATTCATGCCCGCCGTCGGCTCGTCGAGCAGAAGTACCTTCGGGCGCGAGGCGAGCGCGCGGGCAATTTCCACCCGCCGGCGGTTCGCATAGGAGAGTTCCTTGACTAGCTGATTGGTCCGCGGCAGCAGCCGGTTGCCGAAGGCCTCAATGATCTCGATGGCTCGCTCCTGAGCGTCTTTCTCTTCGGACCGGCTTCGCGGTGTGCGCAGGACCGCCCCGAGCGGCCCCGTTGTGGTGCGCGAGTGCATCGCCACCAGGACGTTCTCCAGCACGGTCATGTTGCTGAAGAGGCGCAAATTCTGGAACGTGCGGGCGATGCCGAGCTCTGTGATCCTGTGCGCGGGGAGGCGGCTTATGTCCTGATCGAGCAGCAGTATCTTGCCGGAAGAAGGCTCGTCCATGCCGGTGATCAGGTTGAACGTCGTCGTCTTGCCGGACCCGTTGGGCCCGATCAGCGCCACGATCGTGTTGCTCTCGACGACGATGTCCAGTTCCTTGACGGCGACGATGCCGCCATACCTGCGCGTGAGCTTCCGGGTCTCCAGCATCGCGCGCTTCGGTTCGGCCTTCGTCGATTCGATGCCGCGGATCGGCGTCGCGAAGCCCCCGCGCCCGGCATGGGCCGTCTGCTGCTCGAGGTTGAGGGGAGGCGTCGGGCGGATGGCTGGTATCAGGCCCTGGCGGCGGAACAGCATCATCGAGACAAGGATGATGCCGAAAATAAGCTCGATGGACTGGACGAGATCGACCTTCTGGAGCCAGTCGACGCTGATGGCGTGGCCCAGCATGTGCGCCCAGCTTGTGAGGTCCTGGAGGAACCAGGATTGCAGCAGCTGGAGGATGATCGCGGCCAGAACCACGCCATAGACGCTGCCCATGCCGCCCAGCACGACCATGACCAGGATCATGACCGAGACTGGGAACATGAACATGTCCGGCGTCGCCGTCCCCAGCTTGGCGACGTAGAAGGCCCCGGTCATGCCGCCGAAACCGGCGCCGATGGCGAAGGCCAGCAGCTTCAAGTGGGTCCTGTTGATGCCCATGGCGCCAGCCGCGATCTCGTCCTCGCGGATCGCGACCCAGGCGCGGCCCACCCGGGAGTTCTGCAGGCGGAAGCTGACGAAGATCAGCACCGCGATCATCAGCAGGCCGAGATAGTAGTACGGGTTTGAATCGACGCCGAAATTGTAGCCAAAGATCTTTGGTGCGGCGGCGCCATTGAGACCGATGGCGCCGTTGGTGAGGTAGGGCGTATTGCGGGCGACGATGGGCACGATCTCGCCGAACCCCAAGGTCACGATCGCCAGGTAGTCGCCCCGCAGGCGCAAGGTGGGGGCGCCGAACAGCGCCCCGAAGAAGGCGGCGACGAGGCCGCAAATCGGCATGGCAAGCCAGAATGAAACCGTGAAATGCACGACGTTGGTGTCGGGAGCGGGATTGTAGTGCTGGACCAGGCCCAGATACTGGAACGGTTGCCAAAAGTCGGACCAAGGCGGCAGCACCTGCCAGGAGGAGAGGATGCCGTAGGTATAGGCGCCGATGGCGAAGAAGGCGGCGTATCCCAAATCGAGCAGCCCGGCGAAACCGACGACGATGTTGAGGCCGAGGGCCAATACGGCGAAGGCGCAGGCATTGGCCGCCGCGTCGATATCGCCGCCGTTGCGGTCGATCAGCGGCAGAAACATGAGGGCGACGGCGACGAGGAGCACGATAACCTTGCGGCGGCGGTCCGCCGGGATGCGGCGCCACATCGACCCAGTGATTCCGTCGGCTTGCACCTTCTGTCCCACGGATTGGGTCAAATTCCCGTCCTCAAGACTTGCGCGGCACGAGGCGACCTAGCAGGCCGTTGGGCCGGAACACGAGCACCAGGATCAGGATCGTGAAGATGATCACATCGGTCCAGCGCGTCGCGATGAGTTGGCCGCCAAGAGACTCGATGAGGCCGATGATGATGCCGCCCAGCATCGCGCCCGGAATGCTCCCGATCCCACCCAGAACCGCCGCCGTGAAGGCTCTGAGGCCCGCCGTGTAGCCGACGACGTAGCTCGTGAAGTTGTAGTAGAGGCCGAAGATCAGTCCGGCCGCCCCGGCGAGCGCGGAACCGAGGAAGAAAGTGAGCATCACCACCGAATCCACCTCGATGCCCATCATCCGGGCCGCTTCCTGGTCTTGGGCCGTCGCCTGCATGGCCTTGCCCATGCGCGTGCGCCGCACGAAGAGGTTGAGGCCGACCATCAGCAGCAGGGCGATGAACCAGACCAGGATTTCGCGCAGATGCAGCGACGCGCCGGCGATCTTCCAGGAGATGTTCGGCATCGGGTTGGGGAAATTGAGCGCCGCGGCCCCCTGGGTCAGGAGGATGACGTTGAACAATATATAGGATACGCCGATGGTCGTGATCATGGCGGCGGTGCCCGGCACATTGCGAAGCGGGCGCAGCATGGTGCGCTCGATCACGACCCCCAGGACGCCGCAGAACAGCATCACGCCGACGAGGGCCAGCAGGAGCACGCCCACGAGGGGAAAGCCCGTGAGGATGACCCGCTGGCCGATCAGGCCCGTCAGCTTGAGGACCCACATGGCAAAGAACGAGCCCACCATGAAGATGTTGAAGTGGGCGAAATTGATGAGCTCGATAATGCCGTAGACCATGGTGAACCCGAGCGCGAGGAGTGCGTACATCGCGCCCAGGCTCACCCCGTTGATGACCTGCTGAAGCAGGACATCCGAATAAGACACGGCCTTCAGGCCCCGTCTATATCGTCTCTATCCTCAGCTCGCCGGCGCTTCCGGGGCTACGCCGATATACTTGTATTGGTGCTGAACGTCGTCCTCCGCATGGGCGGCGTCATGATGGATCTGGAAGACGCTGATCACCTTGTTGACGATGTCGCCGTTCTCGTCAAACGAGATCGGGCCCTGGAGGCCGTTGATGCTGGTTGACTGGATCGCGTCGCGGACGGTGTCGTGGTTGACGGGCTGTCCGCTCGCCGCCACGCGCTTGATCGCGTCGCCAATTACCAGGACGGCGTCATAGGCGGTGATCGCATAGTCGTCGGGCGTCATGCTGTACGCCTTGGTGTAGCGTCCCACCCAATCCGACATCGTCGCGTCGTCCAGGACGTGGGGCGAAGCCTGGGTCACGTACCAGCCCTCGATCGCCGGGAAGCCGACGCCCGAAAGAATGCCGCCGTCCACCATGCCGTCGCCGCCCGCCTTGATGATGTTGGGGGCGATGTCATAGAGCTGCTTGGCCACCTTGACGCCGGCCTGGGCCACGCCACCGTAGTAAACAGCGTCAGGGTTGAGGCCTTTGATCTTGGTCAGCACGGTCGTGTAGTCGGCTTCCTTCGGGTCCAGCTGGTCATGACCCATGACGTTCATGCCGATCTTCTTGGCCTGGGCCTCGAAGAGATTGGACATGCCAACGCCGTAGGCGCCCGAATCATCCAGGATATACACGGACTTCACATGCAGCGTGTCGCGCATGTAGTTGGCCATATTCGGGCCCTGGTATGCATCGGTGGTCACCGTGCGGAAATAGATCGCCTTGCCGTTCGGCTTGTACTGCGGGGCGAACTTGGGATCGGTGATGTCCGGATTCGTCGAGGATGGAGTGATCGTCGCGACGTTGGCGGCCGACAGGATCGGCGTCATGGCCTTGCCTTCACCGCTCATCTCCGGGCCGACGAGAGCGACTACGCTCGGGTCGGACACGAACTTCTTCGCATTGGTCGCCGCCTGGGCCGGGTCATACTGACCTGCCGTGGAGGTGCCGCTGTCGAGGATCGAGGACTGCAGCTTATAACCGCCTGCACCGCCCGCGGCGTTGATGTCGTCAATCCCCATCAATGCACCGTTCTTGATGCGGGTCGCAGAATCGGCGTCGGCGCCCGTCAGCGGCAGCTCGATGCCGATGGTTACGGTCTTGTCCTGTGCCTGGGCCGGAGAGAGGCCGGCGATTGTCGCCAGGGCGGCGACGGCGCCCACTCCCAAGGCGGTGGTCAGTAATTTTCGGCGTTGCATCTTGGCATTCTCCCTGTGTTGCGCGGTTGCTTGCCGCCGGCTGTCGGCGGATGCCCGCCAAGGTTTCCCCCCTTGAGAGGCGTCCGGCGCAAGCCGCGTTTCTCACGGCTCACGCGCATCCGGCCGCAGTTACATCACTGTAGTGCGGTATTTGCCCAGGCTGCAACGGGCTTGATTCAGGGGACGGATGCCCGCTGGTCAGCAGGAAACCCAAAGTTGTTCGGGGCCAGGGAAGCTTCGAAAGCAAGCGATCCAGGCCTTGAAGTCGGTCGAGGAAGCGCTGTCCGGCCCACAACGGCCATGTAATCTCTGCCTCGGTCGGTCTGGGGCGGCAGGGGATTGGGGGCGGTGTTGCGGGTATCGGATCACGCCGTGATCCGGCTGGAAGGCGTACATAAGTGGTACGGCCAGTACCACGCCCTGAAGTATATCAACATGACAGTGCTGAAGGGCGAGCGGATCGTGATCTGTCGTTCCTCCATGTCCGGCAAGCCGACGCTGATCCGCGGCATTAGCCGGCTCGAAGTGCATCAACAGGGATAGATCCTCGTCGACGACGTCGTGCTGGACGTGATCGTGGAACTCGCCCATTCCGGCATGACCATGCTGTGGGTGAATCACGAAATGGGCTTCGCGCGCACGGTGGCCGACCGGGTAATCTTGATGAACGAGGGGGAAATCATCGAGGAAAGCGCGCCGCAGGAATTCCTCGATAATCCCCGCTCCGAGCGCACCAGAATGTTCCTCGGCCAGATCCCGCGTCATTGAGCGCCGAGGCCGGGCGTCGGAGAGCTTGCTAAGGCAAGCGGGGCTCGAATTGGCTGGGCGTCCGTCCTGCCAGGCGGGGATCGAGAATTGAGCGGTGCTCCTGCCGGTAGGCGCGGAAGCCCGCCTGCTGGTAGGTCTGCAGGGCCCGCGGATGATCGAGGGTGCAGGTGTCGACGATCACCCGGCGAGGGGCGGTGGTCCAGGCCAAATCGATTGCCCAGTTAAGCAGATACCAGCCGAGGCCGAGGCCGAGGTATGCCGGCATCAGTCCGAAATAGGCCAGGCTCACGTCGGGCGCGGGACGTCTGTCGATCTCGACATAGCCGGCCGGCGCGCCGGCGACATAGGGCACATAAAGCTCGACCTTGGCGCTGGCGACGATTTCGGCCAGCGCCTCGTCGGTCAACTGCTTGCGCTCATACCAGAACCAGGGGGCGCCCACTTCGTGATAGAGGAACCGATAGAAGGCGGTGCTCGGATGCTCGACCCGCAACAGCGCGAGCTTGAGACCGGCGGGCACGGGCACTGTGGGCCGGGTCGGCTGCTCGGTCATCTCCAGATAGGTGATCACGACCGGGATTTCGCTCTCGGCGTGGGGTTTGGCATCAGCCGAAAAGGTCTTCGACATGACCATCCTCGGCTCGGCCCTGAAGCCGAGCCGCTCGTAGTACCGTGCCACCGCTTCATTGCCGTCGCGGATCATGAGCATCAGCTTGGGCATGCCCCTGGCGAGCGCCCAGTCCTCGGCCCGCGCGACCAGCGCGCTGCCGCATCGGCGCCTGCGAAAGGCGGGATCGACCGCGAGCCGGTACATCCAGGCGCGATGCCCGTCGTGGCCGACCTGGATGCTGCCGGCGAGGCGCTCTTCTTCAATGGCGAGGATCAGCTCGGCATTGGCTGCATCCCGCACGGAGGCGATCTCGCGCGCCGGATCGTGATGCGGCCGCAAAAGGCCGCTGTCTCGCCAGAGGGCGATCACCGCATCGAAGTCTTCATCGCGATAGGCGCGAAACGCGAAGCTCATGGTTCGACGGGAGTCTCTCCCGGCAAGCCCCATTCGGCCCAGGAACCGTCATAGACCGCGACGTCGTGGTGTCCGGACAGGTGGAGCGCGAATGCCAGCACTGCCGCCGTGATCCCCGACCCGCAGCTGGTGACGATGGGTTTGCCGAAGTCGAGCTTTGCGGCCCGAAACTTGGCCAGCAGCCGGTCGGCGGGCAGCAGGGTCTTGGTCGCGGGATCGATGAGCTCGAGAAACGGCAGGTTGAGCGAGCCCGGAATATGGCCGCTACGCCGGCCGGGCCAAACCTCCGGCTCGCGGGCGTGAAAGCGTCCGGCGGAGCGGGCATCAAGGACCTGCTCGCGACGGCTCTCGAGGTTGAGCAGAAGCTGCTCCTTGTCGCGCACCAGGCTGTGATCGAACCGGGCGGTGAAATGGCGTTCGCGCGGCAGAGGGGCATCGTCGTTCACCGGGCGGCCTTCGGCCAGCCACTTCACGAGGCCACCATCCAATACGGCGGTGTCCTTGTGACCGAAGACCCGGAGCGTCCACCAGACCCGGGCTGAACCCATTAGGTTATTCGAATCGTAGACGACGACGCGGTTGCCGTCGCCGATCCCGAGCTTGCGCATGCGAGCCGCGAATTTCTCCGGGCTCGGCAACATGTGTGGCAGCGGGCTGGTCTCGTCGGCGATTTCATCGATGTCGAAGAATACTGCGCCTGGAATATGCCGGGCCTCGTGTTCGGCCCGGGCATTCTTGCCCTGCATGGGCAAATAATAGGTGGCGTCAACGACGCGCAGATCGGGCGCATCGAGATTTGCGGCGAGCCAGTCCGTCGTGACAAGGCTCTCAGGATGGACATAGCCGGCCATCACGGTTGCCTGAAAGCGAGATTGACGCGCCGGTTCTGCTTACCCTTGCTTTCGAGCTTGACCACCTCGACGGAGCCGATTTCGCCCGTGCGCGCAACATGGGTTCCTCCGCAGGGCTGCAGATCCACCCCCTCGACCTCCAGCAACCTCACGCGGCCCTGGCCCATGGGCGGCTTGACCGCCATGGTGCGCACCAACTCTGGTCTCGCCGCCAGTTCCTCGTCGGCGATCCAGCGGGCGCGGACCTCATGATCCTCGGCGATGAGCCTGTTGAGTTCCAATTCGATCCAGGCCTTGTCCAGTTTCGCCTCCGGCAGGTTGAAATCGAGGCGGCCTTTTCCGTCGCCCACCTGTCCACCCGTTACATCGCCGGGAATGACGGCCGACAGCAAATGCAGGCAGGTATGCATGCGCATCAGCCGATGCCGCCGGGGCCAGTCGATCTCGGCGCTTACGATCGTCCCCGGTGCGACCGAGGGCGTGCCCGGAGCGGGCACATGGATGATCTCGTCGGGTGTTGCGCCCTTCAAGGTGTCGACGATGGCGATCGCGCGTCCATCGGCAAGGCGCAGCAGACCGCAATCGCCCGGCTGACCGCCGCCGGTCGGGTAGAAAACGGTTCGGTCCAGGCGAATTCCGCGCTCGTCCGTCTCAGTCACGGTGGCTTCGCAGGTTCGGGCATAGGCATCTTCACGAAACACGAATTGCATAGGTATCACGTAGGCAATGGAGATGGGGATGCTATCCCGGGTCGCGGGCGGGGGTCCAGGCGGATGCCCTTGGGTCAAATACGAACGATGGTCAGATAGGCGTGGACATAGTCCATTCCATGGCCGGCGGGATTTGCCCGGACTCTGGCTTCGTATGACTCATAATAGCGATCGATGATGGCCTGGCGCGAATCAACCGTTCGGGCCGGATCGAGGGCGGCGAAGAATGTGCTCTCGGTCCAGGATCGCAGAGTCGGGATATAGGCCCTGGCGAATTTGTCGGCGTCGCCCTTGACGGCGAATTCGGCGGCGAAGGGGCAGGGGACCACGCGAGTCTCGGCCCGCTCTAGGCGCAGGCCGGCGGCATGGACGGGATGTTCGGGATCGGTCAGCGGTCCTGTGAACTCGGCAAGGTTTTTGTAATACTGAGGCAACGTCATGGCCCGGTATTCGTCTTCCCGGATCTCGCCCGCGGCCAGGAATTCGCGCCAGATCTCGTTGAAGCTGTCGAACATGTCGACCCCGCCGGTGTGGCCGAGATAGCGGCCCTGCTCGTCCCGGCAGAAATTGGCCATCACCAAGCGCCCGCCGTGCTTGAGCTCACCTGCGCGGGCCAACAGGATCGTCTGCCAATCGGCCTTGCCCTGACGGGCAAAGGCGGCAAGCTCCTCGCCCTTAGCGCCGACGGCCTGGACGTGACCGGTGATGTCGTAAGGCTTGGCCGAGAGCCAATGCATGGCCGTGGCGGAAAAGCCGAGGTCGAGGCTGCCCGACGGCAGGATCTGCCGGTAGAACGACGTTGCCGACATCAGCGGGAAAACGCCCTCGATTGATGCCTGGCCATGAACGGTAGCCACCAGCGCATTGAAGTCGTTGCGCGGCTGGTCGGAATGGATGACGGCAATCTGCCGGCCGGGCCAGCGCCGGCGGACGGCCTCGACCATGGCCGTGACCAGGTCGACCGACGTGCCGCCGTCCGCCGTGCCCATGTCGGTGAAGACGAAAGGGCCTTTCCCCGTCGGCATTTGCCCGATCGCTTCCAGCGCCATGGGGATCGCGCTGTCGATGACATGCTTGGCGCCCAGGGTGGCGAGGGAGTAGTACCCGCCGCCCTTCATGGCTATGTCTTGGCTCATGCAAGCCAGTCGGGGACGGGCAGGTTCTTTGATTTCAGGAAGGCTGGATTGAAAAGCTTGCTTTGGTAGCGCGTGCCGCTGTCGGCGAGCACAGTGACGACCGTATGCCCGGGCCCCAAATCCCGCGCCAGGCGGATGGCGCCGGCGACGTTGATGCCGGAAGAGCCGCCGAGGCAAAGCCCCTCGTGCTTCAGGAGGTCGAAGATGACCGGCAGCGCCTCGCTATCGGGTATCTGGTAGGCGACGTCGACGGGAGCGCCCTCGATGTTCTTGGTGATGCGGCCCTGGCCGATCCCCTCGGTGATGGAGCTGCCTTCGGATTTAAGCTCGCCGCGGCTGTAGAAGCTGTAAAGCGCCGCGCCCATGGGATCGGCAAGCCCGATCCTGATCTTGGGCGTCTGGGCCTTGAGGTAGAGCCCAACTCCCGCAAGAGTCCCGCCGGTACCGACCGAGCAGATGAAGCCGTCGATCTTGCCGTCGGTCTGGCGGAAGATTTCAGGCCCCGTGGTGCGGTAGTGGCCCATGCGGTTGGCGGTGTTGTCGAACTGGTTCGCCCAGATGGCGCCGCTCGCCTCGGACGCCGCCAGCTCCTCGGCCAGCCGGCCCGAGACGTGGACGTAGTTGTTGGGATCCTTGTAGGGAACGGCGGGCACCTGGCGGAGATCGGAGCCGCAAAGCCGAAGCATGTCCTTCTTTTCCTGGCTCTGGGTATCGGGAATGACGATGACCGTCCGATAGCCTCTGGCATTGGCCACGAGGGCAAGCCCGATGCCTGTATTCCCGGCCGTGCCTTCGACGATCACTCCCCCCGGCCGGAGCTGGCCTTTCGCTTCGGCGTCCTCGATGATGGCAAGCGCCGCGCGATCCTTGACCGACCCGCCTGGATTGAGGAATTCAGCCTTGCCCAGAATGCGGCATCCGGTGGCCCGCGACGCCGCCTTCAACTCAATCAGGGGTGTGTTGCCGATACTGCCGATGAAGCCGTCGCGAATATCCATGCCGGCGAGACTATCGGGCGGCTTGCCGCCGGTAAACTGGGAAAGGCGTTATGCTAGCGCCAGTCCTCGCGAACCCTCTCGCGGTTGAGGGCAAGCCATTGAAGGGCGATGATCGCGACGGCGTTGGTGATCGATCCCGCTTCCAGTTGCGCGAGCGCACTGGGCCAGGGCACCACCTCGACCCGAATGTCCTCGTGTTCTTCCGCCAGTCCGTGAATCCCGCCAAGGCCTCGGCTGTCGACCCGCCCGCAGTAGAGAGCGACGGATTCCGAAGCGACGCCGGGGCTCACTAGGTAGCGGCAGATGGGGATGAGCGCGCCGATCGCCGCACCGGCCTCCTCGACGGCTTCGCGGCGGGCGACCTCCTCGACCGCGTCCCCTTCCTCGACGATGCCGGCGACGATCTCGATCTGCCAGGGCGCGAAGCCCGCAGCACAGGCCCCGATGCGGAATTGCTCGATCAGGACCACCGCGTCGGCGTCGGGATCGTAAGGCAGCACGGCTGCCGCGTGGCCCCGTTCGAACACCTCGCGACTGATCTCCTGGCTCCAGCCGCCGGCGAACAGGCGGTGGCGAAAGCGATATTGAAATACATGGGCGTAGCCCCGATAGCGCTCCGCTTTCTCGAGAATTTCGAAACCTTCATCCATTGCACGCTATCCGCCACAAGGCCGCACTGGCGTGAACATACGCGGCAATGGCCTCTTAAGGCTTCGCTTTTCGACGGTTAGACACCGCTTTTTGACCACCCGGCCCCGAGTTTGCACTTGTTCTGTGATAAAAATCGGTGCTGTTATAGGGGAGGAACGAAGCGCATGCCGTCATGCCGGCGCCAACGAGCAGCCGGCAGGCGAGAGGATGCGCGGCGCACCCTGGATAACCGCTGTGGGAGGCAATTTCCAATGTCGTTGGATAGGAAGGACCTGGAGCAGGTCCACGTAGCGATTCCTGGGCTGGTCGACCAGCTCAAGGAAGGCAAGCTGGAGCGTCGCGAATTCCTGCGTATTTCGACACTGCTGGGTCTGTCAGCCACGGCGGCCTATGCGCTGGCCGGGATGCCCGAGCCGATCGCGCCGGCAGAGGCCGCGACCGGTGGAACGATCACCTTCTCGATGCGTGTGGTGAAGATCGACAACCCGGCGACATTCTCCTGGGTTTACGATTCCAACATCGTCCGCCAGGTCTGCGACTACCTGACCCGGACGGATGCCAATAACGTCACCCACCCGTGGCTGCTCAAGGGGTGGAAGGCGAGCGACGATCTCAAGACCTGGACGCTCACCTTGAACAAGGGCATCAAGTGGACGAACGGCGATGAACTCGTCGCCGACCACGTGATCTGGAACATTTCGCGCTGGCTTGATGAAAAGACGGGATCTTCGATCCTCGGTCTCTTCAGCTCCTTCATGATGGTGTCCTATGACACCGGCACGAAGGATTCCTCCGGCAAAGCCGTGATGGGCAGCAAGATCTGGTCCGACACCGCCATCCAGAAGGTGGACGACTACACCATCCAGCTGAACGGCAAGCAGCCGATGCTGGCGGTGCCCGAGAGCCTGTTCCACTATCCGGCTCTGATCCTTCATCCGAAGGACAATGGCGTGTTCGGCATCGGCTCGATCGGCACCGGTCCCTTCACCCTGACGGAATTCGAACTGGGCAAGAAGGCGGTCCTGAAGCGCCGTGCTGATTACACCGGCGCCCATCCGGCCAAGCTCGATCAGGTCGTCTTCATCGACAACGGCGACGATCCGGCGGCGGGCATCGCGGCTCTGGCGTCGGGCCAGGTCGATGGCATGTACGAGGCTTCGACCACCCAGTACGCCACCCTGCAGAAGATCCCCGGCGTGGCCATTCACCAGGTGACGACGGCGCAGACTGCCGTGGCCCGCATGCAGCAGGACAAGCCCGAGTTCAAGGATCCGAGGGTTCGCAAGGCGATGCGCCTCGCCGTCGATTCCCGGAAAGTGCTGCAGATCTCCTATCTCGGTCTGGGCGCGCCGGGCGAGCATCACCACGTGGCGCCCGTCCATCCCGATTACTACAAGCTGCCGCCGATGAAGCGGAATGTCGAAGAGGCTAAGAAGCTCCTGGCCGACGCGGGCGTTCCGAACGGCTTCGACGTCACGATCTTCTGCAAGAAGGACCCTGACTGGGAAGCGATCTCCGTTCAGGCCATGGTCAACATGTGGAAGGACATCGGCGTCAACGTGACGATGAACGTCCTGCCTTCGGCCCAATACTGGGACCACTGGACGATCGAAACCTTCGCCTATACGGCCTGGACCCATCGTCCGCTCGGCGTGATGGTTCTCGACCTCGCCTATCGGACCGGCGTGCCGTGGAACGAGTCGCATTTCGACAACGCGAAATTCAATGCCCTCATGGACACGGCCGACGCGACCTTGGACGTGGCCAAGCGCAAGCTGGTCCTGAAGCAGGTCGAAGAACTGATGCAGGAGGAAGGCCCGATCGTGCAGCCCGTGTGGCGTGCGGTCTTCACCGGCGTGAACAAGAAGGTGAAGGGCTTCAAGATGCATCCGACCAACTACTTCTTCTGCGAGGAGTGGTCGGTCTAAGCCGGGCTTCGGCTCGGAAGATCCTAGCGGGCGCCCCTCTTGGGGGCGCCCGTTCTGCTTTAGGTCCTGAGCTGGTATTTCCTCCGCAGCTCGGCGATGTAGCCGTCGGCTTCGCCATCGGCTTCCGCGGATGACCAGCCCATGACGTCGCGCACTTCCCGTGCCACGTCATGGGCGATGTCGCAACCCATGCGTTCGCTCCAGCCCAGCCGCACGCGTCGAAACATCAGGTCTTCGAGCCGCTGGACATGCTCATGCTGGCAGGCAAAGCGAAGGTCCGAAATGCTGACCGCGGGATAGGACGGCGAAATCCGGGGCGTATTGTGGTCCTCGGGGAACGACCGCGCGCCGTAAGGCATGGCTCGCGAAGGGCCGGAGGGGGCGAGGCGCCTTGCCACGCCTGCGACGATGGCGCGGCCGGCGCTTCGGTGAGTCATGAGCAGGCCGCCAGTATAGACGTAGTAGCCGGGCAAACCCTGCCGAGCGAAGTCGTGCAGCATCACGGCCGGCCCGCCGGCAGGATGACCCCGTCGGGCCGTGCGCGGCCTCACCCCGGACCAGCTGTAGATCACGTCCTGACGGCGAAGGCCGAGAGCAGGGAATTGGTAGTTCATCTCGTCGATAAGACCGGTGACCTCGTCCTCGCTGGTGAGAAAGCCATCCGCGCTGCTGTCATGGGCCTTGTTGCGAGGACCGAAGTAATGCAGGTCGTCCCAAGGAATGACGTAGAACGGCTCGCCGCCCCGGGTCATGGTCTCGAAGCCGAGACCGCGAAAGGCCTCAGGCAGCCGGACCATCACGTTCGTACCCTTGCAGCCCTGGTTGACTGGTGGGACCGTAAGCCGCGATGCGGCGGCCAAGTCGTCCACCCAGACCCCGGCGGCATTGACCACGGCTCTCGCCTCCACAGATCCGGAGGCACTGGTACGGCGGTCGGTCGTGGCGATCGACCAGACGCCGTCGGGCCGGCGGGCGAGGCTTGTGACCGCCGTGTGATTGGCGATGCTGGCCCCATTGTCTTCGGCATTGAGGGCCGCATCGACGCAGATACGCTCGGGCCAATCGAACTGATATTCGGTATAGTGCATGACGCCGACGAGCCGGTCGGGATCGCGCAAATGAGCCAGCACCGGTTCCCGGCGCGCCTCCTCGGGGCTGAGCAGCGACTGATCGAGCGGCACGCCCCCCGGGTCCAGGCGTTCGAGCAGGGAGAACCCGAGCCGGACTTGCCAGAGCGGAATCGAGCCATCGCGATAGAGGGGAAAGAAGAAGGTGATCGGCCGCACGCGCTCGGGCGTCTGGCGCACGAAACCGGATCGGTCGCGCATCGCCCGGCGGGCAAGCTCCACGCCCTCCCACGCCTCGCCCGGGCGGCTCAGCGTATCCAGCACCGAGCGGAAGCGGGAGAAATAGGAAAGGCCGCAATATTGCAGGCGGCTCGTGCGCCCCGATGTGGCGCCGGCGAGATCGAGCTGCTCCATGAGAATCGTGCGGTAGCCGGCAGCCGCCAGATGATTGGCCGCGCTGCAGCCGATGATGCCGCCGCCGATGACTGCGACGTCGTAGGCTTCCATGTACGAGAGACTGTCGCTTCCGAGCGCCGCCGGTCAAGCCTCGGCGGACTCGGTGCCGCCGGTACCGGGCAACGATTGGACGGTCATCCGGCATGATCGGAAACCGCTTGACGCTGCCGGCCGCGGGTCCTTGAGTCGGTTGCATTCGCGTCGTTTCTGCCAGAAGAGAGCCCGATGCAAGACCATGAAGCGCTGTTGCAGCCTTTCCGGCTGAAGCACCTGCAGCTCCGCAACCGGATCATGAGCACGGCCCACGCGCCGGGCTTCGCCGAGGACGGCATGCCGGGAGAGCGCTATCAGCTCTACCACGAGGAAAAGGCCAAGGGCGGCCTGGCGCTGACTATGTTCGGGGGGTCTTCCTCGGTCGCTCCGGACTCGCCGCTGCCTTTCAACCAGATCGACGTCAGCGACGACCGGATCCTTCCCCACCTGCATTCCTTTGCCGATCGGGTTCACCGGCACGGTGCGGCGATCTTTTGCCAGATCACCCATCTGGGCCGACGGGGTGCCTGGGACGGGCGGCACTGGTTGCCGCTGGTCGCCCCCTCGGCCACGCGCGAGCCACTCCACCGCTCCTATGCCAAAGAGATGGAGGACTGGGACTTCCGCCGGATCCTTAAGGCGTTCGCCGATGCGGGCGAGCGCTGCAAGAAAGGCGGGCTCGACGGCTGCGAGGTGATCGCGGCGGCCCATCATCTGATCGACAGCTTCCTTTCCCCCGTCACCAACCGACGGCAGGACAGGTACGGCGGGAGCCTGGAAAACCGCATGCGCTTCGGTCTCGAAGTCATGGCCGCGATCCGCGAGCGCGTAGGCCCCGACTTCATCCTCGGCATGCGGATCGCCGGCGACGAGCTCTTGGAAGGCGGGCTGGATCAGGCGGAGTGCCTCAAGATCGCTGCCGGTTTCGCCAATAGCGGACTGATCGACTATCTCAGCGTCTACCAGTCCCACGGTGACAATTTCAGCGGGCTCGTAGGCATGCTGCCTGACATGTCGTTTCCGCCGGCGCCGTTCCTCTACCTTGCCAGCGCGGTCAAGGCCGAGACCGACCTTCCCATCTTCCACGCCTCGGCCATTCGGGACATCGCGACCGCGGCCCGTGCCGTGGCCGAGGGCCACGTGGACATGGTGGCGATGACCCGGGCCCATGTCGCCGATCCGCATCTGGTACGCAAACTGCAAGAAGGCCGTGCCGACGAGATCCGCCAATGCGTCGGCGCCAACTATTGCGTCGACCATGCGGCAATGGGCGGCGGCTTAGCCTGCATCCAGAACGCGGCGACGGGCCGGGAACAGTTCATGTCCCACAGAGTCGTCCGCGCCCCGGCGCCAAAGCGCGTCGTGGTGGTCGGCGGCGGGCCGGGCGGGCTGGAGGCAGCCAGGGTCGCCGCCGAGCGCGGCCATTCGGTCGTGCTGTTCGAAGCTTCATCTCGCCTGGGCGGGCAGATCAATCTTGCCCGGGCCATCGCCTGGCGGGAAAACCTCACCGGCATCACGCGCTGGCTGGAGCGGGAGCTGGCGCGGCTCGGCGTCGATGTCAGGCTCGATCGCACGGCGAATGCGGATGCCGTAATGACGGAGTCCCCCGATATCGTTGTCATCGCCACCGGCGGGACACCGCGAGCCCCTGCGTGCCCCGGCGCCGATCTCGCGGTCTCGAGCTGGAAGATCCTTTCAGGCGAGACGCCGCCCGGCAGCAATGTGCTGGTCTATGACGAACTGGGCCTTCAAGGGGGTGTCAGCGCTGCCGACTTCCTCGCCACGCGGGGTGCCGAGGTGGAACTCGTCACGCCCGACCGGCTGGTGGGCGAAGCCATCGGCCATACCGGTTTCGTGGCCCATCTGCGCAATCTCTACAAGCACAACGTCATCCAGACGCCGAACCTGCGACTGATCAGCGTCTACACAGAGGGGAATTCGATTATTGCGGTGCTGCGCAACGAATTCACCAATGCCGAGGAAGAGCGGTCCGTCGACCAGATCGTCTACGACCTGGGCACGCTGCCGCGCGACGAGCTCTACCATGCACTCCGACCGAACTCGCGCAATCTGGGCGAGGTCGATTATGATCGGTTGATCGGGGGCCTCGCCCAGGACCTCGCCGCGAATCCGGCCGGCAGCTTCCAGCTCTTCCGCGTCGGCGACGCGATCATGAGCCGCAATGTCCACGCCGCCATCTACGATGCGGCAAGGCTGATGAAGGACCTCTAGCTCCGCTACGCCGTCGGCGCCTACAGGAAGCGCTTGATCGCTTCCCCAATTGCGTGTTTCCTAGTTTCACGTCGAAGACGGCGCAGGGGACAGCCAGGAAGAGCGTCACCCGCGACAGGGGGTTCACTCGCGACAGGCTGGCTTGGCCCATGGGCCGGCGGCCGGCGCGCAGCGGGAGAAGAGATGCTGAATTTCTTCGCCAAGCGGCTCGGCTATCTGCTGCTGACGATGCTGTCGGTCTCTCTCATCATCTTCCTCGTCAACGAGTATTCCCCCGGCCAGGTCACCCGCAAGATCTTGGGGCCGTTTGCGACCCAGGAGCAGGTCAACATGCTCACCGAGCAGATGGGCCTCAATCGCCCGGTGCTGCTGCGCTACGTCATTTGGCTCGGCCATATACTCCAAGGCGACCTCGGCAAATCGACTTTGTGGGGCGTTCCGGTCAACGACATCATTTGGGACCGGTTGGCGAACACATCCATCATCGCCTCTCTCGCCTTCCTGGTCATCGTGCCGGCCTCGATCTTCCTCGGGGTCAGCGCCGGGATGCGCGAGGGATCGCGCCTGGACCGAACGATTTCCCTGTTCAGCATCATCACCACCTCGGTTCCGGAATTTGCCTCCGGCGTGTTCCAGCAGAGCGTCCTCGTCATCTGGCTGGGGCTCCTGCCGGGCACATCGCCGCTTGACGCCAGCGGCGGCTGGTCCATCGCGTCCCAGCTCGTCCTGCCGGTGTCCGTGATGGTGCTCTACGATCTTGGCTACGTCGTGCGCATGGTCCGCGCCTCCATGGTCGAGACCATGACCCGTCCCTATATCCGCACTGCGGTGCTGAAAGGCCTCAGCTTCCGGGACGTGATCATGAAGCATGCGATCCGCAATGCCATGATCGGCCCATTCACGGTGATCCTGCTTCAGGTCAACTACCTGGTGACCGGCGTGGTCGTGGTCGAGGCCGTGGTCGGCTACCCGGGCTTTGGACGAATGATGCTCGATGCGGCGCTCAACAAGGATGTCGCGGTGATCGAGGCGGGCTCGATGTTCGCCGTGCTCGTCACCGTCACCACCCAGGTCATCGGCGACTTCGGCTACATGCTGCTCAATCCGCGCATCCGGTTCACCTGAGGATCTGGGCATGGCCGCCACCGCCATTGACAGCAAAAAGCCGGTCGGCGCGCTCCTCAGACTGTTGAAGCGAATTGCGCTGTTGCGCGAGTCGCCCGTGGGCATGATCGGCGCCGCGCTGGTCCTGTTCTGGATCCTGGTCGCGCTGCTCGCGCCGCTGATCTCGCCCTACGACCCGAACGAAAACTACATGGACGATTTCGCCAACCTGGGACCCTCCATGGTCTACTGGCTCGGCCGCGACAACCAGGGCCGCGATATCCTGTCGCGGATCATCTGGGGCTCCCGTATCGTGCTGACGGTGGGGCCGATCGCGACCTTCTGTGCCTATTTGGTCGGCTGCAGCATGGGGCTTCTGGCGGGCTACTACCGCGGCTGGATCGACGTCGTCATCAGTCGGATCTCCGACATCATCCTTTCCTTCCCGGTGATTATCCTCTACCTGATCATCATCTCCCAGTTCGGGCCATCGGCCCTCAACATCGTTCTGGCCGTAACATTCATCGCGTCTCCCCAGGTCTCGCGTATCGTCCGGGGCCTTACCCTCGAACTGCGCGAGCGTGACTACGTGGCCGCCGCCAAGATGCGGGGCGAATCGGCGATCTACATCATGCTGGTGGAGATCCTGCCCAATGCGCGCGGGCCGCTTATCGTCGATGCCTGCCTGCGTATGGGATATACGACGATCGCCATCGGCGTGCTCGGCTTCCTCGGCCTTGGCTTGCCGCCGCCGGATCCGGACTGGGGCGGCATGGTGAAGGACACCTACACCATGATGTCCTCCTCGCCCTACATGTCCCTGTTCCCGTGCATGGCGATCAGTTCGCTCGTGGTGGGCTTCAACATGCTGGCCGACGGCCTGCGCGAAATCAGCTTGAGGGACTGAGCCCATGCCCCCGGTTCTCGAGCTTCAGAACGCACGCATCTCCTATTTCACCCGGGCCGGAGAAATCAACGTTGTCCCGGGTGTTTCCTTCAAGCTCGAACAGGGCGAGGCGCTCGGCCTCGTGGGCGAATCCGGCTGCGGCAAATCGACCGTCGCCTTCTCGGTCATGAACTACCTGAGCGGCGTCGGGCGCCTGACCGGCGGCCGGATCCTGTTCGAAGGGCAGGACATGAGCAAGATGTCGGCCGAGGCACTGCGCAAGATCCGCGGCGGCCGGATGGCCATGGTCTACCAGGACCCGATGTCGAGCCTCAACCCGGTGATGCCCGTGGGCCGGCAGCTCATGGAAGTGCCGGTGATCCATCAGAACGCCTCTCAGGCCGAGGCGCGCCGCCGGGCACTCGAGATGCTGGGCGAGGTGAACCTGCCGGATCCCGAGAGCGTCTTCGATCGCTATCCCCATCAGCTCTCCGGCGGCCAGCAGCAGCGCGTCGTCATCGCCATGGCGCTCATGTCCGAGCCCTCGCTCCTGCTGATGGACGAGCCGACCACCGGCCTCGACGTGACGGTGGAAGCAGCGGTGCTGGACCTCGTGGCGCGGCTGCGCGACAAGCACAATTCCTCCATCGTGTTCATCAGCCACAATCTCGGAACCGTCGTGCGCATCTGCGACCGGATCGGCGTGATGTATGCCGGCGAGCTGGTCGAAGAGGGCGCGATCGGCGAAGTGTTCCGAAATCCCCGCCATCCCTATACCCGCGGTCTGCTGGATTGCATTCCCGTGCTCGGCAGCAGCAAGACATCATCGGCCCTGGCGCCGATCCCGGGCCAGATGCCGCCGGCGATCAATCGGCCCAAGGGCTGCATCTTCGCCTCGCGCTGCAAATACGTGGAAGCGGCGCGCTGCACCGCGGGACCCATCGACACCACGAGCGTGCCC